>Ga0307416_100000010_pt1 | contig 320243 bp, 321 predicted proteins | sample DK1Cmetagenome_2_FD_203821 | JGI IMG/M metagenome (GOLD analysis project Ga0307416, IMG submission 203821) | Maize rhizosphere microbial communities from greenhouse at UC Davis, California, United States - DK15-C-3 | ecosystem: Host-associated > Plants > Roots > Rhizosphere > Soil | place...
TTTTTATCTCAAATATAACCCAAATAACAGGTGGTCATTTTAAACCGAAAAGTGGTGGTCACTTTGCTCCGAAATCAGTGGTCAATTTACTCCGAAATTAGGTGGTCAATTTGACCGTCTTTTCCACCGAGATTAATAATAGGAACTTCAAAATTCGAATATTGTAGAATTCTACCAAATCCTTGATGATGTAAGAAACTTGCAATAATACTTGACATTTTTACATTTCGATAATCTGGAATTTCGGATTCTTCAGCGTAACCATATATAAATTCATTATCAATCCAAATTTTAAATTCTTCATTTTTTAAAAGTTTTGAAATAACTTGAAGTTTTGGTACTATTGACGAAATCGGTTCATTATTTGCTAACTGATAAATTACACTTTCTATTAATTTTTTTATATTCATATTCTTTAGATTATCGTGTTTTAGATTTTTATAAATATTCCCTTAATAAGGTTTTAGGCTAAGCAAAAATCTATTAATTTCTTTTGGTATTGTTATCCTTCTATTCTTTTTGTTGCAATCCAGCCGTATACTCTACTTGATATTAAATTTGAAATTTCGATCATACCGATCACAGCTTCTATCTTAGATTGGTAAGAAACATTATTATCTATTTTGCCAATAAATGTTCTAAGTGTTCTTTCTTTTTCAGAAGATAAAGTTGTTGCATTCATTATATGTTTGTTACTGAAATGAACAAACCCTGATGTCTCATTATATACGTTTTCTATCCATGAAAATTCTGCTGTAGCTTTTTTCTTAAGATATGCATCGGTCATTTTTTTCCATCTCTATCTCTAATATTTCTGACGGCAACTCCTTCCCAAACATCTTTGGCAAAATCATGTGGATTCTTTACTAACCACGAAGCTGAAAGCCTTAAATAATTATCAAGATGTGGTCTGACCAAGTGCAGAGCACCAATAAAGTTTACAGATCTAAGTAAAGTATCAAAACCATAAATGAGAGAAAGGCTTCTATTTAAAATTCCTGCAATAAAGTAATCTAGTGGATATGTACCTTTACCACTTGTCATCATACATTCACTTAGTTTCTGAAATTTCTTTTCAAAATATTGAAGCTTTAACATATACTCCTGTAGGCAGTTTATAAGTATCTTTTCATCATCAGTATCTGGAATAGAAAGTGCCTTTTCATTTAAATATGCCCAATATGTTCTAGAAGATAATGTAATCACATGACAATCATTTCCTACAAACCATTCTACCTCCCCCGAATCTTCATGTACTATCAATGAACCAACTCTACAATTATTAATTAAGTCTTCAGTAGGATCTTTAGCAAGTAAAACGGGTTCTTCGGCTTCAGGTCGAAGCCCATCATTTATACTGTTCCAATTAATCGACATTTTACAATTTACTTTTTAATATATAGTATTCAAAAATATATTCTTACTACGCAATCTATTGGCGTATCTTATTATTTTTTAATTGCCATTTTCTTAATTTCATTATCTGTATGATTGTCAAGAACTTTTGCATATCGGTAAAAGGTTGCCCTCGTTAGTCCAAGTGGTTTATAAATATCTTCAGGTGACTTTGTTGGATCTTTATAAACCAACCGCATAACTAATAATTTAGAAATTGTTTTATCTGTATATCCCTTTGGTCTCCCTCCGGTTCTTCCTCTTGCTCTTGCGGATTGCAAACCGGCATTAGTTCTTTCTCTTATTAATTCTCTTTCATATTCAGCCAAAGAAGCCATAATATTGAGAAAAAGCCTTCCACTCATAGTTGAAGTGTCTACACCGTCTGAAATGCCTTTTATAACAATTCCCTTACCACTTAAATCTAATACTAAATCAATAATATGTTTTAAGCTTCTACCCATTCTATCTAATCTCCAAACATAAACTTCATCGCCATTTCTTAAATGAGCTATCATACTTTCAAGTTCGGGGCGATTCTTTGTTGCACCTGAAATTTTCTCCTGATAAATTTTTTCGCAACCAGCTTTTTCTAAAGCTTCAATTTGTAAATCTAAATTTTGGTCTTTAGTTGAAACGCGTGCATATCCAATTTTCATATTTTGTTACATTAAACTCATACTTCGTAAATTTATGAAACTTTGATTGATGATACGAGATTTTGAGAAAATAAATTCAAAATTTAGATTAGAAAATTTACATCGTTTCAAATCTCAAAATACCACCGAATTCTAATACTTTTTATTTACATGAAATAGTTATATTATTTTAGATTTTACACAGTGTGTTAGTTAAATTGAATATAATATTTAATTGTTCATTTTCATATTGTAAGATCTGTAATCATACAAATAAAAATTTCCCAATACCGGGAGTTTTTCCTGAATTACGATAAGGTATTGATTTCCGGGATATTGAATAAATAAATATTAATTTATGTTAATTTACTATAAAATATATTCCATAAAATTATTATTTTTACAAAAACTTAAAATTATAACTATGAAAAAAACCTGGCTTGCAATGACTTTGCCAATTTTCGGAATTATGACTGCCCAATCTGGCAATATCGGTATTAATACACCTAATCCCGGTTCTACCTTTGACATTAACGGGTCTTTGGCTGCACAATACAAAACAGTTTCCGCCACTACCTATGCAATGACAAATTCTGATTTTTATGTTGCCTATACCGGAACGGCAAATTCTACTTTCACCCTACCCGCTGCCATAACAGGAGCCGGAAATTTTAAGGGCCGAATGTATACTGTTAAAAATAATTCTGCCTTCGTTGTTACGGTAAGCCCGACTGCTCCGGAAACCATCAGCGGGAACGCCAGTATAAGTGTACCGGCAGGTCAAAGTGTAGAGTTAATCAGTACAGGGCTGACGGGTGCGGCTTCTACATGGGAGCTTTCTGGCTTCAGGTCTAGTGCTTTTCCGTTAACAACAGCAAGCAATGGTCTTATTGCTGTAGGAACTGATGTAAGATTGGGAGGAGCCCTTACACAAGCTACAGATATTGCAACGGCGGGAAATAATCTTATTATCAGCGGAACGGGAAATTTAGGGATAGGATCTTCAACAGCTCCTGTATCAAAGCTTGAAGTCAACGGAAGTTCTACCAATACCACTTCTTATAACGCCGCTGCATCAGCAACAATCGATTTTTCCAGAAGTAATTTAGCCTACACAACGGCTAATGCCGGAGCATTTACCTTGCAAAACATAAAAGATGGTGGAACATATACTTTATCTGTGCGTGGTACAGTAGCAGGGACTTCTACTTTTACAGCAACCGGATTTACGGTAAGATATATTAACAACCGTACAACAGTAGCCAATACCCATACCCTATACACTCTTGTTGTAATAGGAACAGTTATTTACGTTTATATAGCAACAGCTGTTTAATTAATTTAAATAGTTAACAAATGAATGCTAATATAACAAAGCTTCTTTCCATAATTTTATTGGGAGGAATGGCAACACAGGGTAATGGTCAGGCTGTAGGTACGCCTTATATTCCTATGATAGATATCCCTTTCAGTTTCCTCTACGGAGGTACCGGTGCAGAAAGTCCAAGAACTCATGCTCTGGCTCTGGCTACTGATGGAGGGTATTTTGGAGTGGGAGATTCCACTTCATCTGTTTCCGGAGATGTGACAGGTGCAAATGGTGGCAACAGGGATAACTGGGTCACAAAATGGAATACAACCGGACAGATTGTATGGCAGAGGCTTATTGGCGGAAACGGAATTGAACTGGGAACTTCTATCACAGCAACATCAGACGGAGGATGTATCGTTGTTAGTAGATCCGGCTCTAACAATATACCAGGTACCACTTTTCATGGAGGGCAAACAGATTTATTGGCAGCTAAATTAGATGCTTTAGGAAACATTCAGTGGCAACGACTTGTTGGAGGATCAGGAAATGACGAACCCAGTAAAGTGATCATGGCTTCAGATGATGGATACATTATTGCCGGAACTTCATATTCAATTGATGGCGACCTTACAGGAGTTCCCAAATACACAGGCGGAGCATTCGGAACCGATGCATGGCTGTTAAAGCTTAATAGCGACGGGACTATAAACTGGCAAAAAAGATATGGTGGTACCGATGAAGATTCTGCTGGAAATGTTATCCCTACAAATGATGGAGGATATTTGGTAACCGGCACTACCAGCTCAGCTGCTGTAGGAGATTTTACAGGATTACCAGTCTTTGCAGGCCCCAATCCTTTTGTAATGAAAACAGATGCTTTGGGAAACAGGCTATGGATAAAACGTTTCGGGGTTTCTGCAGCTGCTAATCCATATGCTATCGATGCACGTCAAACTTCAGATAACGGATATATTTTTGCCATCAGGACGGCTGCCGCAAATACAGGCTCTTTAACAGGAATAGCAGGTTTTGGGAGCAATGATTTTTGGATCATGAAACTTGATACAGCCGGAAATCTCGAAAACCAGAAAGTATTTGGAGGAACCGGTTCAGATACGCCTACTTCTATTAATCAAACTTCCGATGGCGGTTATATTGTTTCAGGAGGATCAGCATCATCCAATACCGGAACCTTAGCCGGAATAATTTCACACGGTGGTAATGACAGCTGGGTTTTCAAACTGGACTCTTCATTAAATTTAGTTCAGCAAAAACTTTATGGAGGTAACGGAAATGAAGGTGTTTCCGGTGCTTATCTTCTGCGATTACCGAACGAAGATGCTTTCCTTTTGCTAAGTGACTCAACATCATCAAATAACGGAGACGTAACCGATCTCAATCACTTAGCAGGGGCGGCCGATAGCTGGCTGCTAAAAGTATTACCGTCAGGCGAGATACTTTGGACAGCGGATATCAATCAAAAATAATATTAGTGTAATCCCTCATACAGTAATACACAAACGGATATTGCTTTAAAAGTAAAATCAGGCTCTATTCTAAAAACACATATTTAAAGCCGTTCTTTGGACGGCTTTATTGTTTCTGAATACCAATTGCTGCCTTATGCATTACTAATTCCCTAACTACACATCAGTAATGCCTTCTGCCGGAACTGTTAATATTACCAATCCCGGAAATCAAAATAAATCTTATTACTGTTTTATTTTAATTCATAATGTACAATCGGTTGAACTTATTATTTATTTGTTAATAATTGAATAATGTTATCATTCATACAATATATTTATATTTATAATATTTATATTTGTAAACCGCTAATAAGTACTGTACAACGCCATGAAAATGAAAACTATTTATTACTTTATCAATAACACTTCCTTTTTTCGGGTTGAAACCCACAAATTATTGTTGACTCTGCCGCAAATCGTACCCAAGTTACGTTACTCACTGTTGGCTGTCTTTTACCGCGAACGCCTTTTTTTAATCGGATTTGAATCTGCTTGTGTAAAATTAATATCACAACCAGATAAACAATGACTGAGGAGACTCCTTCTCTCCTATAATATTGTTTTGTATGACATATAAATCTCATGCATAATAATTATTGTATTATACCTGAAATGCAGAAATGAGAATATATAGATTCTAATAACACAAAATGAAACTATTAATATGCATAATCCCTCCTATTGCATGTTAACGAAGATCCTTTTTTGGGCCAAAGTCTGCATTTCCAGGTTTTTACTGAATTGAGAAACAGAGAATGACAACAGACTAAGATTTAAGAAAAAATATCAATTATATTATACAATTATAAAAAATTATACAATGCGTAAATTTCAATTTTTGATTGTGTTTTTACTGAATTGAGAAACAGAGAATGACAACAGACTAAGATTTAAGAAAAAATATCAATTATATTATACAATTATAAAAAATTATACAATGCGTAAATTTCAATTTTTGATTGTGTTTTTCCTGTCACAGTTATTTTATTCCCAGCTGGACAATACGCACTATCTACAGCCTATCATCTTCGGAGCCTATGGCTCAACGGCAGCCACTATTACCGAAGAATATATTTATTTGTCGACCCCGTCAACAAGTAATATATCAGTAACGGTAAGAATGGCCGACGGAACAACCATTCCCCGGCTGTCCGTTTATAATATTAATGCGGCAACCACCACTATTGTAACCAACGGCGTGGTAACATTTGCTAATACAACTCCGGTGAGGCTATCCGTTATCAATGCCTCAAACGTGGTTTTAGCACCAGGAACATCACCCATGACCCGGCCTACAACCACCGCAGGAACTATAATCCCGGCCAACGTTGGTGGGATGATCTTCCAGTCTACAGCTGACTTTTTCGTTAATTACAGGGGTGCTGATGCTTCTCAGGCAGGATCTTCTCTTACCAAAGGACAAGTGGCCCTTGGGAAAAATTTCTTTTGGGGCGGAACTCCGAATGAATTCACCACTTCAATACCAGAAGTCGGAAATATGGTTTCCATTATGGCTACAGAAAATAATACGGTGGTCACCATTAATAATATCGATGCAGGAACCCAATTCATCAATGGGGCCAGCGCAACCCCGTTAACAGGTACTACTTTTACAAGAACACTGCAAAAAGGACAGTCTTTTATACTTTATGCTAAAGTAAAACTGAATGCATTCAGCTTGCAGGACAGAGGCTGGCTGGGAGCTAAAATAACAGCGGACAAAAATATTGCGGTAACGGTTGGAGGACTAATGCAGCAAGGAAGTATAGAAACAGGAACCGTATCAGACAGCCGGGATTTTGCAGTGGATCAACTGGTGCCTGTAGAACAACTCGGGAACGAATATGTTATAATGCAGGGAAATGGCGGGACGTATGAAAGAGTGGTCGTGATTGCTACAGAAGCCAATACAACAGTGAGTGTTAACGGAAGTGCTACTCCCAACTATACGTTAGCCAATATCGGAGATTACGTCGTTGTACCCGGCAGTTCATTTACCAATAAGAATATGTACCTGAAAACCAATAAAGCGGTTTATGTTTTTCATAAAATTTTCGGAAGCTCTTCTTTGGCAACGAACAGCTTTATGTTTATACCCCCACTATCATGTTTCGGACAGACATCAGTAAACATGATTCCGGATGCAAAACAAATAGGAACAACGGTTTATCCCAATACAGAACTTGCGGTACTTGCAGCGAGCGGAACAGCCAACGCACCTGTTGTATCGGTAGGCGGAGTCTCTCTTGCAGCGATTGTTGCAGCAGGAACAGCTGTACCGGGAAATCCTAACTGGAGAAGCTATAGATATGATATTGCCAATGCTTCGGGAGGAACCGCTACTATTAAAAATGTAAGAGTGAGCTCAGCAGGAACAATACAGGCAGAAATAATCGGAGCCAGCGGAAATGCCGGATTTGGAGGATATTATTCAGGTTTCGGAACCGCCCCGATTGTTACTATTAATGTAGCCAACAGCCCTACTACAAGACCTTGTACGGGGACCACGGGAAGCTCGACCTTGTCATTATCTGTAACTCCCGGCTTAGGTACTTACCAATGGTATAAGGATGGTGTTGCCATCTCCGGAGCAAATACCAGTAACTACTCCATCCCAATAACTGATAATTCTGCAGCGGAATACAATGTAGTGGTAACTCCACCCGGAGGCTGTCTTATTTATTCCAATGTTGTTAAATCTTATGCCTGCCCATGTTATAAACCTGGGGTAACAGGAACCCCGGAAATCACAAAAATCGGAATTTCTACAAGAGCTTCCAAAAGTACTGCCAGCTGGCCTGCAGATGTTAACAACGGATTTATTGCCTTGGAATCTAATGATAAAGGATTGGTCATCACAAGAGTAGCGGACCCGGAGATTTCAATCACCAGTCCTGTTGACGGGATGATGGTTTTCGACACAGACGACGTCTGCCTGAAAATCTATGACGGAACAAAATGGAGCTGTATTAACCAAACATGTAATTAATTATGAACTTAAGTATAAAAACACTCGCTATCTCTCTTTTCATATCGGCTGTTGCAAACGCACAGGTTGGTTTTGAAAAAGAATCTGTTGACGGAAGCGGTTTGGTAGATTTCCCTTCAGGAACTACGAAAGGAATTATTCTTCCGCAAGTAACCGACAATACAAACATGACAACTGTAGCTCAAGGAACATTTGTTTTTGACGGTACCACTTCAAAAGTAAAATATTATAACGGAACCGCATGGGTAGAGCTTACAGGACAGGCCGGTGCTTCCAAAACATTACTGACAGGAGCTGAAAACGACCAATCTAAAGGAGTAATTATCGGAGCCCCCGATTCTCCTGCAGAAAAAGGAGTTTTAATTCTGGAATCTCAAGACAAAGCACTGATTTTACCGAAAGTAATCAACCCTGCAGCCAACGTACAATCGCCTAGTGCAGGAATGATGTGCTATGATCCGGTTGCAAAGCTGGTTTGTTTTTATAATGGAACCAGCTGGGCATTTTGGGGAAATATTGAGTAATATAACTCATCCCAACTAAGCCCGCAAAAAATATAAAAGCCTTCAGAAACAATTTGAAGGCTTTTTTTGATTCTTATCCACTAATTATTTTATTTTTATCAGAATATTATTTCTTAATTGTAGGTACTGCTCCAATTTGTTGCAATAATGCTAATAAATCAGGTTGTCCATATTCTTCTGTAATCTGATTATCAATAATACGATAAAAATTAGTAGCTTGTACACTAATGCTATTTCCAGTTGGAGGGACTCCAAAAAAAGTTCCTGTATGTGTACCACTCATTGTAAAACGAATAGCAGATTTGTCGTTTTCTGAAATTATTTCTTCTAAATGCCATTGGATATCAGGAAACCCTTCACGCATCATCCAAATAGTTGCCAAATATCCTGTTGGACCAATAAGAGGCTCCGCTTCACCTGGTACATAAAATTTTGCTGTGGGACTAATAAGCTGTTGTGCTAAATTTTCATCAGCAGTATTAATAAATTCAACAAATTGCTTAAAGAAATTTTTGTGATTTGTCATTTTCTTATTTTAAAATTTATCATGTAAATGTACAATGACAATTTGCAGCAAACTCATAAACAATCTTAAGAAATTGTCTTAATATAGATTAAGACCAAGTTATTGAATATTTATCTCACTACGAATTTTGCTAAGAAATTCAGGGGTAATACCAAGATAAGAAGCAATTTGAGTATTAGGCAATCTTAATGCAAGTTGTGGATATTGTTCCAGAAAATTTAAATAACGTTGATTTGCATTAGAGCTAATATTCTGTAATAAACGATTTTGAAGCTCAATATATTTTTCTTCAATAATAACCCTGAAATTTCGATCAAACTTCGCCACATTAACGAATAAGTAAAGCAAGTCTTGTTTTTCAATCTGAAGGATAAGAGAAGGTTCAATCGCTTCAATAAACAGTTTGCTTGGTTTTTCTGAATAAAAACTTCCTAAATCTGCTATCCATTCATTTTCGGCTGCAAAACTAATATTGTGCTCAGAGCCTTTTTCATCGATGCTATACATTTTAAAACAGCCCTTAACTACAAACGTATAATGCTTGCAAACAAAGTTCTCCTGCAAAATCATTTGCCTGCGCTTAATTTGCCGCTGTGTTGTCCTTTTGTCTAATAATAATCTTTCTTCTTTATTTAACGGAAGATAATTTTTAAAATATTCGATGATGGGCTGTACAGTCAATTTCTATTTTTTTCGTTTTTATATTTATTTATTAATAACACTTCGGTTGTCAAAGTCATGAATTTAGAAATATAATATTCAAATTTAGCATTTCTGTCCTTATTTTATTAAAAATACTTCAATTTGATTTTGAATATAACTAAAACGTACCGAAAGTAATCAATCCTGCAGCCAATGTACAATCGCCTAGTGCGGGAACGATATGCTATGATCCGGTTGCAAAGCTGGTTTGTTTTTATAATGGAACCAGCTGGGCATTTTGGGGAAATATTGAGTAATATAACTCATTCCAACTAAGCCCGCAAAAACATAAAAGCCTTCAAATTATTTTTTTGAAGGCTTTTTGTTGGTCTTTATTCACTAAAATTCAAAGATTTATTCCCATTCCTTTATTAAAACCATTGTTATACTTTTCTTATACTTCGATTTGATATATTCTTGATTTTTCCTCCCAAGGGTGATAACCTTCTCCTATATATTCAAATCCATATCTTTCATAATAACCTATATGGTCAGTACATAAATTTAAATACCTAAGTCCTGAAAATATTTTATTGCTTTTTCTTTGTATTCCGGATTTTGTCTTACTGAAATTATCTTCATTATTTTTTTATTTACATTCGTTTTTTTAATAGCATATAATTCCGAAGCTTTAAAGTTACGGCCTCGGAGACCGTTTTTGATTATTTTTCTATTTTTTTTAGATTGGTAATGCGTAGCCAACGTAAAATCACCAAACGAAGTATGATGTGCTGTGATTCGGTTGCAAAGCTGTTAAGATCATAAAAAAAATAAAAGCCTTCAAAAAGAATTTTAAAGGCTTTCTTAAAAGAAATATTTTCAAAGTTTACAGTGATCGCTTTAATTATTTCTTATAAATTTAATTGTTATATTATAACCCGTTCCAGTCGCTGGATTTAACAGATCAAAGAAGATATTTCCACCGGAATCATAAAAAGAATATGTTGGCAGGCCAACATTGGCAGCATTCGCTAAAAATGAAGTTATAATAGGTGTAAATTCAGTCAGACTGACTCCGGTAGCGACAATAATCGGGGTATCTGTAATGATATAGTTTGATAGAACTACATTGGGAGGTGTTGCCTTTGCAACCCTATTAGTGTAACCTAAATTTCCATTAACATCAGCTACAACATTTCTGGTATAGGTGGTATTTGCAGTAGCATCTACTAGTGACCGGACCCTAGTCCCTCCGTTGACATCAAAAGTTGTAGAAGGCGTAGTGGTATTTATACCTACTAATCCATTTTGAGAATAACCAGCAATAGATCCTAATATTGCCATTGTTGTAAAAAAATATTCATAAAATTTTTCATCTCTATAAATTTTAAATTTTATGTAAATTTAATTATTTCCAACTTTTATTAACGTAATGTGGTATGTGGAATCAATAAATACAGGTAATTTCTGTAAAATTATCACTTAATAGATTGTTTTTAGTAGAAATACGAAACCTCTCAATTGAATTGAGAGGTTTAAAATTGTTGTTATTTATAACGTCCTGGTGCGTAGTGTTTTGCTGATTTAGCACCGGTTACTTTTTTAACCTGTCCCGGTGGAAGGCCATGATTCCCATTAGGTTTTAATCTGGGAACACAAGAAGTTACAAATAATACAACTAATACACTTACTCCAATACTTTTAATTATTTTCATCACACTTTTTTATTATACTATATAAAAAACCATGCCATCTTATTTTTTTAATACAAATCAATGCTCTGTATTATTTATTATATAAAAAATATCGTTTAATTTTTGTATATTTACGAAAATGTCTATTAATACTTTATAAAATAAGTTGTAAACATTCATAATTTTTAAATAATATAAAATGAAAAATGTTTACCCGGACGACAGCAATGGACAAAGTATCGGTAATATTCCGATGAGATCCATCAATATTGCATACTTAATCTTAGTGCATCGTTTACCTGATCAATTCAAGCGACTTTTTAAAGCTCTTTACGAACCTTCTAATTTTTACCTTATTCACATCGATAAAAAAGCCAGTCAGGAGATTGGTGACGAGGTCAGCATCTTTTTACAGAAATATCCGAATGTACATATCCTTAAAAGTAAGAATGTTGTTTGGGGCGGTTACAGTATGGTTCAGACAGAGCTGGACGGAATGAAATACCTGTTGGACATGGAGATGAAATGGGACTATTTTATCAACCTGAGCGGTCAGGATTACCCTTTGAAATCACAGGAGATCATCAAAGAATTTCTGTCAAAAAATAATGGGAAGAGCTATATAAAAATTGCAGATCAGAAAAAAAGCAGACCTGAAACTATGAACAGGATTGAAAACTACTTCGAAGAATCAGAAGATAAAATTTCGGAGGAAACCTACAAAAGAGATTTTATGAAAGGTGTCATTCCCTATATTGGCGGACAATGGATGATCCTTACCAGAAGCTGTTGTGAATTCATCTGCAACAGCAATGAGGTGAAAAAGTTTGAAGATTATTACCTGAATACCCTAATTGCAGATGAGTCTTTCTTTCAGACCGTTTTGATGAATACTTCTTTTGATGGCATTTTGGTAGATGATGATAAAAGAGCAATTATCTGGATTCCCGATGGTGATATTAAATTGAGACCAAAAACTTTTACTGAAACAGATTTGGATTTTCTGCAAACTGGGAACCACCTTTTTGCGAGGAAATTTGATGATAATGTAGATAGCAAAATCATAGGATGTATTAAAGATCAGTATGATGAGCCTTTTAAAACGCGTGTAAAAATAATTGATATAAAAAGTATTGCCAACAATTTGGATCACCTCAATTGAAATTGTTGAATTGATGAGAACCTGAATAATTTCTCAATCTCAAGACACCCTGGCTGATTCAGTCAGGGTTTTTTATTTATGATAAAGCTTTCATTAGCTGAGCCATTTATCAACAAGCCGGACATAGACTTTTTATTAACAGGTGAATGAAAATCTTAACAAATGGCTTGATTTTAGATTGTGATAACTCATTATAATTGTTGAATATTCAATCAAAATTATGGATCTATGGAAAGGTTTAAAAAAATAATTTTGAAAATTCTAAAATGGACAGGAATTTCAATAGCTGCCATTTTGTTTTTGATGTTTATTATTCCCATACTGTTTCCGGGAACAATTTCTCAGCAGGTCAAAATATTCGCAAACAAGCATCTAGCAGGACAACTCAACTATAAAAAGACCCATCTTACTTTTTTCCGGCACTTCCCTTCTCTTACGGTCTCAGTGGATGATCTCGTTTTACAGGGTTCAAAGCCTTTCCAAAATGATACCTTATTGACGGCGAGAGAGGTTGCCGTAGGAATTAATCTTAAAAATCTGATTTTCAACCGGGAAGTAAAAATTGATGAAATATATGTAACCGATGCCAATGCCCATGTTTTTGTGAACACTAAAGGTGAGGCAAACTACAATGTATACATTTCCAAACCTTCTGAAAAACCTAAAGATACTGCCGAAACAGGAGCATCCATCAAGCTGGACCTGATTAAATTCAGAAACTGGAATATCAAATACAATGATCATTCCGCAAGGGTTCTTGTGGACGCCAAAGGCCTGAACTATACCGGAAAAGGTGGTTTGAGTGAAGATATTTTTGATCTTCAGACCAATCTTGATATTGATAAAGTGGATTTTAGTCTGAACAGGATCTATTATGCCAGACAAAAAAGCTTACATGCTGACCTGATTACAAGAATTAATACCAATGCTTTAACCTTTGTCCTGAAGAAAAATGAATTAAGAATTAATGATCTTCCTTTAAAATTTATTGGTTTCATCAGCATTCTCAGGGATGGATACCATATGGATATCAATGCCGCTTCGGAAAAAACAACAATTCGGGAAATGATCTCCGTGTTGCCGCAACAATATCTTGATTGGGCAAAAGATACCCAGATTGAAGGAAACAGTGACCTGTATTTCCATATAAAAGGAAGATTCAGTGAGCCTAAAAACATCAAACCAAGAGTCAAAGTACGTCTTTTGGTTAAAAACGGTTTTGTCTCCAACGGAAAGGCACCCGTACCGATGAATAACCTGAATATGGATCTGAATATAGATCTGCCGTCATTAGATACCAGCCAGCTTGCTGTAGATTTAAAAAAACTGACCTTTGATCTCGGTCCGAACAACAAGTTCCGTGCTTACGTGAAAACCATAGGCCTTAATGAAATGCAGATAAATGCCGATATCAAAGGTGTGGTAGACCTTCAGACACTTGACCAGGCCTTAGGCTTGAAAGATATTGATATCCGCGGACTGATGGATACCAATATCAAGGCCAATGGTATATTTAGTATGGACAAAAAACTGTTCCCGAAAACCGACGGCTATCTTCATCTCAGAAATGGTTTGCTTAAAACAAAATACTACCCCAACCCTATTCAGAATATCAGTTTGACAGCCAATATTACCAATACAGACGGTACTTTCAGAAGTCTTGACGTGAAACTGGATCCTTTCAGCTTCGATTTTGAAGGAAACCCTGTTTTCGTGAATGCCGATTTGCAGGATTTTGAAGATCTGCTGTATAAAGTGCGGGCAAAGGGAGTTCTGAACGTTGGAAGAATCTATAAAGTTTTTGCCAAAGAAGGATTTGATGTCAGCGGGCTGATTATGGCAGATCTTTCGCTCGATGGCCGGCAAAGCTATGCCACAACAGGTCAGTACAGTAAGCTTGATAACAAAGGAACACTGATTTTGAAGAATATTAAAGCGACCACAGAATACCTTCCAAAATCATTTTTTATTAAAGAAGGAGACTTCCGGTTTGAGAATGAAAAAATGTGGTTCAGAAAATTCTTGGCCACCTATGGAAAATCTGACTTTGCATTGAACGGTTATCTTTTAAATACCATCAACTATTTTATTGAAAGAAAAGGAACCCTTCACGGAAAGTTTGGTTTAAACTCCAGTTATATCCTGATTGATGAGTTTATGGCGCTTAAAAACGGAGATAATACCGGTAAGTCCATAGAAGTAGAATATGCAAAAGTAGAAAACCCGGGAAGCAGCGGCGTAGTCATTATTCCGAAAAACCTTGATGTTTCCCTGGAAGCCAATGCAAAAAAAGTTGAATTCAAAGGATTGACGTTTCATCATCTTAAAGGAAATGCTTCTGTGAATACAGGCCAGATTTATCTTAAAAATACCTCATTCGACATCATTGGAAGCCGTATGAATATTGATGCCCGTTACCAGGATGAATCTCCCCTGACTGCTAATTACGATATTGCTTTAAAGGTTCAGGATTTTGATGTTCAGCGTGCCTATAAAGAAATTGAGATGGTCCGTGAAATGGCTACGGCAGCTAAAAATGTTAAAGGTATTGTGTCCCTGGACTATAAACTGAAAGGTGATTTTGATAAAAATATGAAACCTATCTATCCGTCACTGGAAGGCGGCGGAATTGTTAATCTCCGTGATGTAGAGGTGAAAAATTTAAAAATGCTTTCTGCTGTTGGTGATAATATCGGAGCACGGGCTTTTGATAATCCTGATATGAAGGGAGTTAATATTGAATCTCATATCAAAAACAACCTGATCCATGTGGATCCGTTTACATTCAAAGTTTCCGTGCTGAGACCTACCATAAGCGGAACAACAAGCTTCAATGGATTACTGGACCTGCGAATAAGAGTTGGACTGCCTCCGGGAGGATGGATTGGCTTTCCAATTGTTGTGACCGGAACCCATGCCCAGCCGAAAATTAAGATCTTCAGTAAAACGGGCCAGGGAATTATTGATGCCCTTTATAATAAAAAATCCAATAAAGTAATCCGTGAAGAAAGACGTGCCGAAAAAAAGACAAAACGCCAGCAGAGGAAGGAAAAACAGGCCCAGGAACAAAAAGCTAAAAATGCGGAAAAGCAGATCAACACTGATCTTAAGGGAAAATAACTGAAGAAGAACCTACCGAAAAAAAACAAGCTGATTCCATGTGTTTTACAGGTTTTGTACTGTAAAACAGGAGCTTTTCTAATCGGAATTTGTATTTTTGTTGATATATTTTGTATCAATGTCAATTTTTTCAAACAATATTCGCTTTTTAAGAGATAAAAGAGAACTCTCCCAGCAATCCGTGGCCAATGAATTAAGCATTTCCCGTGTACGGTATTCCAAATATGAAAACGGAGTTTCGGAACCGCCTATTGAGCTTCTTATAAAAATATCTAAATATTTTCACGTCAGTATTGATCTTCTGGTGTCCGTAGATATCCGGAAATATCCGGTTGAAGACATGCTGAAGCTTCCGGATAACAGAATTGTCCTGCCGGTCGCTGTAGACGATCTGGGAAATGACACTATTGAAATTATTCCCCAGAAAGCTTCCATGGGTTACCTTGAAGGCTACAGTGATGTAGGTTATATTGAAAGCCTGCAGAGAATTGCCCTCCCCTTCCTGACTAACGGCAAATACAGGGCTTTTCCCGCAGACGGAGATTCAATGCCGCCTTTTAGGAACGGATCTTATATCGTAGGGAAATATGTAGAGGGAATTGATGAGCTGAAACCGGGAAAAACCTATGTTTTTATCACCTTAAATGACGGAATTACCTACAAACGTTTCAAAGAAAAAAAAGGAAATACCATCTGTGTAAGTGCCGATAATTCATTCTACGAACCCTATGATATTCCTTTTGAAGAAATTGTAGAAATCTGGCAGTATGCATCAGGGATTTTTCCTGAAGATTTTGAGCCCGGTGATTATGATAACTATAACTTTAAAGAAATGTTCCGGGAACTGAAGCAGGATATCAAACAACTGGACAAAAAAGTTTCCGGACGCCGCAAGTCTAAGTAAAACTGACATCAACTGTGTAATGGATCAGTTAAGTTTATTTAATTCAGATGAATATTTCCGGTTTCCGAAAGAATTGCTGGAATACACCGAACACTTTCTGCCGGAAGATGAAGCTTCAACACTTGAGGAGCTTCTGCTTCGTACGGCTCCGTGGAAACAGAGGACCCAGAAAATGTATGATAAAACGGTTCTTACACCGCGACTTACAGCATGGTATGGAGATGAAAGCAGAACCTATCAGTTAGGCGGCAATTCCTTTAACGTCAATCCATGGCTGCCTGAACTATTATCTTTAAAAAAGCAGATAGAAAAATCATCCGGCTATAAGTTTAATTCTGTACTGCTGAATTTATACCGTGACGGAAACGACTCTGTTGCATGGCACCGTGACAAAGAAAGCGAGCTGGGAAACCGTCCTGTCATTGCTTCCGTAAGTCTCGGACAGGTAAGGAATTTTGATTTCCGGAAAGCAGATGATCACCGGAATAAATACAGTTTACCGCTTCAGCACGGATCTCTGCTGATTATGAAAGGAGATCTGCAGGTACATTGGGAACACCGCATTGCGAAATCTACAAAACCCATGAAACCGCGGATCAACCTTACCTTCCGCCTGGTTCATGAAATATAGGCCGCAGTATTTATTTCTCCAGCTGAATCCATACAGGCGCATGATCACTGCTTTTCGTCCAGCCACGGACATGACTGTCGACACCGCCGGACTGTAAATCTGAATGGAGATAGGGACTTAACAGAATATGATCCAGTCTAATACCTGCATTACGGTCGTATGCCTTATACAGATAATCCCAGAAAGTGTAAACCGTCTCGTCCGGATATAGCGTCCGGATGGAATCAAGCCAGCCTTTATTTAACAGGTCTCTGTAGGCTTTTCTGACTTCTGTCCTGAACAACGCATCATTTTCCCAGCGTTCAGGTTTATAAACGTCTCTGGGTTCAGGAATAATATTAAAATCACCGATGAGTATGGCAGGAAGCTCCATTTTGATAAGCTCATTGGTCCGTTTTTTAAAACGCTTGAGCCAGTCTAGTTTATAGTCAAATTTTGGCCCCGGGTAAGGATTTCCGTTGGGAAGATACAGACAGCATATCACCATCTGATCAATAATAGCTTCAATATAGCGGCTCTGCAGATCTTCAGGATTCCCTGGCAGGGCTCTCTGAACTTCTGTAATCTCCAGGTCTTTGGCAAGGATGGCTACCCCATTCCAGCTTTTCTGTCCGTTCCATATAGCCTGATATCCTGCATCATTGATTTCTTTTAAAGGAAAACGTTCCTGTGGTGCTTTTAGTTCCTGAAGACAGACAATATCCGGTCCGGCTTCTTTCAGCCACTGCAGCAAAACCGGTAAGCGGCCATTGATTCCGTTTACATTATATGTTGCTATTTTCATATGAGATAATTTAGAGTCTGGATCTGCATTTACGAGGCAATAATTATTCCATCATATTGAAGGACAATCAGATATTTTTAAAATTGCAATTAAAATAAATTGCGATTTATATTGGCATAATTTATTCATTAGGTTAAAAATAAAATTGCACCCCATGTTAAATAAAAATTTCACAAAAGCAGAATTTGTACTGAATAATGAAAATCAGTACCAGATAGAATTTACCGTTAACGAAATCGGAGAAGGATCCAGTCTAACCGTTGAAAGAAAAAACGAAAATGGAGAATTTGAAGTCATTCAGCCCAGTATTGGAAGACTGAATGACCGTATTTTTATCAAATGGAGTGAGCCGTTCGACGGCAGGATTATTTTTGATAAATAAAAAGAACTTATGAAATACAGTGAAGCCTTAGAATATAAAAAAGAAGCTCTGAAAAAAGCGGATAAATCTGTGCTCGAGAATTTTCATATCATTATTACCCCTGCTGATACCGGAGAAAGTGCAAAATATATAGAAGATTTCTCGAAAAATCCTGATGATTTCAATGACAGCAGCTGTAAAAAATACTGTTCAAATGATGAGTATGAAGTGATGAGCTTCAAGAAAGACATGGAAGAATAAAAGTCTCTTCCTTATTGAACCATTCTAAAATCTCCCTGTTTATAAACTGCTATACCTGCCACATACATACCCGGAAATACAGGCTGGTCTCATAATTGCAGATATTACGTCATCGAATAATCAATCACTAAATTATATTATTATGGAAACTAAAAAAACAACAAGAAAACCTGTCTCGAAAACTGCAGTTAAAAAAACAGGAAAAACTCCTGCTAAAAAAAATGCAGCCAAGCAGCTTAAAGATTTGTTTGAAGATTCACTGAAGGATATTTACTGGGCAGAAAAAGCCCTTGTAAAAGCCCTGCCTAAAATGCATAAGAATGCAACAGATAAAAAATTAAAAATGGCCATTGAACAGCATCTTAATGAAACAGAAATTCATGTAAAAAGGCTGGAAGAATGTTTTGCTGCTCTCGGCAAAAAAGCCCAGGCGAAAAAATGTGATGCCATGCAGGGATTATTAGATGAAGGTAAAAGCATCATGGAAGAAACTGAGGCAGGAGCTGTAAGAGATGCAGGAATAATTGCCGCCGCACAGAAGGTGGAACATTATGAAATTGCCACCTATGGATCGCTGGCTGCCTATGCCAAAGTTCTTAAAGAAAAAGTATGCCTGAAAAACCTGCTGGCCACTCTTAACGAAGAAAAAAAATGTGATGAACTGCTTACCAAGATAGCGGATACTGCCATTAACAGTAAAGCAAAGTAGATTATATATTAACGGAGACCTGGAAACAGGTCTCTTTTTATTTTTAATGCTTTCATGACAGAAATTTACCACTTAATCAGCTTATAAAATCCAGCAGACGTTTTCTTGTGATCACCTGGTTTTCTTTATAGAATTCTTCATCATCTAAACGTGCCATTGAAGTTGTAGATTGAGCAGAAAGCCATGCCACAAATAAGTTCCGGGTTTCAAAGATTCTTGGAACATTGAAGTCACCGTCATATATTTCTCCGTATAGAAACTTCTGATCTTCATTCACTTTCATGCCCATCCCGCAATAATCCCTGTGACTGTAGCCCAAAACGGCACCGGTCTGTAATTTATCTGCGACAATCTTGGCCAGTCTTTCTCCAAATGCTATGGTGTCCTGTTCTGCTATTTCTGAAAAATGGTAATGATCCATAAGTTTAAATTATTCTAAATCGATAATCTTCTAAGTTAAATCATTAACAGTTGAAATTATTAATTTTTGATCATAATTTTATATCCGTTCTGCTTAAGTTGGTCATGATAACAATAAATTAGTATCAGTTGATTAACTTTGTTTCCTCTTAAAACTGCAAATAAATAAACAGATTTTGAAGCTGCCACTTTCTTATTATTTAAATCAGGATGTTATTTTCCTGGCTAAGGATCTTTTGGGAAAAGTACTTTTCACGGAAATAAACGGTGACCTCACGGCGGGGATCATTGTAGAAACTGAGGCTTATTTCGGTGTTATAGATAAAGCTTCCCACGCCTATGGAGGCCGCCGCACCGGGCGTACCGAAACATTATACAACCAGGGCGGTGTTTCCTATGTTTATTTGTGTTATGGAATTCATCATCTCTTTAATATCGTAAGTTCCGTTGAAGGCGAGCCCCATGCGGTATTGGTAAGGGCTGTGGAGCCACTAACAGGTACCGAAATCATGGAGATGAGGCGAAATGTGCCGGCTTCCAAGACCGCTATTTCATCAGGACCGGGGTCAGCAGCTAAAGCTTTGGGTATTGACCGTTCTTTTAATAATAAAGATTTAACCGGAAACGAAATTTGGATTGAAAATTACGGTATTAAATATTCTGCGGACGAAATCATTTCTGGACCGCGGATCGGAGTTGCCTATGCCCGGGAAGATGCACTGCTGCCCTGGCGTTTTTATGTGAAAGGCAACCGATATGTAAGTAAGCCCAGATCTTAATCTTAGCAACTGCTTGCTTATAAAATATCAGTTTAGGTATATATTATAAAATTACACCTGTGCAGCTTTTAGCATCAGGTAATGCAGATCTGTATTTTTAATGAAAGGTGGCAGAAGCTCTTTTCCAGGCCCGTAAACGGCAGCTTCCACATAATCTCCCGAATGGTCCATGCTGATCCAACCGACAGAATTATGCTTCTTCTGAATTTCTGAATACGCTTTAAAAGGTAATTTTTTATAGTTGTAAATCCCAGCTTCCTGCTTTTCAAGTCCTGAATAAAAACTGAGCAAATGTTTGGCTTCATCATCAGCAAGGCGTATTTTGTTGGTCTCATAGATCCAGTCTTTCATCTGCTGAAGATTAAAATCCGGGTGAATTGCATTCAGAATATATTCATTGGTGTATAGATAATCGGAGATGCTGTTAAAGTTTTTAGTGGCATCCGGTCCGTAAATTGTTCCCGGATTAGCATTTCCATGGTCTGTTGTGATGATGACCATTGTATTTTGATCCTTCTCTGCAAAATCTATCACTGTTTTTATAGCTTCATCAAAAGCAACCTGATCATGAATTAAAGCAGAAATGTCGTTGGCATGCGCTGCCCAGTCGACTTTTCCCGCTTCAATCTGTAAAACGAAGCCTTCTTTGTGGTCTTTCATATGATCAATAGCGGTTTGAGCCATTTCAGCCAGAGAAGGTGTCTTTTGAAGTTCCGGAATATTCATCCTGTCGATGGAATATGGCAAAGCACCTGAATTGAACACTCCTAAAACTTTCTTTCCTTTTTCTGTATTCTTAAGGTCTGCTCTATTTTTTAAAACCTGATAGCCTTTCTGCTTATAAAAGGCATAGATATCTTTTTTATCTTTTCTTTTTAAAGGATTAAAAAATTCATCTCCGCCACCCATCATCACATCAAACCCTATTTCAGCATACATTTCTGCAATTTCATTTTCTGCATTTCTGCTGTCTGAATTTATGCAGAAACCTGCGGGAGTCGCATGGGTAATCGTTACTGTCGTTACGCAGCCCGTCTTTTTTCCTGCCTTTTTGAACTTTTGCCAGACCGGAACATATTTTTCTCCATTGGCTCCAATATTGAGAACACCGTTTTTCACACGGTATCCTCCTCCAAAAGAAGAGCTGGCTGCAGCAGAATCTGTAACAATGGAACTGGCTGAAGCAGTATCCATCAAAGCCCGGGAAACTTTATTTTCAAGGTACAGATTCATCCAGTTTCCGTTTTTACCCAGGATATTCTGCGAGTACAGATTAGCCATTGCTAAAGTTCCTGAGCTCATGCCATCACTGATCATGAAAATAATATTTTTTGCTTTTTTCCCTGAATCCGGAATTTCCTTTGTACTGCCGGCAAAAAAATCAGCCGGATTTAAGGTAAATAAACCTGACAGTAATGCTGAACCTTTTAAAAATTTGCGTCTGTTCATCCTGATAAATTTCGTATGGCAAGGTAGAGGGTAATTATGACTATTGAAACCTTATTGCGTTAATTAATTATGAATTTTCATCTTTAATATTCTGGAAACCCTTTGGCTCCGGATCATACACTTAGTGCTTGTGATTTTTAAAATTGATAATATGGCCTGTAATTAATCCCACTGCTCCTGCGTAAATCAAAGGAATATGAATTTCAAAGATTAAATCTGCCAGAACAGAAACCGAAATAAGGATAATAGAAACCCAAAACAGCCATCTTAACCACTTGTTGTCCATATTTCTGGTTACTCTATAGACAACCGCGGCACCAATGAGAAGGAAGGCAAGGTCAATATAAGGATTATGAGAAATTCCTAACGGAATGATCATTAGCAGAGGAAAAATAATACAATGGATAAGACACAGAACTGCTGCAGAGATTCCTACTGCATCAAGAATTTTTGATCTCATAAAGAAGGTTATTTAAATTTGTTATTGTAACTTTGTTGCAAAAGTAAAAATAATATTTTAAATAAAGCAACATTGTTGCATTAAAAAAACAAACAAATCAGAAATATTAAGGCTAAAAACTGAAATTTTGAATGTCAGGATCAGTTTTTCCTGTATCTGAAAGAGATTATGTTTGGTAAAGTAAATAAAAGTACTATTTTTATTTTTACAAAAGAAAACACTAATTATGCCGACTGAAGCTTCCCACAAGCTGATTCCGATGACGGATTTTGTTATTGAATATTATTCTAACGAAGGATATGCAGATCTTCAGACATTGCGTCTGATGAATAACTATGCTAATTTTCTAAGACGTCCACTCATGCTTGGAATGTTTGTCCCCGTAGATCCGAAAGGAAATGTATTGAAAGAACCCAAGAACTATTCTTCCTGGAAATCACTTGATCATAATGCCGTAAAAAGAAATGATACTGCGGGATTTGAAGAGTACTTCGAATATCAGAACGCAGAAAAGGACTGTTTATTTGAAGACTTTACCATTGCCTACAATGGATATTCCGTAGTAAGAATCGTAGCTTCCTACGATGAAGCAGTTGAGCTTTCTTTTAATAAAAGCGACATGATGTCATCTGCATTTCCGGATATTGAATCACTGACGGTTTTTGATGACATCTATCTGACGGTTAATGCTTTGAAATCTATCGGGATCAAAAAATAAAGACTATTTCACTTCATTCAGGATTTTTTCCAGTTCGGTTATAAAAGATGCCTGCGCAGGATTGATCCTTCTCCGGGCTTCTTCTGATTCAAACCATTCCCACTGGTCTACTTCAGGAATTTCAATCATTTTAGAAGATCTTGGAGGCCATTCTACCTGCAATGTATTGCTGTAAAGTCCTGATGTTTCAATATCACTTTCCAAAGCCCATGCATAAACAGTTTTGCCGCCTTTCTGTTTAACAGGTGATAAAGCAGTAAATTTTCCCAGTACCGTTTGGCCTGTTTCCTCTTTAAACTCAATTATAGCCCGTTCCAGCGGATCTTCATGAGGCATGATCTCCCCTTTTGGGATAGACCAGCTGCCCTCATCTTTATTTTTCCAATACGGACCGCCCGGATGAACCAGAAAATAATACTGACTGTTCCTTTCTCTTTTAAACAGCAAAATACCGGCACTTGTTTTCATAACTTTAAGATAAATATTTTTTTAAAGAATACACAATGATCAGGCGTTGGCTACTTTTTTCTGAATGCTGATGGCGACATATTTTTATAGGTCCGGAAGATCTTATTAAAATGGCTGGCATCATTAAACCCAAGCCGGTCTGCAATTTCATTGATGTTATAATTACTCTGATTCAGGAGCTTTTCAGCGGCTTTTATTTTATGATGCATCACGTGCTGCTGTATGGAGAACCCGGTCTGTTTTTTAATGTAAATGCTGATATAATTCCGGGAAAACATAAATTCTTTTGCAAGATGTTCAAGTTTCATTTTTTCGGCATCCATTGCATTGACATTGATATAATAGAGAATTCTTTCCGCCTGGTTGATCCCTTTTGATACCCGCTCCCTACCGCCGCTGTTCATTATATTCCTGATCAGAATGGTGATTATAGCCGAGAAAAGATCTGCCGATACTTCTTTGCTGTAAATACTTTTATTGCTGAATTCATATAGAAGGACCATGGCAAGCTGCAACAGGTGTTTCCTGTCTGCTTTATTCGTAATTGCCAAGTCATAAACAAACGAGCTGTCTTCCATCATTAGCCGGACCACTTTATTGAGTTCACTTTTTTTATCGGCCTGCAGATTTTCCCAGATGTGATGTTCTGTAAATTTTATATAAATGAATCTGGTTTTGTTTTTTATTGAAAATGTATGGGCATCGCTTGGCCTGAGCAGAAAAGCATCCCCTTTTTTATAGGTAAAAGTAATGCCATTCAGGTAATGGGTTCCTTTTCCGCTTGCTATCACAATCAGTTCGTAGAAATTATGATTATGGTATTCTATGTCCCAAACCTCCTTCTCAATACTAAAAACATTGAAAGAACTGAAATTGACAATACGCTTCATAATTGAATGGATTTTTACAAATTTACCATAAATTTTTACAATATAAATCACCCGTTTATTCATCAATTTAGCACAATAAAAATTCTTTAACATGAAGCATTTAAAACAATCAGTCCTTCTGATAGCATCTGCAATACTTTTGGTTTCCTGTTCAGACAGGAATATGAAGAACACAGCTAAACAATCTGTAGAAACCGGAACAGCGTCTAAAAAATACTGGCCCAATCGTGCTCAGCTGGTCATTTCAGTATCTATGCAGTTTGAAACAGGAGGACAGCCGGAAGGAGCAGAAAGCCCTTTCAGCGGAACTCCCCTTCCCAAAGGCCAGCCGGACCTTGCTGCAGAAAGCTGGTATCGTTATGGAGCCAATGAAGGAATTTACCGTATGCTGGATCTGTGGAAAAAGTATGATATAAAAGTGACCTCTCATGTCGTAGGTACTGCTGCTGAAAAATATCCGGAAGTTGCCAGAGCCATTGCCAGCGGAGGCCATGAAATTGCTGCCCATGGTCTTGCCTGGGATAACCAGTGGAATAAAAACTATGCAGATGAACGGCAGTTTGTAAAAGAAGGTGTAGATGCCGTGGAAAGAATAACAGGACAAAAAGCAGTGGGTTACAACTGTAACTGGCTCAGAAGAAGCCCTAATACTTTAAAAGTTCTGCAGGAGCTGGGCTTTCTTTATCATATAGATGATCTTAGCCACGATGAACCTTTCATTACCAAAGTAAACGGAAGAACTTTGTTGTGATGCCCTATACACTCAGAAATAATGATATCGTGAATATTGAAGGTAAACACTGGAGCCCGGACCAGTTTCTGGCCCAGCTGAAATTCGAGTTTGACCGTCTTTATGAAGAAGGAGCTTCCAAGAGAAGAATGATGAGCATCAGTTTCCATGACAGGATTGGCGGAACTCCGGCAATGGTTCATGCTATGGAAGAATTTATCAGATATACCAAAGAAAAGCCGGGTGTTGTTTTTATGCGTAAGGATGATATCGCAAAAATGGCCATTAATGATCCTGCAACTCCGGTAGATAACAGTGAGGAAAAATATAATAACTAAGTCAAAACTGAGGTATGAAGCTGGAAAATGGATTATTGTCAGTTTATGTTCTGATTTATTTTTGATACAAACTGTTTGGATATATAAATATGATAAATTGAGCAGTTCAATAAAGATATTATCAATTGCATTTTCAGATATCTGTAAATTTTTTCGTGCTTGTTTTCTCTAAAATTAATTTAAAAAAATAAATAATATGAATAAGAATATAGCCTATTTTCTTTTACGTGTATCCATGGGCGTGAATCTTCTGGGACATGGTTTTGCCAGAATTCCTAAACTTTCCGTTTTTGCTGAAGGAATGATAAAAGGATTTGAAAAAAGCTGGCTTCCCCAGCCATTTGTATACCTATTCAGTACCGCTCTGCCTTTCCTGGAATTGATCATTGGCGGCCTGCTTATTCTGGGCCTGAAGACCCACCAGGCAAATTTTGCCGGTGCCGCGCTGATCATTATGCTTCTTTTTGGAAGCAGTACCGTTGAAAACTGGGAAGCAATGGGAATACAAATGATTTATGCCCTTTTCTTTTATGTACTGATCAGCAGAACGGAAGATAACTGCTATGCCTTGGATCAGAAGAAATTATTTAATAGAAGGTAAACAGGTTGCAAGGTCTGCAATGCCTTTATTTAGGCATGTTTTAGCGATTTGAAGATAGTATAATGTATCATCATTTGCTTCTGTCGTAGATACAGTATAGATACCACATTTTTAATATTATTGACAGTTTTCTTCATAAAGGCATGGAATATGTATTAAATAAAGAGAATAACATTAAAAAATTTAAGTCATGAGAAATTTATTATGGTTAGTAGCCGTCATTTGTATCGTTGTCTGGCTTCTGGGAATGTTAAATATCGTACCGGGAATGAGTACCGGTTACTTAGTGCATGTTCTTTTGGTAATTGCCATTATTGTCATACTTTATAATATCATTTCCGGCAAAAGGCCGCTGTGATAATAATTAAAGCTTTGTTGAATAACAAATAAAACAGGTCAGAAAATCATTTCTGACCTGTTTTTTAATTTTACTGAATATCTGATGATAAATCTACAGGTATACGTCTGATTATTTTATATATTTATTATAGGATATAATGCAAGTATAAACGAAAAGAATTCAATACAATGGAAGAAAAATTCCAGCCTGATGTTATTATTGTGGGAACAGGATTAGCAGGACTTACTGCGGCTATGGAAATTACCGGTGCCGGAAAAAAAGTACTTCTCCTCGATCAGGAAACTGAACAGAATATTGGCGGGCAGGCATTCTGGTCGTTCGGTGGTCTGTTTCTGATCAATTCACCCCAGCAGCGGAAGATGGGAATTAAAGATTCTTACGAACTGGCTCTTCAGGACTGGAAAGGAACTGCCGGATTTGACCGTCCGGAAGATTACTGGCCCAGAAAATGGGCCGAAGCTTATCTGAAATTTGCAGCCTATGAAAAATACGCCTATGTCTCTAAACTGGGAATCAAATTTATGTTTATGGTAGGCTGGGCCGAACGTGGAGACGGATCAGCAACCGGTCACGGAAATTCCGTACCCCGCTTCCATGTCAGTTGGGGAACCGGAACCGGAGTTGTGAAGCCTTTTGTAGATAAAGCGTATGAGGCAAAAAGAAAAGGTCTTTTGCAGATGAAATTCAGGCACAGAGTGACTGAGCTGATCATGGAAAATGGTAAAACCAAAGGTTTAAGAGGTGATATTCTCGAAAACGACGATAAAGAAAGAGGTGCAGCTACCAACAGAAACGTGATTTCACAGTTTGAATACTATGCATCTCATGTCATCATTGCATCGGGAGGTATAGGAGCCAATCATGAACTGGTACGAAAAAACTGGCCGGAAAGATTGGGAAAAGCTCCCGAAAATATGGTTTGCGGTGTGCCTGCCTATGTGGATGGAAAAATGATAGGTGTTGCTGAAAATTCCGGGGCACACATCATTAATCCGGACAGGATGTGGCATTATACGGAAGGAATACAGAACTGGAACCCGATATGGCCGAAACATGGCATCAGAATACTGCCGGGACCGTCTTCTCTATGGTTTGATGCCAGGGGAAACCGCTTCCCTGCTCCTTTTCTGCCGGGATTTGATACTCTGGGAACCCTGAAGCATATACAGGAGACAGGATTTTCTTACTCCTGGTTTATCCTGACTCAGAAAATCATTAAAAAAGAATTTGCCCTTTCCGGATCAGAGCAAAATCCGGATATTACGAATAAGGATTATGTCCTTTTTCTGAGAAGGATTTTTGGGAAAAAAGCTCCGGGACCTGTGGAAGCTTTTAAAGAGCACGGAAAAGACTTTATTGTTTCAAATGATCTGAAGACCCTGGTGGAAAAGATGAATGAACTGTCTGGTACTCCCCTTCTGAACTATGAAAAAATTAAAGCACAGATCGAAGCCAGAGACAGGGAACTGGACCATAAATATTCAAAAGATACGCAGGTTAATTATATCAGGAATACAAGAAATTATTTAGGGGATAAACTTGGCCGGGTTGCAGCGCCTCATAAAATATTAGATCCTAAAAATGGCCCTCTGATTGCTGTACGGCTCAATATTCTTACCCGAAAAACGCTGGGCGGCATTAAAACGAATCTTAACGGACAGGTTTTAAGAGATGATGATACGGTAATTGACGGACTTTATGCGGCCGGAGAAGCTGCGGGCTTTGGCGGAGGCGGAATGCATGGCTACCGTGCGTTGGAAGGAACATTTCTTGGAGGCTGTATTTTTTCGGGAATGAAAACCGGAAAATATATAGCCGGACTTTAAAAGATAAACAAATGAATTCTTCTTGAAACAGAATAGTAAATTTTAAGAATCAGGAATAAATATTAAATAAAAAACAAAAGTGAGTACTTATTTTGATCATAAAGTGGTTTGGGTTACCGGAGCTTCGTCAGGAATCGGGGAAGCTCTGGTAAAAGAACTGGCATTGAAAAGCAGTGCAAAAATTATCCTTTCATCAAGAAATAAAGATCAGTTGAATGCCGTAGCCCAAAAGACGGGGCTTGAAGCCAACCGTTTTTTTGTACTGCCTTTGGATTTGGAAGACTATAAAAAAATGCCGGATGTCGTGGTAGAAGCTATAGAAAAATTTGGGAATATTGATGTGCTGATTAATAATGCGGGACTGTCTCAGCGTTCTCTGGCTATGGAAACTGATATAGAGGTTGATAAACGTTTAATGGATATTGATTATATAGGAACCGTAGCCCTTACAAAATCTGTGCTTCCCTATATGATCAGGAACGGCGGCGGGCATATTGCTGTAGTCTCCAGCCTGATGGGCGTTTTCGGAGCTCCGATGCGAAGCAGTTATGCCGCTGCAAAACACGCACTTCACGGTTTTTTTGATTCGCTGCGTGCAGAATTATACGGCAAAAAAATTATGGTGACCATTATCTGTCCCGGTTTTGTACAGACCAATATTTCTATAAACGCATTAACGGGGAACGGTTCTCTGCAGGGAACTATGGACGATGCCACAAATAAAGGAATGCCCGCAGATGTGTTTGCAAGAAAAATGCTTGCGGCTATAGCAAAAAAGAAATATCAGGCATCTATAGGTGGTAAAGAAGTAGCAGGAACCTATCTTAAAAGGTTCTTTCCTTCCCTTCTGACTAAGATCGTCCGTAAAGTAAAAGTGGTTTAGCCAAATACAAAAAACCTCCCGTAAAGAGAGGTTTATGTTTTATCTGATTGGAAATAAGGTTAATAATCTAAATTTAATTTTTAAGACTGAGGAACCTGAGCCTTTTCATAGATCAGTCCTTCAGATTTCAGCTCATTCCAAAAATCAGCCGGGATAGTGGCATTAAGCCCTTCTACATTATCTTTAACCTGTTCCGGAGTGCTGGCTCCGGGAATAATAGAAACAAATTCATCTGAAGCCAAAACGAAATGAATCGCTGCATGTATAATATCCGTATTATATTTTTTAGCAATATCCGCTATTGCAGCACGCTTTTCAGCCATTCCTTTTGGAATTACATCCTTATAATTATATCTTTCTCTTCCTGCAATATATCCGGAATTGTATCCAGCACCGGAAACCAGTTTTACGCCTGCTTTTTTAACGGCAGGAAGCAGTCTGTCAACGGCATCTTCATGTTCCAGGATCGAATATTGTGTTGCAGAAAGGCAGATATCTGGATCAGCAGAATCAATACAGTCTAAAATAGGTTCAATTTTGTTGACTCCCATTCCCCATGCCCTGATTACTCCCTGGTCCCGCAGTTCGGAAAGCATTTTAAATGCTCCTTTCTTTGCCTGTTCCAGAAAATAAGGATAGCGGTCTCCTACCTGGTCTTCAGAAAGATCATGAATATAAACGATGTCAATATAATCCAGCCCTGTTCTCTTCAGGCTGCTTTCTATAGATCGTTTGACCCCGTCTGCCGTGTAATCATGTTTAAAATCATAATTCAGCGGTTTTTTCCACATCGTAGGCGGGACATCCGCTTCAGGAACTTCATGAAACAGTCTTCCCACTTTAGTTGAAAATATAAAGTCGCTTCTGTCTTTGTCTTTCAGAACATCTCCGAATCTCCGCTCACTTTTTGTAAGGCCATACCAGGGAGATGTATCATAATAACGGATTCCAAGATCCCAGGCATCCTGAAGTATGTTATAAGATTCTTCATCGCTTATATTTCCGAAGGCAGTTCCTATCGCTACACCGCCTATTCCTAGCCTGTGCTTTTCTGTTAAAACATCTGTTTTCATAAGATTGTATTTACGTGTTGGTGATAAACAAGATGCAAACATCGTGCAGTACAGGAAAGGGATATATAAAAATAACCTCCCGAACAGGAGGCTTACTATGAAATGATTTCTGAAAAAAGCAGGAATTTGGAGCTGTTTTAATAGGATTATATAAGTCGGATTTTAAGTGATTATTGAGATTTAAATTATTTAATGCCAATTGATTGAAAAGTTAATCAACAATATAGATTCTGAAAAACTAACATATTATTCCAACCGGGATTCACTTAGAAAACAGAAATTAAAAATTTATAAGAAATATTTATAACAATATAATATATTGATTTATATCTTGTTATATCGTATTATTAGATTTTCCCAGCAAACCGGAACCGGACATTTATAAAGATATTTCATAAATTTACGAAACCATTACGGTTTTAAAATTGGTTTCCAGGTGAAAATTCACAATAAAAAAAAGTATTTAAGCTTTCTAAAATTTAAAAGAGACTTCCAGGAATACGGACTTGAAAAAGCCCGAAGCTATGAACTTGTCCTTCACTGGCTGAATAACAGACTCAGCAGGAACCAGTTTCTGGTGCTTTCCGGAATACTTGTAGGCTGTACTGCCGGTCTTGCCGGAGTGGTCCTGAAAACGCTTGTGCATACCATCCACAATTTTATTACACATAAGGTTCATTTTGAATATCAGATCTTATTCTATATTGTTTTTCCATTTTTAGGAATTGTGCTTACTACGGCTATTGTTCTTACTCTGTTTAAAGGCCAGGACAGGAAAGGAATCGGTGCTATTTTGTATGAAATTGCCCAGAATTCAAGTATTGTAGCTTCTGTAAAGATGTATTCACAGATTATTCAGAGCGCAGTGACGGTAGGCCTGGGAGGTTCTGCGGGATTGGAAAGTCCTATCGCAGTTACCGGTGCTGCCATCGGTTCCAATTATGCACAGACTTACAGGCTCAGCTATAAGGAAAGGACTCTGCTCCTGGCTGCAGGTGCCACGGCGGGTATTGCTTCAGCTTTCAATGCTCCGATTGCGGGAATCATGTTTGCTTTTGAGATCCTTTTAACAGGTGTTGTATTTACAGATTTCATTCCTTTGGTAGTGGCTGCTGTCTGCGGAAGCCTTTTATCAAGGATTCTGCTTCAGGAAGATGTACTTTTCAGGTTTTATACCAGAGAACCTTTCAACTATAAAAATGTTCCTTACTATCTTATCCTGGGAATTGTGACCGGGCTGTATGCGCGTTATTTTGTAGTGATTTCTCAAAAAGTAGAACATTTTATGAAAGGACTTAAGCTCTCAAGGATGCGTAAGGCTATGTTCGGAGGTCTGGTGCTGTCATTGTTGTGTGTTCTGTTCCCGCCATTATTCGGAGAAGGATATGAGACGGTGAAAGCTTTTACCAATGGAAGTACTCATTCTATTATCAGAAACAGCTTTTTCCGGTATTTTGAGATTGGAGACTGGACTATTATTATATTTTTGGTGTTGGTATGTCTTTTAAAAGCTTTTGCCACATCTTTTACAATATTCAGCGGAGGTAACGGAGGTAATTTTGCCCCTTCCCTTTTTGCCGGAGGCACGGTGGGATATTTATTTGCAGTAGTCTGCCAGCATATCGGGTTTACGGATGTTCCGGTAACGAATCTTGTTCTGGTGGGAATGGCCGGAGCAATGAGCGGTGTATTGTATGCTCCTCTTACCGCAATATTCCTGATCGCGGAATCCAGTTTTGGATATGACCTTTTTATTCCGCTGATGATAGCGTCCATCATCTCTTATCTTATTGCAAAATGGTTCTCCCCGATCTCTCCCGAACTGGAATCTTTAGCTGATCAGGGGAAAATATTTACCAACAAGCATGATAAAAACCTGCTTTTTGCTTTAAGAACCGAAGATTTTATAGATAAATATTCAGAAACAATTAATGAAAATGCTTCTGTCACCACCCTGTTTGAGCAGGTGAAAAATGGAACTAAGAACATTTTTGCAGCAACAGATGAGTCCGGGAAACTGAAAGGTATCCTTACTTTAGATGATATCCGTCCCTACCTTTTTAATAAGGAAACAGAGAACTCTATGACGGTTGCACAAATTATGAAAGCACCGCCTGCAGTCATTTACCGGGATAATAAGCCGTTGGAAATTCTTCAGACCTTTGATGACACCGGCGTGTGGAATCTTCCGATAACCAGTGAAAACAATGATTTTATAGGTTTTATATCAAAATCATCCATCCTGATGAGCTACAGACAGCTTTTAAAAGAATATTCTGATTAATTTGGCCAAAACTTCTAAAACATAAAAAATATCCGTTCAGTTTGCTGAACGGATATTCTTTTGAATTCAACCAAAATTAATGACTTGCCTGATCAAGCATTTCAAGATCTTCCTGATCTAAAATAAGTTTTGGAGCATTGAATAAAGTATCCAGCTGGGAAGTGCTCGTTGCACTTACAATAGGTGCTGTGATTAAAGGATTGGCCAGAAGCCATGCCAGGGCAGCTGTTCCCTGTGTGGTTTTATGTTTTTCACTTACCCGGTCCAGGGCTTTTAATACTTCAAGGCCTTTTGTGTTCAGGTATTTTCTTACCCCCTCACCTCTCTGACTTTTGCCTAAATCTGCTTCAGTACGGTATTTGCCCGTAAGAAAACCTGCAGCCAATGACCAGTAAGGGAATACACTTAACCCAAATTCTTCCACAAGCGGAGCATAATTTTTTTCAAAACCTTCTCTTTCCATTAAATTATAATGAGGCTGAAGGGCAACATATTTTGGCAGGTTATTTTTTTCTGAAGCTTCGAATGATGCTCTCAGACGCTCCGGAGAAAGGTTGGATGCTGCAATATAACGCACTTTCCCGGCTTTGATGATCTCATCGTATGCCGAAAGCGTTTCTTCTACCGGAGTGGTATGATCATCAAAATGAGTATAATAAAGATCAATATGGTCGGTCTGAAGCCTCTGTAAAGATTCATCCACAGATTTCAGAATATGCTTCCTGCTGATGTCAAAACCATGTTCTTTAGTTTCAGATCCCACCTTGGTAGCCAATACTATATCCTGACGGTTGGAGCGGCTCTTCATCCATTTTCCGATGATTTCTTCAGACTGGCCTCCTTTTCCGTTGACCCACCAGGAATAGGTATCTGCCGTATCAATAAAATTGAAACCGGCATCCGTAAACTGATCCAGAATGTCAAAGGATTGTTTCTCATCCAGCGTCCATCCAAAAACATTTCCTCCAAAATTAACAGGTGCTACTGAGAGATCCGTATTTTTTATTTTTCTTTTTTCCATAAAAACAGGGTTGAATTAAAATTTTAAGAAGTATCTAAGGTAAGAAATATCACGCAGGATTTCAGATTCAAAATAAGCATACAACTTATAGTTATTATAAATAGAATGGCTTATTCTTCCTTATTTTTTACCTTTAAGAAAGAAGATAACAGGTTTGGTATTAACTGAATCAGCATAAAAAAACAGCTTCCGCAATGAAAGCTGTTTATCTATCAATTTAAAAAAATACTGTTACTTTTCAGCCTGGGGAACCTCAATGGCTGTAAGTATCAATTTATATTCCTGCAGCTGCAGTTCTATGGTTTTCAATCCGCTTTTAAAGAAAGTGGATGTATGAAACAGATGGTGATAATATTCAATACCTTCCAGTACATTTTTTTTGAATGCATTCCACTTTTTGGTTTGGGAATTCGTAATCTGTGCCGAAGAACTGCTGATTTCTTTTTTAAGATAATCAACATACATTTTCAGTTCATTGATGAACATATTCGGGCGATGGTTATCAGAAAGGATATTGGTGTTCCCGTAGATATGTTTTACCATTTCGGAAAGGGAAACTTCCTTGTCAAAAAAAGCCAGATTGGGTCCCGGACATATGACAACGCCCTGTTTTTCGCCTTTTATTTCAAGATCCTGTTCCATATAGGCCGCATTGACCAATCCTACACACAGACAGGCTTTATCTGTAATTTCGGTCTTTCTCTTGCTAAATTCTTCAGCGGTAAGCTCAGGATCAGCCTGAAGTTCTTTCAGTTTAATATCCTGGTATTTTTTAGAGGCTGTACAGGTTCCCTGTGGTGAAAATTCTTTGCTTAAAGCCAAAAGTTTTTTCGGACACGAGCTTCCGTACTTTCCGGCGGCTTCCTTCTGTTCTTTTAATAACTCGTTGGATGTTCCCCTAACTGTATTAAAAGGGACGCCCAAAGGTGAAATATTGCTCAGATAGAAATCTTTTTCTCCAGATTTTAAAAGCAGATTTCTGGTTTCCGTATCTACAGAAGTAGCTTCAGGAACCAACAGAAATGGTGATCCCCATCCAACACTGTCTACATTATAGTTTTCAAGCAGAAACTCATGCTCTTCCGAAGTTCCTACTCCACCCTGAACCGTAATTTTCATTTTGAGAGGCTCAGAAACTGTGTGTTTGCCTTTTTGCTCCAAAGCGTTGATCATCAAAGCATGAGCAGACTGGATAAGGTCGTTCTTTTTCTGTTTAAATTCTTCCATGATAGGCCCCAGCAGCATTCCTTCTGTAGCAAATGCATGTCCTCCGCAGTTCAGCCCGGATTCTATCCGGTATTCTGAGATCCAAAGTCCTTTTTTAGCCAGGAAATTTCCCTGGATCATGGCTGAACGGAAATCGCTTACTTTAAGAATGATCTTCTTTTTTAAAATACCGTTCCGATCGGGAAAAAAATCATCAAATTCTTCAATATAGCTGTATAAACGCGGGTTCATTCCTGCGGAAAGTACCATTGAAGAAGATAATTTACTTTGGGCAAAACCACGCAGTGAAGCATGGGCGTCATTAAATATCACAGGAAGCTGCTCATCTTTTATATAGTTGTCTTTGTCAACTTTTGTCATGATATTAACGTCGATACTTCCCGGCTTCAGGTTGGCTTCAATAAAGTTTTTGATGTTTGAGCCTAAACTGTCTTTTTGGTTCACGAGATTCTGAAGTCCGCTTTTCAGATGTGAAGTATTGGGCAGAATGGCCATGAAGTTCTTTAATGCCTCCTTGTTTTTAGTGATCTCCTGTTTGAAAGATTCAAATTTTTCATTCACGATATCATCTACCATATCGAGGTAAGCTGTAATTCTTTTCGCCCTGTAATCTTCTGTTTTTGTTGAAATTCCTAAATAATCAAGACTGAATTTCTTATTATAAAAGTTTTTCATTTTTTCCAGGATCTCATCATCGATAATGGAAATCACGGAAGAGATTCCATATTGGGCAACACGGATGGGACTGTCTATGGTATAAGCCAGACCCATTACCGGAATATGGAAATTGTGTAATGGTTTATGTGTCATTTTATTTCGATAAAAATTCTTTCGCTTGGAATGAATTAAAACCTCTGGAATGCAGTATCCATATTAAAATGAGTGCTTCAGTCCAGGCTTTTAATAAACCTAAATTTATCATTTTAATATTAGTTATGCATTAAATAATACTTATAATATCAGAAATATGTTAAATGTCATTTTTTTGTAATGCATTTGATCTGAAATTCGAGATGAGGATAAAAACTAGACGCAAGGATAAGCAAGGCTTTATAAACTATAGCTGATTTTTAAGATAGACAGCCGTTTCACTTATTGAAAGTAATATTCTTATTTTTTTAATGAACTTTACTCAAAATCCAGGAAACCATCCGCCAGTTTTTTCCACTGGATCTTGGAGATTCCCATCATTCCTCCGACGGCAACCATAATATTTCTGATGATATCAATGCATCCGGCGTTAAAATTAGGCGTTTCATTCCTTCCGTAGACTGCGGCTTTTAGATGAGTCGGTGTTCTGGCAATCATAAAAGTAGAAGTCGCTCTGGAACTGTAGAAATGAGCAATATGTCTGTTTTTTTTGTTCTGAGGATTTCCGGACGGACTGCACGTTATCAAAATGCTTTCCGAATAGTTATCTTCCTCAAAACAGATATCGGTAACTTCTACCCAGTCATACCCTTTAGCTTCGGTTTCTCCCGGCCCGGGAATATCAATTCTCATGAAATCTCCTTTCTGAGGAGGTCTTTCAGTTGCATTTCCTTCGGAATCATAAAGCTTAAAGGCTGCAAAACCCTCACCACAATAGCTTTTCCACAGGTTAACTGAAAAAAATCTTTGTTTCAAAATGTCAAACTTGAGCGGCAGAAGTTCCGGGGCAAACTGTTTCTGGCTTTCTGTATCGTGAAATCCGCCGGATTGCTGCTGTGGAACTCTGTTGATCTGCTTAGGCTTCATTTTAAATGATTTTATACTAAATTATAAAAAACAAGAGGCATTTCTTTATGAGCATGATCATAACGGTCCAAAATAAAAGCCTCTCGATGGAGAGAGGCTGATGTTAAAACTTAAATGTATCGGGATATGGAGTTTTAGTTGTATCTCTCAAAAGTAGTAGGAATGAATGGGATATTTTATGATCTTAATCATGTGATTGTACTATTTTATAGTATTAAAATGTTTTTTAATTATTTTTTGTTTTATGACAATATCTTATCTCTATATTTTAGGGAAAATTGTAAGAAAAGTATTATTGAACAAACTCTAATTTTTAAATAGAATTAATACTTTTTTAATATTTATGCTTATATGATGTTTTGCATAATACAATTTTTACTTATATTTGTGAATCGAAATAATTTTTTTTCATCATTTGTGTTTTTTTAAGGTCTCCTCCTTTAGGGGACCTTTTTCATTTTTAGCTTATTAAAGTTTTGAAACTAAGTGTAAATACGGAATGGCAAATTTGGTACTTTCTACGCTAGATTATATCTCTTTAAAGTGACAACTTTGTAATGTTAAACAACTTAAAACATTACACCATGTCAACATTCAAAATCAACATTATTGCAGGTCCGCTTTGGAGCAATGATGAAGCACAGAAAATCGGAGGCCGTATTGCTGCGGCACATTTAGGAAAATTCACCGGACAATGGAGCACTATTGTCGAAGGTCAGATGAGCGTTATCGAAGTTGAATATGATACGCAGCCATCCGGAAGTACAGAATATACTATGGACGTTTTAGCGGGGCCAATCTGGAGCAATGAAGATGCAAAAGAAATATGCCCTTCAATATGTGCTTCTTACGGAGGTACATGGAACGGCCAGTGGACTACAGTCGTTGAAGGCAAAATGAGCGTTTGCGGCTGTGTATTCAAGTTCTAAGAAATTTAGATAATGTATGAATCTCCGGGGCAACCCGGAGATTTTGTTTTATAATAGTTTATCGGGTAATTTTTACAAAATCTGTGGGTTTGGACAGCATTACAGCCTGAAAGCTTCTTGTAAAAGCCTGTACGCTCTTATACCCTACTTTATAGGCTGTTTCCGAAATGGTAAGGTCACCGGAGCTCAGCAGTTCCATGCTTTTAATGATTCTCAGTATCTGCTGGTATTTGGCCAGTGTCATTCCGGTCTCTTTTTTAAAGATGCGTTCCAGTGTGCGTAAGGAAAGCATTGAAATTTCACTCAGATCCTCCATTCTTACCTCTTCGTGGTAATGGTTGTGAAGATATTCAATAGACTTAGATAACCTTTTATTTTCAGGAAGTCTGATATGAAGCTTCAGGGAATGTTCCACAAAATGGGGCAGCTCAGTAAAAAGTGCCTGTAGGAAAAGAAGCTCATGCGGATCTTTTGAAATACTTTTTGACCATTTCTCTGCATACCTGATCATTTCTTTCAGGACAGGAGGAACGGAAAAAACATTAATATTATGATGAAAAATACTGCTCTCTTCTACATCAGCGAACATGATCATCAGCTTAATTTTTTCTGAATGGGAATTGGTTTTATGAATGGCACCCGGAGGAATCCAGGCTGCATGGTTTTGCGGAAGGAGGTAGATTTTCCCGTCAACCGTAATATATTGGAATCCACTTTCCACATAAACAAGCTGACCTTTTTTGTGAGAATGAAGAATATCATCATGCCGCCAGTCTTCTTCAAACCAGACAAAATACGGTTTCTTCAGCTGATCAATATCTATAGTGTCGTGAGAGCTCATGTCGTTTTAGATTAAAACTTTGGCAAAATTAAATAAAACCGCTGAATTAATTTTGCATCAAATATTAATTATATGAAGAGTGAATCAAGAAAGAATGCTTCTTATGTTCTGATGATGGTCAATGTACTGGTTGTGATCCTCGTATCCAGCAACCTGAGATCTCCTATTATCTCTGTTTCCCCGGTATTGAAAGATATACGGAATGCCTTGACTCTGGACAGTTTCCAGGTGAGTCTGCTTACTTCTATCCCATTGTTTATGTTTGCAACCTGCTCCGTTTTAGTGAGCAGATTTTCGCATAAGTTCAGTATCAGCAGGTTTTTGATGTATTCCCTGATTATTTTAAGTTTTGGGCTTTTCCTAAGGATTACGGGATCTCTGTGGACTCTTTTTGCGGGATCTGTATTCATAGGATTGGGCATCTGTATCGGAAATGTGGTAACACCGGGATATATCAAGAATAATTTCCCCAAACAGATCGGTCTGATGACCGGAATTTTTGCCGTTTCCATGAATCTTACAGCGGCATTAGCCTCAGGTTTCAGTGTAAGAATCGGAGAATGGACAGGATTCGGATGGCGTGGTTCGCTGGGAATCTGGCTGATCATTGCCGGGCTGGGACTTTTTGTTCTTATCCTGGAACTGATATTCAATAAAAAAAATCCGGGACAGACAAAAGCAGCGTTAAGTGTTTCTGATTTTAATATGTTTAAATCTGCACAGGCATGGAATATCAGTGTATTTATGGGACTGCAGTCTTTATTTTATTATTGTATGATGGCGTGGCTTCCCTCGTTTCTCACTGACTGTAAAATGGAAGGTGAAAGTACGGGATGGATACTGTTTCTAATTCAGATTACTATGATTCCGATTACTTTCTGCGCCCCGATTATTGCCGGCAAAATGAAAGATCAGCGGATTCTGATCGTACTTATCTGCAGTTTAATGTTCGGAAGTACGATGATGTTTGTATGGCTGCAGTCGCAATGGATTTATGCCAATGCTGTCATTATCGGTATTTCTAATGGTTTATCTTTCAGCCTGTCCATTCTGTTTTTTTCAGCAAGAACAAAAAATAGCGCCAATGCGGTAAAGATATCAGGAATGGCGCAGTCTGTGGGATATCTTATTGCGGCATTCGGACCTCCGGTCTTCGGAAAGCTTCATGATTGGGATGCCTCGTGGAAAAGTTCTTTTTACTTTTTGAGCTTTGCTGTCATTCTGATGTTTTATTTCGGAATGAAAGCGGCCAGAAATAAATATGTTGAAGATTAAAAAATACAGGAAGTCTCTCTAGAAAGCTTCCTGCAGTTAGAAAAATGATATTTCTCGTTAAAGATTTTTTTGAAAAAATATTTCCAGCTTTTCAAAAGGAATTAATTGTGTGTTATCGTACAGATCAACATGTCCTGCATTAGGTACATAATACAGTTCTTTCGGTTCGGCAGCAAGTTGATAAGCCTTCTCACTGAATTCTTTTGAATGTGCCTGATCGCCTGTAATGAACAGCATAGGTCTGGGAGAAATGGTTTCTATATCATTAAACGGGTAGAAATTCATAAATTTTGTATTGCTGCTCAATGTCGGATGAGTAGTCAGCTCCGGAGAACTCCCTTTTGGGGTGTATTCGCCTCTGGAAGTCCTGTAAAAATCATAAAATTCGCGCTGGATAGGATGTGTATCTTTGTCGAGTTTATGAACAGTTCCACTTGTATATTGGGTTTTTCCGCCAATAAATTCTACATAACGCTGTTCTGCTGCTTCTGCAATTATTTTTTTCCGTTGTTCGATGCTTTGAGAATGGTTCAGTGCATTTCTGTTGGCTGCTCCCATATCATACATACTGACCGTTGCTATGGCTTTCATTCTGGGATCAATCTTAGCTGCACTGATCACAAAACTTCCACTTCCACAAACACCGATAATTCCGATCCTGTTTTTGTCAACAAATGATCTTGTTCCAAGAAAATCAACGGCAGCACTGAAATCTTCTGCATATATATCAGGTGCAACAGCATTTCTCGGCTCTCCGGCACTTTCCCCCCAAAAGGAAAGATCAATGGCTAAGGTAACATAACCTTTCCCGGCCATTTTGGATGCATACAAATCGGCACTCTGCTCTTTCACGGCACCCATTGGATGTCCAACAATAATGGCCGAATGTTTTTCGTTCCGGCTAAAATTTTCCGGCATAAAAAGATGGCCGGCAACATCCATATTGTACTGGTTTTTAAACGTAACTTTATAAATCGCAATATGGCTGCTGACTTTAAAAGTGGTGTATTGATCTGCGGTGATCTTTTCCATTTTATTTTTTTCTGATTCCGGATGATGATTTTTCACATTCTGTGACAGTATTTTCCCTGAAAAGAGAAGGCACAGAGCTACTGCAAATATTGATTTTTTCATAATTAATAAATTGATTTAATGATTTTTGCCGGAATACCTCCTACTACAGTATCATCAGGTACATCTCCTGAAACAACTGCCCCGGCTGCGACTACAGCATTTTTTCCTATGGTAATTCCAGGAAGGACCGTAGCGCCCGCACCAATCCATGCCCCTTTTTTCACAAGGATAGGTTTTGTGATGATTGCTTTTCTTTGATTAGGATCCAGTGGATGATTTTCTGTAACCAGGTTTACTTTTGGGCCAATCAGAACGTCATCTTCTATGGTAATACCACCCATATCCAGAAAAGAACATGCATGGTTGATAAAAACATTTTTTCCAAGGGTGATGAATCTTCCGAAATTAGTGTAGAACGGTGGAAATATTGTTGTGCTTTCATCTATTGCAAGCTCTGTAATTTCACCAATACAGTTACGCACCTGCTGAATATCTATAGAATTATTAAGCTTCTGAGACAGTTTAATCGTTCTGTTCACTATATTGTTAATGATATAATATTCAGGATCATTAAGATGGATGGTATCTCCTTTTTTTAGTCTTTCCAATATATTTTTGTCTTTCATTTTCATATTTTTAATACAAAACAAAATTAAAAGGAAACCCTCACAAAGACATCTTTGTGAGGCTCAATTAATCTTTCTGAGAAGCTCAAATAAGGGTTGATGAAACTTTTTAGCTATGTATGCGGCAGATACTGATATGAATTGCTGTCAGCCAGTCATATCCACGAAGATATGCCCAATAGAAATGCAGCGCAGACAGAACATTAAAAGTGAGATGGCTTCAGTAGGAAAAATATTCCAATAAAAAACCAGATCATTACTATATATCGGATGGTGAAAAGCCATATTCTTTTTTAAAAGCTGTGGAAAAATGAGAAGGGTTTTTAAATCCCACTTCTATATACACATCCTGCACTTTTTTATTTTCTTCTTTAAGTTTAAAATAGGCGGCTTCAAGGCGTTTTTTAATTAACCATTTCTGTGGGGTAAGACTGCTTATTTTCTTAAAATCCCTTTTAAAAGTGGCGAGGCTCCTGCCGGTATAAGAAGCGATCTGTTCCATGGTAAGATCGTCCATATAATTCTCATTAAGAAAGCCAAGAATATCTACTTTCCAGGGTTCTGTAAAATCGAATAGTACCGGATACAAAGCTTCAGAACTGTTGAGAACCGCATAAATTCCTTCAAGCAGTTTGAGATGTGCAACTCCTTCTGTAGGTTTTATATTACCATCAAAATAAGGCGTTAAAGATTGAAACAGGCTGGTAATATCCGGACGGATGTCAAGTTTAAATATATTTTTTTCTGAAATTGATAATGTCTCCGGTATTTCAGACCTGTTCATTTTGCTGTAAAACTCACGGAGAATATTTCTTCCAAAAGTAAGTGAGATCCCTTTATACAGGTCTTCTCCCTTACTGTTTTTATACATGACGAGCCTGTGATCGCGACGGATAAAAGCACACTCACCTGCTTTGATAATAATCTGCTCTCCCCTGTCTTCAATGATTTGCTCGCCGGAATACAGATATAAGAGAACATGTTCAGGTGTGGCGTGGATGCATTTTTCACTGTAATCTGAAAAGCAGGAAAGAAATATACCTGAATAATTTAATGTTCTCAATGTCTCTGTGTTTTCCATGCTGCGTCCATTTATTGTTTCCAAATTTAATGATAAAGTTGCTGTAAAGATTTGCTGTAAGGCTCAAGTGCTGATTTATGTCACTCTTTTTCTGTTACTTGCTTCTATCCATTCGTCTTTTTGACATTTGGGACACTGTGCTGTATTTTCTTCTGCTTTAAATTCGGTATGTCCACAGAAGATACAGGCATATTGACTTTCTTTATAAATTCTTTTTAATGGATCTTTTAATGAATCCGGCATGATGGGAAGTCCATATTTTACATCTTTATCTTCATAGTAAAAAACACTGATTTCACCGGAAATCTCTTCTATGGCTGTTTCTACCTGTCCAAGCTGAGAAATACCTTTTAATCTTAATTCGGCAAAAAATTCGTCACTTCCCAGATTTTCCTTTTTAAAATTTTCAATAGCAAATTCACCGTCTTTGATCAGGTAGATGGAACTGCCTTCCACCATTCTCTCAAAATTTTTGCTTCTGCCAATAAAAAATGTGACAATACTGTATAAAAGGATGATAACAATAAAAACAAGGATAGAAGAAATAATGCCTACATCTTTATTAAACATAGGATCGCCGGCCGCGGAACCTAAACCGATAATAACGACCAGCTCAAAAATAGAAAGTTGTTTGACACCTCTTTTTCCTAAAATTCTTAAGCCAATAATAATAGCCAGGAACATAATCATAGTCCGCAGTATGATTTCCAGAAGAAAAGACCATTCTTCGTGTCCCAGAAATAATTCTTTCCAGTTGAGTTCTAATAGAAATAGGGATAGCATAGAAATTAATTTAAAAAAGGCATTCAAAAAATGAGCCATCTCCCAGCCTATTCTTTCTAAGATTATAGATTTTAAACTCTTTTTAACCTGAATTCGGATAAAGATTAAACTTAACGGCAAGGATAGACTAAGCATTAAAAAACATTCAATTTATTTTTTAATAAACAAAGCAGTTTCACTTATTGGTAAGCAATACAGGGTATATGTTGGGCTTACTTTGCTGAATGAAATGCCTTTGTTTTCCTTATTAAAATACCAGAGAATCTACTTTGTTTGCCTTTGCGATAAAGAATACTCCATCCCGTCTTGCAGGACTAAGGATCTGTTTTCCAGACCGTTTTCATTCATCTTCTTCTGAATGTATTCACGGTTTTCTTTACAGTGGCTTACAGCTTCAAGGTGGGTTACCAAGACAGTGGTATTGGGTGCGTATTCACCAAGTTTAATGATGTCTTCACTGGTCATGATGATAGGATCTCCCACTGCAAAAGTGGCTGCACCTCCGGCTACAACAATATGCTGTGGCTTGTGTCGATCGATTTCTGCCGCAATTCCTTCATACCAGATGCTGTCGCCCACGATATAGATGTCTTTATCCTCAGTTTTAAAGACAAATCCGTTTACCTTGCCCATTTTCTCCCCTATTTCTCCGGTCCCGTGCTCTCCTTCTGTAATTGATACACTGATGTTTTCCCAGATGATGCTGTTTTTAATAGAAATTATATTCTTAAAGCCTGACTGGGCAATCTGTTCTGAAATAATCTCTGGGCAGATCACAGGAATATTTTTATCTAAAAGTTCAATAGCTTTTGCGTCCCAATGATCGGGATGAAGGTGAGTTACAGCCACTGCATCAATTGTTAACAGTTTATCTTTTAATTCTCCCTCATTAAAGGGGAGATCAACCAGAGGGTTTTCCAGTTCATTACCTGTCATCGGAAATTTTCCCAAAGACCCTTTTTCTCCAAGCATAGGATCAATTAAAATCCTTTTTCCTCCGATCTGGAGCAGCAATGTGGCATTACGCCATAATTCTAGTTTCATTTTGCTTAATTTTGTTCTTGCAAAGCTATAGCTCAATCAAGGTTAAATAATAGACGGTTACCAAAAGGTTCACCATATATACAAGTTATTTATGAATTTTGAAGAATTTAAAAACTGCGGGCTCAGACGAAGCCTGGATTTTCTTTCCGGAAAATGGAAACCTCTGATCCTTCATAATCTTTTTGAGGAAGATCAGGTAAGGTTTATAGAATTATGGCGTAAAATGCCGAGGGTTTCGAAAAAAGTACTGTCGGAACAGCTGAAACAAATGGAGGAAAATAATATTATTCAACGGATTGAAGTCTATAATTTTCCTCCTGAAGTTTATTATAAGCTTACTGATCAGGGCAAAAAGTTAGGCCCTATTCTTAATCAGCTGCATCAGTGGGGCAATGATCTTAATTCTTAAAACTCTCTAAAGCCTCGAGAATATTCCGGTAAATAAAGTCCAGTTCTTCCTCAGTAATACAATATGGGGGAACCAAATACATGACATTCCCCAGTGGACGCATTATGATTCCACGTTGAAGGAATTCATCATACAGAAACTTTCCTATCTGATTAAAATAAGACGTATTCTGATCCGTTTTATATTCAAAAGCCAGAATCGTTCCGGTCTGACGTACATTTTCAACATCAGCATGTCTGGAGAGAATTTTGGCAAAATCTGAATGCTGTCTGCTGATACGGTCAATGGCAGCTAACGTTTCTTCCTGTAATAAAAGCTCCATGCTGGCCAAAGCCGCTGTGCAGGCTAACGGATTAGCGGTAAAAGAATGTCCGTGAAACAACGTTTTGTATTTGTCATCCGATAAAAAAGCATTGAAAATGTCCTGGGAACAGGTGGTAATTCCCATAGGCATCGTTCCGCCGGTCAGTCCTTTTGAGAAACACATAATATCCGGCATTTCTGTAAGATGGTTGGCGGCAAACAATTTTCCTGTTCTTCCAAAACCTGTAAATACTTCATCCTGAATCATCAGAATTTCTTTGCTTCTGCAGAATTTCATCAGTTCATCAAGGTGTTCAGCCTCATACATCAGCATACCTGCTGCACCCTGTACCAGAGGTTCGTAGATAAAACAGGCGGTCTTTTCTGCTATATTTCCGATCTGAACTTTTAAGCTTTCCAGATTTTCTGCGTTGGGTGTGTCAATAAAAATCACTTCAAAAAGCATACTTCCGAAAGGTTTTGTCCAGACACTCCTTCCGCTTACAGACATTGCCCCGAATGTGTCACCGTGATAGGCATTCCTGAAAGCCAGGATTTTTGTCTTTTCTTTTCCCAGATTATAGGCATACTGAATACCCATTTTCAGCGCTGCTTCCACTGCTGTAGAACCATTATCCGAGTAAAAAACCTTTTTCTGGTTTTCCGGAAGCAGGTTCAGGAGATTTTCTGATAGCTGAACAGCCGGTTCATGCGTAAATCCCGCAAAAATAACCTGCTCCAAAGTATTTAACTGTTCAAATACCCGTTGTGCAATATAGGGATGGGCATGGCCATGCAAAGTTACCCACCAGGAAGAGACCGCATCGATATACTTTTTTCCTTCATCATCATATAAATAAACACCCTTTCCTTTAATAATGGGAATCACATCTCCTGCTGTTTTCATTTGGGTATAAGGATGCCAGTTGACGGTTTTGTCTCTTTCGGCAAGAAGGGATTGTATTGATATATTCATGTTTTTTAGAAGTTAGAAATTAGAAGTTAGAAATTAGGGGTTAGAGGTTAGAGTTACTCGTTAAAATATGGGAGATGGAAGTTCTGGAAGCTAACTCGCAACTTATACAGCAATGGTTTATAACCAGAGCCCCACATCCGAACTCAGATTAACAACAATTGGTTTCTTTCATCTTCATGGGCTTCAGTCCCAGCTTGTCCAGCATCTGCATATCTTCAGAAACTCCGGGATTAGGCGTTACCAATAGCGTTTCTCTTTCTCCTGTAAAGATGGAATTGGCTCCGGCCATAAAGCACCATGCCTGTTCTGTTTCATTCATTTCGATACGTCCGGCACTTAATCTGACCATTGATGACGGCATGACAATCCTTGCAGTAGCAATCATTCTTACCATTTCCCAGGTATCTACTTTTTCGTTATCTTCCAATGGTGTTCCTGCTACTCTTGCCAAGGCATTGATGGGAACGGATTCCGGATGTTTGGGCATTGTGGCTAAGGTTAAAAGCATTGAGATCCTGTCTCTGTGCGTTTCTCCAAGACCTATAATTCCGCCTGAACACACGGTTATTCCGGCTTTTCTTACATTATTGATGGTATTGATCCTGTTATCGAAGGTTCTGGTTGAGATGATCTCTTCGTAATACTGTTCGGAAGTATCCAGATTGTGGTTGTAAGCGTATAAGCCTGCTTCCTGAAGACGGACAGCCTGTTCTTCGGTAAGCATTCCCAAAGTACAGCATACTTCCAGTCCCAGCTCATTAACGCCTTTTACCATATCTATTACTCTGTCGAAATCACGGTTGTTACGGACTTCACGCCATGCAGCAGCCATACAGAAACGGGAGGAGCCGCTGTCTTTTGCTTTTTTGGCGTGCGCTATAACAGTTTCTGTCGGCAGCAGGGCCTGTACTTTGATATTGGTATGGTAACGGGCAGCCTGACCGCAATAGGAACAGTCTTCAGGACATCCTCCTGTTTTGATGGATAATAAGGTTGAGATCTGCACTTCTGACGGGTCATGCCATTCACGGTGAACGGTTGATGCTTTATAGATCAGTTCCAGCAATGGCTGGTGGTAAATTTCTTCTATTTCTTCTTTTGTCCAGTTGGTTCTTACGGTTGTTTTTTTGTCCATTATCATAAATTTGTTTTTGCTAATTGTTCTGCAACAGCTTTAATGCTGTCTTTTGTGGGCTGGCCAATTTCAGGAATGCGAATAATTACGGTTTCTTTTTTAATAAAGTTGCTGATTACTCTTTCTGTATCGGGGGGAAAAGCTCCGTTCAGCATCAGGTATTCCAGCTTAAGCTTTTTTTGTTCTAATGCTATGATGGAAAGCAAGCTGTGATTAATGCATCCTAAATAATTTCTGACCACCAGGGCTACAGGAATTCTGAGTTTTTCGATAAGATCAATCATGAAAATTTCATCCGAAAGCGGGACCATAAGCCCTCCTGCTCCTTCTACAATAAGCTTGTTAGCTGTTTTTGGAAGCTGGAACTGTTCTAAACTGATTTCTGTATTTTCTTCTCTGGCAGACTGATGCGGAGATGCAGCCAACTGAAAACGGTAGGTTTCCGGATGGCAGACTGTATTCTCTGTCCATGATTTTATTTTATGAGTGTCCGTATATTCAAGGTCTCCTGACTGCACAGGTTTCCAGTAATCTGCTTTAAAATATTGTGTTAAAACGGCGGAGCATACTGTTTTTCCTACTTCAGTGCCTATGCCGGTGATGAATAGTTGGTTCATACGGGTGAATTTCGGTTTCGAGGTATGTGATTTGGGTTTTAGGTATTAATTTCTGTTTGATTAAATATATTCCTTAATAATTCCTGTGAGTTCTGTAATTTCTTTCTCGGTATTAAAGCTGTGGAGGCATATTCTCAGTCTTTCGGTTCCTGTTCTTACAGTCGGACTGTAGACAGCATAGGTTAAGAATTTATTGTCAGATAATGTTTTCTGTAAGTTTTTTAATTGCTGATTGTCCGGAACTACTACAGCCTGGATCGGGCTTATCTTCGAAGAAGGTGTTTCAATATTCTGATTTCTAAAGATTTCAATATTTTGATGAAGTTTTTCTGACAGTTCAGGTTTTAGCTTTAAAAATTCATATCCAGCTTTAACAGCTGTCCATAAAAAATCCTGTGATGCCGTGGTATAGATGAAAGGAGACGCAAAATTTACCAAATAGGATCTCACGGTTTCATCACAGAGAATAGCGGCTCCATGTGCTCCCAAAGCCTTTCCATAAGTCACCACAGCGGCAAAAACATCATGTTGCAAATGGTATTTTTCAATCAAACCATATCCGAAAACTCCAAAAGCATGGGCTTCATCTACAATCAGTACAGCATGGTATCTTTTCGCTAAAGCTGCAATTTCCTGAACAGGGGCAAAATCGCCATCCATTGAATACAGGCTTTCTATAGCAATATAACAGGGTCCTTCCTGCTTTTTCAGAGTGCTTTCAAGATCCTCAAGATCATTATGCCGGAATTTAACTTTTTTGGCATGTGACATTCTGCATGCATCATGAACAGAACGGTGGATTTGCTCATCTACAATAATCGTATCATGACGGTCCGGAAGTGTAGAAAATAAAGCCAGATTAGCATTGTAACCGGAAGAGAAAAGCAGCGCTGCAGGATATTGATGCTGTCCGGCAATATAATTTTCTGTTTCATCAGTTATATTGCTGTTCCCGCTGATCAACCTTGAGCCGGAACTTCCGGAAAGAAGCTGAGGGTTTTCCTGAACCTTCAGAAGCAGCTGTAATTGAAGTTCTTTATTTCCTGCCAGGCCAAGATAATCATTGGAATAAAAATCAATACCGGCTGATTTTGACTTTAAAATCCGCAATATTCCTGCTTGTGTTCTTTTATCAAGAGCTTCCTGAAATTTTTTAAACATAATCTAATTGAGAAACTTCTTTTGCTATGGAGTTGATCCACAAATCATGCAGTTCCTTTTCTATCATCAGAATCTTTTCTGCGTGCAATTTCCAGTCTTCGGAAAATTCATTTAACTGATGAATCATTTCTTCAAGATGTCCCTCTTCTTCCAGAATAATGGATTTCACCATAATCTTCGAAGATTCTTTAGTCAGAATATCCTGATAAACCGGATATAACTCATCTGCACGGACTTCAATAGCATAAGTCACAAAAAGATAAGCGGCATATTTCAGTTCTTCTTGTTTTAGATTAAATGCAGTCTGAAGATACCTGCACGCCTTAACATCTAATGAATGAAGATACTGCCGTGTGGCAACTGAGGCCAGCAGTTCTTCAGCTTCATAGGTTTTACACAATTCGGGATCTATTTTCCCGATCTGCTTTTTTAGATAATAAGCGTGACGGTGTTCTTCCGCGGCATGTTTCAGCTGAATCAGAGTCACTGAAACCGAATGTTCACATTTAGAGATTTTTCTGGCACCGGCATTTTCCATGAATGAAAGCGTATTCAGCCATTTGGCGTGGGTAACGCTATCCCGGACAATTCTTTTAAGCAGTTGTTGAAATTCCATAGGTTTATCAATTTTGGTTCGGGTTCGGGTTGTGAGTTCAGGTTTTGAAATTTAATTTTTCTCTAATATTAGCTCGTATCCCGTATCTCGCAACTTCTTATTTTATTCTGAGCCAAAATTAGTATATTGCCGGACTGTTAAAAGGTGCCAGTTTTAATATTATGGATAGTCCGGTTAAAATTCCTTATCAAAGTTTTATAGAAATTGACAGAAATTCTGATACTTCGATCTATATGCAGATCGCGAATCAATTGATTAATGCTATTCAAAGAGGTTTTTTGCCTTATGGGACCAAGCTGCCGGGAACCCGGACATTCAGTGAAGCTCTGGACATTCACCGCAATACCGCCGTTGCCGTTTATGATGAATTATCAGCACAGGGCTGGGTTGAAAGTCTTCCGAACAAGGGAACTTTCATCATCGGAGAAAATCAGGAAAAGCCAGTAAGGGTTAAAGACTTTGAAAAAAACAGCCTTCAGAATTATCCTGAAACCACAGGTTTTTATTTTAAAACATCGAATATTCTGGACAATCCTTTTGAACATTCGGACTGCGAGTATGCTTTTAATGACGGTGTCCCGGATATCAGGCTGACTCAGATCGGGCAGCATTCACGGTTTTACAGTTCTATTCTTAAGAGAAAATCTAACCAGAAAATGCTTGGGCATTATAATCATGACGGTAGTGAATTTTTTAAGGAACACCTGTCACACTATCTTAATCTTTCCCGCGGATTACCCATCTCAAAGAATAATCTTCTTATCACCCGAAGCACAGAAATGAGTATCTATATCGTTTCAGAAATTTTACTGTCTGCAGGAGACACGGTATTAGTAGGTGCTTTGAGTTATTTTTCCGTGAATATGATCTTCCAGAAAGCAGGTGTGAATATTGTATCCCTGCCCATAGATGAAGAAGGGATTATCGTGGAAAGCGTCCGGGAAGCCTGTAAAAAGCAGAAGATCCGAATGCTTTATCTCACACCGCACCACCACTATCCTACTACTGTCGCCTTAAGTGCCCAGCGAAGACTTGAACTGCTTGATCTTGCTCATGAATACGGTTTTATCATTCTGGAAGATGATTATGATTATGAATTTCATTACGATAAAAGTCCAATTCTTCCTTTGGCAAGTGCAGACACAAAAGGAATGGTTATTTACATCGGATCATTCGGGAAATCATTGGCTCCGGGATTCAGGACCGGTTTTATTGTGGCTCCGGAAAATCTGATGGCTGAAATGAGGAAGTACCTTGGGATCATAGACCGTCAGGGTGATATTTTAATGGAAAGGGCTTTGGGTGAAATGATTGAGGAGGGAGAAATACACCGTTACCTGAAAAAATCTTTAAAGGTTTATCAGGAAAGGCGGGATTATTTCGCACAACTGCTTGAAGGAAATTTAGGAGAATTGATCCAGTTTCAAAAACCTTCCGGAGGACTTGCTTTCTGGCTGGAGTGGCAGATTCCTATCAATCTGATGCAGCTGAGCCGGAACTGTGCGCAGAATAATCTTTTTATTCCTAAAACACTGCTGTATCAGACAAAAGATATTACAGCGATGAGGTTGGGTTTTGGAAATCTGAATTTTGAGGAAATGGAGAAGAGTATTGAAATCCTTTCAGATAACGCTAAAAGATTGTTATAGGAAATCTCTCGCAGATTAAGCAGATATGGCAGATGTTTGCGTTTTTATTAATCTGCTCAATCTGCGAGAGGTAAAAAACATCTAAAAATTGCACATCAGATTTAAACTAGTATAAAATTTCACGCAGATGTTACTGATTATGCAGATAGTTATGTTATTTGAATTGGAATAAAAAAAGTGTAACTTTTACGCTACACTTATCTGAAATTTTTGTTTTTTTTAATTGGAAAGAGTCAATATCTTCCCTTTCTTTTTCTTGGGTTTCTTCTTTTTTCTGTTCAGATAAATAATGAATCCTGTGATGGGAAGTGAAGTAGCAATCATGCCTGCAAAAAGGTATAAAATCCGGCCTGTCATTCCAAATATACTTCCGGTATGAAGGTCATAATTTCTTTCTCTTAACGCAGTTCCATAGCCGATATTTTTGTCTTTGTAGGATTGATGTTTTAATATTTCCCCTGAATATTGATCAAAACTAAACTGTTCATTCTGGTATTGCTTATTGCCGTAGGTCACCTCAGCATAATAAGTACCTTGTTCCGTTTTCGGAAAACTGATGAGGGCAGATTTTTTATCAGCTAAACTCTTTTCTACCCTTTTTCCTACAATATTCAAAATGTTTTTTGAATTTTCATTTTCTTCGGAAGGGATGGTACTTTTGGCTTTCTGTTCGGTTTTTGCTTTTCCGTTCAGTGTTTTTTTGACCCATTGATCAACGTCTTCAAAATTCCATATCAAAGCTGCGTAGGAAATAAGGCACAAAGGAATAACGGCATAAAACCCCAGGACATTGTGCATATCATAATTAACCCGTTTCCATTTGGCTGATATTTTAATTGAAAACATACCTTTCAAAGCCTTCTTATTCATTTTTTTAGGATACCAGATGACCAGTCCTGAAAAAAGCATAACCGCCAATATCAGTGTGGAATATCCTGTAATCGTTTTGCCAATTTTTTCACCCAGTAAAAGCCTCCGGTGAAGGTCCATCACGATCTCAAAAAAATCATTTTTAGCATTTTCCACCTCAAGAACCTTTCCGGTGTAAGGATCTACATAAACCCTGTAATAATGAATATAAGTTCCCCAATAGGTCAGAGCTTCACTGTTCATTTTCAGCGAACGGAATGCATAGCTTCGGGATGGGTCTGAGAATATTTCTACCCTGCTAACCTTTAAACTGTCCGGAAGTGCCTGCTCTGCTTTCAATTTAAGATCAGAAAACGGCAGTTTTTCTTTTTTTATAGTTTTGACGAAATATTTTTCAGAGTGTAATGCATGTTTCAGTTCTTTTTCAAAAGCGAGAATACATCCCGTAACCGCCATGATGACAACTATAAGCCCGGACATTAGTCCGAGCCATAGATGTAACTGATATGCTGTCTTTCTTAGTATAGAATTCATATTAAAACTTAAGACTAACCTCCGCTACAAAGTTACGAGGCATTTGGGCTACTACAACTCCCTGTCCTGCGAAATACTGTGCATTTCCTAAATTATTCATTTTAAATCCTAATCTGTATCTTTCTTTTTCAAGAGATATAGAAGCATTGACTAAAGTATAAGCAGGGAATATAAACTGTCCGGTAGTCGCGTTGTCTACCGTAATCTGCTCACCGACACGGTTTACCCCAAAACCTAATCCAATTCCCTGAAATCCTTTGATCGGCAATATATAGCTGACCCATGAATTGAATACATTAGCCGGACCTGCAGAAGAAGGACGACGTCCATCCACATTAGCCGCCGCCTTTACAAACTTACTGTCGTTGTAAGAATATCCTGCCATAATATTCAGGCCCTGAACAGGATTCAGTATCGTTTCAATTTCTATTCCCTTACTTCTCTGTTCACCGTCCTGGATGGTAATACTGTGGCTTTTGCCGTCGCGGATTACTTCCGTTAATCTTAACATATTATCAACCAGAATATCATAATATCCTACGGTAAAATTCACTCTGTTTCTCCAAAGATTTCCTTTCACTCCCACTTCCCACTGATTAGATTTTTGTGGTTTGAAGTCTCCGCTGTAATCTGAAAGGGGCTGAGAAGCCGGAGGTGTATAGCTGAAGCCGTTCATATAGTTGGCATATGCTGATAAACGGTCTTTAAAGATCTGGTACGATACCCCCAGTTTTGGAGACAGTGCTGTCTGCTTGAATTTTGGTGAAGAAGGATTAAGGGCATTCGTGTTCAGATCAAACTGTCCGTTACTTTCATAATGGTCTAAACGTAAGCTTAATAAGGTAACTAAACGATCCGTAATATAAACAGCATCGGAAATATAGGCGCCATAAATATTGCTTGAGAATGTATTTCTTTCCAAAGGTGATTTACCTGTTTTGATACCGGCTTCAATGGCAGCCTGGGTGAAATTCTGTATTTTTTGAAGGGCCAGATCTTTAGAAATCATCCCGTACTTGGCTGTCAGATTCTGCCCGTTGATAGTGTCGTATTTAACGATTGGAGAATTGTTGTTGTTTAATGACTGATTTAAATAGTCTAGCCCAATAAGAACTTTATTTTTAATTTTTCCTATTTTAAATTCTCCGTTAAAATTCTGCTGAATACTCGTAGAGGCTCCTTCAGAATTCTGCCACTGTACATTACGCTCCAAAAGGGCATCACTGGTATTTCCCCTGATGAACTGATACTGATATAATCCTTCCGTTTTTCTGTAATTTCTTGAGATCAAAGTCTGTGAGCTCCATTTATCGGAAATTTTGTAATTCACCTCAGCTTTTACATTGATGGAAGGTGCCTTTAAACTCATATCATTATTGGAGTAAGACCTCTTCCAGTCAAATCCGAGTTCGTCAGGAGTCGTCGCGAAAAACTTCCTTGTTCTGGATAGGAAAATAATCGGTGTATTTGTTCCTTCATAGGTGTAAATCTGAGCTCCCAAATTGAACTTCAACCGGTCATTTACCTGGTAGCTGATTGTCGGAGCTACAAACATGGACTTTCTGAATTCAGAATCTCTGAATCCGTTCTGATACTGATAAGCAGCATTCAGACGGAATAGAGTTTTTCTTGAATCCGTGATTGGGCCATATACATCAGCTGTCACACGGTTCAGGTTATAGCTTCCCAAAAGATAAGAAACTTCTCCCCCGAAATAATCTTTCGGTTTTTTCGTTACCACATTAATCAGTCCTCCAAAGGAATTCACCGCACCCCCGTAAAGTGTTCCGGAAGGCCCTTTGATCACGTCGATGCGCTCAATATCAGCCGGATCAATTTCTGAATTGGTTGTTGCCGGCACGCCGTCTACCATAGAAACTCTGGTAGGAAAACCTCTCAAATTATAGTAAAAGCTTCCGTCTCCTGCTCTCCCTGCACTTCCCTGCATTTTTACAATACCCGGAACGTTTTTTAATGCGTCCGAAACATCATAAACCAGCTGCTCTTTCAGGATCTGCTGGTTGATACTCGTATACATTTGGGGATTTTCAATATTTTTCAACGGCATCTTAGAGATCGAGGTACTGTCCTTATCCAGAAATTTGTTTCTGCTTACGGCGTATACAGTAATCCCTTCGATGACGTTGTTTTCTACTGAAGTGTAGATCACGGGAATTTCAAAGACATCTTTCTCGATACGGATCTGCTCCCGCATCAGTTCAATGTCATTTAAAACCACCTGAAGAGTATAGTCTCCAGGAGGCACATTATCAAAGTAATATTCTCCTAAATTATTGGTTTTTGCCTGATACGGCGTATTGACTAACCTTAAAAGCGCATTCTTTACAGGCACCTTTTCAGACAGCATGACTTTGCCGTTAACGCGTTCACTCTGCTGGGCAGAAACGATAAGCGGAAAGCTGACAAGAAGTAAAAGTAATATAAGGGTTTTAAATGTTTTCATGCTGTAAGTTTTGTAACAGTGGATAGTTTATTTTGCCGTTTTGTGATAATGGAAATGATTCTATGTGTTCGGTGCGTACGTACTGCGGATTGATGCGCAGTTTATTCTTAATGATTTCTGTAATGGTCTGGGGATCAATCCCGAGGTTGTCATACAGAACAATGACTTTCTTGTCATTGCCGTTCAGACAGACTACTGTGTTGCCATCCAGCTCATTCTTAAGGATAAACTCTACCTCATCCAGGTTGAGACGGATCCCGAAAAGCTTCATGATCCTCTTGATTCTTCCTGTGATGTAATACAGTCCGTTCTGCCCTCTCCTTCCTGTGTCTCCTGTATGAAGAACTTTTGGCTGTTCGTAGGTAGAAAGGTCTTCAAGCCTGTTGGCATACCCTCCGCTGATGCCTGAATGTAAAAAGAGCAGTTCATCCGTTTCAGGATCAATCTGGAAGCTTCCACCGTGTACCGGGGTGCCGATAGAAGTTTCTTCTTCAAGAAGTCCGTCTGTGGTAAGGTAAGCCATTCTTCCGCCTGCTTCGGTCTGTCCGTACTGGGCAAAGAACTGTTTTTCAAATTCATGACAGTAATTAAAGATCGTTTTCCTTAATTCAGCATTGATCACACCTCCCGTATGGGTCAAGTATCTCAGGCTGCTGCTGTCTTTTCTGAAGAATCCTATTCTGTTCAGGTTTTCGTACAGATAAGGAACGCCTCCCAGCGTGCTGTAACCGTATTCTTCCATTTCGTCCCAGAATGCTTTCTGCATGATGTCTTTATCCGTACAAACTATTCTTCCCGCGCGCATACAGTTGGTGGTAAAAATAGAAAAACCGTACACGAAATTAATCGGTACGTTGAGTGGAACTACATCAGATTCAAGAATCGGCATGTACTGAAGGATGCTCACAGCATTCTGATAGAGGTTTTCATCTGAAAGCTTCACCAGTTTTGGAACCCCGGTGGTTCCGGAAGTACTCAACAGGATCTTGATGTCAGGATGAATAACTACTTCAGGCTGATCATCTTTTTTAGCAAAGATCTTCACTGTTTCTGAGAATTCCTTCAGTTCATATCCCTGAACCTCATCTCTGGAAGGATCAAAGATATATTTGGGACGGTATTCCGCTTCCAGGCGTTCTTTAAATTCCGGATGCAGCTTCTGTCCCAAAACAGCAATGGCAAGTGCTGTTCCGTAGAAATTGAGGAGCACCTCAATGCCGGGCAGCTGATTGTCATTGTACAAAAAGATCAATCCTTTTTCTACAGGATTGAGGCCCAAAGACCGGTACAGTGTTCCAACCGGCGTGGTGGCACCGGTGGAAGCATCTGTAAACAACAAGTTCTTGTTGGCAATTACATTTTCTAAAATTTTCATATACTTAGTTTTCTACGAGTACATCGTATTTTTTCATTTTTTCGCGGATCTTTCCAACGGTTCCCATTTCAAGGATGTCGTTAAAGTCAAACTTAACACGGTAAAACTGCTCCAGGGCTTCTACAATAAGCAGATGCGACATGGAATCCCACTCAGGAATTTCCTGATAGGTAAGGTTTTCGTCTACCAATTCTTTTTTCACAGCGATTGCTGATGCGATAATTTCATAAAATTCGTCTGTTGTGTGCATTTTAAATTTTTATAGTTTTCCATTTACCATTTTTGAAGATCATTAAGAATAAAACGGCCAGTACAATTTCCGAAGAAACGATGGCGGTAAATATTCCTTTCAGCTCCCATTGAAGCCTTATCCCGAGCAGATAAGCCAAAGGAAGCTGAATCACGTAGAACATGATCATATACAGCAGGGTCACCTGCATAATATTGCCAGCCGCATTAAGTGCACGGCTGATCACCATTGTAAAACCTAATAGCAGATAAGCCATAGACACCACATGGATGTACTGTACGGCATATCTGGCCACTTCGGTTTCCCTGGTGAAGAAGGTCACCACGTATTCCGCAGCGAACTGCCAGAATATAGCGACGGCTATTAGATAGGTCATATTGATTCCTCCGGCTCGCCATACCGTTTTTTCTGCGCGGTCAGGGTTTCCGGCGCCTAGATTCTGTCCTGTAAGAACACCTGCGGCATTTCCTATTCCCCAGGCAGGCATCGTCGCTACGGAAGCAATTCTCTGGGCAATAATATATCCTGCAAGGGCTGTAGTGCCGAAGGTTGCAATGATTTTAACCATAATCAGCCAGCTTGAAGCAGGAATAATGTACTGAACAAGCCCACCAAAAGTAATTTTCAGTATTTTCTTAATTAAAGGCAGGTCAACATAAAATTTCACCAAGATATTGACACTGGTTTTGCCTGTAAGAAGAATAAAGAATTGATATAAAACCGCCAGTAACCGGGATAGTATGGTAGCATAAGCCAGTCCCATCAATCCGTAAGCAGGAATAAAACCCAGTCCGAAAACAAGAATCACGGCAAACACCATACTTGAGATATGACAAAGCCAAAGCGACTTCATCGCAAGATCGGCATCTCCCGCTCCTCTGAACAGCCCGTTGATGGATAAACGCAGAATCACCAGTCCGATACTTAGAAAGACGAGCCTGGAAAAGCTGAGTCCGTTTTCAACTATTCCCGTGTTAAATCCAAGGAAGCTGATGATTTCACCTGCGAAAAGGAATGAAAGACCGCCAATCAGTAATGCAAAAGCAGTGGCCAGTAATATGATATAATGGGCTGTCCGGCTCATGCCTGCCTGATCTTTTTCTCCGGCTCTTCTTGCAGTTAGTGTAGCAGCAGCGATACCCAATCCAATGGCAATTGCATTGGCAAAATTGATATAGTTATCTGCAATTCCCACCAGGCCAAGGACCTTATCTCCCAGTTTTGCAATAATTAAAAGATTGATACTGACAAAAACAGATTCCATCACAAGCTCCATCACCATCGGAATGGCAAGGCTGAAGATAGAACGGTTGATACTCCCTGAGGTTAGTTCTACTTTTTTTCCCGCTAAAGCTCCGTACGCAAATACAGAGCCTTCTTTTACAAGATGCAGAAACTTTCTCATACCGTCGCTACAGAGTTTTTATTGGCAATCTGATACAAAGGATTCGGCAGTGCGCCGTCTTTCTTTGGAATAGCAAATGCTTTATTTTCACTGTAGCCGTTGTTTTTCAAACGCAGACTGTTGATGTAGAATCTTTTGAATGCAGGAACATACAGGTCATATTTTTCATAACGCTCATTCAGATGAGGATTATGGTTTTTGTAGTTTTCTATACAATCGTGAACAAGCGTCCAGAATGTTTCTTCCTCAAAGTTGGAATGCGTATGCAGAACATTGGATAAGTATCTGAAGAACGCATCAAATACTCCCAAAAGAATAGACAACGGAACGTTTTCCTTGTTGGAAGACTGGATCAGTCCGTCTGCCAGATGATCAGGAAGTTTTTCCCTTGCTTCTGCAGTCAGCACAATATCATCCACAAAATCTTTGATGACAATTCTCTGGGGAACTCCGTTTTTTAATACTACCATAATGTTTTCTCCATGGGGCGTTACACAAAGAGAATGGGTGTAATAAATGTGAAGCAGCGGCGTAAGATAAGCATCCAGATAATCCGTGATCCACTGGCTGATACTGATTCCTGCGTGTTCTGCAAAAGCCTGTATCAAAGGAACTCCATTCTGGTCTACAAAAAGCAGGGAAGCCATGGTAAACATTTCTTCATCTTCCTGTAAATAACCGGAAGCACTTTCTCGCCATAAAGCTCCCAAAAATTCATTATACTGATAAGGAACACCGGCAATCGCGCTGTATTGAGGATGCAGGTAAGCAACAGAAGCTTCTTCTCCTAGAAATATGGTTCCTTTGGTTTCAAGATAAGCATCGCCTTTGATCAGTCCTTTTACCCAGTCTGTAATGGAAGGAGCAATTTTCATCTGCTTGGGCGACAGTCCTCTGATGTTTCCTGTGCTTAAAATAGAAACTGCCGTTTTCAGATATCTTTTTTCGGGATGATCAGTATTAAATAAAGTCCTGATGCTCTGCTGCGGGCTGTAGATATCATTTCCTTCTCCTAATAAAATTAAAATACCGGATGCAATGTCACCTGCAAAATGAATCTTCAGTTTATGTTCCCACTGCCATGGATGTACCGGAATTAAATTATAATCCACAGGAGCCTTCCCAGCCTCGATCAATCTTTGTTGAAATGTCTGATACAATTCGTCTCCAATTTCAGAACGGTAAAATCCTTCCTGATCAATAGGCTCCAGCGATTGGAAAACTGATCTGTCTTTGTGTGCAGCCAGCCATAACACTTTTAAACCCTCTCCTGCTTCCGGAGCGAATGTTTCAAGATCTGTAGGAGAAAATCCTAACCTGCTTTTGTTTACGATCACCCACGGATGTCCTGTCATCTGGTGTTCTACCGTCTGGTAATTACTTGATGCCAGTTCTTTTGAAGACATAACGCCTCTGGATAAGATCAGTGCATCGCAGTATAAGGTATGCAGCAATTCTTCGGTATATCTTGCCAGCGTATTGGCATCCAGATCGAATACGGTCTGCATTTCAAGGAAAAACTGGGGAATATTCAGCGCTGAGGTTTTTGCCCCATTCTCTATTTTTACGATACTGTCTTTATCAATATGCCAGTAATCCATCATTCTTTCCTGTCCTCGGAATTGATATACTATATTTTCAATCCCGGTTTCCAGCTGGAAAACAGTAAATCCTGCTTCATCATCCACGGCAACAGCAGGTTTTAAACGTTCCTCATGCATTAACTCTGCAATCGTTTTGGCCATAAGATCTCTGTTGGCCTGCAGCCAGATCTCCTGGCTGATTGTATTATTTTTTAAGTTGGTGTTCATTGTTCTGTTATATTTGGACAGTTGGCACAGCAGCGTGCTTTTCTACATCAAAATCCTGGAAAGCAATTTTCTTTTCGATTTTATAATGTTCTCTTCCCAAAATGTCATTGATGATATAGGAATTACGGTAGGCCGCCATGCCAAGATCGGTAGAAATGTAGCTGTGGGTATGCACTTCTGCGTGAAGCACATAGATTTCGCCTCCATTATGGTCTATGGAATAATTCCTGTTCACTGCAAATAATCCTGCAGAATCTCTTTTAATTCTGGACTGAATATTTTTCAGGAAAGCCGGTTCATGATAACGGTATCCTGTTCCTACCACCAGATAGTCAGCTTCCTGCTCGTAAGGAATTTCCTGTTCCAGCTGCGTGAATTCAAGAGTTAGATGGTCCGGATTATTGCTATCTACTCTATCAAGCTGACTGTTTGGAATGATCGTCAGCTTAGGATCAGCATTATCAATATTCAGGTCGTAGATGAAATCATAGATCTGGTTGATGAGATCATAGTTGATTCCTTTAAACTGAGCCTGCTGCTTGCTTAATATTGATTTTCTTGCCGCTTCATCCCTGCTGTAGAAATAATCTACATAATCAGGAGAAGTCAGTTCAAGCGTCAGTTTTGAATATTCCATCGGGAAGAAACGGTCCGGACGGGAATACCAGCCTAACTGGGTATTTTCATCACGGCTCTGCAATAAGTCATAGAAAACCTCAGCCGCACTCTGTCCTGAACCGATCACGGCAATTTTTTTACCCTGAGCTAAAAGTTCTTCCTTACGGTACAGATACGAGCTTGTATGAAGAATACGCGAATCCTCTTTTGGAATAAACGAAGGAATATGGGGCTGTGTCCCTGTTCCCAGGATGAGTCTTTCTGTTCTGAAAACTTCGGTTTCCTTAGTTTTGGTATGAACGGTTGTAATTAAATACAATCCGTCTTCATACACGATATCAACCACCTGCGTTGAAAAACGGCATTGTGGAAGCTGGCTCACCACCCATTGGCAATAACGGTTATATTCTTTACGCGGAATGAAAAAATCTTCCCTGATAAAGAATTTATACAGCCTGTTCGTTTCTTTCAGATAATTCAGAAGGCTTAAAGGATTCGTAGGATCCGCCATGGATACACAGTCGCACAGAAAAGGCGTCTGCAGGGTTACGTGGTCGATCATTAATCCCGGATGCCAGTCGAAGCCGTCTCTCTGATCAAGGAAAAGGGTTTTTAATTCAGAAATCGGATGGGATAAGGCGGCAAGTCCCAGATTAAAAGGGCCAATACCTATTCCGATTACGTTATATATATTGTCGTTATTCATGTTCATTGATTTTTACGGTGAATTCTACATCTTTGTTTTGCGGGAATTTTTCCCAATACCATTCTCTGTAGCAGAAATTAAGGTTGGCTTTTTTATGAGGCATTTCAATGACTTTATCTACTTTAAAACCTACATGGGCTTTATTCATCATAGAAGCCAGAGAATCTACCGAGCCTTCCCCTACCATTTTTCCAACCTCAGGCTGGGCAAATACATAATCGACCATAGACTGTGTGGAAGGAGAAACGTATTTCTTCTTCGGATCTGTAGGGGCAATGAATTGGTGGGTTCCGTAATCGGTAGGCAGTACCTCATAGTAATCGCCTACAATATCTCTGCATGGCCAGTATACCTCAATATTACATGAAGGTTCCCCGTTGCTCATGACGATATAGCTGTGCGCTTCATCACCCGGCAGCATCAGGCGGTAATAGGTTTCCAGCTCATCAATTGGCCAGTTCATCTGCCAGATCTTGATGGCGTGTTCACGGTTAAACCATTCATGGAGCATTTCAAGATCTTCATCAAGGTCAACAGGTCTCATCGTAACCGTGACATCATCTTTCTGGAAATAACGGCTGAAAAACATTTCTTTTCCTTTCGGATGAATCAGCTGGTCTGAGAAGTAATGATAGTGAAGAAGATTAGGGACTTTGGCGTAAGAAATAGCTCCTGCACTGGTAATTCCGTCAATTTCATTAGCAACTGCTTTAAAGTTGGTTTTTGTTCCCCAATAGCGGTTTTTAAGTGCATAACGGGAGAAATCTGAAGGCATTTCCTGATGAATCTGCTCAAACTCATGATGGAGAATATTAATCAGTGTTCTTTCTTTCACCCATCCTGTCTTTCCTAATGAAGCCACAAGTGCTGAAAGATTGCTTACCAGAACATGATAAGAGATAATGTCTAAAAGACGTTCATCCCTGATGAAAAGATCTTCAATCTCAGGATAGTCTTTGGAAAGCTCTGTATACTGTTCTCTTGAACTTTCTCTTAATAAATACCCCTGTGCGTCTCTTACAAAAAGAGTCTTCGGAAGCAACTGATCGTCAAGTTGGATCAGAAGATTCTGCTGGTGCGCCTCAGGAGCCATCCCGTATTGGCTGTACAAATGATTTAACGGAGCAATCAGCAAGTGAATATACTTTTTAAACCAAAGACTAACCGATTCTTCCGGGCTTGTTCCCAGCTTCTCTGAAACATCTGTAAAGAATTTCTGAATAAAATTCTGTCCGTCTGCGGGCTCATCCTGACACAGTCTTGCCAACAGCAGTATTTTATCTTCCGGCAGGAACGGATTTTCGCGGATCAGCAGATTAAGGCTTTCAATATTCTTATTCTGATGATAAACGCCTAATGTTACAGGTTCCAGAAGCAGTTTGAACTGGTTGAAATCCCTATCAAATGTTTCTCCTGCATATTTTCTCCATAAAGCTGATGTATAGCCTCTTTTCAGATCTTTCTCCGTATTGATTCTTATCGATCCCGTTAAAAGGACATTTAAAGAAAATTTAGGCATCCATGGAATATTCTGACTGTACATGCTTCTGATGGAAGAGGTTGAATAAAATTTTTCCCCAAAAGCTCCGATATGAATTAAAGTCCGGTCTTTGATCATTTCTGCCCCTTCTTTGATCGATAAAAGATAGGTCGCTTCCCATGGATGACACGGAACCGTATAGAAATCAGAAAGCTTTTCACCTTCGTTAAGGTGCTTCGTTTCAAGATCTACGGGTAATGAAACGATACTTTTGAGAAATTCGTTGTAAGGCTGTTCTAAAACCGAATGTTCCCGGACACAGCTTTTGTGCACCAGAAAATACTCCAGCTGGATTTCTTTATTGAATTCCGGACCGTAAAGAAGCTGTTCTTCTCTGGAGAATCCCATTCTTGCTTTAGTGAAAGGATGAAGATTGTGCCCCACCGGAAGCTGCTGTTCAGATTCCAGGAAAGAATACGTGAAAGCACCTTGAACCTGTAAACCTTCTTCCATGATCATTTCCAGATTTCTTAAGCTGCTGTGAATTCTTTTCGTGAATAGATCCAAGCTTTTTTCACTGAACTGTTCGGAAAGCTCACGGTAGACCAATGCTGTCAGGTGATCAACATCCGGTTCAAAAACCTTCTGATTTTGATGGTCAACAATCCATAAAGGCATTCCATAATTGTGGAAAGCACTTTCGGAACGGTAAGAAACCGGGGCGAATAAAAAGACCCCGCTTTTCTTTAATTCAAATCTTAGATGCAGTGGATACGTACTGTTTTCCAGTGCCTGAGCCGTAAGGAGATCGTATTTCGGAACTCCCTGGTAGAATTTTCCGTTTTCAAGCTCCCGGAGCATTCCGTTCAGCAATATTCTGATGGTAATTTCCTGTGCTTTTTCTGTAAGTTTAGTTGGCTGTACCAAAGTCTTCTCCATGCGATTTGATTGTATTTAAAATTTGGTGAACATCTTCTGTAGTCGTTATCGGGTTCAGGAAAGTAAACTTCAGGTAGAAATTTCCGTCTACTTTAGTGCTTGCCACCAGAATTTCCCCGCTGTAGAAAAGCTTCATTTTGATATGCTGGTTCAGTGTATTCAAATCCTCTATATCAGGTCTGATATAACGGAAAACGAGAACACTGAGGTCTGTATCGGAAAGCAGTTCGAAATGCGGATTCTCGCTGATCATAGAGGCCACATCTTTGGTAAGGTCTATTACGGTATCTGTATATTCTGAGAGCTGTTCTTTGCCCATCATTCTTAACGTAAACCACAGTTTCAGGGCATCGAATCTGCGGGTGCTCTGGATAATGGATTTGTTGATCTGTGCGGGAATTTCCTCTTCATCCATCTCTGCAGGATTCAAGTAGTCTGCATGGTGTTTAAGAATTCTTAGTTCTCTTTTGTTTTTAACGATGAAAGCACTGCTGCTGATCGGCTGGAAGAAAGATTTATGATAATCTATGGTCACCGAATCCGCTCTTTCAATACCATTCAGAAGATGACGGTATTTTTCGCTTAATAATAAAGCACATCCGTAAGCTGCGTCTACGTGCATCCAGATGTTGTATTGCGCAGCAATATTGGCAATATCTTCCAGTGGGTCTACATTTCCGAAGTCTGTAGTTCCGGCCGTAGCCACAATCCCGATAGGAATATTTCCCATCTGCTCTTCTCTCTTAATATATTTTTTAAGCAAAGCGATATCCATGCAGAATCTTTCATCTGTAGGAACTTTAACGATACATTTTTCGCCTAATCCCATGATAGAGGCATTCTTTAAGTTGCTGAAATGCGATTTATCAGAAACAAAGATCCTGAAATGTCCGGCCTGCTGGGGAAGACCATCCAGCTTGATATTGTGATGGTATCTCTTCTGGGAAAAGCAGTCACGCATCATCACCAGTCCCATCAGGTTGCTCTGTGACCCGCCTGCTGTGAAAACGCCGTCGCTTGTTTCTGCATTATATCCTAACTGTTCCGCAGTCCAGTCGATCAGTTTTCTTTCCATAAAGGTTCCTCCGGCACTCTGGTCGTAGGTATCCTGCGATGAATTGATGGCGCTGACAAGGATTTCTCCTGCTAAAGCCGGAATTACAATAGGACAGTTAAGGTGTGCCACATATTGCGGAAGATGAAAAGCAGTGGCATGCTTTACATATATAGTATCTACTTCCTGAAGAAGTTCCTGGTATGAAGACAGCTTCTGATTAAGGTCTATCTGCTGAACCATGCCTTTCATTTCTTTGGCTTCTATTCCACTGAAGGGTTTGTCGTTTCTGTGAAGAAAAGTTCCCACAAGGTCTAAAGTTTCTTCGACAGCGGAACGGTAATGATCATAATTATGAGAATGAAAAATATTTCCAAAATTCCCCGAAATGTGAGGTAAAGAGGCGCCCAGTATCTCTCCGGCGGGCATTTGATTGTTGTTCATATACGTATTTGTAAGGTGATTTTTAAAATCAATAAGTAGTGTGTAGGTGTAGAGCATATATATGTATATGCCTGATAGTCAAGTTTTTATTTTTTACATTTTTTTTACTTTTTATTTGGTGATTGATAAATTATTCATAAATTTGAACCGGCTATTGTTATTTAGAATAATTAAAAACAAATATAGAAATTATATTCACACACCAAATATTTTTTTAATGAATTCGCTAGAAATTTTAGATAACGACCGTACTACTGCGGTGAAACTGCTCCCAAGAGTCATTGAGATCACCTCTCAGGAAAGAAGAATGATACAAGATGCAGCGGTGCATCTTCAGAGAAAATATGGCAGCTATGAGAACAGAGATTTCATTACCCATGTTCATCAGCTGGCCTCTTATTTTTTACCGGAAAGAATTCTGCATATAGCAGCTGATTTTGCCAGTGATTTTTCTAAAGATCAGTATGGAGCCCTTGTGTTTAGAGGACTTATGGATATTGATCAGGAAAGTATAGGAAATACTCCACCCAACTGGCAGTCTGCGGATTATTCCAAATTCAATATCTATGGCTTTGCCTGTGCTTTGATCCACGGAGCACTTCCGTCGAAGCCTGTTCAATATTATTCACAGCGAAAAGGTGGCGGATTGATGCATGCGATTATTCCGGATGAAAAAATGAGAGAAACCCAGACCGGGTCGGGATCTGCAACAGATCTTTATGTACATACCGAAGATGCTTTTCTGAAACACCAGGCAGATTTTTTAAGTTTTATGTACATCCGTAATGAAGAGCAGGTACCTTCTACCCTTTACTCCATCCGTTCTCATGGATCTATCACAGAAAAATTCAGGCCTCTTTTTGAACGGATGTATAAAATTCCGAAAGATGCCAATCTGGAGACCGGTGCGGATGAAGAAGAAACACTGGATGCCGTTCTGTATGGTAATTATGAGTTGCCCTTTATGAGGTTTGATGCTGCTGAACAGCTGTTTAATCCAAGCATTCAGCAGACTGATGAAGCCCATCATCATCTGACTGAGTTTTGGGAAGAGGCAAGAGGACTGATCTATTCCGGTTTTACACCTCAGGCAGGAGATGTTATATTGGTAAATAATCATTTATGTGCTCATGGAAGATCTGCTTTCAGAGCCGGAGTAAGAAATGTTGATGGTGTAGAACATGAATGCCAAAGAAGAATTATGCTCCGTATGATGAGTAAAGTGAGCCTTCTGGAAATGAGAGCACACACGCTTACAGAAGACCCGTTCTTTGTAATTGAAGAACATTTGGGTAAAAACTTTGAAAATATTTAAAATGTTTTATTAGATATTTATTTGATAATAATTATGATGGATCCTTTTAGGCCTTGTGCTTAAAAGGATTTTTTTTCCAAATACTTTTTCAAACCATCACAAAATCTTTAAACCATGAAGAGCATTTAAGTTTTTAAGATGATTAAGGTGAGCTTCGCTTTTAAAGGTATGGCTTAAAAAAATCAAATGATTTTTCTTAACTATTCTTATCATCTTAATCGTTTAAAGATTTGAGCCCAGTTAACCATGTCAAGGTTCAAAACCTTGACATGGTTAGGAGATGTTGATTTCAACTTCAAATAAAATAACATAAACAATTATAATAAAACTAGATACATCAATTTATATAAAGTTAATTTTATAGCTTAAAAAGCCGGTCAAATAAAGTCAGTTGCTCAGATAATGACCTGCTCCAGTACTGCGGATCATGAGCACCCAGGGATTCTATATAAAGATGCGGAATTTTAAGATCTGTGAGTTTTTTATGAAATTTTCTATTCATTTCAATCATTTGTGTATCTTCCGTGCCGCAGTCGAAGATATATTGCTGTTCAGCTGTGGCCATTAGCTTTGTTTTATGATCAGTCAGGAAGTTGTTGTTGATAGAAGCCAGAGGTCCTAATACTTTATCTGCCTGATAATGAGTATACCCTTCGCCGAATGAATTGAAATCCAAAGCCCCGCAAGAACTTCCCACAATACCAAATGTATTACTGTATGCCGTACCAATATTAACAGCCCCATAACCTCCCATACTCCAGCCCAGGATGCCACGCAATTTTTTATCCATTTTCACAGGATAATTTTTATTGACAAAATCCACGAGCTCCTGTCCGATAAAAGTCTGGTACTGGGAATCTTTAATCAGCGGACTGTCTACGTACCATGAATTATAATTTCCGTCCGGCAGTACGTAAATCATTTTATATTCCTGCGCTTTTTTAACCAGATCAGGAATATCCTGCTTAAAGGTACGTTCTGGATTTCCACTGTAGCCGTGAAGAATATAAACGGATGGATAGGTTATTCCCTGCTGCACATCGGGTGTGATGATAATGGTTTTGATATTCTTATTCATTTTGGCACTGAAAACTTCTTGATGAATGATTTTCTGTGCGGAAAGCTGTGCAGATACTGTCAATACACATACAATGCTTGCTAAATTTTTCATAGGATACAATTTTAATTGATGAACTTAGAACATCTGTAATTAATTTAAGCTGTCTTATTTTTTTGACGCAAAGGTTTACTATTACGATGAATATTTTAAGTGAGCTAAGAGGTAATCAATTAGTATTGATTCGATGAAGCCGACTTTTCATCCTTCCTTTCTCTTGTGCTTATTTAGATGTACAAATCTTCTTGTTTACAGGGCAAAGATGGGGCTGAGAAAATAGAAAAGCCTCAACATATGTTGAAGCTTTTGTCAGTTTATTTCTTTTTTTATGCGGCTCAGCTGAGTAGGTGTAATTCCCAGATAGGAAGCAATATGATGCTGTTTCAGCCGGTCATGGAGCGGTTTGTTCTCCAGAAGCTGCAAATAACGCTGTTTGGCAGTTTCATGCTTTAGGGAAATTTCCAGAGGCTCTTTTTTCACCACCCAGTTTTTTTCCAGGTAATGAATGTGAAATAACGCCAGGTCGTGATATTGATTGATCAGCTCTCTGAAAGCTTTTGCAGGATATTTTATCACCGAACAGTCTTCTAAAGCAATGATATTAAAATCGCTGGGCTTATCTTTGATAACGGCTGCCGTAGAAGCCACAAAACTTCTTTCTTCAAAGAAAATCTTATATACAGAATCTCCCTGCTCGTCTACCGTATAATATCCTATCAGTCCTGATTTTATGAAATAATAATATCTGGCAGCAGATCCGGCTTCCTGAAGAAGCTTATTTTTATGATAGGTTTCTTCCGTACAGATATTCATCAGTGCCTTAACTGTTTCTTCTGATAAAGGATAATAGGTGCTGATCTGTTCTAAAAATTCTTTCAAGGCTGATAATAATTTAATCTAAAATTTTCTTCATCATCAGGTCAGTCTGGTCTTCATCACCCAGCCTGAATGTATGGCTTCCAAATTCCTCAAAACCATTTTTCCTGTAAAATTGAAGTGCCCTCAAATTCTCTTCCCAGACTCCGAGCCATAGATAGCTTTTGTTCAGGTTTCGAGCGGTTTCCAGAGCCTGATCATAAAGCAGCTGACCTACTTTCTGGCCATGATGACTTTTTTTGACGTAAATACGCTCTATTTCTAATGCAGTATCGTCCTTCAGCTCAGTTTGTGCCTCTCCGGAATTTAATTTCAGATAACCGACAGGGATATCCTCTTCCCAGGCAATAAAGAAATGAGAGTGAGGATTGTTTAATTCTGAACTTACTTTTTCTGTACTGAAACTTTCCTCCAGGTAGGTTTTCATAGCCTCTTCTGAATTGCTTTCCGCAAAGGTTTCTGCAAAAGTCTGTCTGCCTATATTCTGAATGGTTTCGAGGTCCTGTATCCCGGCTTTATTAATGATTATTGATGACATATTATATTTATTGCTCTAATTTATTAATAAGATTTTTTATTTCAGGTATGCTTAATTCTGTTTTTGTTTCTGTTTTTAAAATATTTTTTAAAATTTTAATATGGGCAGTCTTTAAAGCATCTTCAGCTTTTACTTCCTGATCAGGAGTTACCCCGATGTGTTCCCAGTTTTTATGGCTTATGAAGGACTTTATTTCTCCAGCCGGAACCAGCAGTAAATATTGATTCTGGATGATGAAATGATCTACCGGATTGGCAGCGCCTTCTGTTTTCTCCCCGATTACTTCGGCCAGCTTATGTTCCTGCAAAAAATAAGCAAGAGCTTCTGCTGCGGAAAAACTTTTTTTGCTGGTCAGAAGATAGACGTTCTTATGAAGGTATTTCAGTCCGGAAACTTTAAATTGGGTGCTGTTTATCACTGTTTCATCTTTATTTCTGAAATAGGTAGTATAAAGATCCGTTTTTTTATCAAAAAAATAGCTGCAGAATAACAGAAGCATGTCGTTATCTCCGCCACCATTTTCTCGCAGGTCAATAATCAGGGAATTGGTGTTGGCAATAAAATTCATGGCAGCTGCCAATGTTTTTTCACTGGATTCCCGAGATGCAAAGCCTTTGAAATTGATATAGCCGACGTTACCTTCCAGGCGTTGAACGTTTTCAAATCCAAAATTTTCAAGACTGTTATGAAAATTATTCTCTTTTTCTCTTTCTTTCTCATCGACCGCTTTTTGTGGGCTGTAGTTTTCGAGGTATTTAACAAAAAAATGTTTATCATTGATGTTGATTCTCAACTTTTGAGTGAGAAGCGCTGCAAAATCTTTTTTGCTCAAACTGTTGAAACTGCCTTTTTTAGATTCATTTTGAAATAAAAGATCTACTTTTTTGTAGGCTTCCTTATCAATATAATAGTTCTTCACTTTTTCTGTGATATCCGACAGTACCGCTTTGGTATGATCATTCTGTGCATAAAAGACGAGAGAATGGAAAAAGAAAATGACGGGCAGTATTTTTTTCATTGAATATTAATTATTTCAGTAAAAGTAATTCAATGATCATCCTATAAATTGTAAAAATGGAAACTCAGATAAACAGCCAGATATTATTTTGTTCAATATCTACATTTTCAAAGAACTTTCTGGGATTTATTTTAGTTAATTCTTTAAAATCCTTAATAAAATGGGACTGGTCGTAAAAAAGATTCTCATAAGAAAGTTCTGTGAGACTCCTTACTTTTTTATTTGAAATCAAAACCTTACGAAATCTCTGGATTTTTCTGAATTCAGATGCCGGTTTAGCCAGATAACGTTTAGAAATCTTATTCACATATTGCCTTGTTATGTTATTTTTTGCTGCAATTTCTTCGATGCTGAGTTCAGTCTCAAAATCATTCAATATAGCGTATGCTAAGGGTAAATCTTTCTGTTTGAATTTCGAAAGCCAATACTCTTCCAGCATTTCAATTTGTTTTTTTCTGTTAGGCTCATTAAAAATTGCATTCGAGATTTCTTTAAAACCCGAAAGGTGAATATTTTCTTCCAGAGCTTCGCAGTCATCTGCGTCAAAAAAGTGATAAATCCCTAAGGGTTTAAAGTAAAGCGTAAGTTCATCAACGGACTGCTGATAAAAAATTTCAGTAGGAACTGAACACCTGAAAACAAAGTCTACGATTAAATTCTCCTCTAAAGATCTGTAAATTTCCACCCATCCTCTATCCTGGATTAGAGCTACATTCTGGCAGGCCGATATAATGAAATAGTTGTCAGGAAAAGTAAGATACCTGACCGATTCATCCTTATCATCTCTTTCTATAAAATAATATCCTTCAATATATTTTTTAAGTATAGGATGTACCGGTTGATAAAAGGTAATTTTCATATAATCGCAGACCTGAATGTAAAAATACAAATAGAAAACAAAATCCTGAAAAATTTTCTTCAGGACTTATGGTTATAAAATGATTTTTTCCGGTTCAAAGCCACCGGTATCTTACATCATGATATTAAGTTCATTAATCAAAGATTCCATTAAAATTTTTGCATCATGATGTTTTAGCAGCGCGGCTGCCTGTCCGCTCCAAAATGATTTAAACTCGGGATGAGTTTCCGTATTTGCAGGATAGGCTCCGAGTTGCCCTGTGATCTTTCCCTGAAGAGGATAGGGAGCCATAGCATGCTGAAATTCATTCAGCTCCTCTGTAAGGCGGTTTCTGATTCCTCTGGACAGCCTTCCGGTAAAAACTTTGGTCAGCGTGGTATATTTCGCATCTTCGGAAAATAACAAATTCCTGTGAATATTGCTGGTCCCTGACTGTTTTGTGGCTAAAAATGCAGTTCCGATCTGAACTGCATCGGCTCCGAGACTAAAAGCTGCCTTCACTCCTCTTGCATCAGCAATTCCACCGGCAGCAATAACAGGAATTCTGACGCGGTCTGCCACCTGGGGAATGAGTGAAAACGTTCCCACCAAAGATTTTTCAGCCTGTTCCAGGAATGAAACCCTGTGCCCTCCTGCATCGGAACCGGAAGCCACCACCGCATCCACTCCTGCATTTTCTATTGCAATGGCTTCATCCGGTGTGGTAGCTGTTCCTATGGTTTTAATGCCGAGCTGTCTGCATTTTTCCAGGATATCTTCTGAAGGAATGCCATAGACAAAACTAAAAACGGAAGGTTTTATGTCAAGAAGAGCTTCTGCCTGTTCTTCAAACCCGGGACTTTCGGGAAGCGGAAATGTAGGCGGTTCTATACCGGTTTCATCAAAATAAGGCTGAAATATCTGCATTACTTTGTCAAAGTCCCCGCTCTGAAACTGATCAATATCGTCATCCCTGTCTTTTACCCAAAGATTAAGGTTGAATGGCTTATGGGTTTGCTTTCTGATTTCTCTTGAAATATGTATCATTTCTTCCCCTGAAAAAGGCTGGGCACCAAAAGAACCCAAACCGCCCGCATTAGAAACGAGAGCCGTAAGCTCCACCGAAGAAAGTTTTCCCCCAAACGGCCCCTGAATTATAGGGAATTCAGTACCGAAAGTTTTTGTGAATTTTGTGTCTTTCCAATTCATGGCTATTTATTTTTGTCCGATCAGTTTAAACTGAAGTATAAAATCATCGTGAATCAATTGATCTCCGAGGTTGGAAAGAAATTTACCGGAACCATACTTCATATGGTACGTCGTACGGTCTATCACTATTTCTCCAAGAGCATGAAGAAAGTCTGTGAAAATCTCTACAGAAGTTATAAAGCTTATAGGATTGGTAATATCCTTAATGGTTAAGTGACCACTGATTTTATGTTTTCCATCGGCTTTTTCTGCGTGAGTAATGGACAGTTTAGCTGTTTTAAACTGGTCTGTGGAAAAGAAATCATCGTGGTTCAGGTGATCAAGAAAGTCCTTGTTTATTTTTGGGTCTTTAATGTCCGTAATGATAATACTGGTCATATCAACTACAATTTCCCCACCGGTAATGGCATCATTTTCAAAGCTCAGATAACCGCTTTGGATATTAATTGTTCCTGTGTGCAGTCCCAGGATCTTTTTGCCTGTCCAGTTTACCGTACTGCTTTCAGGCTGAATCATAAATTTTGTCATTGTCTTATGTATTAAAGTTTCTCTGACAAAATTGGGAATATGGAGAGCCTTCTAAAAGGATATACCTCACATTTTAATGGTGATCTGCCTCACATTATTTTGAAGTATAAAGCCTGCTGAGCGTTTCACGGGTTACCCCTAAATAAGAAGCCAGAAGATGTTTGGGAAGTTTCCGGACGAGATCGGGGTAATCTGAAAGGAATTTTTCATAGCGTTCCTTTGCGCTGCTGCTTAATAAAGTCAGAATCCTGTTTTGCAGAGATACGTTCCTGCGGTTGGTTTTCTTTCTGAAAAAATGTTCTATCTTGTGCAGTTCTTTACAGAGTTTTTCACGGTTTTCATTGCTTAAACACAAAACTTCCGTGTCTTCTATACAGTCAATATTCAAAGTTGCTGATTTCTGATAGTAATAAGCTTCATAATCTGTAATCCACCAGTCTTTCGCTCCGAAAAGAATAATATGAGCTTTTCCTGCTGCATCTGTATAATAGGATTTTACACAACCGGACAAAATGAAATAATCATCCGTTACCTGTTGCCCATCCTGCACAAGAAACTGATGTTTTTTCAACTTTTTATAGTTAAAATGACTTAAAATATAATCGAACTCCTGATCAGAAACCTCGATCATTTTTAAGAGCTGCTGTTTTAATATTTCACTCATATTTATTTTTTTATCCGTTGTCCGAAAAGTACACCGTTTAGTTTTGTTGCAAATCAGAATCTTCGGTGAAAAGCAGTTTTTTAAAAGCTTCAGAAGCCATATGCACCTGAACTGCCCAGTCATCTGCTGCATCACTTCCTGCATCATCAGAAATATATTTAAGGCATAGAAAAGGAATATTTTCTTTCTTTGCGATCAGGGCAAGCGGATACGCTTCCATATCTACAATATTATAATCTGTTTCGGAATGATTCATCTCAAAGCTGTCGCCGCTGCCACAAATTCCTTCTTCCAGACCGTTCATCTGAAGGCCATATTCCAGAACTGGAGGAATACCGGATAAAGGGGTTTCATAAAGACTGAACCCGAGACCTCTCACATCCATATCTCGTTGTATAAATTTTGTACAGCAGACTACTTCACCCTTCCCGAAGCTCTTGCTTCCTGCAGAACCCAGATTAATAATCAGTTTAGGTTTTCTGAAATGAATTTCCCGGGTAAGTTCTATGGCCGCGTTTACTTTTCCTATTCCTGTTACCAATTTATTTTTCCCGTCAAAAGCTTTTCCGGCTTCCGAATCCAAAGCAAAGACAAACAGGGTTTCAGAAACCGGATATTGAGCTTCAGCATTGATTTTTATCATTGAGCATAAATATTTTAACAAAAATAAGCATTGAAAAGATAAAACGGGAGCCATTTCCTTTTTTATTGACGTGTATGAAATAAAAAAAACATCTCAAACTGAGATGTTTTTTTTTGAATAGGTTGAATTTATTTCCTTCTCTAAAAACACTAGTGTTACTAATCTTTCCCCGAATTCCACAGATGTTACTGTTAGTCAATACTTATTAACAGCTGCCATAAAATTGAGGAAGTAAAAGTTAATACATTGGAAATACCAGCCTAATCTCTTAACACATTTACCCTTCAACTCTAAGACTCTCAAACTTAATTATATGATTAAACACTACATCCGTCAGCATCACAAGATGCACCTCCTTCTTTGGAAAGATCTTTAAACGGACTTACTGTTTCTTTGTACGTCTGCTGAAGCGCATCAGCAAAAACTTCAGCAGGCTGCGCTCCGGATACGGCATATTTTCCATTCAGAACAAAGAAAGGAACGCTGGAAATACCATTGTTTTTGGCCTCCTGGATATCCTGACTGATCTCATAATCAAACTGATCGGATGTTAAGGCCTGTCTGGCTTCCTCTTTGTCCATATTTAAATTTTCTGCAAGAGAAACAAGTTCTTCAATATCTCCTACATTTTTCCCGTGGATAAAATGCGCTTTAAAAAGAGCTTCTTCCATCTCATTTGCCTTACCGTACTTTTTAGCAAGATGAAGTAACTTATGAGCTGTAAAAGTATTGATGACCAGAGCTTTTTCAAAATTAAAATCAATTCCTGCTCCTTTTCCCATCTGGGCAACCTGGCCAATCATTTGAGATGCCTGATCTGCAGGAAACCCTTTTTTCTCTTTAAAATACTCAATCGTATTCTGAGGTTGGGCAGCATCTAAGGTTGGATCCAGCTGGAAGCTCTTCCACTCTACTTCTATTTCGTTTTTAAACGGCAGCTTTTCAAGAGCCTGTTCAAAATTATGCTTTCCGATATAGCAGAACGGACACATAATATCTGACCATATTTCTATTTTCATTCTTTATTTATTTTAATTCTGATAAAATTACCAGACTACAAAATTACTACATTTCTTAATTGTAACAAAATTTATTACAATATATTAAGAGCATGGAATAACGATCTTCTGCTTTTGAGATCTTTTCTCAAGAATATTTCTGAGGATGATCATCAGAAAAGCCAGCATACCAAATACAAAGCCTATCCATGGGTTATAGGAAGCTCCTCTGGCCACGATCATCCACCCTCCCAGGGTAGTTCCCAGGGTTACTCCTAAATTTCCAAAAGAAGTAGCCAGGCTGTTGGCAAATTCAAGAGAACCCGGAACGGAAGATATCATATAGGTTGAAGCATTTTGAAAGCTTGGAGAATACAGGAAACCCCAAATTGCGATACTTATAATATTGGCGGGCAGGCTGTCTCCGGAAAAATACAGCAGGAAGGGCATGATAACCGTACCGGAAAGAAAAAGAGCCGTTGTTTTTGAGACATTCCAGCTTAACATTTTTCCAGCTATCCAATTGGAAAAAACACCAATAATCCCAAACAGAAAAAGCATATAGCTAACCATGGTTCCATCCATTCCTTTTGCTTTATTCAGATAATCCGCAAAATAACTGTAGGTGGAAAACCAGGCTGTTATCATGAAAAAATTCATGGCTGTACTAACAAGAAATGTTGGCTGTGTCAAAATTTTAAGCTGGCTTTTGTAAGATTTCTTCTCTCTGACAGGCATTGGAGGAAGTAAAAAATAGATAACCGCCAAAGCTACTGTACTGACTGCGCCCTGGATCATAAAAGAAGATTCCCATATCCATATACTGGCCAGCCATGTTGCAAAAGGAACTGTTGTCACCATAGCCAGGGCAACCCCGATAAAAACAATTCCCATCAGCTTGTTCGCCTGCTTTTCATCAGCACCGGATACGGCAACAGACAATGCTGTGGCAATATAGACAGGCTGTAAAAAAGCAGGAAGAATCCTCACCAGCATCAGAAGCCAGAATGGCGGCGACAGTGAAGAAACTACAGCGGTAAACAAAAAGATGGAAATTGCGGCAAGCATCACTTTTCTGCGGTCAGATCCGGACATCAGTAAAGTCATGAAAGGTCCCGTTAAAGCTATGATCAGAGCAAAAGCACTGAGCAGCCAGCCAGCTTTATCTATACCTATTTGATAATGTTCTGCGATTTGTGGAAGAATTCCAATGACCCCGAATTCAGTGGTGATCACTGCAATGAATCCCAGGCAGCCGATATATGCATATTTTTTCATTCCTATTTCACTTTAGTTTTAGAATATTGCTGGGCAAAAGCTGAGATTTCATTTACTGCGTATTGCACTTCATTCAGGATCTCTCCCATATGCATAAAGCCATGAACCATATCCTTATAAAAACTGATATGGACAGGAATTCCTGCATCTTTCATATGCTGTGACAACTCTTCTCCTTCATCTCTCAAAGCATCATGTTCTGCAATAAGAACCAATGTAGGTGGTGTATTTTTAAAATCTTTTATCAAAATTGGTACTGCCAAAGGATTTGGATGATGGGCTCCTTCAGGATGATACCATTTCCAGGCCTGGATACCTCCTTCTTTGTTTAAAACCGGCCCGGTTTCATACGTCTCCCATGATTTTGTACCCAGTTGATTGTCGGCTGCAGGATAAATCAGTATCTGGAATTTCAGAAGCTCTCCTATCTGTGTTGAAACACCTGCTGCAAGAGCCCCGCCGGCACTGTCGCCAATTATTCCGATTCGATTTCTGTCAATTCCAAGTGATTCGGCATTGCCAGAGGCCCATTTTACGGTATCCACGCAATCATTTAATCCTGCAGGAAAAGGATGTTCAGGAGCCAGCCGGTAATCAATGAAGATTATTACTGATTCTGTTGCATTGGCAAGTTTCCGGACCACTGCATCATGGGTTTCGAAGCCGCCGGCAATGAACCATCCGCCATGTATATAAATAACAGCCTGTGATTTCTGGTTATCTTTTCCTTTTGGGCGGTAAATCCGGACCGGAACTGAGTGGCTTTCCATCTGTATATTCAGTTCTTCTATCATAGTAACAGATTCTTTTTTTCCGCTGAGCTGAAGCGTCATGGTTTCAAGATATTTCCTGGTATCATCCAGTGGATCCTGTGCGTTAAAGGACTGTATTTTTTCTAAATGACTGATGATTTGGGTTATTGGAGATGTTAGATTCATTACTCTTTATTTTCTGTTAATACTATTTTCTCAGGGAATGTAAGCGCTATTATTCCCGAACTGCTGTTTATTTTCAGTTTGTGAGGACAAAATTAATTTTCAAACCTTACATTTGCACTGTATACATCTAATTGTATGGTACTAACAAATTTGTAAGCTATGGGGAAAATAAAGGAAAATTCGACCAATAATATTAATAAAAAGTATATCCAGGAATGTGATCTGTCTTATGCAGTCTGTAAGATCGGCGGAAGATGGAAGCTTTTGATTTTAAACAGATTAAAAGACGGAAAACTGCGTTTCAGTGAAGTTCGTGACCGGATCTGCGGGATTACTGAAAGAATGCTTACTTTACAGCTGAGAGAGCTGGAAAAAGAAGGATTGGTCAAAAGAACCGTGCATGCGGAAGTTCCGCCAAGAGTAGATTATGAACTTACGGATATAGCCCGGGAGCTGATCCCGATATGGGAAGAGCTCGAAAAATGGGGAAATAAGCACAGAGATTTAGTTCAGGGGCCTATGGCTGAGGCTGAAAATTAAATTTAGGATTTATTTATTCTGTTGCAGAACAGCACATGAGCAATGATCGCCAGCAAGCCAAAAGATGCGCCTACAAAGCATACTCCCTCCCATTGTGCATATTGCCAGGCCATAGAAGCAAGCCATGTACCGAGTGATCCGCCAATAAAATAAGAGACCATATAAACGGTATTCAATCTGTTGACCGCATTGGATTTAATTAAAAAATAATTGGTCTGGTTCATAATGTGGCTGGACTGTACGCCCAAGTCAACCAAAATAACACCAATGATAAGGCCCCAATAGGTTTCCCCAGCAAAATATGTGAACGCCCAGCTTCCCACCACTATAAAAAGTGAATACAATATAATCCTGTTGATATCCAGGTATTTCTGAAGTTTACCCACTTTTGCTGCTGCCAGCGCTCCTACAGCTCCGGCCAGCCCGAAGCTTCCCACTACGGAAGAACCTGCATTGAAAGGCGGTTTTTCCATATGAAAGACCAGGGTTGTAAATAAAGCACACATAGATCCGAAAGCCATCGCTCCGCGGAATGATGCGAGCTGTAATATGGGCTGTGTTTTTGCCAGATGAACCACGGAATTCATCAGCTCTCTGTATGTTCCTTTGAAATTTGGCTGCATTTCCGGAAGCATTTTGTACACGGCAATCCACACCAGTATCATTAGTCCCGCCGCGATTCCGAACATGGCCCTCCAGCCCCAGACTTCGCCTACAATACCACCAATAAAACGTGACAAAAGTATTCCAAGAAGCAATCCTGACATCACAAGTCCAATATTGGAAGATTTTTCTTTATCTGAAGACAATTCTGCTGCAATAGGTACGAACAGCTGAGGAATCACAGAAGTTGCTCCTATCAGCAGGCTTGCTGCGTACAGCATCCATAATTCGGTGGCAAAAGTCATCCAAAGTAAGGATCCGAATACAAGAACAAGATCAAATAATATTAATTTCTTACGGAAAAATTTATCTCCCAAAGGGACCAGCAGCAAAAGCCCCAGTGCATAGCCTATCTGAGTGAGCACGGAAATTCTTCCTGCTGCGCTTTCAGAAACATGAAGATCGTCGGAAATAAGTGCCAATAAAGGCTGATTATAATAGTTGTTGGCTACCACAAGACCCGAAATGACAGCCATAAGCCAGATCACAGTACGGGAAATGCCGGAGGATAAATTTGCCTGCATGATATGATTAGAATTATTTCAAATTATTATAGACGGGATAGAAAAGTTATTTCAGATCTGTTAAAAAATAGTCATTGAAACAGCCAAAATAAGAAGCTTCTCTAAGACAGCAAAGATAGTCAATTTCAAAAAAAGAGGCCGTTTATTTCGAACGGCCTCTTTCAATCAACTATGGCATTTAATCTTAAAATAATTTATCAGCAGGGAAATCGGGAACTGTTTTTTCGTCAGTTATAGCTTTACAGAAATTCAGCCATGTATTGTGTGTCATATCTCTAACGGAAAAGTACCTGTGAATATTTTGCAGTTGTTTTCATTTTTTGCAAATTAATAGTCTGATCGTTTTTTCCGATGGGTTCTATTGAAAAAAAGGTTTTCAGGTTTTAGAAATATTAGGGAAATTTGCAGAATGAAAATCATTCCACTTAAAGAAGGCAATTTCTCGGCCAGCAAAACGAAGGACTTTACATTATTAACAGATGAAAATTTTAATACCGTGAAAGGAATTAAAATGTCTGTTCAACCGTTTCTTATTGTTACGGAAAACGATTATATCCTTATTGATGCAGGCATAGGATGGAAAAATGCTGAAGGAAAAACTGTTATTTCAGAGCTATTGGAAAAGGAGAATATACATCCCGGACAGATTACGAAGCTTCTCCTGTCTCACCTTCATAAAGATCATATTGACGGCAGTATTCAAAACAGTGAAAATGGTTTTACACCTGCATTTCCAAATGCCGAAATTTATATTCAAAAACGGGAACTGGCTTTTGCCATGGAAAATAAAGGGAACCCTTCTTTTGATTTTAACACACTCGAAAAGCTGGTCAGCCTGCCAAATATTGTATGGATGGATGAAGATCAGGGAAATATTGCTAATGGGATTAGTTTTGAAGTAGTGGGCGGGCATACTCCTTTTATGCAGGTATTCTGGATCAGAGAAAACGGTGAAACTGTTTTTTACGGGGCAGATGATCTCCCTCAGGAATCCTATCTTAAATATCATCTGGCCTATAAAAGTGATTTCGATGGCAAAAAAGCTATGGAACTAAGACAGAAATGGCAGAAAGAAGCTGCTGATGAGCAATGGAAAATACTGCTTTACCACGATCTGGACAAAGCAGTAATCCAAATATAATTCAATAATTCTAAGTTTAAAGATCATTAAACCACTTATAGATATCCAGTTCGGAAGGAATATTCAGCTTTTTACGGATTCGGTTCTTCCTGTTCTGAATGGCTTTCGGGGTCACAAAAGTATAGGTTGCAATTTCTTTAGTGGTAAAGTTGAGTTTTAGATAAATGCAAAAAATCAGTTCAGAATTTTTGAGATTGGGGTGTACCCTAGTTATTTTATCAAAAAAATCAGGGTAAACTAATCTGAATTTATTCAGCAGACGTGGTGAGTTTTCTTTAGCCAAAGTGATAATTTCGTCCTGCATAAAAATCTTTTGGTTCAAATCTTCTAAATTAGATTGCGGTTTTTCGTTTTTCATAGTATTTTCTCATCTCTACTTATTTCTGATGCTTATATGCAGCACCAGTGCCTGGTCTTCTTCTCCTGCTACGATAGCAGCTGTTTTATGATGTTTTATGATGGAAGTTGCAGTTTGCAATTCCATGATTTATGATTCAATAGTAATAAATACATTTTCGAGGGGTCCGGTATTTTCTTACAAATACTTTATCTGACCTTCATTCTTTCAGCTATTTTAAATGGAGCAAAGAAAGAGAAAATGATTAAAATTTTGCATAATTGAAATACCACATACATACCACGCCTCGGTTACAGATGATATATTTATTCTAGTTCCAGCTTAAGTTTGAGGTTAAACTGTAGTTTCATATGTAAACAAATTTAGCTGATGTAAATTTTGTTTTTTATGATCTTAATCAATGTTTTTAAGGATTTTACTTCTTAATTTATTAAATCAAATCAATTTAAATTTGAAGGACTTCTAATTATTGTGGTACGCATATGGTATCTCTTATTGAGGAAAACTGATTAAAATTGGCCGTTCTTTACATTATTGAAATTTCAAGCTTCCAGTTGACAATATGTTCAAAGTATCAATACTAAATGAGTGCTTAAATTTTAATCAAAAACCTTATTAATCATGATTATTGAAGATTTACTCATTTCGTTTGGAGCGGAAACTAAACAATATAAAGCGGAAGATATTATTTTCCGCGAAGGAGAATTTTCTCTGTTTTATTATCAGATTGAGCAGGGCCAGGTTAAGCTTAATAATTATACAGAGAGCGGAAAAGAATTCATTCAGAATATATTTTCAAGCGGTCAAAGTTTCGGAGAGTCTCTACTGTTTGTAGACCGTCCCTACCCTATGAATGCAATAGCAATGGTGGACACCACTATTCTCAGGCTTCCAAAACCCCGTTTTATGGATTTGATCAATAAAAATCAGGAGGTTTCCCTTAATGTATATAAATGTCTGGCAGAAAGGATGTATTACAAATATATGATGCTTTATAATCTTTCCGTCCAGAATCCCGTATTGAAACTTAAACAGCTTCTGGACTATCTTAAAAGTTATTATGATGACAAAAGTCCCTATTCCTTTCAGGTTCCTATGACACGGCAGCAGCTCGCCTCGCTGACCGGTCTGCGTGTAGAAACGGTGATAAGAGCCATAAAAAGCATGGAAAAGGATAAAATCTTGAAAATAGAGAACAGAAAGATTATGTACTGATTCTTTCTTTTTTAATAAAATAGGATTTTACAGAACTTCATTCTCGTCAAGCTGTCTTTGAAACTCCTCAAGGTATCTTGCAAGATGAATGCCGTCTGCCAGGCCATGATGCGCCTCCACAGAAACAGGAAGATACTTTCTGCCGTCACGGATACTGAATTTTCCGAATGTGATTTTCGGGACAGATTCTGAATTGTTAAAACCGGTAGGATGAAGCAGCGCACTGAATGAATTCCAGGGTATCGTTGTATGCCTGATCAGGTCTTTGCCAAGCTCGCCATTATTTATCCTCAGACCCGAAGAATGCTGTACGGCATCTATTTCCTGCTGCATCACTTCATTAAAAACATTGAAATCTTCCGAGAAAGGAATAAAAGCAAAGCCGAAAGTTCCGTCTGCCCTTCCGATTGTAGTTCCAGCATGGATGGCATCATACAAAACCACCTGTCCGTCTACAATTCTGAGTTTCAGTTCATCTACAGCATTTACAGCAATCATAGACCTGTGAAGATAAGTGGCGAAAAAAGAAAGTCCGTTTTCCTTTGCATAAGCATAGGCTTTGGTACAGTCAACTTCAGTGGTAAAACCAAAATACGGGCTTGCCATTTTAGAAAAGAATTCAAAATGCTCTCTCCTGTTCCAGTTTTCAATATCTATGATCCTCATCTATTTTATTTGCTGCAAATTTCAGTAAGTTTTCCCGGGTATAAAAGTTTAACATGAAAATATTACAGAAATAAGGCATCAAAATATAATCAAACCGCAATATAAAAAGTAGATTTCGGTCAGTTTTTTGATGCAGATACAGAAGGATTACATTATTTACCCGATTTCCGGGGTAAATTTCCTATCAGCATTCAACGGTTTTAGACTACAGAAACCGACACATAACTATAATTGAAAAATAAAATGGAGACAGAAAAAATAGGATTCATCGGGTTGGGAAATATGGGACATCCCATGGCTAAAAACCTTGAAAAGGCAGGCTTTCCGCTTTCAGTTTACAACAGATCATTAGATAAAGCTGAAGATTTTAAAGAAAAGTCAACGGTTTGCACTCAAATTCCCGAATTGGTTAAAAACAGCAGCATTATATTCACTATGCTCACGGACGATCATGCAGTAAAAGCAGTCTATGAGGAAATCCTAAAATCAGATATCAGCGAAAAGCTCTTTATAGACATGAGTACAATTTCTCCTATTGCTAGCGCTGAACTGAGTAATGCAGTTAAAATAAAAGAAGCCTCTTTCATAGACGCTCCTGTAGCCGGAAGTACCGTTCCAGCCGCAGAAGGCACTCTGATCATTATGGCTGGTGGTGAGGAAAAAGACCTTCAGCGGGCAATGCCCTATCTTGAGAAACTTGGAAAAGCGGTGAAGCATTTAGGTGAAAACGGAAAAGGGATTGCCGGAAAACTCGCCATCAATTATTTCCTTTCCGCCATTTATCAGGGATTGGCGGAAACCGTCCTGTTTGCAGATAAGCTTGGAATTGAGCGGACCGATATGCTGGAAATCATCAACGAGAGTGCCAGCGGAAGCGGTGCTACAAAAGTAAAAACGCCCATGCTCATCCGTAATCAGTATGAGCCTGCTTTTGCCCTGGATCTTATGCTGAAAGATATTCTCCTTGCCCAAAATGCAGGTGCTGACTTCCCTTTGTCAAAAGTGCTGAGTGAGACCTATCAATCTGCTCATGATGAAGGCTTTGGTAAAGATGATGTGATTGGCATTATCAATTACCTGAAATAGTAAAATATAAAAGAATTCAGAGAGTTTAAACTATTAATCTTAGTTATAAATAGAATGGATACACAGAATTTTAAAGGAAATAATTGGTCTGCAAGAAAAGTAGATCAGATTTATATTGTAAGTGTAAAAGATGGGTCAGGTATTGTTGATGCGCTGACCGATTTTGTCAAAAGCCAGAATATACTGGCCGGAGAAATTACAGGCATCGGAGCCGTCAGCGAAGCTACACTGCGCTTTTTCAGGCCTTCTGATAAAAATTATGCCGATAAGACCTTTAACGAACAGATGGAAATGACCAATATTTCGGGGAATGTTTCTGAGATTGAGGGAAAGCCTGTGCTGCATCTTCATATTACGTTAGGAAGAGAAGACTATACTGCTTTGGCCGGCCACCTTCTGGATGCTAAGATTCGTGGTGCCGGAGAATTTATTTTCTATCCTCTGAATACAAGACTGGTGAAAGTTAAAAACGAAGAAGTTGGGATCAATTTTTATGATTTTTGAAATTAAATGAAGTCTGTAAAATCTGAATCTTCTTAAAAAAATCCATGGTCTTGCTTAAGAATAATTATTAACCTGGCTTTGCTTTTTCAGTTCACGCTTTTGCTTATAGAAACTTTTGTCGGCAATATAGACTGTTTTTCTAATCTCACAGTAAACAGTTTCTTTATTTCTGTCCGTGAGCTGGGTTACTTTTACAATTTCAATCTCATTTTCATTTTTTACCCTTTCTGCTATGGCTGCCAGTTCTTCTTTGGTGTAAACGAAATCTGCATATAGATCAATATTCGCAGGACGTTTAAAATAGATTTCTGCAGATTTATCCCAAATTACATATTGATGGTCTGTAAGAGATATAAGCTGTACCATGGGAATAGGATCAACTGACGAAAACATACTGCCCCCGAAGATCGTTCCCATATAATTTCTGTTTTTATAGCTGATAGGAAGCTTAACGGATATCTTCAGAAGATCCTGAGAGACATATTTGATCCTCGCAGTGCTTCTCCGGTACATTGGAGACAAATTGAATCCCCACTTAAACAGCTTCGGCAATCCGATTATCCTGCTTCCATACTGAGTTATTTTTTGGTAAAAAGCCATTTTATTGTTTTAAATTGTTAATATATTGATCCAGTAAAAGCTGAATTTCATCTTTAGGATACAGCCTGCCGATTTGTGCCAGACCAACCAGCATAGATAAGATTTCCATTGCCTTCATTCTGCAGTTTTCAATCCCGTGAAATTCTTTCCTCTCAACCCCGGTTTGTAAAAGATCTGCCGTATGAGACAGTATCGTCTTATTGAATTCTTTCAGTTTTTCCGTAATATTTTCATCCAATGAATTATAATCCGAGGCTAAAGTCCCTGTCAGACAAATCTGTTGCCGATCAATAAGAAAAAGATAATAACCGAACAGCCCTCTTAATTTTTCTTCTGCAGACAGTTCCATCTGAGAGTTTTTAAGCTTCAGTATACGCTGACGGTGAGTTTCAATAATAGCCAAACAGAGATCCGCTTTCGATGGAAAATGATAGTGTATTGAGGACGTTTTTATACTGATAGTTTTCGCTATATCTGCATAGCTAAAGGCGTTGTACCCTTTTTCACTCAGCAATTTATTTCCGGTTTCTATTATTTTATCTTTAGTTTTCATTATCTATCTACTAATAGGTAGATAAAGATACAAAAATAAACTGAACGTCTTAGATTTATTTTCCAATTATATTTTTTGCTCGAAATTAAATATTTTGGTTAGATTTTTGAAGGATAAAGTACAATCCAATCCAATAACTGCAGCAGTTATTATAAACAACAAAATATTTTTCCATTGAAACTAATAACATTCACAAAAAAAGGAATTTACTGTCCGCAGGGAAAATTTTATATTGATCCCTGGAGACCTGTGGATCTCGCAGTGATCACCCATGGACATGCGGACCACGCCCGTTGGGGAATGAAGAAATACCTTTGCCATCATTATACAAAACCAATTCTCTACCAGAGAATCGGGATCGATATCGAATGTCAGGGGGTTGAATATGGTGAAATACTTCATCTTAATGGTGTAAAAGTTTCGTTACACCCTGCAGGGCACATTATCGGTTCCGCACAGGTAAGATTGGAATACAAAGGCTATGTCACCGTTATCTCCGGCGATTATAAAGTACAGGAAGACGGCCTGAGCACCCCTTTTGAATTGGTAAAATGCAATGAGTTTGTCACAGAAAGTACTTTCGGGCTTCCTATTTATAACTGGCTTGAAGTTCCTGACCTCAATAAAAAACTTCAGACATGGGTACTCAAAAACCAGGAAAACTCAAAAACATCAGTATTTATAGGATATTCCTTGGGAAAAGCCCAGCGCATTATGAAAGCGGTAGAAGGTCTGGGGAAAATATATGTCCACTATTCCATCGGAAAACTGAATGAAGCCTTTGAATCTGCCGGAATTGATCTTCCGGATTACACGATTGCTGATTTCAGAGAAAATGCCAAAGAAGTTCAGCATGAAATTGTTATTGTTCCCCCGGCATTGCTTGACAGCAATATCATAAAAAAAATACCGGATGCGGCCACAGCAATCTGCTCAGGCTGGATGCAGGTACGCGGTGCCAGAAGGTGGCGGAGTGCCGATGCAGGATTTGCCATGAGCGATCATGCCGACTGGAAAGGACTTTTGCAGGCCGTAAAAGCTACAGAAGCCGAAATAGTACACGTTACCCACGGACAGACCGAAGTATTTTCAAAATATTTAAATGAAATAGGGATCAGGTCAGATGTTGTACAAACCCAGTTTGGGGAAGACGAAGAAGAATCTGAAAAAGAAATCATTGAAAATCCCGGGCCATGAAACATTTTGCAGATTTGATTAATGCTTTGGAAACTACCAATAAGACCAATGCAAAGATAGACGCCATCATCGATTATCTGGAACGGGCTCCGGATGAAGATAAAGTATGGTTCATTGCTCTGTTTACAGGAAAAAGACCCAAAAGGAATGTCAATACCAATTATATGAAAGAATGGGCGCTGGAGATCACACAACTGCCGTTCTGGCTGTTTCAGGAAAGCTATTCTTCAGTGGGAGACCTGGGAGAAACACTTTCTCTTATCCTTCCCCCGCCAGCCGAAAAAATTGACCGTACTTTATCCCAGTGGATGCTGGATATTGTTCATTTAAAAGACAAATCAGATGCTGAAAAAAAAGAATTCGTATTAAAATCATGGAACGGACTCGATTATACAGAACGCTTAATCTTCAATAAATTACTGGGCGGAAGTTTCAGGATCGGCGTTTCAGATAAAACACTCATCAATGCCCTTACTAAGTTCTCTTCCCAGGAATCCAGTACCCTGATGCACAGTCTCATGGGAAAATGGATACCGGGCGAAGTATTATTTCAGGAACTGATCTCGGCCGAGAATATCAATCCGGACAATTCAAAACCCTATCCGTTCTGCCTTGCCTATCCACTGGAAAAAGAACCGGAAGAACTTGGTAAACCCGAAGACTGGCAGATAGAATACAAATGGGACGGAATCCGCGGGCAGATCATAAAAAGGAATGACGAAGTCTTTATCTGGTCAAGAGGTGAAGAGCTCGTCACCGATCAGTTTCCGGAAATCAAAGAGACCGTACAGGCTATGAAAGGGAACTTTGTTTTAGATGGAGAAATACTTGCGGTAAAGGATTCTAATGTTTTAAATTTTAATGAATTACAGAAAAGATTAAACAGGAAAACTTTAACAAAAAAAATGCTTGCAGATATTCCTATCGAAGTTTTTGTCTATGATCTGCTGGAACTTGAAGGAACCGACCTCCGTGAAAAATCTATGGCCGGAAGACGGGCCATGCTTGAAGAATTACTTCTGAATGAAACGCCTGAGAACATTAAGCTTTCGAAGGTCATAAACTTTGAAAAATGGGAGGATCTGAATACAATACGAGAAGCATCCAGGGAGATCAACAGTGAAGGGCTGATGCTGAAGCAGAAAAATTCTCCTTATCATGCCGGAAGAAAAAAAGGCGACTGGTGGAAATGGAAAGTCAGCCCCCTGACGATTGATGCTGTTTTAATTTACGCTCAAAAAGGAAGCGGAAGGCGAAGTGCCTATTACACGGATTATACATTTGCTGTAAAGAGCGGAGATGCCTTGGTAACCATTGCAAAAGCCTATTCCGGGCTCACCGATAAAGAAATCATGGAAGTCAGCAGGTTTGTCAATAAAAATGCCATAGAAAAGTTCGGGCCTGTACGTACCGTAAAAGCAGAATTGGTTTTTGAAATCGCCTTTGAAGGCATTGGATTCAGCAGCAGGCACAAAAGCGGTGTTGCCCTGAGGTTTCCGAGAATTCTAAGATGGCGGAAAGACAAAACCGTAGACGAAATTGACGAACTTGAAGAAATAAAAAAACTCATCCAATAATTTGAAAGCATTTGAAAACAGCAACGGATTTAGCGTTATTCAGCAGTGGATGGCCGGTAAAGGTATTTCTCCTTTCAAATTTCAGATCGATACCTGGCAGAAATTCGGAAGCGGATACAGTGGAATGGTCGTGGCCCCTACCGGATTCGGGAAAACATTTTCTGTGTTCATTGCTTTGATTTCAGATTTCATGAACCGTCCGGAAGACTATAAAAAAGGGCTGAAAATGATCTGGATTACTCCCCTTCGGTCTTTGTCTAAAGATATTGCTAAAGCCATGCAGGAAGCAATGGATGAAATTGGCCTCGACTGGACTGTTGGAGTACGAAACGGAGATACCGATCCGAAAATAAGACAGCAGCAGGTAAGAAATATGCCGGAAATTCTGGTCGTAACGCCTGAAAGTCTTCATCTGCTTTTAGGACAGAAAAATCATGCCCGGTTCTTTCAGGACATGAAATGTGTTGTAACGGATGAATGGCATGAATTATTGGGTTCAAAGCGCGGTGTCATGGTCGAGCTTGCTGTTTCCCAATTAAGAAAATATGTTCCTAAAATAAAAATATGGGGAATCACCGCAACCATCGGAAATCTGGATGAAGCGATGGATGTTTTAATTCCGTACCCCATCAAAAAAACAAAAATTACAGCCAAAGAACATAAAAAAATAGATATTCTTCCGGTCATTCCGGATGAGATTGAAATTCTTCCCTGGGCCGGACATTTGGGAGCAAAACTTGCCGACAAAATAGTTCCCATCATTCTGGATTCAAAATCCACCATTGTTTTTACCAATACACGAAGCCAGAGCGAAATGTGGTACCAGCTCCTGCTGAGTGCCTATCCTGATTTTGCAGGCCAGATCGCTATTCATCACAGCTCTATAGATGCCCATCTGCGGATCTGGATCGAAGAGAATTTAAGTGCAGGAAAACTGAAAGCCGTTGTATCCACTTCTTCATTAGATCTGGGGATAGATTTTAAGCCTGTAGATACCGTCATTCAGATCGGTTCGGCAAAAGGGGTGGCCAGGTTTCTGCAGCGTGCCGGACGAAGCGGCCACTCCCCTTTTGAGACTTCAAAAATTTACTGCGTTCCCACCCATTCTCTTGAATTGATTGAAGTAGCCGCATTAAAGGAAGCCGTAAAACAGAAAGTGGTGGAGCCTCGTGAGCCGCAGGTTTTATGCTTTGATGTGCTGGTACAGTTTCTGATGACGCTGGCCATAGGTGACGGATTTTATCCTGAAGAAACATTTGAAAGAATAAAAAAAGTATTTGCTTTCCAGGAAATGACTGGAGAAGAATGGAAAAGTATTCTTGATTTTCTGACGATCGGCGGAAGTGTTTTAAAAAGCTATGAAGAATTCCACAAAATAGTGATTATGGAGGACGGTCTTTACAAAGTAACCTCCAGAAAAATAGCCATGCTCCACCGGATGAATATGGGCGTTATTGTGAGCGATGCCATGCTGAAGGTAAAATTTATTTCCGGCGGTTATATCGGAATGGTTGAAGAATATTTTATTTCAAAATTAAAAAAAGAAGAAAAATTTATCCTGGCCGGAAGAACACTGGAAGTGGCTATGATAAAAGATATGACCGTTTATGTCCGTTCAGCAAAAGGAAAAGCCATGGCTCCGAGCTATCTCGGCGGAAGGTTGCCTTTAAGCTCTAATCTGGGACATTTTCTAAGAGAAAAACTTTCACATGCCTTAAACCCGAAAGCTTCAGAAAAAGAACTGAAATTCTTACATCCTTTATTAGCCAATCAGGAAAAAAAATCCCACATTCCTAAAGAGGACGAATTTCTTGTTGAGCTGATCAAAAACCGTGAAGGCTATCACCTGTTCATGTACCCCTTCGAAGGCCGGCTTGTACACGAAGTGATGGCAGCACTGATCGCTTACCGGATTTCCAAACTGACTCCTATATCCTTTTCCATGGCGATGAATGATTACGGTTTTGAACTGTTCAGTGATAAGGAAATTCCTTTGAGTGAAGAAAATCTGGATAAATTACTGACCAGGGAAAACCTGATGAATGATGTGATAGCGAGTATCAACTCTGCGGAAATGGCACGAAGGAAATTCCGGGATATTGCAGTAATCTCAGGAATGGTCATTCAGAATTATGCAGGAAAACAGCGTTCCAATAAATCACTTCAAAGCTCTGCAGGCTTAATTTTTAAAGTTTTGGAAGATTATGATCCCAATCATTTCCTTGTCAGACAGGCATATACCGAAGTTTTCAATATGCAGCTGCAGGAGCCGCGTCTCGTGGAAGCCTTTAAAAGAATTGAAAAATCAAAAATCATTTTAAAATATTCCCATACCTTTACCCCGCTGAGTTTCCCGATCAAGGTAGACAGCCTGAGACAGACGCTTTCGAGTGAAAGTCTGGATGCCAGGATCAGGAAAATGGTAGAACAGGCTGGAAGGAGTGGTTAAAGTTTTAGAGTTTAAGAGTTTTAAGTTATATTATAAGTAATGAAGTTTGATTATGTTGCAGGGGAAATTCTATTTTCATCTTCCTTTTCAAAATCATTGATACATTTTGCATCGTACATTGTACTAGAAAATGAATATTGCAGAAAAAAATATTATCCTTAACAACGAAGTTTTCACTTTGACCAATCAGCGTGCAGCATTTTGGAAAAAAGAGAAAGCACTGATTTTATCTGATCTTCACATCGGGAAAACGGCCCATTTCCGGAAAAACGGAATTGCACTCGCCAATCATATCATGAAAAGCGATCTGGAAAGGCTTTCCGTTCTTATTGAATATTTTCAGCCTGAAAAATTTATCGTGGTCGGTGATCTCCTTCATGCGGGAGATAATTCAGATGTAGATGCGTTCTGCAGCTGGAGAAATCAGTATCCGGATCTTCATTTTTATCTTATCAAAGGAAATCATGACCGTTTATCATCTGCCCTGGAGAAGAAGTTGTGCTTAAATTTTAGTGCTGATTCTCTAACGGTTGATAGTTTTACCTTTGTCCATGACTTTGATAAAACTTTGCCGGAATTTCAAATCACAGGCCATATCCATCCCGGTGTCATATTAAATTCTGTGGTAAAAAAAATAAGGCTTCCATGTTTTGTCCAGACAGCTAACCAATTACTTCTTCCGGCTTTCAGTGAATTTACCGGATTAGACACCAGAAATATTCCCAAAGACGGAAAATTCTTCGTATTTACAGATTCCGAGATTCATGAATATTAGTTCATATATTCTTAACAATTGTGTTCCTTTTCTTGCGATTAAAAGTAATATTCAAATATTTAGACTAAAAAACTGTCTAGTCCCTGGTCAGTCCACATAAAAACAAGTGAAATTATTTGTCTATAATGCTGCCGGAATAGCTTGCTTTTCACAGCATATTTTGTATAATAATGAAAGTTTGTATTTTAAAAATTCCGTTCCTTTGCAATAAAGCCAGTCTATATCAATGAAAAAATCAGAAGCAACCCGATTGAATATTCTTCAGAAAGCCTTTGAGCTGATCTATACAAAAGGATACCAAACCACCAGCGTTGATGAGATCATTGCGACTACTCAGGTAACAAAAGGTGCCTTCTATTATCATTTTAAAACAAAAGACGAAATGGGCCTGGCGATCATTAATGAGCTTTTGATCAGTAATTTCAAAAACACTTTCATTAAACCGCTGGAAACCAGTTATCATCCATTAGAAAGCATTTATGATCTGATGCACGGCATTTTAATGGAAAACGATTTTTTAAAGGTTGAATACGGCTGCCCTGCCTCTAATTTCACTCAGGAAATGGCTCCCTGGCATATAGATTTCACAAAAGCATTAAACTTGCTTTCCAAACAATGGGAAGATGCGATAATAGCCTGTATTGAAAACGGAAAGAAGGAAGGAATGCTAAAAAGTGATATTGATGCAAAAGAAATAGCAGTTTTTGTGATGTCTGGCTATTGGGGAGTAAGGAATTTAGGGAAACTGGAAAATTCAAAATCGGTATATCTCATTTATTTAAAAGGACTTAAGTCCTATTTTAAATCGCTTCAATAATTTTTTACCAAAAAACATACTAATTAGTATGTTTTTATTATACCTTTGAACTGTTCAAAAAAAATCAAAATGTACCAGACTATTTACATTTCTGCATTCCTTATTCCGTTGGTTGGTTTTATTAAGTCTTATTTATGCCATATGGATGGCTTTTAAAGGATATTTTTATCATAAACCATTGACAAAGAAAAAAGATCTGGTCAGGCACTGGACAGCCACAATTGCTCATATTCAATTGATTTTCGGGATCATTCTTTATACAAAAAGTCCAGTTGTAAAGTATTTCTGGAAGAACTTCAGTGAAGCCAAAACATCTTTAGACCTTCTTTTCTTCGGAGTGGTTCACATCCTGCTTATGATCACGGCTATTGTTCTGATCACTGTCGGTTCCGCTTTAGCTAAACGGAAAACTACGGACAGGGAAAAATTCAAAACAATGCTCATCTGGTTCACGATTGCCCTGGCAGTTATTTTTATTGCTATTCCATGGCCCTTCTCTCCTTTTGCCAACAGACCTTATTTCAGATAATTATGATACATTTATTAAAAACAAAGATCGGACGCCTGAGAATCCTTGCTATTTTGGAAGGAATATCTCTGTTAGTTTTAGTTTTCGTAGCAGTCCCTTTAAAATACTGGCTGGGAAATCCGGCTCTTGTGAAACTCATGGGTCCGGTTCACGGAACTTTATTCCTGCTTTTCCTGTTCAATACTTTAAGTGTTGGCGTTGAGCAGCAGTGGAAATTTAAAGAAACTACCTGGAAAGTTATTCTGGCTTGTTTTATTCCTTTCGGAACCTTTTATATTGACAGTAAAATTCTGAGCAGGCTATGAAAAATATGTTGATTTTTTGTGAGATCTTTATTATGATTTAAAGATTTTTTGACTATTACTACCACAAAAAAGTAATGTTTGGTCAGGTATTTGAAGGTTTAATGAAATAAATAGTTGATTCCAGCCCTCTTAGGAAATCAATTTTAATTCAATACCAATCACTAAAATATAATATTATGTCAACACAGAATTTAACCCATCTGGAAGCCATTAAAAAAATCAAAGAACTGTCGGAGAATGCAAGAATATGCATGTTCTGTACCGAGCTTGAGACCGTTCCTGTCAATTCCCGTCCTATGACCCTGCAGGAAACAGATGACAGCGGAAATTTATGGTTTATCAGCAGCGGAACAAGTAATAAAAACTTTGAAATAAAAGAAGACCGGAGAGTGCAGCTTTTCTTTATGAATAATGGTGACTCCCAGTATCTTTCTGTTTATGGCGAAGCCTCTGTTTATAAGGACAAAGCCACCGTTGAAGAAAAGTGGTCGCCAATGGCCAATGCCTGGTTTGACGGAAAGGATGATCCGGATGTAACGATTATCCGTGTAGAGCCCAAAGAAACCTACTATTGGGATACGAAAGCCGGAAAACTAGTGAGCCTGTTCAGCTTTGTAACTGCTGCAATAACCGGCGTTAAAACCAATAATGCTGATGGTGTGGAGGGAAATGCTACTGTTTAAGATAATAGCAACCTCGGGGCATTCAGATATTTTTACAGCATAAAAATATTTACAATAGCTAATTTTTTAGTACTGAAGAGAAAAATTACTGGTGGCTGAGGCTCTCGAAGCCACGCTATAGCCCTATAATAAAAAACACTGGTGGCTGAAATACTCGGTCACCAGTGTTTTTATTTCCCTTTCTCAATGCTCCAACAATTGTCATGCAGAACATTTCTGCTTGGTCTACTCTACTTCAAACACAGCCTGTATTTCCACAGAGGAATTCACTGGAATAGATGAAGCTCCCAAAGTGGCTCTGGCATGTTTTCCTTTTTCACCAAAAACGTCTACGGTAAGATCCGAAGCCACATTCATCAGGTCTGCATGTTTTGTGTAATCGTCTTTTGTATTGAAAATTCCTGTCAGCTGTACACATTGTTTTACTTTATTGAGATCGCCGCCTACGGCTTCTTTCAAAACAGCTATAACATTAAGCATTGTAGCTTTTGTAGCCTCTTTTACCTGCTGTTCATTAACATCAGCTCCTAATTTGCCCGGATTCAAAATTTTCCCCTCTTTCAAAGCAACCTGATTGATGAACACGAGATTTCCCGAGCGTACAAACGGTTTGTAATTTCCGGCAGGCTGCGGAACCTGTGGCAGGCTAATATTTTTCTGCTTCAAAAGATCATTGATATCCTGAGATTGTACTGGAATTCCTGCTGCTGCCTGTTTTTTAGAGAATGTACCTTTCAGGGCTAAGGCAGTTTTAGCAAAGTTTCTTCCCTGCAGTTCTGCCAGTCCACGCTCATCTTTTGTGGGTCTTTCAACATCTTTCAGTGATGCCATGCTGGTTATTCCCAAAACGGTGTTTCCCTGCGGAATGGTTTTATTAATATGATCTGTTCCCCGGATTCCATTGGAAACCAGGACCATTCCATGAACTGCAAGACTGTTCCAGAAAGCCTGAAGTGCCAGTTCCTTTCCTGCTCCGCTTCCGGCAGACATAAAAACTGTTGCCGGCATCCCTTCCAGCGCATGACTGGTCCATAGCTCAACGGTTTTAGATAAAAACTCGCTCATCCCTGTGCTGATATTTCCAAAATATACAGGCGATCCAAAAGCAATTCCATCATAAGAAGGCAGCTCATCTACTGTTGCTACAGGAATATTCTTCAGTTTAGGATTGGAAGATCCTTTAACCTGTTTGATTACTACATCTGCATTTTTACTGCTTTCAATACCGGATGCTATTTCTTTGGCCAGTTCATAGGTTCCGCCGTTATCCGAGTGAATAAGAACCAATATTTTAGCTTTACTGTCTTGTGCCATGACCGTGGTGATTTTTAATAGTAGAATTAATACAAAAACCGTACTTAGTTTTTTCATTTTTAATAAGATAAATAATTACAATACAAAATTAGTATTGTCGTTTTTATTAAATTTGCCAAAAATTCTATGCAGAACGACATCGTAAAATGCGGTTTAACAGAACAGGCAGGCAGCCGGTTTGTAGATAGCATTGAAAAAGAAGCTTATGTCTGGTGCGAAAAAGGCTGGAAACATGATGATCATGAGCATGCTCACCAACGTTCCCAGCTTACTTTTGTGGAAGAAGGATATCAGTATTTTCATATAGACCAGAAAATTTATCTTGTACCGCAGTATCATGTGATCTGGATTCCTTCGGGGAAAGCACACAGGATAACTTCAGAAGCACAAACGGTCAATTTAATGGTCTTTCTGTTCAAAACTGTTTTTGAAGACGATTTTTATAAAAATGTTCACGTCTTTGCTGTTTCTGCTGTTTTGAAGGAAATGCTTTTATATGCTTCCAAATGGAATCAGCGGATCGAAGAAGATGAAGAACAGGATTTGTTTTTTAAAGCCATTTTAAAAAGTCTTCCCAACTTTTGCAGAGAGAACAGCTATCTTGAGATTCCGGTTCCATCGGATGCCCGTCTTATTCCGGTCTGTACCTCTATCAATTCAAATTTTAAATACAGCCTGAATACTGATGAACTTGCAGAAAAGGCACAGATGTCTGTAAGAAGTTTACAGAGAATTTTTAAGAATGAAACAGGAATTACTCTTCAGAAATACCTGCAGCTTGTCAGGGTTTTAAAGAGCATAGAACTGATTGACACGGGACAGTATACCTTAAGCCAGATTGCTTACAAAGTAGGTTACAAAAGCCTTTCTGCTTTTACCTCTTCTTATCATTTGATCATGAAAGCCAAACCCAAATCGAAAAAATCAGGTTAAGGGTTTTCGTCATGGGCCATATCTACCGGTTTAGATTCCGGTGACCCTTTTTCGCGGAGCCAGATCGAGAGGATGACTATGGAGGCAACTGCCAGGAATTCGCTCTGCCAGTTCTGAAAAGACTCGAACCAGAACCTTGATTCTGAAATATACTGTACTGCAGTAACGGGAGGCTCATTTTTTATGACCTGCTCTTCATTGAAGTCCTTCATACTTCCATAAAAGTGCATCACAAAGCTCAGAATAAATAAGATGCCAAAAGCTAAGGATAAAGAATGCTTATACATACTCAGCCATATTCCCCCTTTTTTTACCGGCCACGGAGCATCCGCATGGATTTTTGGCTCCCTGTCCACATCTTCTTCTCCTTCTAAAGATTTGGATTCGCTGGAACCTTTCTGCCTTAGAGAAATTGTCAGCACAACATACAGCATCATCTGGAGAAACTCACTTTCCCAGTTTTCGAAGGTGGCCTGTATAAAATGTCCGCTCCGGACATAGGCACCAAGGCTGAGCATGGCACTTCCCTGTTCTGCAAGGTCTTTATTCAGAGTTTTCCAGCCTGTAAAGAACTGTCCGGCAAGGCTGAAAAGCATTAATGCAAGTAAAACAATACTTAAACTGTTACGGTAAAAGAAACTTTTTTTAGACATAATCAGCAGTTTAAAGGTTTGAGACTCAGAATTTACAACCCAAAGCTGGATATTGCTAAGATTTATCCGTTGACGATCAGGCCGCCGTTCGGGTGAAGAACCTGCCCGGTGATCTGGGCGGCACCATTGCCTGCAAGGAATAAAAAGCTGGCTGCCACTTCTTCCGGAGTAGCATTTCTTTCAAAAGGCGGCTTGTTGGGATCTTCTTTTTCCTCTCCGAAGGTTTTTTCAGTAAGCGGCGTGGCTACAGGACCCGGCGCGACGGCATTAATACGGATACCGTTTGGTTTTGCCTGCAGTGCCAGAGAACGCGTGAAAGATACAATAGCACCTTTTGTTGCAGCATAATCCAGAAGCTCGGGATGCCCCTGATAGGCCGCAGCAGAAGTTGTATTAATGACACTGCTCCCCTCCTTCAGATAAGGGAAAACGACTTTTGTCAGCAGGATCATTCCTATGATATTGGAATCAAAGGTTTTCCTGATATTTTTTTCCTCGAGATCCTCTATATTTTCTGCCGGGAACTGTACTCCTGCATTGTTGATGAGGATGTCAATTCCTCCAAATTCGGACACTACCTTCTTCGTGGTATCTTCACAAAATTCGTAATCATTGATATCTCCGCTAAAAATGATGCATTTTCTGCCCAGCTGTTCGATCTGTTCTTTTGTTTTTTTGGCATCATTATCGTCTTTATGATAAATGATAGCAATATCAGCTCCTTCCTTTGCAAAAAGTAATGCTGTTGCCTTACCAATTCCACTGTCTGCTCCAGTAATAAGAACGGATTTATCTTTTAATTCACCCATTTGAAATTATTTTAAAATTAGAAGTTGGTTAATTTCACTTTTAAAACATCCGAGAATAAATTCTGTATAATATAACTGTGCATTCAGAGCCTGGGTTTTAGGATGCAGCTCCAGTTTTTTGGTAAGAACGATTTCCCCTTTATAAGAAAAGGCAAAATAAGCAAAGATCTTATAGGCTGAACTTCTGATGGGCGTACAGTAACCAGTGGTCGCAATGGACCAGTCAGATTCAAATACCCTGGCTACATTAAGAGCCATGGTTCGTGCAATATTTTCTGATACGCAGTCGCATTCTTCAGCTTCCTGTCTGTCTACATTCAGCAGTTTCACTTTCTGAGGCAGCGTATAGGCTGTCATACCGCCTTTGTAAAACAGAGAGGCATTCGGCATCTGCGAAAAAGCCAGCTGCAGACATCCCGATGTAACGCTTTCCGCAATTGAAATTGTTTCGTCCGCAGTCATAAGGGACTGGCTTATATATTCTAAAAGATTCTTTTGAAATTCCATAATTTTAAATATTTAGTGGTGTGAAGGTGTGTGGTATTTGTCTACATATTTCTTTCCATTTCTAGATCCCAGACCCTGTGTCCGGCTATTGCTGTAATAAACTGTTCATCAGAACCTCCGTCTTTTGAAATAATCACAGCACGATCTTCATGTTTTTTCATGGCTATATTACTGCTCATATACAGTTCTTCTGTGCCTGTCCCGAAATAAATGGCCTTACAGTGCTTATAGGCTTCATTGATGAAGCGAAGACTGAGATGTCTGTTCTCGGGATCCATCAGTTCTGCTGCAGATTTTTCTCCGGCCCCGATGTATAAAGCATCAAAGCAGACACTGGCCGTACTTGTAAGAGAGTGTTTTGGAATTAATGGTCCGTTATCGGTAATAACGGGAGCTAAACTTGGTGCGATAATTTCTACTTTTGCCCCTTTACTTTCAAGCTTGGTTTTTAAGTCAGTAAGCGCAGCGCCATTTGCACCGTTGCCAATAATAAACCCTATCTTTCTGCTTTTAATAGTGTCCTTAATCGTATCTTTCATGCTTAGCGCTTTGGATATTTTCGTATGAGACTCTCTTTCCTCACTCTGAAGGTCTGCGATATTAGCATCAGCAGGAATGCTGCGGTTAGGCTGTTCTAATTTTTTAATGGTCACCCCTAATTTTTCGCCCACTGTCTGGGCAAGATTATCATCAATAAAGTTCAGCTGTCCTACTACTCTTTCTCTGATTTCAGGTATTGTTACCTTCGAGAGTTCAAAAATAAGGGCGTTCTGAAGATGGGTCTGCTCTGGAACCGACTGGCTGTTATAGAATAGCTTTGCCTGTGAATAATGGTCTACAAAGCTCTGACTTCTTCTTCGGACCTTTTCACCCGAAACTCTTTCCTGATGTGAAGTAAATCCGCCTTCTGACATCATGGCCTGGAATGGACATCCGCCTCCGATGGAATTGGGCTCATAGCTTACTTTTCCTTTGGCAATCTGCTGTCTCATGTGTCCGTCACGCTGGTTGTTATGAACTGTATTGATTGATCTGTTGATCGGTATTTCATGAAAATTGGGCGATCCTAATCTTGATAGCTGGGTGTCGGTATATGAAAATAATCTTCCCTGAAGCAAAGGGTCATTACTGAAGTCTATTCCCGGAACCAAATGTCCCGGATGGAATGCTACCTGCTCTGTTTCTGCAAAGAAATTCTCCGGGTTTTTATTGAGAGTTAAAGTTCCGACAATCTCTACAGGAACTTCTTCTTCGGGAACTAGTTTTGTAGGGTCCAGAAGGTCGAAATCAAATTGATGTTCATTTTCTTCCGGGATCAGCTGTACACCGAAATCCCATTCCGGAAAAGCACCGTTTTCAATGGCTTCCCATAAATCTCTTTTATGGAAATCAGGATCTACCCCTGATATTCTCTGTGCTTCGTCCCAGGCCACAGAATGTACTCCAAGCTTGGGCTTAAAATGGAATTTTACGAAATGAGCTTTGCCTTCTTCATTAATAAATTTAAAAGAATTAACTCCAAAACCTTCCATCATCCTGAAACTTCTAGGGATGGCCCTGTCGCTCATGAGCCACATGATCATGTGCATGCTTTCAGGCATCAGCGAAATGAAATCCCAAAATGTGTCATGGGCAGAAGCGGCCTGCGGGATCTCATTATCTGGCTCAGGTTTCACCGCATGAACAAGATCAGGAAATTTAATGGCATCCTGGATGAAAAAGACAGGCATATTATTCGCGACAAGGTCATAATTTCCTTCTTCGGTATAAAATTTTACGGCAAAACCTCTTACATCTCTCGCCAGATCGGTACTTCCTTTGCTTCCGGCTACGGTTGAAAACCTTACAAAAACAGGAGTTTCCTTTCCTACCTCCGATAAGAATTTCGCTTTGGTGAAGGCGCTAAGGCTTTTGTTCAGCTTAAAAACACCGTGTGCTCCCGAGCCTCTTGCATGAACGATTCTTTCAGGAATTCTTTCATGATCGAAATGGGTTATTTTTTCCCGTAGAATGAAGTCTTCCAGCAAGGTAGGACCTCTGTCTCCGGATTTTAAAGAATCCTGGTTATTATTGATTTTTATCCCCTGGTTGGTGGTCAGTTTTTCGTTTTCATTAGAAGTACTGTGTGCTTCCAGCTGGTCTAACTTTTTGTTGTTTTGGGTCTCATTTTTCATATCAATATATCTTTAATGTGGTGTGAAGGTTAAAAAGTCAAACTAAATTTTTAGGGAATCATTCCGGGTCTTTCCCGTCTTTTTCCAAAGTGCTTAGCAGTTTATTGAGGTATTCCTCTTCTTTTAATACTTTATAATATGCTGTTTTGGCATAGAGCGTAAAGTGTGAATTTTCAATATTTATTTCTGTATTCAGATTTTCCGGAAAAACTGTTCCTTTACCGTGATACTCGCGGATATTCAGAATATATTCTTTAATATAAGTGTCTATTACATTTTTCAGAATATCACATTTTGCATTATTTTTTATCTTTTCTAATGATTTGATCAGAAAAGCGGTAACTCCGTAAGAATTGATAGCACTTGGGAACAGAGATTCATTCTCTATCATATTGTTTTTATCATACAATCCGGAATGTCTTAAAGTGTCGTTTTCAAATATCATATTCGTAGCGGTTATTAGTTATCGGAAATTTTTAAATATTTCTCAAAATAATGAAGGTCTTCCTTGTCCTTGATCGAAAGATAGAACATGATCTGTTCAGGTTCCTTCAATCCTATACTGCCGAAACAGTCAAAATGGGCAATCAGAGCCTGGATATTTTCAATCTCTATGTCTTTCAGGATCACAAATAATAAAAAAATATTATCTTTTATTTCTTTGGCGTAGATCGCTGCACCATCTTCAAACCAGTTTCCTTTATTAGAAACTTTAATGAAGTCTTTATGCTTCAAAGTCTTTACTATTTTCTGACAATCCATATTTGAGTAATTGTGGTTATATTCTTTCGGGAGAAGCTTCAACATCAATTTCTCTGAACTGCTGCTATTTTCAGTATTGCTACTGAGTTTTATAAATCAATATGAATGGCATATGGCAATCTGGTGCTTCATGCTGCAGAGCAATGACTGGAATTTTTAATCATCTGAAAAGCCTGAAGCTTTAAACTGCCCTTAGCTGGTTTTAAGAATTGTATTGAAACTTATATTTCAAATTTACGCCTGAATAATTCACTTTTTTATGACCTGAATCATATAAACCCGCACTAGTAAATAATTTTCCTGTTTTCTATAGTAATGCTTCCTTCTTTTTCCATTTTTTTCAAAGCTCTGATTACTGTTTCTACACGTAAGCCTACCAGGTTGGCAATCTGCTGTCTTGTAAGCTGTACCTGGAAACAGTTTCCACAGCTGTCATCATGATAGCTTTTAAGATAATTAAGAAGCCCCGTAAGTCTTGATGCAGGATTCAGAGAGGCCATATTCTGGAGCATGATAGCCTTGAAATAAAGCCTGTGAGAAAGACATGCATTCATTTCCAAAGAAAGCCTGGGATCTGTCTTTATCAATTTCAGAAACTGATCTTTCGGGACCCTTATAATTTCCAAAGGAGTGATACAGATGGCATTCATAGGATAAAATTTATCTAAAAAGAGCATTGAATCCCCAAAGCTCTGATTTTTACCGAGAATGTTATGTATAAATTCTTTTCCCTCTTCATCATAATTGTTCAGTTTCACTTTTCCCTCTATGATCTGTAAATAATAAAGAGAATGGTCTCCCTCCCTGTATATAATCTCACCTTTTTTGTATTGTTTGGTTTCTCCTCCATATGAGTATAGCACTTTTTCGTCTATATTCATGCAACTTATTGTCTTCATAGTTTTGTTTAAAATATTTTCAATAAAAAATAGTGAAATTTATTATTGAAACTGCGGTTTAAATAAATTTTTCAGATCAAGTATTCGAAAAATTTATTTTCTGCTCTCTATCTGATATTCCTATTGGGTTTGTTGAAAAAAAATTATGAAATCGGATTCAATAAAACCAAATACAAATATTGAACCTTATTAGTCTGTGAATCGTTAAATTAAGTTAAAAAGTATAAAAATTAAAAATATGTTACTGAATAATTATTTTGCGAATGTATTTGTCATTATATTCATAAATACGGTTCAATTATAACTTTCAGACATGTAGTTGAAAGACATTAAAACCCGCTTTTAAATAAAAACGGGTTTTAAATCTATGAATGATAAAAAATTATTTTTTGTTAACCTTTGCTGTATCCGTCTTTTTGGTCGTTGCAGTATCTGCAGTTCGCAAAGTATCGGAAGGCATTGGGGCGGCAGTAGCAGTACCGGTGTCTGATGGTACGGTATCAATCATTACACTGTCTGTTGTTGTGGTAGAAGTGTCTACTTTTGTTTCCTTTTTGCAGCTTAATACAGTTAGGCCTAATAGCATTAATACGATTGTAAATTTCATAATAGATATATTTTGTAATGTATTTTCAAAGATAATTCATTCCCAAAATGTGCTTTTATGATTTGGATCATAATGCTTTATTTTTGATTATTTCGCAAATTTTTTGGTCCCTGCGACGCATAAAATAACCCCAATAGTTACTCCCACCATTCCTATGCTCACCTGCTCATGAAGAAAACAGGCAGCAAGCGCCAGTCCGAAAAACGGCTGCAAAAGCTGCAGCTGCCCTACACTGGCAATACCACCCTGCGCCAGGCCTTTATACCAGAATATAAATCCAATGAACATACTGAAAAGGGAAATATATGCCATTCCAAACCATCCCTGAAAACTTACCGTCTCAATATGATCCGGAAAATAGATGAAAAATAAAGGAATCATAACCGGCAAAGCCAATACAAGAGCCCAGGAGATCACCTGCCATCCTCCTAATGTTTTTGAAAGCTTTGCTCCTTCAGCATATCCCATACCGCAAAGGATAACTGCAAGAAGCATCAGAATATCGCCAACAGGTGAAGCGGATATTCCCTGCGAAACAGCATATCCTATCACCAAAAGGCTCCCGATAACAGAAAAAAACCAAAATACAGGATGTGGTCTTTCTCCACCACGGAAAACCCCGAATACAGCAGTTGCCAGAGGAAGCATTCCTAAGAATACAATGGAATGTGCCGAAGTAAGGTATTGAAGTGCCAGTGCAGAAAGAAGCGGAAAGCCAACTACACAACCTATAGAAACCAGCAAAAGTGGAAATATCTGTTTCTTTTCAGGACTTTTTTCTTTATAAATTATCAGAACGGAAAGTGCCAGAATTCCTGCAATTGCTGCACGGGCAATGGTAACAAAGATCGGGTTCATTTCCATTACAGCCAATTTGGTAGCAGGCATAGATCCACTGAATAACAGCACTCCTATAAAGCCGTTAATCCACCCACTTATATTTTCATTTTTAGAAATTTTATCTGTCATCATTTTTCTATTTTTTTAATAATTCAAAATTAATGCGCAGAAATGGATAAACACAGTCCCAGTTTTGTACATTTGCATGAGCACAGTTGTAAAAAATGAGCAAAGAATTTATATATACAGAAATCGCTGAGGGAATTGCTTCCCAGATCAGGAATGGTGTACTGAAGGCCGGAGACAGGCTGCCTTCCGTAAGAATGACGTGCCAGGAGCATCAGGTAAGTATGAATACGGCAAAACGTGTTTTTCTTGAGCTAGAGTCACAGTCTCTAATTGAATCCAAACCCCAATCAGGTTATTTTGTGAGCAGACTGATGTCTGTGAAGCTTCCTCTTCCCGAGATAAGCCGTCCTTCTCTGATTGCCAATAATGATGAACCGGACAAACTGATCAGTAAGGTTTATGAAAATATGGGTAAAAAAGGACTAACGTTTTTTTCTATCGGGATTCCTTCAGGAGATCTTCTGCCACAGGCGAAACTAAAGAAAGAGATCATTAACGCAACCCGCGAATTAAAAGATGGCGGAACGGAATATGAGGAACTTCAGGGGAATTTAAAGCTGCGGAGGATGATCGCGGTCCGTTCCCTTCAGTGGGGCGGAAATTTGAATGAAAATGATCTGGTTACTACAAACGGCGGTATGAATGCACTGTCTTTCTGTTTGATGGCTTTAGGTAAGCCTGGCGATACAATAGCCATTGAAAGTCCCTGCTATCCGGGTATTTTACAGCTGGCGAACGGATTGGGTCTAAATGTTCTTGAACTTCCTACCCATCCTACGACCGGCATTGAAATAGAAGCTCTGCGAAAAGTGATTCCGCAAATAGATCTGTGCTTGTTAATTCCTAATTTCAATTCACCGTTGGGAAGCTGTATGCCGGATGAAAATAAGAAAGAGATTGTGAAAATTCTTTCTGAAAACGGGATTCCTCTGATAGAAGATGATGTATACGGTGATCTTTATTTCGGGCCGGGGCGTCCGAAGTGCTGTAAATCATTCGACAGAGACGGAAATGTGCTGTACTGCAGTTCAATTTCAAAGACGCTGGCTCCGGGATACCGTGTAGGATGGATTGCCCCGGGGAGATATAAGGATAAAATAATGAAGCTGAAACTGCTCCACTCCACTTCATCTATTTCTATTGTTAATGAAGCGGTAGCCAATTTCCTCAAATCCGGAAGGTATGAAAAGCACCTTCAGCAAATGAGGAGAGCTCTTCAGAATAATTATCAGAATTATGTGCAGACCATCGCAGATTATTTCCCCGAAGGCACCAAAACAAGCCGCCCGCAAGGAGGTCTTTCCCTGTGGGTGGAGTTTGATAAAAATATCCGTACCACTGAACTCTATGATCTGGCCATTAAACAGAACATCAGTATTGCTCCGGGCAGGATGTTTACCCTGCAGAATCAGTTTGAAAACTGTATGCGCCTGTGTATAGGCCTTCCGTGGACGGAAGAAACCAGGTTATGTCTTCAGCAGGTGGGAACTCTTGCAAAAAAGCTCTGATTTATCTGTCCGGAACAAAATTTTTCCTGGCCAGTTCTTTTCTTACTCTGCTAAGGCTCTCAGGTGTGATTCCAAGGTAAGAAGCGATCATCCACTGTGGAACTCTCAAAAGAAGATCCGGGTACATTTTAATAAATTTCATGTATCTTTCTTCCGCGGTTTCCCCTAATAAAGAATTGATCCTGTTCTGCAGGCTTCTGATGTGTTTCTGTAAAAGAAAGTCACTTCTTTCGATACTGTTGGGAAACTGTTCTACGAGATTGTTGAAGAAATCGGGATGCAGAAACAGAACTTCCGTATCTTCCACCGCTTCTATATAGTAAATTGATTTTTCGTTAAAGTAAAGACTGCTTCGGTCGGAAATCAGCCAGCTCTCCGGGGCAAACTGTATAATATGTTCTTTTCCGTTCTTGTCGATGGAATACATTTTCAACAGTCCTTTTTCTACAAAGAATATATGCCTGCAGACCTCACCATACTGTAAAAGAAACTGATTTTTAGGTATTTTCTTTACTTCATAGTGTAAGCTGCACATGTTCACTTTTTCTAAAGGAACATTTAATACTTTGGCTAAATATGTGTTAATATTCTTCATTATGAAATCTGGCTTGCGGATATATCTTCATGTGATGCACTGTTAATCACCTTTCCATCTTCAATGACGATCAGTTGCGGGCTCTCATGCCTGATTCCAAAATCTTCAGAAATTTTATTGGAAATGGATCTGTATTCCAGCAAATCTAAGAAATATAAATCCAGTTTATTATCCAAATTATCTATTTCTTTTTCAAAGTTTTTCAATACTGTTTTGCTGATGAAGCAGCGTGTTGAATGTTTGAAAATAGCAATTCTATGGTGATGGGAAGCTTCAATGGCTTTGGCCAGATCTTCTTCAGATTCTATTTTTTTCCAGAAAGATTGACGGTCAGGGCTGTCTTCTTTTCCTCCGAATATTTTATCAAAAAAACTCATACATTAAATTGTTTTAAATGGTGATCAAGATGTTTATATTCTAAAAATCCCCAGTCTTTTTCAGTCATTTTACCGAATAATCTGTGACGGTCCGGAAGATCTTTATTTTCAGATGCTGTCCGGAAGTCCTGCAGTGTATTCAGCAGATTGGTTTTTTGATTCATCGAAATCACATTCAAAATTAATGATTAGTTTTTGAAAAGTAGGCATGTTTCGGGGAATTCCGTTGTTAAAGATCTGCATTTCTATTCTGGTTATAACTCCTATGGCTTCAAAGAGGATATTAATCCTGGAAAGTTCAATTTTCCCTAAAGCGACCTGAAGAACAAAATCACAGTGCTTAAGCATCTGTGAAACGTTCATTTTCCCCCATCTTTGTGGAGTATTTTCAGTAAGAAGGGAGATCCTGTGGACAATTTCTTCAAAATAATCAGGATTATGCAGACTTTTATTTACCACCCTTTTTCTCTCTTCAGATTTTCAATGTGAGCAAAATGATGATTACAATGCCATACATAGAAAGCAAGGTAATGTCTCAGATCATAATTTGCATTCTGTTCAGGGTGCTGGAAGGTTCTTTCGAACTGTTTATTGGTAAGGGTATTAAGCAGGACTGTCCATCTCTGATGCGTTCCTTTAATCATTCTCATTGCAGGCTTTACAGGCATATTAACACTATCCTGAAGTTCTGCCCATTTGGCTTCATCATAGGGCTTTATCACGGGATTGTCTTCTGTAAGAGCTAGCTTAAAACGTATAAAACTGTTGATATGGCTGTCTGCAATGTGGTTAACAAGCTGGCGGACCGTCCAGCCCCCTTCTCTGTAAGGCGTATCTAACTGTTCATCTGTAAAGTTCTCAATCAGGTCTTTCAGTTTTCCCGGAAAGTTTTTGATAACTTTAATATGCTCATCCAGTTTGGTGTCACAGATATTTTCAGACAGCTGAAACTGACCTATAGGAAATTTCTTTTGCTCTAAATCGTTCATTTTTAATTTTCTTGGTGGTATGTTAATAAAGTTTTTCTGTTGCGATAAAATTACTACAAGAAAAGCAGAAAGCCAATAAAAAATAAATGTCAAAAGTATTTTTTATGGAGCGAAAAAATAATAAAAAAGCCTCAATTCTAAAATTGAAGCTATATATTTAAATCTGTTTATTAATAACCATGCAGATCAATGCCCTCGGTTCTCTGTAAGGTCACTTTTCTGCCCATCTTCTTTTGAATCACTCTGAAATGCTGCAGTTCGTCATCCGTCAGAATAGTAATGGCAGTTCCTTTTTCACCTGCACGTCCTGTTCTGCCGATCCTGTGAATGTAATCTAAAGGCGAGCGCGGCAATTCATAATTGATCACACAGGGTAAAGATTCGATATGGATACCACGGCCAATAAGGTCTGTAGCGACTAAGATCTGAGCCCCGTTTACTTTAAATTCTTCTAAATTATTTCTGCGGGCACCCTGCGATTTCTGGCTGTGAATGGCTACGGCTTTAATTTTATTCTTTTTAAGCTTTTCCACTAAATTATCTGCAGATCTTGTAGACGAAACAAATATCAGCGCTTTTTCAACTTTCTTTTCTTTAATTAGGTAGCGTAAAAAAGGACCTTTATTTTCCGGAGAAACATGATAGGCCAGCTGCTCGATATTATCAATGTCTACCTCTTCTTTTTTAATTTCAATAATCACAGGGTTAATCGATAAACGTTCCTTCATTTCAGAAACCTTATCATTTAAAGTTGCTGAAAACAAGGTTGTTTGTTTTGCCACAGGCATCAGCGCGAAAAGTTTATTCATTTCTTCACCAAAACCTAACTGAAACATTTTATCGGCCTCATCAATCACTAAATGCTGGATTCCGGAAATACTCAACGCATTATGATCAATTAAGTCTAATAAACGGCCGGGCGTTGCGATAAGAATTTCTACGCCAAACATTCCTTTCATCTGCGGATTGATAGAAACACCACCATAAACCGCCATAGTACGGATTTCACGCTTTAAATTCTCTGTAAAAGCTCTGAAAACTTCATCAATCTGAATCGCCAGCTCACGGGTTGGAACCAATATTAAAACCTGAACATTACGGTCTTTCTTAACTTCTGAATTCTGCAGTTTTTCCAAAATAGGCATCACAAAACAAGCTGTTTTTCCGGAACCTGTCTGCGCAATTCCCATCAGATCTTTTCCCTGAAGAATAACAGGAACAGCCTGCTCCTGAATCGGAAAAGGTTTCAGGTAACCTAATTTGTTGACAGAACGAATAATATTGTGTGATAATCCTAACGACTCAAATGACATAAAAATACTTATTTCATGCAAAGATAAGCTATTGATATTTGACAGATAACTCAAAATTGAATCTATAAATAAAAGTATGATTATTTTTAGTTGCTGAGACCTTCCTCTATCAGTTCTAAAAAAAATATATTGCCGATTTGTCCGAAAATTCAGTTTTGGAAGGTTTTTTGAGTAATTTTATCAAAAATTCGAGAAATCTAAATATGAAAAAAGCGTTAATAATCGTAGATGTACAGAATGATTTCTGTGAAGGCGGCGCATTAGCAGTTCCGGAAGCCAATGAGGTTATTCCCTACATCAATCTTCTGATGGAAGAAAATGAATATGACCAGATCGTTCTTACCCAGGACTGGCATCCTGCCGACCATAAAAGTTTTGCCAGCAACAACAACAGAAAAGTAGGCGAAAGTATTATCCTGAACGGCGTTCCACAGTTTATGTGGCCGGATCATTGTATCCAGGGTACTTTCGGGGCAGAATTCCACAAAGATCTGAACAGAGATAAAGTAACCCACATTATCCAAAAAGGAAAAAATACAGAAATTGACAGCTACAGCGGTTTTCAGGACAACAATCACTTTATGAAAACCGGGCTGGATGATTTTTTAAAGTATCATGAAATTCAGCTGCTTGAAGTTGTGGGTCTTGCCATGGATTATTGCGTAAAGTTTACGTGCACGGATGCTCTTGCCAACGGATATATTACATGTCTTCATTTCAATGGAACAAAAGCCGTTAACGTAAAGCCGGATAATGGCAGAGATGCTATTTATGAGATGATCCAGAAGGGAGTTACAGTTCTTGGATAGGATTTTTATTATAAATATTGAGTTTTTTTGGAAGCTCTGAAAATTGCTTTCAATGATAAACAGACCGATAAAAAAGGCGCAGAAATTCTATTTCCGCGCCTTTATACGTATAATTTTCTTAAATGTTTAAGCTGAGTATTTCAAATTATGATCCGGAATCTATAGATTCGTCATTCATAATTTATAACTCAAAGCTATTAAAGCATTTTAAGATTATTAACTTCCAGATCTGTAAGGATTCTCCAGTGTCCACGTTTGATGTTCTTTTTCGTAAGACCTGCAAACATCACCCTGTCTAAAGCTTCCACTTCATATCCAAGTCTTTGGAAAATTCTTCTGATAACACGGTTCCATCCAATATGAATTTCGATCCCTATTTCATTTTTCGGTTTTCCTTCAATAAAAGAAATCTGATCTACAACAGCTACCCCTTCATCAAGACGGATCCCTTCCACAATCAGTTTCATGTCTTCATGAGTCAGCTTTTTATCCAGGGTTACGTGATAGATTTTTTTGGCATCAAAAGAAGGGTGCGTCAGCTTTTTCGTCATATGCCCGTCATTCGTCAAAAGAATAACTCCGGTTGTAGAACGGTCCAGTCTTCCTACAGGAAACAAACGGTATGGTGATGCATTAGCAACAAGGTCCATTACTGTTTTTCTGGCTTTGTCATCCTTCGTGGTAGAAATATATCCCTTTGGCTTGTTCAACAGTACATATACCGGTTTTTCCGGGGTAATGCCCTGTCCGTCGAAAACTACTTTATCAGTCTTCTGAACCTGGTATCCCATTTCGGTTACCACCTGTCCGTTTACTTCCACAAGTCCCTGCGTAATCAGTTCGTCAGCCTCTCTTCTGCTGCAGATCCCGGAATTGGCAATATACTTGTTCAGACGGATGGTGTCCTTATGAACATCTTTCTCAATTTTGTTTAGCCTTCTTTTCTGTACAAAAGATCTTGCTTTATCATCATTTTTGTCATCTCCGCCGGATGGTCTTCTTCCGTATTTCAGGCTGCCTCTTTCATACTTGTCTCTGGTGTCAAAACTTTTTCCGCCTTTTTTGGGAGCTGATTTACCAAAAGTTTTTCTCTCACGTCCTTCACTTGCATTGGTAATATAAGCTCTGCTCTCGGTTTTTGCCCCGGAGTCCTCATCTCTGTTCGTAGGGTTGTCTCCGCTTTTCTTGAAAGGTTTAGGTTCAAACTTCGAATGGCTTCCTTTATAGTCGGAATTTCTTTCTCCGGCTTTTGGAAAAGGTTTCTTAAAAGGTTTTGATCCTGAAGAATTTCCAGATCTAGAAGCACGAGAATCATCAGAATTGTTTCTTGTTGAAGTTCTTGGTCTTTTTGGTCTTTCTGAATTATTGTTATCTCTGCTCATTCTAAAAATTTCTGCAAAGATAGTAATTTAGTTACGAGTTAAAAATTAAGAATCATAACTTTGCAGAATAGTTTTATTTTAATTTTAAAGAAACTCCAGTAATGATAACAATATTAAACGATGATTTTTCTCAATTAAATACTTTCCTGCACGAAAAATCTTTCAGTAAGATCTTTATTTTAGTTGATGAAAATACCCATGAATATTGTCTTCCGGTTCTGTTAGGCAACATGGAAACAGACTTAAACTTCGAAATTCTGGAGATTGAGGCTGGTGAAGAAATGAAAAACATCCAGACTGCTAACCAGCTATGGGAGATTCTTACCGAAATGCAGGCAGACAGAAAAGCGCTTGTTATTAATCTTGGGGGTGGCGTGATTACGGATATGGGTGGGTTTGTAGCTTCTACCTATAAAAGAGGAGTTTCGTTCATCAATATTCCCACTACCCTTTTATCAATGTGTGATGCCTCTATCGGAGGAAAAACAGGGATAGATCTTATGCATTATAAAAATATGGTAGGAACTTTTGCCTTCCCTGAACAGATTTTTATTTACCCTAAATTTCTGGAAACGCTCCCATTTAAAGAATTGAGGAGTGGTTTTGCAGAAATGCTGAAGCATGGCCTTATTGCTGATAAAGCGCATTGGGAAAGTCTTATTCAGGTTCACAAACTTGATGTAGAAGCGGTAGTTCCTCATATTCAGACCTCAATGGATATTAAGCAGGATGTTGTGGAAAAAGATTTTCATGAAAAAAACATCAGAAAGACTCTTAATTTCGGACATACAATCGGACATTCTGTAGAAAGTCTCTGTCTTAGCCAGGGAAATCCTATTCTTCATGGTGAAGCTGTTGCTATGGGAATGATCTGCGAGGCCCATCTGGCCTATCTGGAGGGTCTTATTATCCAACAGGATGCCGCTGCTATTATTGAAAACATTCAGAGGTACTACCCTTATCTTGATATAAGCGATTTTACGGATGAAAGCATTACTGCACTTTTGTTGAATGATAAAAAGAATACGGACAGTAAAATTAATTTCTCATTAGTATCAGAAATCGGTTCGTGTACGTATGACTACCAATGCAGTCAGGAAAACATTTTGAAGTCTTTGGATTTTTACAGAAAACTGAATAATGCTTAAATGATTTATATAAAAGAGTCATTTTACTTTATTATTTTAATGAATGAATAATTTAGATTACCTCTAAACAAACGTTTAATTAATTAAGTAAAATACTTATAATCAATATATTAATACGAGGCAGCTTAGAAAATAAGCTGCTTTTTTTACTGACTTTTATCATGTTATTTATTTTTGGCAAGCAATTTGAAAGATACTCTGCGTCAAACTCAGTAGTAAGTTTTTGGCAGTAGTAAAATTTAAAATTAGAAATAGTAAAATATTAAAAAAATTAAAGTTATGAAAAAGTTAATTTTAGGATTAGCAGTAACTGCAAGTTCACTGGCATTTGCTCAACAGACTCCATCATCTTCTTCTAACCCGGTAACATTTGGTGTAAAAGGTGGAATGAACGTATCTTCTCTTTCTAAAGACGAAGGTTTGGATGATCAAAAATCTAAAATAGGTTTCAACGCAGGGGTTTTTGCGAACATTCCAATCGCTGAATCTTTCAGTATTCAGCCAGAGGTTATATATAATGATTTAGGTTCAAAAAGTACAAGAAAAACTAACTTTGGAGGAAATGAATATAAAGCAGATTATTCCACTAATTTAGGATATATTGCAGTTCCTGTAATGTTCCAGTACAATTTAATTCCTAATCTTTATTTAGAAGCAGGTCCTGAATTCGGATTTTTAGTAAGTGCTAAAGATAAGCTTAAGACTTCAACAAATGGAAATACGGATAACTCAATGACCTCTACTTTAAATAAAGATGATTTCCAAACCTTTAACTTTGGTATCGGTATTGGTGCTGGATATTACTTCACACAAAACCTTGGACTTACAGCAAGATATACAGCTGGTGTAACAGATATATTTAAAAATAACTCAGGAGATGCTGTTAGAAACAATGTATTCCAGGTAGGATTAGCTTATAAATTCAAATAGTAAGCTAAACATTCAGAAACAAATTTTATATTCAATAGAAAGCCGGATTAATTTATTTTAATTCGGTTTTTTGTTAACTTTATTTACTCTTTTTGGCAAGGAGTTTGCGTATATTAGATACTCAGAATGCTGAAGAAATGTTTATCGGCTTTTACTGCCAATTTTCTTCATATATAAATTGATTTCAAATAGAAAAGGTCAGGTTTATTTATTTAAGCCTGACTTTTTCGCCTTAATATATGATTTTTATCATTTTATTCTCTTTGGCGGGAATTTTGCTGAGTACGGGGAAATAAGTTAAAACTTTATAATCATGAAAAAACTAATTTTAGGATTAACAATTGCAGCAAGCCTTTCGGTTAATGCTCAGGAAAAAACCACATCTTCTTCACCCGTTACATTCGGGGTTAAAGCTGGATTCAACGCGTCAACGCTAAGTAAAGTGGATCAGTATGATAATGATCAGAAACTGAAGCCTGGTTTTAATGCAGGAGTATTTGCCAATATTCCGGTAGCAGAGAAATTCAGTATTCAGCCGGAGCTTCTTTTCAACCAGTTGGGTTCAAAAACTGAAGAAAGAGAAGTGTATTACGTTAATTCTGACAAATACAGAAGAGAAGTAGACTACAAAAAAACACTGAGCTATCTTGCTGTACCGGTAATGGTACAGTATAATATCCTTCCCCAGCTTTATGTAGAAGCAGGTCCGGAATTCGGGTTTCTGTTAGGAGGAAAAGACAAAGGAGATATTACGACTGTTAAAACTTCCGGAAATACTACGACTACACAATCTACAAGTTTTTCAGAAAAAATAGTTAAAGATCTTCACAATAAATTAAATTTCGGGATCGGTATTGGAGCCGGATATTATTTTACACAGAATTTTGGGGTAACAGCCAGATTTACTGCAGGTATTACAGATATCTATAAAGAAAACAGTTCAGATGCCGTTAGAAACAATGCATTCCAGGTAGGTGTAGCTTACAAATTTAAATAATAATATGAGAAAATTATTTTTTGGATTAGCTGTTACAGCAGGCTCATTGGTATTTGCACAGGAAAAGACAGAAACCAAAACTAAATCCGCCATCACTTTTGGAGTAAAAGGAGGCATGAACGTTTCTTCTCATACTGATGGAAATGAGGATACTTATTATTGGTCAAATTACGAGCGAAAGGCAAAAATTGGCTTTAATGCAGGAGCCTTCGTCAATATCCCGATTTCGGGTAAATTCAGTGTTCAGCCGGAAATACTGTATAACGGACTGGGCTCAAAAATAGAAAGCACCATAAAATTTGATATTCCTGATGCCAGGATGAACAATAAGGAAACTTTTTCTTTAAGTTACCTTTCAATGCCATTAATGCTTCAGTATAATTTATTGCCTGAATTATATGTAGAAGCCGGTCCTGAATTCGGATTCCTTCTAGGTGGAAGATCTAAAGGCGACCTTACTCAAACCAGTAATCAGGATGGAGCAAGCAGTACACAGAGTTATTCTGATAAAATTGCCATGGATTTATTCAATAAATTCAATTTTGGAATAGGGATCGGAGCAGGATATTATTTCACTCAAAATCTTGCAGTTACAGCCAGATTTACAGCCGGAGTAACGGACATCTATAAGTACAATACATATGATGCTGTTAGAAACAACGCATTACAGGTAGGCTTAGCTTATAAATTCAAATAGAGATATATTATTTTCAAATGAATGCCGGACTTTTTTGAGTCCGGCATTTTTCTGTATCCTCGACAAGGGTTTCAAAAATTCAATAATCTTCAATGGCTGCTTCTTCATTTTTTCAACTTTAACTTTGTGTTAAATTATCAACATAAAGTCAATTTTACTTAAAATCATGTTTCAAAAACAATTTTTTATAATATAATTTTTCTTAAAAAACAGTTAAAAACATAAACCATGCAATATGCGAAACCTTCTCTAAGGCCCTTTAAATAAGGGTTTTTGAAGTTTGGCAAGCATTTTGCAAAATAAATCAAGTCTGATTGAAAAATCGGATATGAAAGTAAATAGTAAAATTAAAAAATAAAATTATGAAGAAGTTATTTCTAGGGTTGGCAGTTGCTGCTGGCATGATGACATTTGCTCAGGAAACAAAAACAGTAAGCACAGAACCAATCAAAAAAGAAAAGCAGCCTATCAGATTCGGTATTAAAGCAGGAGGAAACTCATCTTATTTCAGTGAGCAGAAACTAAGCCTTAACAACCAAAAAATAGGTTTCCATGCCGGAGTTTTAGTTAACATTCCACTTTCTCAGAAATTCAGCTTGCAGCCGGAAGTTTTATATAACCAGTTAGGAGCAAAAAGTGTGATCTCATCTACGGATGTAACTGTTGGAGATACCAATATTAAAACGAAAAGCGACTATAAAACTACCATGAACTATATTTCAGTTCCTTTAATGGTACAAATGAGACCTACAGAGAAATTTTATGTAGAAGCAGGTCCTGAGTTCAGTTACTTTATTAACGGAAAGAATTCCGGAAACAGTACTATTTCTACGACTACAGGAGGGGTTACATCCTCTCAATCTGTATCTAGCTCTGAAGACATCAATAAAGATAATGTTAACAAGTTTAATTTAGGTCTTGGTTTAGGTCTTGGGTATGATATCACTCAAAACATTGGGATCAACGCAAGATATATCAACAGTCTTACGGATATGAGAAACCAAAAGCCTGAAGGTACCGAGCCATTGAACCATAGAACGTTCCAATTAGGTCTGAATTATAAATTCTAACAGAAGACAATCAATTATTTAACCTATAGTAAAGTCCGGATTTAAAATTTTTAAGTCCGGGCTTTCGTTTTTAGGCTAATCAAATTGCTGGTGGCCTCGAGTCCCTCAGCCACCACGTATTTGTCATTCTTTCAACGCTTCTCAAAGTATTATTAAACTCTAAGGTACTCTGACGCCCAAACCCGTACCTCGTATCACGGTTATTCAAATATTCGTGGATCATCGCTGATCACTCCGTCTATTCCTATGTCTTTTAATTCCTTTAACCTTTCTTTGGTATTGACGGTCCATGGTATAACTTTCATGCCCAGGGCATGGCATTCCTGTACAAGTTCTGGAGTAACAAGTGTATGATCGGGACTGTAAATGGTTGGGGTAAAACTCAGAAATTTCATATCTCCGGCTACGCCATTCAGATGATCAGGATACTGCCTGAACTTCTCTGCCGGTATGTTTTCAAAATGAGTCTGCTGCTGTGCCAGTTTTTTATCATCAACCTTTTCCACCAGTAAAGCGGTCATGATCTCAGGATATTCTTTATGAATGATTTCGAGTGTTCTGGGATCAAATGACTGAATAATGACGCGGTCCTGTATTCCTTTTTTTAGAATAATTTTCATCATCAGCGCTACAAATTCCTTTGGCTCGGGATGAAATATCAGGTCAGAAAAAGGACGTGTCTTGGTTTCTATGTTATAGAATGGTAAAGGTCTTTTCAGTTCACGGGCGTAAGCTTCACATGCATCTATTGCCTCTGAGAAAAGAGGTTTTTGGGCTTTTATCTTTTTTTGATCGGGATAGTTATTGAGTTTCTTTAAACCTACGTCAAATGTTTGAATCTTTGCATAGGGCATATCATAGATTTTATAGTAAAAACCGGAGTCTTTGGGAATATAAGTGCCATCCGGTTTTGTGACCAGCTCAGGAGAAAGAAAAGCGTCATGAGAAAGGATAACTTTTTTATCTTTTGTGATCGCCAGATCCATTTCCAGCGTTGTAATATTCATTTTTAAGGCGTTCTTCATGGCCGGAACTGTATTCTCGGGATATAAAGATTTTCCACCGCGGTGTGCCTGTTTATCGAAAGACTGAGAGAAATATAGGTTGGAATATGCCAGAAAAATACCTGTTAAAAATACGTTTTTCATTAGGAAGCTTTAATAGTATAAAATTAAAACTTGCTTTTATATTGTATGATACAGGAATATTAAACTTTTGATACATTTATAAAAACAAAAAGAGCCAGAGGTACAAACCTGGCTCTTCATTTATTTCAAATCGTTAGAATATTAATTGAACAATTCTACCTCCTCTCCTTTTCCTACCGGATATTCTTCTGTAAAACATCCGAAACAGTGATTGGAAGATCCTAGAATTTCTTTCAGGCTGTCTGTGCTTAAAAACTCGAGTGAATCTACACCTAGGTAAACTCTAAGCTCTTCCGTAGTCATATTGGCTGAAATCAGATCGTCTTTTGAAGGGGTATCTATTCCTAAGTAGCATGGGGCAATAATAGGTGGAGAAACACTTCTGAAATGGATCTCTTTTACGCCTGCATCTTTCAGAATTTTAACCAGTCTCTTGGAAGTAGTTCCTCTTACAATAGAATCGTCTATGATTACGACTCTCTTGTCCTTGATCTCAGAAATAATTGGGTTTAGCTTAAGGTTCACTACCCTTTCTCTCATCTCCTGTGTAGGAACAATGAAACTTCTTCCGATGTATCTGTTTTTAATCAGAACCGGACGGAAAGGTATTCCTGAAGCCTTGGAGAAACCAATAGCTGCCGGAACTCCCGAATCAGGAACTCCAATTACTACATCAGCTTCTACCGGGGCCTGTTCCCAGATCTTTTCACCGGATTTCTCCCGGATCTCATATACATTGATATTTTCTAAAGTAGAGTCAGGTCTTGCAAAATAGATGTATTCAAAAGAACAAATCCTTTGCTTGCCTCTCGCTTCATTAACCATGTAAGAATTAAGCTTACCCGGTTCGTTTTCATTGGTATAAATGATCTCTCCCGGAAGAATATCACGTACATACTGGGCGCCTACGGCATCCAGTGCAACAGATTCGGAAGCCACCACGTAAGTTTTTTCGTCAACAGCTCCTAAAACCAGCGGACGGATCCCGTTGAAATCCCTGAAAGCGAAGAATTTATTTCTCGTCATTCCCACTACGGAATATGCGCCTTCAATTTTCTCCATGGTCGCTTTAATGGCTCCGCGAAGTCCTAAATCAAGATTTTTCTGAATCAGTCTTAAAATAACCTCAGAATCGGAAGTTGCTCTGAAAACTACACCTTCAGCTTCCAGTTCATTTTTTAATTCTCTTGCATTGGTAAGGTTACCATTATGCGCTATAGAAAGAATAATCTGGTCATATTCGTTTTTTGCGAAAAATGGCTGAAAATTATACTTCTTTTTGTCTCCTGCAGTGGTATAACGGGTATGTCCGATTGCAGAATTTCCCATAAAAGCTTCAGGATCCTGGATCTCTTTATAAACATCCAAAACCAAACCCTCATCTTTCATATTGGTAATTTTTCCGTCTTTCAAAACAGAAATACCGCATGCTTCCTGACCTCTGTGCTGTAAAGCAAAAAGCCCGAACTGTGAAAGAGAAAACGTATCCAAATCGTTATCAGAATACATTCCGAAGATACCGCACTCCTCATTGGGAGCATCCAGCCTTTCTTCTTCCTGCGTTCTGAAAAGATTTCTTCCGTAGGTTTGAGTTTCAAACTGTTTTAAATATTCACTTTTATGAATGTCTAAACTTTTCATTTCTATTTTTTCTAAATTAGAAGTTAGATATTAGATGTTAGAAATTAGTCTAAGTTAACTTCAATTATAATTTTAAACTTGTCTTTAATGAATAAATCATTTTCTTTATCTCAGCTAAAAGTTCTTTTAAGGGAAGAATTTTAGTTTCAGAAATAAAATTTAAATCTATTAATAACTGTAACTGAGTTTGCCATTCATAGGTTGAACCAAACGCAATTCCAAGAAATTGATAAAATTCATTCTTATTATTCCTTCCTGCTCCTTCCGCAATATTAGAAGGGATTGAAACAGCACATCTTCTAATTTGAGATAATAAGCCAAATCTTTCTTCGTTTGGTAATTCTGCAGTCACCAAATAAACTTCTTTTACCAAAGCCATTGATTTACTCCAAACTTTAAGGTCTTCTATCCTGTGCGATTTCATACTAACCTCTAATATCTAACTTCTAAACTTTACTTATTCAGTAAAGTTTTCAGTCTGTTGTAGATTTCTACATAAGCCTCGGTAACTTCTCCTAAGTCTCTTCTGAATCTGTCTTTATCCAGCTTTTTCATAGTGTCTTTATCCCAAAGTCTGCATGTGTCAGGAGAAATTTCGTCTGCAAGGATGATCTCTCCGTCTGCTGTTTTTCCTAATTCAATTTTGAAATCAACCAGGATGATGTTCATTTTATCAAAAAGATCAATCAGGATTTCGTTGATGTCAGAAGTAAGCTCATACATCTCATCAAGCTCCTCATACGTTGCTGCTCCTAAGAAAACGGCATGGTGATCGTTGATAAGCGGATCTCCCAATTCGTCTTTTTTATAGCAGATATCGAAAATGGTAACCGGAGATTTAATTCCTTCTTCCACTCCTAATCTTTGAGCCATACTTCCTGCAGAGTAGTTTCTTACCACCATTTCCAAAGGAATGATAGATACTTTTTTAACCAGCTGCTCTCTTTCGTTCAATTGTTTAATGAAATGAGTTTTAACCCCTTTTTCATTTAAGTATTCAAAAATAAGAGTAGTGATCGCATTGTTCATTTCACCTTTTAAATCAACAGACCCTCTTTTTTGAGCATTAAATGCTGTAGCGTCGTCTTTAAAACGTACCACTACTTCATTAGGATTATCGGTAGCAAATACTTGTTTTGCTTTACCTTCGTACAACATTTCTTTCTTTTCCATTTCTAAATTCGTATTAGTTAGATTTATTTTATATTACTTAATTAAAATTCCTGTTAAAACAGCCAATCCAAAACTCAGTAATGTACCAATGAGTACATATTCCGTTAGTTTTCTCTGCTTGGCCTGTGCCAGATCACTGAATCTGAAAACCGATTTGGCGGCGACCATAAAACCCACGCCTTCCCAATGGTTCACCATAATAAAAGTGAAAACCAGAAGGCGCTCAAGGATTCCTATATATTTCCCTGCACTCGACAGGGATTCAGTCTGTATACTGCTTTGTGCTTCCGGGGCCGGAGTCCAGGAAGACAATAATATCTTAATAAAAATTGAAGCCGGTGTTGTCAGAAATAAGGCAGCCATCAATACTTTCAGAAATTGCTGGTTTTGCAGAAAATCAAAACTGAATTCTTTGAAATAAAAAGAGATCCCTGCAATGACAAGAATATGCAGCAACTGGTCAATGAAGAACCATCTTTTCTTGTTCTTTACAGTTTGAAAAATCAGTTTTGAGGCATCAATTATAAAATGGGTGATCCCGACAAGCAATGAAACCCACCACAAAGCTGTATTCCAGAGAAAAACAAAGCTTAAAACAGTATGAATCAGAACATGAAGATACAGATACGGACTTTTCAGCTTACGGCGTTCCTTATCTGCAACCCAGGAATTTGGCTGAAGAATAAAATCTCCGAGTAAATGTGCCAATATGAGTTGAGTAAAGATCATGCTTAGAGTTCTGAGATTTTCTTTCTAAAATATTGATTAGTTTCTACGATAAGTTCGTAGTTGGCGCGCTTCAGTCTCTGGCTTACCGAGGACTGTGAAATAGCAAACTTTCTGGCGAGGTCTTCCTGTGTGATATCCTGGTTCATGATCATTTCATGAATGATCTCTGCCGTAGCCACCGTCCAGTTGTCGAAATCTTTCGAAGACCATTTCAGGAGGATATTCAGATCCCTGTCTACAGCTTCGTTTGAGGTTTTTATAGAAACGGTGTGACCGTCACTTTTAAGGTCGTTCAGCAGTCTTCCGGAGTGTACATATGCTGTTCCGTTGGATTCGGTGATCTTCTCAGAGGAAAAGTTCTCTTCACCAATTCCTATGGCAATTCGTACGTCTAAATTTTCCTGGCTTCTTATAAGAGACTTAATGGCTAGAAAACGCCAGAACACTTCATCTATATTACACTTGAACTGAAACTCGTCTCCTCTGTAGATTTCCCATGCGAGCGGTGAACTTCCCCAGTTTTCCAGGAGATTCTTGAGTCTGGTAATCCAAACTTCTGTGTCTGCATGCTGTGAATTTATAATATCACCGGTTATGACCGCTATCATTATGCAAATATAAGCATAATTACTTATAAATAAAAAATATAAGCAGAAACCCTTATAGATATTGATTATTAGTGAATCTGCTTATATCAATGATGCCTTAAACAGCAACTTTTATCCGCATATTCTATGTCATTGCGAGCACAGCGAAGCAATCTCATAGAAATATTTTTCAACTGTATTTAATAAGAAGACTGCTTCGCTGCACTCGCATGACGGGTAAATTTTTTATTTTTTGATAAACTGATAAGCCTTATCATCCAGCTTTAAGAAATACAATCCCGCAGAAAGATGCTGTACGGAAATGTTTTTCTTAGTTCTGAACGGATCATTTTCTGTATAAATCACTTTTCCTGAAATATCCAGGACCTGAGCCATTTTAATATTCTGAGTTTCTCCGTTTACGAAAAGATGATCATTAGCAGGATTCGGGTAGATTTTAAACTCTTTGTTTGAAGTAACCGGATCGGTTGCAGATAACACCCCAGGGTCCAGGCAGTAATTTACAGGATAAGAATCCCACTCACCAACAGTGAAAGTAGTTGCGGGCTGGTTTACCGTAGCCTTTCTGTAAAGAGAAACATCTCCGTATGAATTACTTACAAATTTACTTCCTATAGCATCAACTGTTGTCGATTTATAAGCCAGCTCTACATATTGGGTCCCTGCAAATGTTAAGGCATCCCCTGCTGTAAGAAAATCCGCATCATTATTGGTGTAACATGATAATGCAGATTTAGGATTCAGAATAATGAAATTTTGATTGTTGGGTATTTTTCCTTCAAGTTCAAAACTGTTACCATAATAATAAGAATCATATACACTATTGTAGTATTGAACTCTTATGCTGTAATGGTTTAAATCTACTTCATGACCGGTCTTGTTTACAATTTCCAGAGCTTTGTTATTCCCTGTTCCTTCAATATATTTAACGATAAAGAGATCTTTCGAATTGGTGTCTGCAGCTGATGTGGATACCGTAATTAAATTGCTGTCAGGAGATTGTAAATAACCCTGATCATACGCTTTTACTGTAAATGAATAAGAAGTGGAAGGCGTCAGATGATCAATAACTGCAGATGTAGATTTTGTACTGGTTATGAGAACACCATTCTGATAAATATTATATCCGATAACATCTGAACTCGTACTTGGCGACCATGCTAAATGGGTGTAATAAGCTCCGGATTGAATGGAATTTAAATTTAAAGGGGCCTGAGGCGTAACAGCGTCAGGTGTCTGCACCCAAATAGAATTCACCCATTGTGGGTTATCAATAAAGGGGTTTCTGTTTTTCTGAATAGTATAAATTGCATTATTCCGGTCTGTTTCCCTTTGAGATACAGGATCCTGAAGATGCCATTGAAGAAGCATGGAAATATAAGCAGGATCAAAAGCCCGTTCTGCGGTTCCATCAAAAGGAGATCGGTCTATTGCAGGGTTAATATTCGTTGAGTAATTAAATGAAGGCAGCTTATTTTCATATCTTACCGCAAAATAAAACAGCATTCTTGCAATATCTCCTTTGAATTCATCCACAGGCTCATAAACCCTGTTCGTATAAATGTAACCGGGAATAGCACTATTGGCAATTTGGGATGAGTTTGTAAATGTATAATGAACCGTGGAATTCCCAATACCATAAGGATAATTATTTCTGAGCTGATTGATTTTTGCATCGGTAGGGATCACAAAATGTAAATCTGAATACATAGGATAATTACTGTTAAAAGTACTTTGCGGCACTACATGCTCCCTGTTATACCCTAATCCTTCAGTTCCTGAAGTACTGATCAGGTTGGCTGAAGTATACTCATAAGCATCAGGGCCAGAAGGGATTTCCGAATAAATATCCAATAGAACGGTAGTATTAGCCGGCCCATGATCATAATATTTATCTAAATCTGTCTGATTATATAAATTAGGTAAATCTCCATAATGCCAGTTAATATTCTTCCAAGAAGTAATATCGTGCAATTTAGACTTCAGTGCGTAACCTGTAAGTCCGGCTGTTCCGTCGTAATATCCTGTCGGAGCCTGGGCAGAAAAAAATGACGAGATGAGAATAATAGGTAGTAAAACTTTTTTCATTCCTTAAAAATTGGGTGGCTAAAATAGTAAATTAGAACACCTAAAGTTCTGAAAATTTTATTAAGAAATCATTAATTATAAAAATATAAAAAATTGATTATTAAAAAATTGCGCGTATAGTCTTATGAGCTAAATAATTATTTTTGGCTTTCCGTCAATTTAATTATCTTTGGGAACTAACTATTTTATCTATATGAACACAGAGACTATTGACAACATTAAAATGATAGCAGAAACAGCAAGAGAGTTTGCTGAGAAAAATATCAGACCGAATATCATGGAATGGGATGAGAGCCAGACATTTCCAAAAGACTTATTTCACCAGTTAGGAGAAATGGGATTTATGGGGATTGTTGTTCCTGAGCAGTATGGAGGTTCCGGTTTAGGTTATCATGAATATGTTACTATTCTGGATGAGATCTCTCAGGTAGACCCGTCTATTGGTCTTTCTGTGGCTGCACATAATTCACTTTGTACCAATCATATCTATGAGTTTGGAAATGAAGAACAGAGAAACAAATGGCTTCCGCAGCTGGCTTCAGGAAAAGTGATTGGAGCATGGGGATTAACAGAGCACAATACAGGCTCTGATTCAGGAGGCATGTCCACTACTGCTGTAAAAGATGGTGATGAGTGGATCATCAATGGAGCCAAAAACTTCATCACTCACGCTATTTCAGGAGATATTGCTGTAGTAATGACAAGAACAGGTGAAATAGGAGCCAAAAACAACTCCACCGCTTTCGTTTTAGAAAAAGGAATGCCAGGTTTTACTTCAGGAAAGAAAGAAAACAAGCTGGGAATGCGCGCTTCTGAAACTGCTGAGCTTATCTTTGACAGTGTTCGTGTACCGGATTCACACCGTTTGGGAGAAGTAGGTGAAGGATTCAAGCAGGCTATGAAAATTCTGGACGGAGGTAGAATTTCTATCGCAGCTTTAAGTTTAGGAACAGCGAGAGGAGCCTATAAAGCAGCTTTAAAATATGCTAAAGAAAGACATCAGTTCGGAAAAGCAATCGCTGAATTCCAGGCTATCAACTTTATGCTGGCTGATATGGCTACTGAAATTGATGCGGCAGAACTTTTGATCCAGAGAGCTTCAACACTGAAAAATGCCAAGCAAAAGATGACCAAAGAAGGAGCTATGGCAAAATTGTATGCTTCCGAAGCTTGTGTAAGAATTTCTAACAATGCGGTTCAGATTTTCGGAGGTTACGGATATACAAAAGACTTCCCTGCTGAAAAATTCTACAGAGACTCTAAATTATGTACCATTGGTGAAGGAACTTCAGAGATCCAGAGAATGGTAATCGGAAGAGACATTACAAAATAATTTTAATATCACACAAATGATCAAACAGGCTCTTTTAGGTGAATTTCTGCATGAAGCAGAAAACACGAGAAAAATTTTAAAAGCAATTCCTGACACTGCCTTAAACTGGCAGCCGTCTGAAAAAAACTGGACCACCGGACAGCTTGCTTCCCACATTGCTGAAGTGTATAATTGGTATGATTCTACCTTTAATCAGGATGTTTTCGATATGGGAACCTACCAGTATGATAAGGGAGATATTTCTAAAGCTGAGAATATTGTGGCAAAATTTGAAGAAAATGTTGCCAGAGCTCAGAAAGTTTTGGAAAATTCTGATGAAAGCACCTATTTTAATGAATGGAAAATGGAAATGAACGGAAACGTTATTTTTCCTCCTGCTCAGAAAATACAGGTAATCAGAGGATTTTTATACAATCATCTGTATCATCACAGAGGAGAACTTGTGGTTTACTTAAGATCAACAGGAAACAAAGTTCCGGGACTTTACGGACCTACTGCTGATGATAAAATGTAATTGAGAATTATTCTATCAATAAATGAATAGCATACGTATTTTGCGTATGCTATTTTCTTTTTTTGAGATAATATATTTTCAATGTATCGCATAATAAATTATACGCATATTCAAAAAATTTCTTAAATAGTTTTGATTTTCATAACATATTTTTTATTAGCTTTGATATTCCACAATCAAAATAATTAATTTATGAAAAAACAATTATCCATGATTGGAATGCTACTCATTACGGGCATTTCTTTCGCGCAGACTGACCGTCTCTGGAGTGAAGGTTCAAAAAAAGCACCTTCAGAAATTTTTGAAAACAAAACCTCAATTAACAATCCGAAAATCTATAGTTTAGATTTCGAAGGATTAAAAAATGCTCTCGCCAGAGCTCCGAAAAGACTGGCTCCGGGAGAAAAATCAGAAATTATCATTTCTTTTCCTAATTCTGAAGGGAAGATGGAAAATTTTAAAGTGAGAGAAAATTCAAACTTTGATCCTCAGCTTGCCGCGAAATATCCGGATATCAAATCTTATGTAGGTGAAGGTCTCACCGATTCCAATTCAACAGTATATTTCAGTATTTCTTCGCTTGGTCTTTCCTCTATGGAGATCTATGGCGACAAATCTGCCGTTTTTATTGAGCCTTATGCCAAAGATCTTTCTTCATATGTAGTCTACAGAAAGTCTGATAAAAAAGATGATCTCAATAAATTCGAATGTACCGTTATCGATGTGGCACAAAAAGGAGTATCCAACACCCTTGCTGCAAGGCCGAACGCAGATGATGCCAAGCTGAGAACATTCAGACTTGCTCTTTCAACTACCGGAGAATACACTACTTATTTTGGAGGAACTAAAGCAAATGCTCTTGCTGCCATTAATAACACAATGACCCGTGTAAATGGAGTTTTTGAAAAAGATTTTGCCGCAAGAATGGTTCTTATTTCCAACAATGATGCTGTCATTTATACCAACGCCTCTACAGACCCATATTCTGCGGCATCAGGAATGAGCAGCTGGAATTCCCAGCTTCAAAATACACTGACCTCTGTGATCGGAGAAGCCAATTATGATGTCGGGCATTTATTCGGAGCTTCCGGAGGAGGCGGAAATGCAGGCTGTATCGGCTGTATCTGTACAAACGGTTCAAAAGGAAGCGGGTACACTTCTCCGGCAGATGCTATTCCTTCAGGTGATAATTTTGACATTGATTATGTAGCTCACGAATTGGGACATCAGTTCGGAGGTAACCATACCTTCTCTCACGGAAACGAAGGCACAGGTGTAAATATGGAGCCTGGTTCCGGATCAACGATCATGGGTTATGCAGGAATTACCGGCCAGGATGTACAGCCACATTCGGATGCCTTTTTCCATGCTGTAAGTATCCAGCAGATCACCAATAATATCAAAGCTAAAACATGTCCGGTAAGCACTTCTACAGGAAATGCCATTCCTACAGCGAATGCCGGCCTTGATTATACCATCCCGAAAGGCACGCCATTCGTGCTTACAGGAACAGGAACCGATGCTAACGGAGATTCGTTGACTTACATTTGGGAACAGATGGATAATGCATCATCATCCCAAACCGGAGCCAGCTCTGCAGCGAGTGCCACCAAAGCATCAGGTCCTACTTTCAGATCATGGACTCCTACAGCTTCTCCAACGAGATATTTTCCAAGAATGGCATCCATCTTAACAGGAGGTACCACTACTGCAGGTTCAGAAATTACAGTGGAAGCACTTTCCAATGTAGCGAGATCTTTGAATTTCAGATTTACCGTTCGTGATAACAGAGCCGGAGGTTCAGGAAATAATTCTGATGATGCTCTGATTACTGTAAACGGAACAGCGGGACCTTTCAATGTTTCATCACAGAATTCAGCCACTACTTATACAGGAGGAACCTCACAAACCGTTACATGGAACGTAGCAGGAACAACAGCTAACGGAGTGAATGCTGCCAACGTAGATATCTTATGGTCAACGGACAGCGGAAATACCTGGACTACCCTTCTTGCCGGAACTCCGAATGATGGGACTCAGGCGGTAACCATTCCAAATTCATCTACAACAACGGGAAGAATTATGGTAAAAGGCTCAAACCACATTTTCTTCGATGTTAATAATGCAAATATCACTGTAAATGCAGGTTCAGGAGGCACAGATACGGTAGCACCTACAGCTCCTACCCTTGCGGCTTCAGGAACTACTTCTACTACAACCAATCTTTCCTGGAGCGGAGCCACAGATAATGTAGCGGTTACAGGTTACGATGTGTACCAAGGCGCTTCATTAATCGGTTCCACAGCATCTACAACCTATACGGTAACAAGCTTAACGCCTGCCACAACGTACAGCTTTAGTGTTAAATCTAAAGATGCAGCAGGAAATGTATCACCTTCAAGCAATACAGTAAGTGTTACAACACTTTCCGGAGGTACGGTGACTTACTGTACAGCTTCTGCAACCAATACAGCAGATGAAAGAATCGGAAATGTGAAATTCGGAACTATTAACAATACTTCAACCGGTACTGCGGGATATGAAAACTTCACTTCTGTTTCTACCAATGTAACAAGAGGAAGCGCTTATACCATCTCAGTAACTCCTACATGGACATCAACGGTTTACAGCGAAGCTTATGCGGTGTATATCGATTATAACGGCGACGGTGACTTTACAGACAGCGGAGAATTAGCATGGTCTAAAGCAGGCTCTACCACTACTCCTGCAACAGGAAGCATCAGTATTCCGGCAACTGCTGCAATAGGTTCTACAAGAATGAGAGTCATGATGAAATACAGTTCTGCACCTACTTCTTCATGTGGATCTTATACTTACGGCCAGGTTGAAGACTATACCCTGAATATCGTTTCTTCAGGAAAAGGAGAACTTCTTGATACCAAAGATCTGATCACTGATATCAAGCTGTATCCAAACCCTGTAAGAGATATATTGCATATTTCAAATACAGCATCAGAAGATTATAAGATCTTCGATATGGGTGGAAAACTAATCAATTCAGGAAAACTGGAAAGAGGCAGTGTGAATGTAAGCGGACTTATTAAAGGGGCTTATATGATCCAGGTTGGAGAAGCTGCCAAGAGATTCATTAAAAATTAATAACCATTAAGTAAACACTTTGAAGACTGCCTTACCGGGCAGTCTTTTTTATTTGGAAATAAATGATAGATTCCTGGTGATATATAAAGCTTACATGCCAACTAATATTTAGTATAAATTTTAATTAAACATTTATTTACATAATTAAAACACTACATAATGATTTATTGTTGAAAAATTAATTAATATTTAAATTTTTTGCTTTAAATTTATCACTCAAAACTATTTCCACTGTACCGTTGCCCCAATCAGTATTCGAGATAAATCCGGAATTGGATTCTTTGGCTGATGGTGACGTATTGATTCTATTTCTTAAGAATCAACTTTACACTGCCAAGGCCTTGTTGAACTACAGAAATGTCTTTCTTATAATCAGAAAAGACAGTCTTATCTTATATCATAATTTTATCAGAAAATACGGGTTCATCTGTACTATTCAAAAACTAAAACTATTAAAACTTTTATTATGAAACATTTATTTAAGTACATCTTTTTCATCACAACTGCTTTATTTTCCATATCATGTAGTTCGGATAATGATGAAATTGATATTACGACGGGAGCCGTTACGCACGTATTCTATAAAAATGCGGATGAGTTTGCTTTAACCTATGATCCAGACGGAACTGTAAGCCAAACAATCAGAAACCAGGCGTTTGATCTGTATAAGCTGGGAAAATGGAGTGAACTGGAAGCTCTCTTTAATGCTAATAATCTCAACGGCGGCTGGCCGCCTGCAAACGGCGGATACAATATCGTTGATGATGTTCCTTTTCAGGCGGGACAAAAATTCGACAGATATAGCGGGGCCATCGGGAATTATGACGGAAACGGGAACCCTACTTTAGGAGGAAGTTTCACAAGCCCGATTATCAACGGATATGTTTATACTTTTTCACAAAGAGCCTTAAACCAGCCTGAAAACAAATATGATTTCTATTATGAAATAGATGTTCTGAATAATTTATTACCTTTCAAGTCTCAAACGGCTGATGTAATCCCCTGGTTTAATCAGATGGGCGGTGGAAAACAGACAATGTGGAAAATTCCGTTTGATGTAGCAACAGGATATCAGAAAACATGGAATAAACTAGCGCAGGAAGGCTATGTGAAAATTACCATCAAAAAAAGCCCGAGCGGGAAGTATAATAATCTGGCAGGAACCGTGATTCAGCAATAAATAAACTCAGATGTATTCAATATCAAAAAAAATTAAAGTCAGCAAGCAGGCTTCTATTGTAAAGAACCATTTCAGCAATGACGAAATAATCCCGTCTGCTGCTGCAAAATTCACCTGCTGCGATTGCGGCCATCAAAATACCATTGAAATTTTTCCGTATGAAACCGGATTTCCGATCTTCCATATCTATAATGAAGATAAAGTTTTATCTAAAAATGAATTATTAAATAACAAAATTGTTACCGAAACTTCAGAAAGAATGGCTCATTTTGGCGAGGTAACGGTACATGATTTACCGACCTTATATTTTGGTACCGACTGCCGGGTTTGTCATTCAAAATATATCTGTGTATTCAGCTATGGCGAAAAACAACCGGGCCTGACAGTCTTAAATATCTCAGGCATATGGAAGTATGAGGAGTTGGGATAATATTTTCTTACCCTTTTAAGATCAATCAGAAAGATTTAAAGAATAAAACAATCCACAGATCAAACTGTGGATTTTTAGTGAAAACATGGTTGCAGTCAACGATTATTTAACTTTTTATCAGGGCAGATATCTAAAGGGTATTACAAATTTTCCAAAATCGTTTTCTATCTTTGCGGTAAATAATAAAATTCATGGATAAAATTGACAGTCTGAACCAAGTAGCAGAATTCCACACCACTTTTAAAGCCCCTATTTTAGATACACCACAAATTCCTTCCCAGGAAAGATGCAACCTCAGAGTTGAACTTCTTCAGGAAGAGTTAAATGAATTAAAGCAGGCTATTGCTGATAATGATATCGTAGAAATAGCTGATGCCCTGTGTGATCTTCAATATGTTTTAAGCGGAGCTGTACTGGAATTCGGACTTGGCAATAAATTTGTAGAGCTATTCAACGAGGTGCAGCGATCCAATATGTCCAAAGCATGTGATACTGCAGAGCAGGCAGAGGAAACTGTAGCATTTTATAAAGAAAAAGAGGTAGAATCTTTTTATGAAAAATCAGGAGAGAAGTTTAATGTCTACAGAAAAGCAGACCATAAAGTTCTTAAGAATAAATACTATTCCCCTGCAGATTTAAAAACAATTATCGAAAAATAATATGAAAAAATTTATTACCAATATTGTTGCCGTTTCAAGCTTTGTTCTGGCTTCCCAGCAGTTCAGCGCTCAAAAAGTGGTGATGAACCGTGAAGTGGATACTCAGAACGACGGCAAGATGCTTTTGGGGAACCAGTACAAAGAGCAGTTCTTAAAGGCTCCTTATGCAGACTGGTATGTGAAAGAGCATGACGAATATGCTATTGATCAGAAAGCGGTTGGTGAACTAAAAAAAGCCAAGTTTAACACGTATTCTCTTGTTGTTTTTATAGGAACATGGTGTGAAGACAGCCACAGAGATTTCCCAAGACTGATGAAGATTCTTGAGGAATTAAAATATCCGGATAATAAGCTCACCATCATTGCCGTTAACCGCAAAAAGGAATCTCCTACCGGAGACGAGGTCCGTTATAACATCCAGAAAGTTCCAACCATTATTGTTGAAAGATATGGTAAAGAGATCGGAAGGATCATAGAAATGCCTAAAACAGGTTATATTGAAAGAGACCTGGCTGAAATCCTGAAAAAAGACGACAGTTCTGTAATCAAAGAAATTTTTAACAAATAAAATTGAGAAATTACAAAGTAATCATATCATTTGCAGCGGGAATTCTCGTTATGCTGATCCTGTTTTTCGGAATTAAGTCATGCTTTAATCTTAGTGAAAAAACAGAGAAGTCGGATTATTATATCCTAACCAACCAAATTTCCAAAATGAATAAAATGGTGGTCATGGAGCAGAATGTGTCCAGCATGCAGAAAACCAAGATGGGCTATGAGGTGTTTGGGAAAGAAGTGTCAAACAACAGCATTATTACCTATACCAAAACCAATGCACAGGTTTCTTATGATCTTAACAAGATGAAGATAGAAGTAGATTCTATTAATAAAAAACTGGTTATTACTGAGCTTCCGGATGCAGAAATTAGAATTACTCCAAGCGTTGAGATTCAGTCGCTGGACGATTCTTTTTTTAACAGGATCTCTGAAAAAGATATTAAAAATGTGACTCAGAAGGCTAAAGAAACTGCAGTTAAATCTATTAATGAGAACCAGCTGAGAACAGAAGGCCGCAAACAATTAATGGAAAATCTTAATAATATTTTCGTTTTGGCAAAAGCTTTGGACTATACCATAGAAGATGAAACCGGCAAGCTCGGTGTTTTAGGACTCTAAAAAATGTAAAGCTATGGATTCAGAAGACAACAAAAAGAAAGAATCTGCCAACAGTGCAGAAACCAAGAAACAGAACCAGGATTTTCAAAATATCCCTGCTTCCTCAGAAAAAAGCAATCCACCTGATATTGATAAAGAAGATGTTCAGCAGTCTTCCAAAAACAAATCGGGAAAAACGGATAACACAAAAAAATAAACCAAAAGGTTCTGCTCACTTGAGTGGAACCTTTTTTATTGAAAATTTTTTAACCACAAAAGGCACAAAAGTTTGTTGTTAACACTTTAGTTATTTTAAGGTTAATACATTGCGCATACAAGTACACTTAAGTTATAATGAAATCTTTGATTTTTATGTTTACTTAATATTTTCAGGATATAAAACTTTTGTGACTTTTGTACCTTAAAAGCATCTTTTTTTAATATTAAGCAGATAGCAAACGAAAGATTCCATCCAATGGGACAGAATCTTTCTAACTAATCTATATTTATGTGAACTATTTATAAAACTATACGATCGTAGATTTTCCGATCTGGATATTTTCAAAATTGTAATAGGATTTTTCAGAATATTTAATGTAATCTGCAATAAAACTTCCTACCTCGCCTGTGGAATAATGCTGCTCAGCATTAAGGTCTACTGTAACATATCTGTTCTCAATAGCATGTTCCACTGCCCTTCTCAATTTGTCTGCAGCTTCAGGAAGATCAAGATAGTCGAGCATCATGGCCGTGCTCAGGATAGAGGCAACAGGATTGGCAATGCCTTTCCCTTTAGCCTGCGGATAAGAACCATGAATCGGTTCAAACAGCGCATTCTCTTCACCAATCGATGCTGATGGTAAAAGCCCGATAGAACCACCGATAACGCTGGCCTCATCGGAAATAATATCTCCGAACATATTTTCAGTAAGGATAACATCAAACTGCTTGGGGTTCAGGACCAGCTGCATAGCCGCATTATCAACAAATATATAATCCAGCTGTACATCAGGGTATTGAGTGGCAATTTTCTGACAGGTCTTTCTCCAAAGTCTCGAAGTATCCAAAACATTAGCTTTATCGATCAGTGTAAGTTTCTTTTTTCTTTTTTCAGCTTCTTTAAAGGCCATATGAGCAATTGGAATAATATCTTCTGTGCTGTATTTGCAGACATCATAGGCATATTTACCATCCGGATCTGTAAATTTTTCACCGAAATAAATACCGCTCACAAGCTCTCTGAAGATCTGAATATCCGTCCCCTCAATAATCTCTCTTTTCAAAGGACTTTTATCAATCAGTGAAGCATAGGTTTTCAAAGGTCTGATATTGGCATACAATCCCAGTTCTTTACGGAGCTTTAGCAGCCCCTGCTCAGGTCTTACTTTTGCCTCAGGATTATTGTCGAAAACCGGATCTCCAATCGCTCCAAAGAGAACGGCATCCGAATCTTTGCAGATTTTGAGTGTTTCGTCAGGAAGAGGATCACCCGTTTTAAAAATGGCTTCAGCACCCATTAATCCGTAGGAATACTGGAATCTGCATTTAAAGACTTCTGCTACAGCATCCAATACTTTTATACTTTCACTGACCACCTCCGGCCCGATCCCGTCGCCGGGAAGAACTGCTATTTTAAAATAACTGTTGCTCATACTTTTGTGTTTTTAGTTCAAATTGTTTTATTGCCTGTTTTTTGCTGATTAAAAAATCAATATCGTCATAGCCGTTGATAAGGCATATTTTTTTATAGGAATCAAGCTCAAAAGTTTCTGTCTTTCCGTTAAAACTGATGGTTTGTCCTTCTACATCTACAGCAATTTCCAAACCAGGATTTTCCGTACTATTTATTAGAATGTCTTTCAAAAAATCTTCAGAAACTTTAACAGGAAGAAGTCCGTTGTTTAGGGCATTTCCTTTAAAAATATCAGCGAAATAGCTGGATACAATTACTTTAAAACCATAATCCGTCAAAGACCATGCGGCATGTTCCCTGCTGCTTCCACAACCGAAATTATTCCCTGCTACTAAGATTTCACCTCTGTATTTGGTATTGTTTAGTACAAAATCAGGATTCGGTTCTCCTGTATGGGCATTATATCTCCAGTCTCTGAACAGATTTTCTCCAAATCCTTTTCTGTCGATACTTTTAAGGAATCTGGCAGGAATAATCTGGTCCGTGTCTATATTTTCTGCAGGTAGCGGTACGGCAGTTGATTGTATATATGTTAATTTTTGCATTGTATAAAGTCTGTTTAGTTTAAGCTCTCAAAAGCGGAAATCCTTCCTTCTATAGCTGCTTTGGCTGCGGTGAGCGGACTTGCCAGGATAGTTCTGGCCCCTTGTCCCTGTCTTCCTTCAAAATTTCTATTGGAAGTTGAAACACAGTATTCTCCCTCAGGAATTTTATCATCATTCATTGCCAGACAGGCTGAACAACCGGGCTGGCGGATCTGGAATCCTGCATCATTAAAAATCTTGTCCAATCCTTCCTCATAGATCTGCTTTACAACCTGCTGGGAGCCGGGAACAATTAAAGCCTGTACATTTTCAGACTTATTTTTCCCTTTAATATACGCTGCTGCGGAACGGAAATCTTCTATCCGTGCATTGGTACAGCTTCCAATAAATACATGCTGTACGTTAATGCCTGACACTTCCTGTCCGGCTTTCAATCCCATGTATTTCAGAGCTTTTTCTTCAGATTCGTTCTGAGGAACAGGAATGGTTTCATTGACTGAAATTCCCATGCCCGGATTGGTTCCATAAGTAATCATCGGGAAAATGTCCGAAGCATCGAATGTCAGTTCTTTGTCAAAAGAAGCGCCTTCATCCGTTTTTAAAGTTTTCCAATAGGCCAGTTTATCTGTCCATTCTTCTCCTTTAGGCGAAAATGTCTTTCCTTTTACATAGTCAAAAGTAGTTTGATCCGGTGCGATCATTCCGCCTCGGGCTCCCATTTCAATACTCATATTGCAGACGGTCATTCTGCCTTCCATGGACATTTCTTCGAAGACATTTCCTGCATATTCACAGAAATATCCTGTTCCTCCATCGGTCCCGATTTTGGAAATAATATAAAGGATGACATCTTTTGCCTGAACATTATCATTGAGTTTTCCATCCACTGTGATCCTCATTGATTTGGGTTTATTGAGCAGCAGGCACTGGCTGGCAAAAACCTGCGCAACCTGGCTGGTTCCAATACCGAAAGCAATAGCACCAAAAGCACCATGGGTAGAGGTATGACTGTCGCCACATACAATACTCATTCCCGGTTGGGTGATTCCCAGTTCCGGAGCTATGATATGGACAATCCCCTGATACTGATGTCCCAATCCGAATAATTCGATATTATTTTTCTTACAGTTCTCCGTGAGCTGTTCTACCTGGTTTCTGGACAGTTCATCCCTGATAGGCTGTTCCTGGTTAAGGGTCGGAACATTATGATCTGCTGTAGCTACAATCTGCTTTGGTCTGAAAACTTCAAGATTTCTGGCTTCAAGTTCTGCAAAGGCCTGAGGACTGGTTACCTCGTGGATCAGATGTTTATCTATATAAATAATCTGAGGGCCGTCGGGAATAGTTTCTACCACGTGAGCATCCCAGACTTTGTCAAAAAGTGTCTTTTTATTGTTGTCCATTTTCAATTTCCTTGATTTTAAATCAATACTATCCTATTTTTCTACTGCATGTTTCCATGATCATAAACAGATCATCATTTTTAACTTCTTTCTTCCGGTCGGCGATCTTTAAAAATTCCTGATACAGGAAGTCAAGTTCATTTTTAGTGATCTCATAACCGATATGTTTAAACCTGTAAGCCAATGCAGAACGTCCGCTTCTCGCTGTAAGAATAATGGATGATGCATTGACTCCTACTTCTGCAGGATCTATAATTTCATAGGTTTCGCGGTTTTTAATAACTCCATCCTGATGGATTCCTGAGCTGTGTGCAAAAGCGTTGGCTCCTACAATTGCTTTATTCGGCTGTACGGGCATTCCCATTAGATCTGAAACCATTAAGCTCATTTCATTAAGCATTTTTGAATTGATATCGGTGTGAAAATTTAAGTCCTTATGTTGTTTTAAAATCATAACCACTTCTTCCAAAGCTGTATTTCCTGCTCTCTCTCCCAATCCGTTAATTGTACATTCGATCTGGCGGGCCCCGTTGATGGCTCCTGCAATTGAATTGGCTGTAGCAAGACCTAAATCATTATGGCAATGGCACGACAGAATCGCTTTTTCAATACCTTTTACATTCTCTTTCAGGTATTTTATTTTTTGTCCGTATTCTTCGGGAAGACAATACCCTGTTGTATCAGGAATATTCAAAACAGTAGCTCCCGCCTTAATTACTTCTTCACAGACTCTTGCCAGATAGGCATTGTCTGTTCTCCCCGCGTCTTCTGCATAAAACTCCACATCTTCTACATATCTTTTGGCATATTTTACGGCCTCCGAGGCTCTTTCAAGAATATCTTCCCGGTTGGAATTGAATTTATACTTAATATGAGAATCAGAAGTTCCGATTCCTGTATGAATACGGGGTCTTTTTGCATATTTCAATGCTTCGGCAGCCGTATCAATATCTTTTTTATTAGCTCTTGTCAATCCGCAGACTTTGGCATTTTTTACAAGTTTTGAAATTTCAGAAACAGATTCAAAATCTCCGGGGCTTGAAATCGGAAAGCCAGCCTCAATTACGTCAATCCCTAGCTTATCGAGCCTTTCTGCTATAATCAGTTTTTGTTGTGTATTCAGTTTACATCCGGGAACCTGTTCCCCATCCCTCAGCGTCGTATCAAAAATTTCGATTTTTTCGGAATTCATAATGAAGTTTTTTACTTAATTTTGATCAAAACTACTGCTTACAATATTTTTACATTTTCATATGTACTGAAAATTACAATATTCAACAGTCAGCAAAATGATTATATTTACTTAATAATCAAATATTTAAATTTTATAAATTTACAATGGCAGAATTGCAGAAAGATTTTTTGTTTATACTGATTAAGTCATTAACCACATCTGAAAAGCGTCAGTTCAGGCTGTATGTGAACCGTCTCGGAATTAATGTTGATGCTAAATTTCTGCTCCTTTTTTCGGAGCTGGATAAGATGAAGGAATACGATGAGCAGATCATCATTGAGAAAAAAATTTCTACCAAACAGCAGCTTTCCAATATGAAAGCTAATCTTTATAAACAAATTCTGGTGAGCCTCCGCACAAACCCAATCCATCAGAATTATAGGATACAGCTTCGTGAACAACTAATTTTTGCTAATATTCTATATCAAAAAGGACTTTATAAACAGGCTTTAAAAATACTGGACAAAACGAAACAGTCTGCTCTGGAACTGGATGAAAAAATTATTGTCTCTGAAATCATTGATCTTGAAAAAGTAATTGAATCACAGTTTATTACAAGAAGCATTGAAGGGCGTGCAGATGAATTGATCAAACAGTCCACAGAAATCAGTAGGCAGAATCAATATGCAACAGAACTTTCTAATCTGTCACTGAAATTATACAGTGAAATGCTGACACATGGCTATGTAAAAAATGATACAGACCGGGAAAAAGTGCTGAATCTTTTCAATGAGCAGATTCAGAATATAAAACTGGAGAAACTGAACTTTACAGAGAAATTATGGTATTTCAAAGCACATGTATGGAAAAACCAATTGTTGCAGGACTATAAATATACCCTGAAATATGCCTATCAGTGGGTAGATCTTTTTCATAAAAACCCGGAGATGATCATTGGCCATCCTGTATGGTATATTAAAGGGAACACTTATCTGCTGAAGATTTTATTTCTGTACGGAAATATAGATATTCTGGAAGAGCATTTTGAGCATTTCAATACCATGGTAAAATCTCAGAATTTTAACCAGAATGAAAACCTGCAGGCTTTAATTTTTCTTACCCATTACAATACTTTAATGAATATTCATTTTGTAAAAGGTGAATTTTTTACAGGAACGAAGCTTATCCCTGAAATTGAACTGAAGATGGACAGGCTCAGGGAAAGAATTGATGAACACCACTTTATGATCCTCTATCTGAAGATGGCCGCGATGTTTTTCGGAAGCAAAAAGTTTAAAAAATCTATTGAATATGCCATGAAGGTCGTGGAGTGTAAAGGAAATGTTCAGGAGGATCTTCTTTTCCATACCCGCATCCTTATCCTGATGGCCAAATATGAATCCGGAAATGATGAAGATTATGATGAATTTATCAATTCCACTTTAAAATTTGCCCGTAAAATGAAAAAACCGGAAGCTTTTCATTTTGAAAGCATTCAGTTCTTTAAAAACATTAATAGCCTGGTTTTAAATAAGCAGCAGGAATCATTTAAAGCTTTTGATAAAATACTGGAAGAATTTTCCAAGAACGAATATTACAGAAGGTCCTTACTGTATATTGACATTCATGGCTGGGTAAAATCTAAGGTGAGAAATGTGGATGTGATAGAAATTATCAAGCAGAAAGTAAGATATAAAAGAAAGAATTAAAACCCGGCTGGTGACTGAGAGAGCCCAAGTTACCAATGGTTTTTTCGTGCTTTTGATCAAGATTTCATTCGGTGATTATTGTAGATGTTGGCTTCGGGAGCCTCAGCCAACATGATGTGATCCTTCATTGAATATTTCAACGAATAACTAATATGAAAATTGGTGGCTGAGGAACTCGAAGCCACCATATTTCTATATTCTTTCTATAAAATTCAATGCATTCTTATAACTGATCTTTTCCATAATTTCAGAAGAAAAATTCTTTTCAATTCTGCTGTTGATGGAATTAAAAGCTGATGCATCATCGTATCCTTCAAAGAAAAAAGGAAAACGGGATTTATCCGGATGGTCTTTACAATAGAAGAAATCTGCACCATAGGCAATGGCATCTTCTGCTCCTAAATCAAGCCCATATTGGATATGTTCATACAATTTTTCAGGATTTGTTTCATCAACACAGTTTCGGATAAAATTAAGTCCGATCAGGCCTTTTCTTTTAATTATTTCTTGTGCCAGTTCGTCCGGAAGATTTCTGTTTTTATCCTGAATATTACGGTAGTTGGAATGGCTTGCCAGAATAGGAATGCTATAGTTCTTTTGGTCAATATAATTGAGGATACCGTAGGCCAGCTGGTCGCTTGTATGGGAGAAATCGATGGCGATTTTTCTGTCTGCGATATAATCGATCAGAACTTTCCCATCCTCTTTCAAGCCGGCTTCAGAATTATTCCCGCCTCCAAAACGGTTTTCAGTATGGTGGGTTATTCCTAAATAAAGAATTTTTTGGGTTTCCTCAATAATTTTTTCCAGATTTTTAAAACCCGATTCCAAGGTATCATCTTCGCCGCAAAAACCGGATGCATTCTCAATAGATGCAATTACTCCTACCCTGTTTTCATTCTCAGGGTTTTTGTAATTTTCACCATTAAATAAGAAAAATTTTTCATTTTTAAGCAAATCAGAAAACAGTTTGCTCTGCCTGGCTCCATAGACTGTACTATTAGCTCCTGTAGCTGAATAAATAGCCATTACCTGGAGTTTTACATTGCCTTCTTGTAAATAAGGAAGTGAACAGCCCAATTCTTTATCATCAATTGTTGACCCTGCTTTTAATAAATAGCATAGTAAATCACAATGCAGGTCAATCGTAAAGTTTTTCATTTTATTGTAAATATTTTTAATTGTTTCACTCGAATTTAGATGGGGATTATAACGCAAAAACTTCATTTCCATAGTATTATTAAAGGGAAATACTGAAAATGCCAGAGTCTTTTTCTATGGAAAATTTAGGTTGGGAATCAATACATTTAGAACCTCGAGTGAAAATTTAAAGATTCAATGGTAATTCTTATTTCAAATATACTTTAAAAATAGCATATTATTTAAAAAATGCGTATTTTTGCAACTTAAAATTTCTTAGTAAACAATGATAAAAATTACACTTCCAGACAATAGTGTCAAAGAATTCGAAGGAGAAGTTACTCCTTTAGATGTGGCAAAATCTATAAGCGAGGGATTGGCTAGAAATACCATCTCCGCAGTTGTAAACGGCAAACAAGTAGAAACGACCACACCTATAACCACGGATTCAACGGTGCAATTGTTGACATGGAATGATGATCTTGGAAAGAAAGCGTTCTGGCATTCTTCTGCCCACCTGTTGGCGCAGGCTATCCTTGAATTTTATCCTGCTGCTAAGCTAACGATAGGACCTGCCATTGAAAGCGGATTCTATTATGATGTGGATTTCGGGGACGAGAGTTTATCTGAAAAGGATTTTGAGAAGATTGAAAAGAAAGTTTTGGAAAATGCCAAGAAAGGTTCAACATTCTCTTTATATCCTGTTTCTAAAGAAGAAGCATTAAAAACATATGCAGATAACCCTTACAAAGTAGAACTTATTTCTAATCTTAATGATGGAGAAATCACTTTTGTAACCCACGATGATTTCACGGATTTATGCCGTGGAGGCCATATTCCCAATACTAGTATTGTAAAAGCTGTTAAGATTTTAAATGCAGCCGGAGCTTACTGGAGAGGAAATGAGAAAAATCCTCAATTAACAAGAGTTTATGGTATTTCTTTCCCAAAACAGAAGGAGCTTACTGAATATCTTGAAAGACTAGAAGAGGCCAAAAGAAGAGACCACAGAAAACTGGGTAAGGAACTTGGCATTTTCGCATTCTCTGAAAAAGTGGGTGCGGGTCTTCCTTTATGGCTGCCAAAAGGTACTGCTTTAAGAAGAAAGTTGGAGAATTTCCTTTCTGATGCTCAAAAAAAAGGAGGTTATGAGTTCGTCATGTCTCCGCATATCGGGTCAAAAGAACTGTATGTAACTTCCGGACACTGGGATAAATATGGTGCAGACAGCTTCCAGCCGATCAAAACTCCAAATGAAGGAGAAGAATTTATGCTGAAGCCTATGAACTGCCCTCACCACTGTGAAATCTACAAAACTTCACAATGGAGCTACAGGGATCTTCCTAAGAGATATGCAGAGTTCGGGACCGTTTACAGATATGAGCAGAGCGGAGAGCTTCACGGACTGACCAGAGTTCGTGGATTTACTCAGGATGATGCTCACCTTTTCTGTACTCCGGATCAGCTTTCAGAAGAATTTGAAAAAGTAATTGATTTAACGCTTTATGTGTTCAAATCATTAGGTTTTGAAGATTTTGTAACTCAGGTATCCTTAAGAGATCCTGATAACAGAGAAAAATATATCGGTTCCGATGAAAATTGGGAAAAGGCCGAAAACGCAATCATCAATGCCGCAGAGAAAAAAGGTTTGAAAACGATTGTAGAATATGGTGAAGCTGCGTTCTACGGTCCGAAACTGGATTTCATGGTAAAAGATGCCTTAGGAAGAAAATGGCAGCTGGGGACTATCCAGGTGGATTACAACTTACCGGAAAGATTTGATCTTCACTATATCGGAAACGATAATGAGAAGCACAGGCCGGTAATGATTCACAGGGCGCCATTCGGTTCTATGGAACGTTTTATCGCGATCCTTTTAGAGAATACTGCAGGTGATTTCCCGTTATGGCTAAGCCCTGATCAGTTCATTATTCTACCGATCAGTGAAAAATATGTAGATTATGCAAAAAAAGTTTCACAATTTTTAGAAAATCACGATATTAGCGGTCTGATTGACGACAGAAATGAGAAGACAGGGAAAAAGATCCGTGATGCGGAATTGAAGAAGATTCCATTCATGCTGGTTGTAGGTGAAAATGAAGAGAATGACGGCACAATTTCTGTAAGAAGACGTGGTGAAGGTGATCTTGGAGTCATGAATATGGAAGATTTTGTTTCTTACTTTAAAAAAGAGGCAACAATCTAAGGAACATTTAAATATTAAAGAATTAAAGATTGAAAAATTTGAAACGATATTAATCTTTTTAAATGTTCAATTAAAATTAGTTATTAACCAATAAAATTATAATACAATAGCACAAAGATTTAACAACAGGGGCCCACAGAGACGTCCTGTACAGGAGGACTTACACTTGATCAACGATAAAATTCGTGTGAGAGAGCTTCGTTTAGTGGGCGATAACGTAGAGCCGGGAATTTTTCCAATTGATAAAGCAAGACAGCTTGCCATTGAACAGGAATTAGACTTGGTCGTAATTTCGGATAAGGCCGAACCTTTCATTGCAAGGATATTAGACTATAAAAAGTTTTTATACGAGCAAAAGAAAAAGCAGAAAGAACTTAAAGCCAAGCAAATAAAAGTGGTGGTAAAGGAGATCCGTTTCGGACCTCAGACTGACGACCATGATTATGAATTTAAGAAGAAACATGCTGAAAAATTCCTTGAAGAAGGTTCTAAATTGAAGACTTACGTTTTTTTTAAGGGTCGTTCCATTATCTTTAAAGACCAGGGAGAAATCTTACTTCTAAAACTTGCTCAGGAATTGGAGCACGTTGGAAAAGTAGATCAGCTTCCAAAGCTTGAAGGAAAAAGAATGATTATGATGATGAGTCCTAAAAAACCAGCTAAATAGTTTTAACAGGCTGAATGGTCTGTCTTCTATCATATAAAAACCTCAAATTACTTTGAGGTTTTTTTATATTAAAGTTTTCAGGGATAAGTTTAAGAGATATAGAAAAAGATAAAGTCAATCGTCAAAGTTGGGAGGCTGGTTTACTTACAAATAAAATGATTATATAGTATTGTGTTTTTATATAAATAGATCATTTTAATGTAAATTTCTTTGAATAACTAAAGATTCTCCCCCAACTTTTAAGACTGACCTGTTGTTCAGTACACTGTACTTTTCTTTCTAGAATAATTTATAAGCCTGTATTATCCTTCAAAATCACCACAGTCGTGCTCTTTGAATAGAGATAAAGCTTTTTGGGTTGTAAAATATCTGGACAGTCTTTTATTATTTAACTCCAGCTTTTGGCCTTCTACAACCAGCTCGTAGACGGGTGCTTTATCTATCTGGGTTAGAATATATGTTCTTTCCGACGTTTTTAAAATAGTTTTGTTTCCTTCGATGGAAAATGAAAATCCATCAATTTTAAAAGTATCATTTTTATCGCAGACATTGGTCCATATCATTTTATCCTTCGTGATGGATAAGCTTGCCAAATCGCATGAATAACAGTTGCCGGAGAATTCTATACCATATTTTTCATACCTATTTGTACTTTTGCTATTCAGTACATCAATAGGAACCAGCGCTGAAAAATCAGCCGGTATATCAGCTTTTGAAATATGATTCTTTACCGGACCCGACATGGAAACGGTATCTTTTTTTACCGTCTTAGAAACTGGGCTGTCCATTTTTTTCTCTGAAGCCGGTGAACAAGAAGCCAGCAAAGCTGTCACAAGTGAAAAGTTGATTACTACATTTTTCATGTGTCTACAATAATTTACAATACTTAATTTACCTTTCGTAAAATTCTCTAAAATTTACCATTCAATATATCCCTGATTTCAGCCATTTATTCCCTATATTAGGACGTTTTGTTAGTCGCTGCTGTGAAGACCTATACCTTTGGCTAAAAATAGAAAATGAAAATCTCATATCAGTTTTTTATATCATCTATGGTCATTATTTCTGTGGGATGCAATCCGAAAAATAAATCATCAGAAACTAACAAACCTACAGCCGAAGTTACGCAGAAAACCATAACATTTGCCGATTTCAAAAAGATAAAAGGTGTAGATAATGTGCAGGATGTCTCTTTTAAATTATTTACCAAGCTAGATTCTGTAAGATTTTTCGTAGCTCCGGATAAAGATTCACATCATCTGAAAATAGCTTATAATAAACTGGACAATTATTATGGATTTGAGGAATTTGATGACTTCTACTCTATTCATTACAGCATTAACAATAATATTTCGAACAGCATTGAGGCGTTTGTCCTGAAATCGGAATTCACGGCGGCGTTTGACTTAACTTTGCAAGATGCAGATCTTTATGAGATAAGAAGCAGCACATTTAAGGAATCGACTGATTTTAAGAATAAATCTTTTAAAAAATTCGGTACCATTGCTGAGATTTCAGAACAGGAATTAAAGCAAGTTCAAAAAAACAAATCGGTGAAGCACTGGTGAAAAATCCGAATATAAAACTGCAGGATGACAACTGGGTTTACACTGAAAATGACAGAAAAGAAGTCATTACACAACATGAAAACATCTCTACAGAGACAGGACCGCTTGCTAATGAATATGTAGGACGTTCACCTTACTTAAACCTGGAGGTTTTCAAAGAAAATTCTGACGAAGTCGCAGATTCCTTCTATTCTTTTTACAATATAAAGTATGCAATCACGTTTGAGCTGGGTACAGAGGGCTACCCACAAATTCTTCCTGATAAAGGCTGGGTTACATACATCTCATCCAATAATGATGTGGGAAGTAATTTTGTTATCGCTAAATACTTGCCGCAAACCAAAAAACAGGACAATCTTTTATATGTAAATTTTACCAATTTCAAAATAGCGGATGATAAAAAGGCATTTTGGACAGATAACGATACCTTTTATGCAGAAGTCTATCCGCTTAATTCTGCTTCGGGCAATGGCAAAAAGCAGAAAACAGCTTATATAAAAATCCAGTTTAAGGCTGACTTGTTTTAGGAAGGAATATTTCTGAAAATTAAAAACCCCTGAAATCAGCCAGTGTTTATGGGGATAAAGTCCAATATCTTTGCGGCAGATATTTAAATATACAATGAAAAAAACAAGTTTAGTCTTCCTTTTTTGTTTACTGAGTTTTATGACTTTTGCACAATCGTTAAAAGTGGTTATTAAACAAGACGGAAAAGTAATTGAGCCCGTAAATGATGTTTATGAACTGAAAAAATCTGCTTTCCTGTTCGAAATCACATCTGCCAATCTGGAAGGATTTTTAGTAGGTGCCACTACGGATAAGGATATTTATACGGCTGCTGCAGGTCTTTATAATCCTGAAGTTCCATGGTTCCAGAGTACAGGTATGGCGGAGGAACTGTACAATAAAGACAGAGAACTGTTTTTGACGGATCAGGCACCATCCTATTGGTATTACACCGATGCAAAAGACCATAGATTCGATAAAAATCCTAAAGGCAATTTAAAACAATGGACGGCTACGCGGACTATTGCAAGGTTTTATGACATCATGGCGGACCAGGCAGTCAGTTTAAAAGATTTTGAAGGAAATGCTTATATATTAATGTATGAGCCTGTATATAACGCCGAATATGACTTAACAGGAAAGAAAAACCTATTTCAAGCGGTGTTGAGTTTCAAAGATTAATTATTACACACCTAATTATTTGATTTATATAAAGGTCTGCTTCCGTAATGAAAGCAGGCCTTTTTGTGAGATGAATATTTTACTCGATAATCAAACCATATTCAATAGCCAGTTTAATGGCTGAACTAAGATTAGACGTCTGAAATTTTTCAATGAGATTTTTCCGGTGGCTTTCTACGGTGTGCGGACTGATAAAAAGTTTTTCTGCCATCTGATTGGTGGTAAGTCCTTTTGAGGCTTCGGCTAAAATTTCTTTTTCTCTTCTCGTCAGTTTCGGAACCTGATGTAACCCATCCGCGGATTTTTTCTCCAAAACAGACCTGGTTTGTGAACATAAAAACTGGTTACCAGCGTAAACGGTAGTAATACCTTCCAGAATTTCGGAAACCGAAGCATTTTTTTGAATGTATCCCAAAGCACCTTCAGCCAAAGTACTGTTAATCACAGGCAGTTCGTTATGAACGCTAAGCATAATAATCCGGAGATTCCCGTACTTTTTCTTTAGAGGTTTCAGGAGTTCGATGCTGTTGGTATCTACCAGATTGATATCCAGCAGCAAAATATCGACAGCCTGTTTTGCCAGGCCTGCATTCATTTCCGAAACGCTTTTGAAACAATCTACCACATCTATGGTATCACTGTTTCCTAAAATATTCTTCAGCCCTTCCAAAAGAAGTGGATGATCGTCTGTTATGGCTACTTTTATCATGTTTAATGAATAGGAATTTGAAGTTCTATACTGGTCCCAATATTCAGTTCGGAGGTGATGTTCATTGTTCCTTTTAAAAACTGGACCCTTGATTCTATATTATGAAAACCAGCTGTTTTTCTTACATCTAAGACTGCAGGGTCAAAACCTCTGCCGTTGTCTTCTACCGTAAGATGTAATACATTTTCTTCTTCACTTATCTGAATAATAATTTCGGAAGTACCGGCATGTTTTACGGCGTTGTTGACCAATTCCTGGATGATCCGGTATATGATGAGCTGCTTTTCTTCTGATACGGAATTACTGTAATTGATAAATTCGGCATGGATATCTAATGTGCTGCTGGACATGCGGGTAGCAAATTCCCGGATAGCTGCTTCCAAACCGTATTTCATTAATAAATCGGGCATTAAATTATGCGCTACACGTCTCAGCTCTTCTACAGCATCATCAATCTGGTTAATCGATTTTGAAATTCCTTCCTCTATATTTTCGGATTGATGGGAATCTAAAGAAGACAATTGAAGTTTAGTTCCTGAAAGCAGTCCTCCCAGTCCGTCATGAAGATCCCGGGCTAAGCGGCCACGCTCCTGTTCCTGCCCTTCCAGCAATGCAGTAAGGGTAGATATTTTTGAATTTTGTTTCTCTTTTTCCAGGGCTAAGGCATGCAGTTCGTCCCTCTGTTTCATAGATTTTACCCGTTGCTTATAAGCATAAAGCAGTAAGGTGATCAAAACGATGAAAATAAAGATAAAAACAATGTAGTAGGTATTGATCTTTTCCTTGAATGTCAACAGCCTCTTATAATTGCTGATGTCATTATTTTTTTGTTTGGTTTCTAATTTTGCCAGCCGGAGCTGCTGCTCTTTTTTCTCCGATTCAAGTTCTGAAAATTTCAGCCGTTCCCGCTGATTTTCTTCCACCAGTTTCAAATTGTTGTAAACCTGTTCACGTTGTGCCCGAAGAATATTGATTAACCTGATTTCCTGTGCTTTTTTATCACTTTCCAGCTGCAGCTTTATATACTTCTGTTTCTGCCGTTCTTTATCAAACTGTGATTCCAGTCTTTTGGTAATATCCAGTTTTTCCTGATCATAAACGTTTTTGTATTTATCAACATAGCTTTTATAATACGTCAGCGCTTCTTTGTAATTGCCTTGCTCTTCGCTAATCCGGGATAAAGATTCAAGGATGGATAATTCTATATTATGATCTCTCACCGGGCTTTTTCCAATTTCCATGGAGGCTTTTAGAAAGTAAGACTTGGCTAAATCATAATTTTTATCCTGCAGGGCCAGTTCTGCCAAAATCCCAAATGAAGAAGCAATATGAATGGCATCACCGGTTTCCAGGCTCACCCGATTCGCTAATTCCGCATATTGCATGGCCTTATCTCTATCAAAATCAGTATATAAATTCGCTAAATTGATGGCAGCATATGAAAGACTGCTCCTGTTGAGCATAACCTCTTTATTTTTATTGAAAGTTGAAATAGACTGCAAATAATACTGTTCTGCCTTATTTCTCAACGCGGTATCAGAAGGATTTTGAGCGTATTTCTGTTCGTATACGTACCCCATCCGCATATAGGCATCGAAGATAAGATTAGGATCATTTTGTCTGGATGCCAACAGCAAAAACTGTTTGCTGTATTTTTCTTCCAGCTGATATTCATTAAGGTTAGAATAAATAGTGGACAACTCTTTGGCTGCGTTGCCAAATCTTCCGTACAGCGTAGAAGTCGTGGGCGAGTTTTCGTAATAATCAATAGCTTTCAGGTAAGCAGCAACAGCATCGGCCGTTTTATTATTGCGTATCAGAATCCAGCCCTTTGCATACTGGAGGTAGCCTTTAGCTTCATTGCTGTTCGTTTTTAAACTATATAGCCTTGCCATCTCCAGGCTTTTTAAAGATTCAGATTCTTTATTATCAAGTCGATAATTCATAGCCTGCACAGCATACAAAATGGTAGCATATTTTCCATCGGCCTGTTTTGCTGCAATGGAAATGTTGGTTTCTAAAATCTGATAGGATCTGGATTTAAATTTATGGAAAAATAAGGCAGTAGCGAATTTTGGGGCCAGATTCAGCCGCTCTGCTGTATTGTATGAAGCATGGTCATATTCCTTTTCTAATTTGCTTAAAACATCCTGTGCCTGAGCAAAAAACGAACAAATACATAAAGTAAATATAAATAACAACCTGTACATCAAACCCTTGTCTCTATTAAGTTTTATTCCATTAAAAAACGTAAATATAGGAAAATACCCTCTAATCTGTTTCGCAGTCAAGTTTTTCAGACCATTCTGATCATTTACTTCGCCGTTTTATTTTTAATAATCTTTGAGTTAAAGATAATCAAAGGCATTAAATGAAAATATCCCTGATAATAGTGGTTTTTAGTTTATTCCTTTATATCAGCCATAATTGAATTGTATACAATACCTGTTTCCTAGGCACTCTATTAATTTAGCGTTAATAATGCATTACGTTGCTTTATATTTTAATCAATTATTATCTTAGATCAATATATTGCGGATATTTTCCCTATACATTTGTGATATAGAAATACTATTAATTTATTAATCATAAAAAAAATAAACAATGAGCACACTTACATTAAAAGACGGAACAGAAATTTATTACAAAGACTGGGGAAAAGGACAGCCTGTGTTCTTTCACCACGGATGGCCATTATCCAGCGATGACTGGGATGCACAGATGCTTTTTTTCCTGGAACAGGGCTACAGGGTTATTGCTCATGACAGAAGAGGCCACGGAAGGTCTGAGCAGACTGCAGAAGGACATAACATGGACACGTATGCGTCTGATGTTGCAGAAATTGTAGAAGCTTTAGATCTTAAAGATGTTATTCATGTAGGACACTCTACCGGAGGTGGTGAAGTGATCAGATATGTGGCACAATACAGTAAAGGAAGAGCTTCCAAAGCAGTATTGATAAGTGCAGTAACACCAATTATGGTGAAGACTGAAAACAATCCCAATGGTGTTCCAATGTCTATTTTCGATGATATCCGTCACAATACAGCGACTCAGAGACAGCAGTATTTTGTAGATTTCTCATTAGCATTCTATGGTTATAACAGAGAAGGTGCAAAAGAATCTGAAGGAATTCGCAGAAATTGGTGGAGACAGGGAATGATGGGGTCTATCAAAGCTCATTATGACTGTATCAAAGCTTTCTCTGAAACAGATTTCACAGAAGACCTTAAAAATACTGAAGTCCCTGTTTTGGTACTGCATGGTGAAGATGATCAGATTGTACCTTACGAAATTACAGGTGTTGTAGCTGCAAAACTGGTTAAAAACGGAAAGCTTATTACGTATCCGGGGTTTCCTCACGGAATGCCGACTACAGAAGCAGAAACTATTAATAAAGATTTATTAGAGTTCTTTAAATCATAATCTAATAGTCAATCATAATAGAAATAAAGCTGCAGATACTTTCACCTGCAGCTTTTTTTTAAATCTTTTTTATCACGGATCGAACCAAGATCTTTTATTTCCGAAGAATTTATTATAAATACCACCCTACCTCAAAAAATTGATGTTTTTTTTGTATCTTTGCACACTATTATTTCTAATGTCTTTAGGAGTAACTAAAACAGATATTGATAACAAAACAATAAAAAAGCAGAACAATGCCAAAATTAAAAACGAAATCAGGTGCTAAAAAGCGTTTTAAACTTACCGGAACAGGGAAGATTAAAAGAAAGAATGCTTTCAAAAGCCACATCTTAACTAAGAAAGAAACTAAGCAGAAGAGAAATCTTACGCAGACTTCTTACGTTGCAGCTGTGGATACAAAAAGCGTTCTACGTCAATTAGCCATTAAGTAGTTTTTATAAATCTATATTCGGTTTATAAGAATTCAAACAAATTCAACAATTTAACCCTGAAATGGTGCCACTAAGAGCAGTTATCTGCCGCCCCTTTCAAAAAAACAATTTAAATTATGCCAAGATCAGTAAATGCAGTAGCTTCAAGAGCTCGCAGAAAGAAAATTATTAAGCAAGCTAAAGGTTTTTTCGGTAGAAGAAAGAACGTTTGGACTGTAGCTAAAAACGCGGTAGAAAAAGCAATGCAATATGCTTACCGTGGAAGAAAAGAGAAAAAGAGAAACTTCAGATCACTTTGGATTACTCGTATCAACGCGGGTGCCAGAGAACATGGAATGTCTTACTCTCAGTTTATGGGAGCTCTTAAAAAGAACAACGTAGAGCTTAACAGAAAAGTTTTAGCTGATTTAGCAATGAATCACCCTGAGGCTTTCAAAGCAGTTGTAGATCAAGTAAAATAATGTAGAATTTTTTGTTATCAATATAAATCCCGGGCTAATGTCCGGGATTTTTTTATATACTATCATATTATTATTTTCTTCATTGTATCCATATAAATTAAAGAAATTTCGCGATTTTGAAAATGTACTAAAAAAATGAAATCATATCGGAAAGTTTTCCTTTTTGCATAAAATAAAATTGATTTTTATTATCTACATTTGTTGAATTATTAAATCTATAAATCTTTAGTTAAAAGTGAAAAAAATAACGACTGTTTTACTCCTTTCTTTATCAGCTTACAGCCTTCATGGCCAGAATTTTATACAGGCTTATCAAACAAGGGTTGATAAGATAACCCAAGCCAATATTACAGCAAACCTCCAGAGCTTTGGAGATTTTGGGATAAAAGCCACAGGCACTATAGAAAATACAAATGCCCTGAACTGGCTCAAAACAAAATACCAGTCTTACGGGTACGATGCAAGCCAGATCACAGAAGACAGTTTTACCTATAATGGCAACACTTCAAAAAACTTAATTATCACCAAAACAGGTACTGTTTATCCCAACATTTATGTGATTATCTGTGGTCATTACGATACAGTAGCTGGTCCGGGAGTCAGTGACAATGGCAGCGGAACTGCTATTATGCTGGAAGCGGCAAGAATTTTAAAGGATGTGCCTACTGAATATTCTGTGAAATTTATTCATTTTTCCGGTGAAGAACAGAATCTTTTGGGAAGTACTCATTATGTAAATAACGTTGTTTTCCAGAATAGTGTACGCCAGCTTAATCTGAAAGTTGTCTTTAATATTGATCAGGTAGGAGGAAAGTTAGGGAATGTAAACAATAATATCAAGTGTGAAAGTGATCAGAGCGGACAGACAGGAAATAATGCAGCGTCATTGGCGATGACACAACAATTGGCGACCTGTACCACCTTATATTCTCCGCTTCAGACCACGATGTCAAATGCATACAATTCTGATTATATGCCGTTTGAGAATAAAGGAGATATCATTACAGGATTTTATGAAACGGTCAGAAGCTATAATGAACATACTCCCAATGATACTTTTGCCAATGTGGATCCTGTTTACGTGTTTAACGTTGGAAAAGCAGCTTTAGGAGCATTGCAGCACTTTGCAGTAGCTTCAACCACTGTTTTGGCAACAGATGATGTGGAAACTGAAAATTCGTTAGAAGCAATCAGGATGTATCCCAATCCGGCCCGTGATGTCTTACATATCGAACTTCCAGAAGATCACAATAGCTTTAAGGTAGAAATTAGTGATATGAATGGCCGCTTAATTTTAAATGCAGAGAACGAAAAGAAAATGAATACTTCCGGTCTGGCAAACGGAGCGTATATGGTCACTGTAAAATCCGATAAAAACAGCATCACCAAAAAAGTCATCATAAAAAAATAACCACACCAATCCAAAATATTTAATATGAAAAAACTTACCACCTTTTTATGGGCTGCATTAGCGGCCGGAAATGTCAGTGCCCAGACTCTGATTCAGGCGTATAAAAACAGGGCCGATCTGGTTTCCCAGACCAGCATCACCGCCAATCTACAGGAGTTCTCCAATTTTGGAATAAAAACCACGGGATCTCTGAATAATGCCAATACCCTGGCCTGGATCAAAAACAAGTATACTTCTTACGGATATTCTTCCAGCCAGATTGTAGAAGACCCCTTCACTTTTGGAAGTACGAGCTCCAAAAACCTGGTTATTACCAAAACGGGAACTCTTTATCCTGACAAGTATGTAATTATCTGCGGACATTATGATACGATTACAGGTCCCGGAACAAATGATAATGGCAGCGGGACTTCAGTTATTTTAGAGGTAGCCAAAATTTTAAAAGATGTTCCTACGGAATATTCCATCAAGTTTATTCATTTCTCAGGAGAAGAACAGGGCTTATATGGCAGCTATCATTATGCCAATGATATTGCGTACCAGAGCGGTGTAAAAAAGCTGGATATCAAACTGGTTTTTAACCTCGATCAGGTAGGCGGTAAATTAGGCAAAACCAACAGTAAAATTGTCTGCGAAAGAGATACTGCCGGACAGTCAGGAAACAATGCAGCTTCCAATACCGTTACGCAGCAACTGGCAACATGCACTACCCTGTACTCTCCTCTTCAGACCAGTATTTCCAATGCTTATTCCTCAGATTATATGCCTTTTGAACAGAAAGGATATGTCATCACAGGCTTTTATGAATATACCAGAAGTTATACTGAACATACGGTGAACGATACCTTTGCTAATGTAGACCCTGTTTATGTATTTAAAGTGGCCAAGGCCGCTGTAGGTGCCATGCAGCATTTTGCTACAGCATCTTCAACCGTTACAGCTGTTTCTGCAGGTAAAGAAAAGCCAGTAAAATCACTGGAATCCGCGAAAATGTATCCAAACCCTGCAAAAGATATTTTAACAGTAGAATTACCTGATCCCACAATAAAAGATTTCACGGTTGAAATTACTGATCTAAAAGGACTTTCTGTATTGAAAGCAGAAAATAAGTCCCAGATAAATGTTTCACACTTAGAGAACGGAATTTATTTATGTACTGTTAAAAGCGAAGGTTCAAGCATTACCAGAAAGGTTATTATTGAAAAGTAAATACAGCTTATGTCCCGGCTTTGCCCGGGACTTTTATTATTCAGATTTATCACCAATCACCACAATCTTAAAATAATTAAAATGAAAAAAACAATCACAATTTTTTCTGTTTGTCTGGCTGTATTCAGCAGTAAGGCTCAGACTTTTATCCAGGCTTACCTGGACAGAGCCAATCTGGTTTCCCAAACCAATATTACCACGAACTTACAGCAGTTTTCAAACCTGGGCATCAAAACGACAGGTTCACTCAAAAATGCCAATGCATTAACCTGGCTGAAAAATAAGTACAGTTCATTCGGATATTCTGCCAGCCAGATCGTAGAAGATCCTTTCACGTTTGGGAGTACAAGTTCCAAGAACCTGGTCATTACCAAAACAGGAACTGTTTATCCCAATAAATTTGTGATCATCTGCGGGCATTTTGACAGCATTTATGGCCCGGGAGTGAATGATAACGGAAGCGGCACCTCTATTATTCTAGAAGCTGCAAGAATTTTAAAAGATGTTCCTACAGAATATTCAATTAAGTTTATCCATTTTTCCGGTGAAGAGCAAGGACTGAGAGGAAGTACCCATTACGTCAATAATGTAGCGTATGAGAATGGGGTAAGGGTATTGGACATCAAGCTGGTATTCAATCTTGATCAGGTAGGCGGTGTTATGGGCAACAACAATAATACGGTATACTGTGATCAGGATATGGCAGGACCTACAAGCAATAATGCAGCTTCGGCGGCAGTAACGCAGCAGCTGAGAAACTGTACAGCACTTTATTCTCCTCTTCTGACTGATGTGGATCCTGCAGAGAGCACAGATTATATTCCGTTTGAAAGAAAGGGTGAAGTAATTACCGGCTTTTTTGAAAGAATAAGAAGCACCTATCCGCATACTTCCAATGATACTTTTGCGAACACAGACCCTGTTTATATTTACAAAATAGGAAAGGCAACAGTGGGAGCCCTGCAGCATTTTGCCGTTGCCACTTCTGTAAGTTCACTCGTATTGGGAGCAAAAGAAACTGTTTCAAATCATTCTCTTGAAACAACCGTATCCATTTATCCTAATCCATCTAAAGATACTATTCATATTGAACTTCCTGAGACGGACAGAAAAGATTTCAGCTTTGAAATTACAGACCTGTCAGGAAAATTACTCCTTAAAACAGCTAACGAAAAGACAGTCAATGTTTCAGGACTGGCTGCAGGAGCCTATATTGGAATCATTAAAGCTGATGGACAGACTGCTGTACGAAAAATTCTGATTGAAAGATAATTGAAAAATTAAATGTGAAATGTGAGCAGGAAAGATTTTCCTGCTTTTTAATTTAATCTGATCTCGGAAAGTTGTTGAATTCAAAATCAGAACTACAGGTCAGTTTTATTAATTTTCCTTTCCTAAACTATTCCTGGATTAGTATCTAGGTATCCATGTCAAGGTTTAAAACCTTGACATGGATATGTGTAGCCACATACTGTAAATATTCTTAATCCGAACCCATTTAATAATTCTCAGATTTTAAACGCATAGTTTTACAGTAGCTACGTATATTCTTAAGGGTTGCAAAGGCAGAATCGAACAGAAATCGATTTGACTAAGCCTTCGTTTTATCCTTTCCTTGTCTATTTATCCCTATTTAGAAGAACTTTCTCAATATCCTCCATCGCAAATCCTTTTGCCTTAAGCAGAATCAGGAAATGATATAGCAGATCTGCAGCTTCGTTCCTAAAAAGATCATCATTGGTGTCTTTTGCTTCAATAACCAGTTCTACGGCTTCCTCTCCTACTTTCTGAGCCATTTTATTAATGCCTCTCTGATAAAGGGAGTACGTATAAGAACCTTCTGTTTTATCATCAATTCTTTCGGCAATCTTTGCTTCTAATTCATATAAAAAGCCTTTACTTTCCTTTTCACCAAAACAGCTGAAACTTCCGGTATGGCAGACTGTATTCTTGGGAATCACCTGTATTAAAACCGTATCCTGATCACAGTCTATCCTGATGTTTTTTACGGTCAGGAAATTACCGGACTCCTCTCCTTTTGTCCAGAGCCTGTTTTTTGAACGGCTGAAAAAGGTAACAATACCCTCTTTTTCTGTCTTTTTAAAAGCCTCCTCATTCATATAACCCAACATGAGTACCTGCTGTGTTCTGCTGTCCTGGATAATTACCGGAACAAGTCCGTTATTTTTTTCAAAATTTATTTTCATCGTACGGGTATTTTTTGAGTTTTTAAGTATTGTTTTAATTCCTGGACAGGTACTTCATTGAAATGGAAAATACTGGCTGCCAATGCTCCTGTAGCTTTTGTTTCATGAAACACTTGAATGAAATCATCTGCACTTCCAGCTCCTCCTGAAGCAATTACAGGAATTGAAACAGCCTCTGAAACCAGCTTTGTGATGCGGATATCAAATCCGTTTTTTGTTCCGTCCCCATCCATTGAGGTCAATAGGATCTCACCCGCTCCCAAAGAGGCGGCTTCTTTGGCCCAATCTACGGTATTTAAACTGGTGGCCAGCCTTCCACCCCTGATATAGACAAGATCTGACCCGTCTGTAAACCGGGTATCAACAGCTACAACAATACATTGACTTCCAAACTCTTTGGCTAGCTCATAGATCAGCTGCGGGTTTTTGACAGCCGAAGAATTGATGCTGATCTTGTCTGCTCCGGCCTCCAGAAGTCTCCTGACATCTTCCATAGAAGAAATGCCGCCACCTACCGTAAACGGAATGCTGAGCTGCCGGGCTATTTTCTTTACCAGATCTGCAAATGTTTTTCTGTCCTCCAGTGTTGCTGTAATATCCAGAAAAACCAGCTCGTCAGCACCTTCCATTTCGTATTTAGCGGCAAGTTCTACCGGATCTCCGGCATTCCGGAGTCCTTCAAAATTAATTCCTTTTACTGTAGTTCCATCCTTGATATCCAGGCATGGAATGATTCTTTTCTTAAGCATTTTCAATAAATTTCTGAAGTTGTTGCAAGCTTATTTTTCCTTCGTAAATAGCCTTTCCAATAATAGTTCCCGAACATCCGATTTCCTTCATGCTGTACACGTCTTCAATACAGGAAATCCCGCCGCTGGCCGTAAGTTTTACCAAAGTTTTATCCAGTATTTCCCGATACAGATCTGTAGATGGCCCTTCCAGCATTCCATCTTTTGAAATATCGGTACATATGGTTTGGCTGATTCCTTTTTCCTGATACTGAAGGAGAAAACCTACGATATCTAAAGTACTTTCTTCAAGCCATCCGGACGTTTTGATCTTTCTGTTCTCACAGTCAGCCCCTAAAATAATTCTGTCATTACCATATTTTTGAATTATTTCAAAGCAGAAGTCCGGATCCTGTACCGCGATACTTCCAAGAGTAATCTGTTGAGCTCCTGAACTGAAAGCGGTTTCTATATCGTTTCCGGTTTTTAATCCGCCTCCAAAATCAATATGAAGTGAAGTTTCTCTGGCTATATTTTCCAGAACTTTCTGATTCACGATATGCTTGGATTTAGCCCCGTCAAGATCTACAAGGTGAAGAAACTGAATCCCAAAGCTTTCAAATTCTTTGGCAGTTTCTACAGGATCTTCACTGTATATTTTTTTTGTAGAATAATCTCCTTTTGAAAGACGGACACATTTTCCGTCGATGATATCAATAGCTGGAATAATTTTCATCATTTACAGTTTTATAAAGTTTTTTAATATCCTGCTTCCCGTCAGTCCTGATTTTTCAGGATGAAACTGTACCGCAAAAAAGTTATCTTTCTGCAGGGAAGCACTGAACGGAAGAATATAATCACATACCGCAACGGTAGATGCTGATTGCCCGCAGTAGTAGCTGTGAACAAAGTAAAGATCACTGTTATCCTCAATCCCAGAAAAAAGAGGAGATCTCAGTTCGGAAATGGTGTTCCAGCCCATGTGTGGAACCAGATCTTCAGGCGGAAACTGCTTAACATCAACATCGAAAATTCCCATTCCTTTTGTACTTCCTTCTTCATTATCACCACACATCAGCTGCATTCCCAGACAGATTCCCAAAACAGGCTGTTTCAGACTTGGAATAAGCGTGTCAAGTCCTTTTTCATTGAGGACTTTCATCGTAGAAGAAGCTTCTCCAACACCCGGAAAAATAACTTTATCCGCTTTTAAGATCAGTTCAGGATCATCCGTAATGATAGAATCAATACCAAGCCTTGCCAAAGCATTCTGAACCGAGCTGACATTTCCACCGTTATATTTTATTAGTGCGATCATATTATAAACTTCCTTTGGTTGAGGGTAAATTAAAATTGCTGTCCGACTGATTCACCGCCATTTTAACAGCTTTTGCAAATGCTTTGAAAACAGATTCTATTTTGTGGTGTTCATTGCTGCCTTCCGCTTTGATGTTCAGGTTGGATTTTGAAGCATCTGTAAATGATTTGAAAAAGTGAAAGAACATTTCTGTAGGAACATCCCCTATTTTCTCCCTTTTGAAATCAACATCCCAAACCATCCAGGGCCTGCCTCCGAAATCAATGGCAGCCTGAGCCAGACAGTCGTCCATCGGAAGCAGAAAACCATATCTTTCAATTCCTTTCTTATTTCCCAGTGCTTTTATAAAAGCTTCTCCCAAAGCAATGCCTGTATCTTCAATCGTATGGTGCTCATCCACCTGAAGATCTCCTGTAACTTTGATTTTAAGATCTAAATTTCCGTGCCTTGCAATCTGATCCAGCATATGATCAAAAAAATGAAGTCCTGTTGAAATTTCTGCAGCCCCTTTTCCGTTAAGATCTATTTCAATATCAATCTCAGTTTCATTGGTCTTTCTGTAGACTTTAGCCTTTCTTGATTCCTGCTTTAAAAAGCGGTAGATCTCAGACCAATCTGTTGTTGTAAGCGCAGCACTTTCGTTAAAGCTTTGATTGATGAAAACAGCTTTAGTTCCCAAATTTTGAGCAAGTTGAATATCAGTAATCCGGTCCCCGATAACATAAGAGTTTTCAAGATCATAATTTCCGTAGATATATTTTGAAAGCATTCCAATCCCGGGTTTTCTTGTGGAAAGGTTTTCATGCTCAAAACTCTTGTCGATCAGAATATCACTGAAAATAATTCCTTCATTTTCGAAGGTCTTCAGCATTTTTTCCTGCGGTTTTACAAAATTTTCAGTGGGAAAACTTTCAGTTCCCAGGCCATCCTGGTTGGTGACCATCACCAATTCGTAATCCATTTCTCTGGCAATTTTGGAAAGATTCTGAAAAACTCCGGGATAGAACTCCAGCTTTTCCAGCGAATCTACCTGAAAATCTTCCGGAGGTTCTATAATAAGTGTTCCGTCACGGTCTATAAACAGCACTTTTTTCATGAGGCTATACTTTTAAAACATTGATTAATTTTTTATTTTCTTCACGGCTTCCCACATTGATCCTGATACAGCCCGGAATCGCGGGTGCTCTTTTACTGGTCAGAATTTCTTCTTCAAGCATTCTGTTGTATACGTCTTCAGCATTTTTCATTTTAATCAAAAAGAAATTGGCGTCAGTCGGAAATACTTTTTCTATACACTCAATGGTTTTAAACTGCTCTTCAAGCCAGATTCTTTCCTGAAGTATATTGTCAACATTTTCTTTAAGTCTATTTTTATTGGCCAATAGGTTTAAAATAAGTTCCTGACTTAAGGAATTCACATTATAAGGTGCTTTAACCGTATTGATAAAACGAATGATTTCTTCGGAAGCGTAGGCAGATCCTACCCTCGCCCCGGCTGTTCCCCAGGCTTTAGAAAACGTCTGTAATACAATTAAATTGGAGTATTTGTCCAGCAGCTCAATTCCAGATCTGTTTCCGGAAAACTCAATATAAGCTTCATCAATGACAACGATACCGTCAAAATTCTGAACAAAAAACTCAATGTCTTCTACACTGTTTCCCGTCGGATTATTGGGTGAGCACAGGAAGAAAACTTTAATTTCACGTTCCTGAGCAATTTTTAAAAAATCATCTTTTACGATCTCAAAATTTTCATCCAGATCCAGCTTTAACACTTCATTTTCGTTCACTGCGGCATAGAATGCGTACATGGCGAATGAAGGATTCATCATCAGAATGGCATCTTTTTTAGGCTCGCAAAAGATTTTGATGATCAGATCGATCAGTTCGTCGCTTCCGTTTCCTAACGCAATTTTTGAAGGAGAAACGCTCTTAAGTTCTGCCAGTTTTTTCTTAAGTTTTTTCTGTGAAGAATCCGGATACCTGTTGAATTCCCCGAACGGGCATTCATTTGCATCCAGCATTACAGGCGCATTAAACTCATTGTGATCCCTGAAACTGATGTAAGGCTGTAGATTCAGTATATTTTTTCTTACTAAAGTATTGAGGTTAAATTCTTTCATTGTATTATTTTAATCTGATAGATACTGCATTTTTGTGTGCGATAAGGCCTTCTGCCTCTGCCATTATTTCTATTGTTTTTCCTATTTTTTTCAAACCTTCTTTAGAAAGATGCTGGAAGGTGATTTTCTTGACAAAACTGTCCAGAGACACACCACTGTAGTTCTTTGCATAAGCATTGGTGGGCAGGGTATGATTGGTTCCGCTGGCATAATCCCCGGCACTCTCACAGGAATAATTCCCAAGGAAAACAGATCCTGCATTTTCAATCATCGGCACATACTGATCAGAATCTTCCAGTGCGAGGATAAGGTGTTCAGGAGCATACAGATTACTGAATTTCAAGGCTTCATCAATAGAATTGACCAGAATAAAAAGGCTGTGGTCCAATGCCTGACCGGCCATTTCATTTCTTGGAAGTTTTTTAACCTGTTTTTCCACAGCTTCCATAGTTTCTGTGAAAATTTTAAAATCTGTAGTCATAAAAACAACCTGGCTGTCGCTTCCGTGTTCTGCCTGTGATAAAAGATCTGCTGCACAGAACTCGGGAACAGCTTTACTGTCTGCAATGACAAGAACTTCACTGGGACCCGCAGGCATATCAATTGCCACACTATAACGCTGTGCATATTCTTTCGCTGCAACAACGTATTGATTTCCAGGTCCAAAGATTTTATACACTTTCGGAATACTTTCTGTTCCCAGAGCCATAGCTGCTACCGCCTGTGCTCCTCCGGTTTTAAAGATTTTTGTAATGCCGCAAAGCTTCGCTGTAAACAGAATAGCCGGGTTAATATTCCCATTGCTGTCCGGTGGTGTACATAAAATGATTTCCCTGCATCCGGCCAGATTTGCAGGTACTGCAAGCATGAGAACTGTTGAAAACAAAGGAGCTGTTCCTCCCGGAATATAGATTCCTACTTTTTCAACTGCGCGGTTTTCTCTCCAGCAGGTTACTCCTTTTACGGTTTCTATTTTTTGTAATTCTACAATTTGAGAAGCATGGAATTTTGAAATATTCTCTTTTGCCTGTTTAATGGCTTTCTTTAAATCTTCAGAAATTTCATTTTCTGCATTGTTGATTTCTGCTTCTGAAACTGTTATTTGTGATGTAATTGCTCTATCAAATTTCTTGTTGAATTCAATAAGTGCCTGATCTCCGTCTTTGCCAACGGCTTCAAATATTTCCGCAATGAGTCCTGAGATTTCTTTACGTTCGAAAACAGGTCGCTGGATCAGATCAGGCCATGTTTTTATTTCTGGATATCTGTATATTTTCATAATTAAATAACCATTTTATCAATTGGAATAATGAGGATATCCTGGGCTCCGTTTTCTTTCAGTTCATCGATGACGTCCCAAAATCGTTCTTCATCAATCACTGAATGAATGCTGCTCCATCCTTTTTCTGCTAAAGGAATAACGGTAGGACTTTTCATAACGGGAAGAACTGAAGCAATATCGCTGATCTTATCATCAGGAACATTCATGAGAATATATTTGGAATTCTTTGCTTTTAAAACAGATTTGATTCTGAAGAGAAACTTATCAAGAATGGCTTCTTTTTGTGTATCGAGCAAAGAGGTCTTTGCCAAAACAGCTTCTGATTTCAGAATCGTGACGGTTTCCCTTAATCCGTTCTTAAATAAGGTGCTTCCGGAGCTTACAATATCACAGATTCCGTCTGCCAATCCAATGTTGGGGGCTATTTCCACTGAACCGGAAATGATGTGAATGTCGGAAGTGATTCCTTTTTCTTCAAGGAAGTTTTTAAGGGTATTAGGATATGAAGTAGCAATTTTTCTACCCTGAAAATAAGATAGATCATCGGTTTCCACATCTTTTGGAACGGCTAGGGAAACACGGCATTTTGAGAATCCAAGCTTCTGAACGATCTGGATGTTTTTCTGTTTTTCTGCCAAAAGATTTTCACCGACGACAGCAATATCTACCACTCCGTCTTCCAGGTATTGTGGAATGTCTGAGTTTCTGAGATACATGATTTCCATCGGAAAATTATCTACGGATACTTTTAGCTGATCTTTTCCGTTGTTGACAAAAATGCCGCAGTCTTTGAGGAGCTGAAGAGAATCTTCGTAGAGCCGGCCGCTTTTCTGAATCGCAATTTTTAATTTACTCATTGTATTATTTTTAAGATAAATCTGAGTAAATGAAAACTGATCTGTTGAATACTTCCGGGAAATCCGGGAAACAAAAAAACCGTCTGTTTACTCAGACGGTTTTAATTATTTTTTGATTTTAACACATGTTTCTATCAACCAATTCCGTCTTAGCAGAGATGATGATAGTAATGATGAAGTGTTAAAAAATTCGGTTTCATTGTTTGAATTGTGGTACAAATGTAGGGTTTATTTTTAAACTGCAAAGTTTTTTACAGATTTTTTTTGTAGAGATTCATCAGCTGTGCTGCAATAGGTTCATCATTAAATTTCTGAACAAACTCGAAACTCCTTTCTGCACGACGTTTCCTTTCGGATTCATTTTCCCAGAGAAATTTTATCTTGGCACCGATATCCAGATAATTAGCGGGATCGATGTAAACGGAGTCTTTACCTCCCGCTTCAGGCAGACAGCTGGTGTTGCTTGTAATGGTCACTGTTTTTGAAAAAAGAGCTTCTATTACGGGAATTCCAAATCCTTCAAAAAAGCTCGGATACACAAAAATGTCTGCCAGTTTGTACATCACAGCCAGTTCATCCATGGACACCCCTTCCAGGAAAATTGTCTGTTTTTCCATTTTGTTTTTCCTGATAATAGCTTCTACTTTTTTGTAGTAGTTAGTCTTTCTTCCAACAACAACTAACCGAATATCTGTTCCGCTGATTCCTTTAACGATATTGAGAAGGTTCTTACGGTCTTCGATGGTTCCAACGTTTAAAATATAGCGCTCAGGAAGATTAAACTTGTCCTTTACTTCCTGAATAAATTCAATGGACTGCTGTTCTTTAAAAGCTTTATGACAACCCTGGTAAATAACTTCAATTTTGCTTTCAGGAACTTTTAAGTAGGCGATAATATCTCTTTTGGTCTGTTCTGAAATAGCAATGATTTTATCTGCTGAAAAAGCGGCTTTTTTAAATTTCCACAGGTGTATTTTCCGGTCAAAGAAAGAATAATACTGAGGATACCGCATAAAAATCAGGTCATGGATTGTTACGATTTTTTTAATGGGTTCTTTGCCCCATTTCAAAGGAAGTTCACCGGAAAGTCCATGGAATATATCCGCTCCTTCTTTTTGGGCATCTTTCCCCATTTTAAGCTGACGGGAAAGGTTCCCTTTTGAGGTTTCCACAAACCGCACATTGGGTTTTTCCAGAATTTCCCTGCCTCTTTCCGAACTGTTTTTGTTCAGCAGAAGGTATTCATTTTCAGGATAGTACTGAGAGAGTATCCTGATAAGGTCTCTTGAATAATTGCCCAATCCGGACGTATTGTGAAAAAAACGTTTTGCATCGAAGGCAATTTTCATATCAAAGTTTTTAATAAGCTTTTTTTAACTGTTTAAAGGTATAAATAAAATAAACCCTAAATGGCTATTCAGGGTTTATTATATAAATTTTAAAATGAAACTTCAAAATTTAGAAAAAACACAGCTTATACCGCTACATTATTCTCTCTTAAAGCATCATTAAGGGATGTCTTTTTATCTGTGGATTCTTTTCTCTGACCGATAATCAATGCACACGGCACCTGATATTCTCCGGCCGGATACTGTTTTGTATAGCTTCCCGGAATAACTACTGAACGGGCAGGAACTCTACCTTTAATTTCAACAGGCTGGTCACCTGTAACGTCAATAATTTTTGTAGATGCAGTCAGTACAACATTAGCCCCCAATACAGCTTCTTTTTCTACATGAACACCTTCTACCACGATACATCTGGAACCTATGAAACAATCATCTTCAATAATTACCGGAGCTGCCTGTAAAGGCTCCAATACTCCACCGATACCTACACCACCGCTCAGGTGAACGTTTTTACCGATCTGCGCGCAGCTTCCTACAGTTGCCCATGTGTCTACCATGGTTCCTGAATCTACATAAGCGCCAATATTTACATAAGAAGGCATTAAAATTACTCCTGGAGCCACGAAAGATCCTTCTCTGGCAATTGCATGCGGTACAACTCTTACTCCTTTTTCAGCATAATTTCTCTTTAAAGGAATTTTATCATGAAATTCAAACGGACCTACTTCAATAGTTTCCATTTTCTGGATTGGGAAATACATTACTACGGCTTTCTTCACCCATTCATTCACCTGCCATCCGTTTTCTGTAGGCTCAGCCACACGAAGCTCACCTGAATCCAATAAGGAAACAACTTCTCTTATCGCCTTCTGGCTGTCTTCGTTCTGTAATAAATCTCTATTATCCCAAATGTTTTCAATAGTTTGTTGTAACGACATGTTTCTTGTTTGATTTTAGTATAAATTATCTCTGCAGCTTCCCACAGTTTTGAAGGTCAAAAGTACAAAAGATTGTTTTAGTATACAAGTTCAGTCATAGGCCGTAACTCGTCATAAATTTAGTATTTCTTATAATACTTTATTCATAGACTATGAATTCCATGGTCTTTTCAACGTGTTTTTGCTGAATAATCCCTTTTGAATATTTAAGATTTGAACCTGTATTATATTTTGTTAAATAAGCAGTATTAATATCTGAGGTAATATCTCTGAGATCATCCGGAATAAGTGCTTTTATATTGAATACTTCTTCTCCACATTTGATTTGACCCTTTGGATCTTGTAAAAAGGTATTGTACCAGCTTTTCTCTGCAAGGCCCCACGATCTTGCAAATATTCTGTCGTTAACGGTAACCATCCAAATTTCAAGAAAGTTTGTTCTCTGGTTTCCTGCTTTTATTTCAATAATGTTATGGTTGTTGATGTAAAGTAGAGCTTTGTCTTTATTCATTGTTAATTTTTTCCACAAATCTAGAATGAATAAAACAGCTTAACCAATTTATTATGCAGTATGGCGGAAATAGTATTCAGAACAGTACTTTCCTGATGTAGGCTTTCAAAGCATCATTTCATTCAATGCAGTAATCAGACAATCTTTGTAGCTCTTTGCCACGGCAATTTTCTGATCCCGGCATACAAGCTGGTTATCTTCGAAATATTCAATATTGGTTAAGTTGACAATATAAGAATTGTGAACTCTCATGAATTCATCCGGGAGGCTTTCTATAAGTTCTTTAAGAGATTTGTAGTAGATGTATTTTTTGCTGAATACGGTACTGATCTCCACATAATTTCCTAAACCTTTTATAATCGTAATGTCTCTGAAGAAAAGCTTTACCAGTTTTTTATCTGTTTTAATAAACGCAAAGGTCCGGTTCTCCATAGTCTTATTATAATACTCTCTGAGCATGAAGATAAGCCTTGTTCCAGTATTTTTCGTTCAATGAAGAGATAATGACTCCTTTTGAAGTGGAAGCATGAATGAATTTCACTTCTCCGTCTGCCCCAATGTCATGAACGATGCCTACATGGGAAACCCTGCTTCCTCCGGCTGTTGCAAAAAAGAGCAAATCTCCGGGTTTTACTTCTTTAATGTCTATCTTTTTACCGGCACCGGCCTGATCTGTTGATCTTCGCGGAAGTGAGAAATCATTTTCTTCAAAAACTTTTACGGTAAATCCGGAACAGTCAAAACCGGAAGATGTATTTCCTCCGAATCTATAGGGTGTTCCGAGATACTTTTCAGCATCTTTCAGGATATCACTGATGGATCTGGAGATATTTCCGTCAAACTTAGAATCTAATTTCCTGAGATTTTCAGCTTTTACAACGGTTTTATTTCCTGTGTTTTTTTTTGAAGACACCTTCTTTGAAGATCCGCAGGAAACAGCAATAGCAGAAGCAATCAAAAGAACGGAAAGCTGCTTTATTCTTAAGTTTTTTTCAAATAATCCCGGTATCATAGTCATCTGATTTTAAATGAAGTAACTAATTATTTTACAAATATACATTTTATATATTAATTATAGTATAACTATACTACAACTATATAATAAATATATGTTAAAATTTTAATTCTCTATATTTATTAGTATATTTGAATTCAATATTATGATATGGCAACGTACGAAAGTTTGATAAAGATTAAAGGCAGCGTCGGCGATCTGGTTTTTTACAGCCTGAACGGTAAAAATGTGGTACGGAAGAAAAGCGGATTTAATAAAACAGCTTTTAAGAAAAGTCCTTCTTATGAAAAGGTAAGGCAGAACAGCTCTGAATTCGGGCACTGTTCGAAAGCCGGAAAAACGATACGGAGCTGTATTGAAAACTATATCAGGGAATGTGATGAACCTTTGCTTTACCAAAGATTTGCGAAGCTGATGACAACGATAAAAGATTTAGATAGGGTTTCAGAGAAGGGAAAAAGAACTGTGCAAAACGGGCTTCTTACTGAGCAGGGCCAGAGACTTCTCAAGGAATTTAAATTTGGAAATAAAAAGAATTTAAATATTGAAATTTCTGCCTTTGAAGAAAAGGAAGATGTAATTCTATATGGAGTTGATGAACTTTCAGCAGATGAAGTTGTGCTGGTATCCATACAGCCTGATCTGGAAGACTATTCTGCTGAATATTTTGAAGATAAGTATTTGCCGAATCTTGGAGAAGAAATCCGTTGTAAGAAACATTTTCATAATGCCGGACTTCTGCTCTGCTTTTTAGTACTTAGAAAGAAAAAAGAAATTACCCATATGGGGTTTATCGAAATAAAAAAGCCTGCAGGTTGATCTGCAGGCTTTCTGTTTATTGTTTGCCTCCTGTCCAGGTACCGTATCTTGCCGGTGTAGGAACAGCGTTTGACCAGTTTCCGTTTCCATTTTTTTCTCTTGATAGGGTTCCTTTGAATTCTCCATCGGAAGGAAGCCCGATTACAGCAGTAAGATCTCCGGTATCAGTTAAATTCCCGGAAATATTATAATTTTCATCATTGACTGTAGAATGCATTGTTCCGGTTACTTTTCCGTCACTGGCAACCACAAGGTTCCACGTTCCGTCATCGCTTCCGGTGTATTTTCCCGACCATGTTCCTATATAATCATAAATAGTATCATCATCAGAACTGCATCCGATAAATAAAAAAGCTGTTAAAAGAAGTAAAAAAAGTTTCTTCATAGTTTCTAATAGTTTATAAGCTAATCAAATTTTATTGTTATTATTCATCTTCTACTTTAGAAATAGAAAACTGAATCAGTGTTCCGGGGTTATTCCGTGCAAATCTACTAATTTTTTTCGTTCAGATTATCTGAATTTTAATCAACCGTTTATATTTTTATGAATAAGTTGCCTATTTCGGCTAAAATACAATTATTTACCAAATGGAAACAAAGCAATCACAGGCTTAGATATAAACACTAATGTTATGACTTCTAATGTCATAATTGATTTAGTTTTAAGCAAAAGTTAATTTTTTTCTATTATAAATAATTTTTACAAAATTTGTTTTCAAAATTATAAATATTTCTTACTTTAGTGAAAAATCTAATAACGCCATTAAATTCAATTAATAACATGAAAACAGGAATATTATTTTTTGCTGCCGTTGTTTTATCCGGTAGCTTAAAATCCCAAGTTGGGATTAATACTGAAACCCCTTCCCACACTCTGGATGTCAACGGATTGGTTAGAGTCAGAGGATTGGCCAATGCGGAAAGAAAAATAGTTTCAGCAGATCAGCAGGGAGTTTTAACTTTAGTATCGCCTGAAGAAATTTTTTCTCCGAAAGCATTATTAAACACTTCTACGTCTCCTGCTGAACAAAGGCTGACCGTTTATGAAGGAAAATGTTTCCAGCCGACTGATAATGCCTCTTCCTGCACGGTTAGTGTGAATCATTATAGCTCCTGTGCGGGTTTTAACCGTGCCATAGACACCCAGATCGTGATAGGACAAACTATCAATACGGCTAACGGACAGTTTTTGGGAACCTGGGCTGCCCGTTTTATTGATAACAAAGGCTATATAGGCGGAACAACAGCCGCTGACCAGGTTGCCCCTGACTATCCCAGAATCTCCTATCCTGTTGCCAATGCAGCCAACTATTTAGGAAGCGGATCCTTTTCCGGGCAATGTAATGCAGATCTCGTAACTACGATCAATCAGACAACAGGTGATATCAAAGTAGAGTCTGTGAAAAGAAGCATGTTTGCACATCTGGTCTATCTTTTATCTATATCACGCTCAAGAAGTAACTAAACACAATATTTCATTAAAATAAAAATAGCCCATTAATCAATGCGGCTATTTTTTTTGCAAAATTAATTAATAGTATGCCGGATCTCCTGATATCTTTCTGTAAATAATTCCGGAGGAATTTTTATTTCTAAAAGCAACAAAATCCTGTTGAACTTTATTTTGAGATAGAAGCCTTTATGCAGCTCCAACTTTCTGCCAGAATAATGTATGACGGCTTTGGGTGTTTTATATTTTCCCAGTCTTACCATATCTACTTTCGTGATGTCATTCCAGGAAATAGTATGCCTCTTCAGTCCACCGGTAAAACAAATTCCTTTATCGGAAATAATCAGTTTTAACCTTGCATAGAAAAACATAGAAACTGCAATCAGAAATATGAGGGGAACCAGAAGAGTAACCTCCCCGACCGCATCCTTCATCATAAGTAAAGCAATACCCATCAATATCAAAGCAGGACTCAAAATGTAACTGATAATTTTTAGCCTTTGAGGTGCCGAAAAAGATTCTCCCTGCAATATTTTCTGCATTTTATGATTTTAATATTTGTTGCAATATACTTAAATCAAGAACTATAAATATACGTTCGCCTGCGTTTCGGCAAAATTAGATTTTCTATTATCTCATAATTTGATCCAACGTCATGTCAAAATAAATTCGGAAATTCTAACAACTTCTGAAAAGTTCACCATGTTTAGAGATCATTAAATAATCATATTTGTAGAGTATAAAAATTAAAAAAACAATATTATGTCGAAAAATGATTTACAGGGAAAAGTTGTATTAATTGCCGGAGGAGGTAAAAACCTGGGAGGATTATTAAGCAGGGATTTTGCTGCTAAAGGAGCAAAGCTTGCCATACATTACAACAGCGAAAGCTCGAGAACAGCAAGTGAAAAAACTTTGTCAGAAGTTCAGGCTTTAGGAGCAGAAGCATTTTTATTTCAGGGTGATCTCACCAACGTTGAAAACGTTACCAAATTCTTTGATGAAGCTATTGCTAAATTCGGAGGTATTGATGTTGCCATCAACACGGTGGGTATGGTATTGAAAAAGCCATTTACCGAAACTACTGAGGAAGAATATGATAAAATGTTCGGAATCAACTCTAAATCAGCTTATTTCTTTTTACAGGAAGCCGGTAAAAAGTTAAACGATAACGGGAAGATCTGTACTATTGTCACTTCATTACTGGCTGCTTACACAGGCTTATACTCTACTTATGCAGGCGCCAAGGCTCCGGTAGAACATTTTACAAGAGCAGCATCCAAAGAATTCGGAGCAAGAGGGATTTCTGTAACAGCTGTTGCTCCTGGCCCAATGGATACACCTTTCTTTTACGGACAGGAAAGTGAAGATGCGGTAGCTTACCACAAATCGGCATCGGCATTAGGCGGATTGACGAATATTAATGATATCGCTCCGTTAGTAGAGTTTTTAGTGACTGACGGCTGGTGGATCACCGGACAGACTATTTTTGCAAACGGAGGTTATACAACAAGATAGTTCGATAATTAAACTTATAAAAACCTGGTTATCCATTATTAATAGTTCTACTAAAATCTGTAATTCTCAGGGATTACAGATTTATTTTTTTAAGCTTTTTTGTTTATTTAGTGGAGTTTAAAAAAGATTATGCTCAAAATAAGGGATATTACCTATTATTTGATTAATACGAGATTTCGCATTTCAGGATTTGCTTTAATGAGAGTTTGAGTATGTCATTTAACGTCCCTTCTTAACAGCTATACATTCAATTTCTATACTCGCGCTTCGAGGTAAGGATGCTACTTCAATGGTGCTCCTTGCAGGGAAACGATTACGAAAATATCTGCTATATATTTTATTGACTATTTCAAAATGTTTCATATCGGCAATAAAAATGGTTGTTTTTGTGATATGTTCAAAATCGGAATTGTTGTCTAGTAGGATAATCTTTAAGTTCTCGAAAATCTGAACTGTCTGTTCTTCAATTCCCGGTTTTAAACTGTTTGTTTTTTGATCTAATCCGATCTGACCTGAAACAAATATCAAATTCTCATAATTGGTTGAATGGCTATAAGGGCCTATTGGTTCGGGTAAATCAGTATGTTTTACCGTCACAATTCCTTTTTTTACACTGCATGACAACAATGTCAGCGAAAACAGGAGAAAAATAAATTTGCTCATTTCAATGATTTATAGATAAAAAGAAGTTAGCTTTTGCAAACTAACCTCTTTTGGTTTTCATTTATTTTTTGATGAATTTGAATAATTCGCTATTAAATTTTTCGAGTTCCTCGATGAAAAGTGCATGACCGCTTTTTTCAAAAGGTACCAAAGTGGCATTTTTAAGTAAAGCTTTCATTTGTTCAGCAAGATCGTAGGAACAGATTTTATCTAACTTCCCGTGTAGGATCAGAGTTGGAATTGTTATTTTCTTCAGATCATTACGAAGGTCACTGTCCCTTAAAGTTTTTAGTCCTTCTGCCATTGCGTAAGGTGATGCCTGAGCCTGAATATTTCCTAACCACGCACCATGCCCTTGAGATACACTGGTTTCATTAGCAGGGAAAATTTTACCGAATGTAGCGAATAGCTCCGGGCGGTTTGTATTATTGAGATTAATCAGTCCATTGACATCCTCTTTGGTCCATAAACCATAATTAAAGTCTGCGCGTTTTGTCCAGATAGGTGCTGCGGCTCCGAATAATGCCATTTTGGAAACGTGAGCCGCATTATATTTGGCTACATAATGAATGACCGTTGCCCCTCCCATGGAAAATCCGCCGATTGTTGCATTCTTAATTTCAAGTTTATCTAAAACAACTTTGATATCATCTGCAAAAACATCATAGTTATACTTTCCTCCGGGTTTATCGGATAATCCGAATCCTCTTAACGTAATCCCGATCACCCGGTAACCCTTTTGAATAAAATCGGCATATTGATATTCATACATGGCATCGCTCAATGGCCATCCGTGAATTAAAACAATAGGCTCACCCTCACCAAGATCGGTTACATGAAGCTTTACGTTCTTCTCTACTTCAATATATTCTTCCCTTCCGAAAGATGCAGGAGCTCTTTGTGTTTGTGAGAATACATGGCTGGAAATTAATGTTGTAAATAATACGATTGCTAGAATTAAATTTTTCATGATCTTTAAATATTGAGTTGTTGTTATTTTTTGATAGTACAAAGTTGTGGTAATTTTAAAGGCACATCAATGGACAGCTTTCGCTTTGAATTGCACTTTTTCCCAGTTGTTTTTTATCCTTTTATAAATGATAAAATATCTTCATTAATTACATCAGCATTGATTGTGGGCATACCGTGTGAAAAGCCCGGATAAATAATCAGTTTACTGTTTTTCAAAATTTCTGCGGCTTTTACTGCAGTTGTGGCATACGGAACAATTTGATCGTCATCTCCATGAAGAACAAGAACAGGTACTTCTACACTTTTCAGGTCTTCCGTAAAATCCGTTTCAGAAAATACCTTAATACAATCGTATTGAGCTTTTATACCTCCCATCATTCCTTGTCGCCACCAGTTATCCTGGATTCCTTTCTTTATGACAGCACCATCTCTGTTGTAGCCATAAAACGGTATCGTAAGATCCTGATAGAACTGCTGTCTGTTGTGCAGTGTATTATGTCGGATATCATCAAATACTGCAAGTGGAACTCCGCCGGGATTATTTTTGTCGGCTATCATATAAGGTGTTACAGCACTTATTAAAACAACTTTAGCTACCCGATTCTTACCATATTGTGCAGCATATCTTATAGCTTCGCCGCCACCGGTTGAATGCCCTACATGGATGGCATCCTTCAGATCCAGAAATTCTACCAATTCTGCGACATCCGCAGCATAAGTATCCATATCATTGCCCTTATACGTTTGGGTAGATCTTCCATGCCCTCTCCTGTCATGAGCAATTACCCGGAATCCTTTTTCCAGGAAAAACATCATTTGTGCATCCCAGTCATCAGATGATAATGGCCATCCGTGATGAAAAAATATCGGCTGTCCTTCACCCAGGTCTTTGAAATAAATCTCTGTTCCGTCTTTTACTGTAAACTTGTTCATGTCTTTACTATTTAATTGTTATTACTTTGTTTTTGTTACTGCAAAGTTGGGGTAATTTTGAAGGCCCATCAATGGATGGTTTTCGCTTTGAATTGTACTTTTTTCCTAATCAGGTTTTGTAAAAATCCAAACATACATTCATGGATTTAGAGTATATGAAAAAAGTACAATCTGATAGATTGTACTTTTGGGGTTTTATATAAAGATGGTATTTAAAACTGTTTTCTGAAGCTGGTTGGTGATATTCCTACATGTTTTGTGAAAAAGCGGACAAAATAAGCATCGTCATCATAATTCAGACTATAGGCGATTTCTTTCACGCTCATTGTCGTATGTGCTAAAAGTCTTTTACTTTCAAGAATAATACGGTTTTTTATAATGTCATTGGGAGTGTCTTTGCTAACTAATCCTATTTTTTTACTCAAATTTTTTGGGGTGACGAACAGTAAGTCCGCATAATCGGCAACAGTATGAAGCGTTTTATAATGCTGTTCGACCAATTTACTGAATTTTCTTAAAAACTGAACATCAGCCTGCTGCTCTTTGTCAGATAATTGGTGCTGCTGTTTCCAGATACGGGTAGATTTCAGAATAATTAGCTTTAGCAATGTCCTTAACATTTCTTCTGTACCGAAATCTTCACCTTTCAGTTCAGACTGGATATCTCTAATGATCTTCTGGATTTCGGATGACTGTTCTTCGTTTAAATTTATAAAAGGTATTTCAAACACATTATTGTACAATATACCATCGCACGCCACTTCCTGATCATGAATTTCCACACAATAAAAATCACGGTTAAAATGCATTAGCTGGCCACCAATAGTTTCGCAGGGCTTTAAAATGACATGGGGATTAATGAATAACAGGGTGTCAGTTTTCATTTCAATTTCCTGAAAATCCACCTGAATAATTGCATTTTGGGGAATAAACAGAACCTTGATATGCTCATTTATTGTTGTGAGAGAATCATTTTGAATTGAGGTCTTACTGAATTCCAGGTTACCAAATTTTTTATATGAAAATTCCTTTATCATTGTAGGATTGAAAGATTGTTATTTATTTTTTCGCGTTAAAATGTCTGTTTGTAAAATTAATAAATTAAAAGCCAGCAATACTATGATTTTCTCTGTTTTGCAGGCTTTTATTCTTGATTTTTTGAATCCGGTTTATTTTTTAAATAAAAGCAGAGGCTTATCTTTTCTGACAATGTATGTGGCAAGTTCTGAGGCTTTCATTTCACCAATATTTTTTGCTGAATGATTCCTTCCGGCCGGAATAAAAAGTACTTCGCCAGCTTTGAGAACTACAGGATCCTCACCTTCCAACTGGTATTCAAATATACCTTCAAGCACATAAATAACTTCTTCTCCGGGATGGGAATGCATACCGACAGAAGTACCTGGCTCAAGGTCTATGCGTGCCTGAATAGTTTCATAGCCTGCTACTTCAATAGTATGTCTTTGAAGATCTGTTCGCTTCACCCCTGCTTGTTGTGCATATGCAGTGCCGGATATTAATGTTGTAAATAATCCTAGGGTTAAAATTAAATTTTTCATGTTCTTTAAATATTGAGTTGTTGTTATTTTTTGATAGTACAAAGTTGACTTAATTCTTCACGCTCAACAATGGATGGCTTTCGCTTTGAATTGTACTTTTTGCCTCTGTCGACTCTATTAAAGGGTAAGCTGCAAGTAAGGGATTATGGAAATTAAATAAATATCTCATATTTAATTAGGATCGATCATCAAATATTCACTTACAATTAGGCAGTCACCATACTTGTCAATAACCAGCATTGATCGGGCTTTTTCTTAGGCTGATAAGTTTATAATCATTTAATTAAAAATGAAATAAATTTTCAAATTATTGAGCAATCTTAATACTTTTTAAGTTTTTAATAAAAATTAACTAAATACTTATCATTTTTATAAACCATTATTGCTATTTTAGTATAATAAAATATAAATCATGAGAAAAAGCTTATTTTCTAAAGTCATCAAAGACCAGGAAGCCATTAAAAGCAGACTTTTTTTATTGATAGTGGTATTATCCACTGTTTGTTTAAAAGCTCAATCCCCTTCCTTAGAGATGGCCGCTGGTGACGGCAATCCCACTGCCAATGTAACAAATGTTGTAGGCAGTACGGTAATCAGACTGCGTAATAATACGGATAACCCTACTGGTAGTACTTATGCTACTTACGCAAATCCCAGCGCCTTTAATGTTACTTACACTATGAGTAATCAACAGTATGCACAAACCAATTTCGCAGGTTACAACGGAGTTGTGTTCATGGGATATCCGGCGGAACCTATTCTAACATTAATGAATGCTTTCGGAAGTACAACTGTTAATACTCCTTTTACGAGCAGTGGTGCACCGGTAGGGACCGGGATAGACATTACAACAAACAGAGCTATCAATTTTTCTACCAATGTTCAGCCTCTGACAGCTGCCGGAAGAGCCACAAATCAACGCTGGCAAATGGCAGACTTAACTCTTACCTTTAGCAGACCTGTTAATAATCCATATCTGCAGATCAATGCATTAGGAGGAACCTCAAACGGACAATCTTATACTGCAGAATTTGATTATGTATCTTCCAATGTCCCTGTTTCTTTTTCAAAAATATCGGGTACAGCACTTCTGAATGTCACTTCTACCCAGATACTGAATTCAGCCACAACTCCTGACGGTGCAGCTGCCAATGCTTCCAGGGGAACGGTATTAATATCAGGCACAGGCATAACAACAATAACCTTAAGAATATTTACACGGGGAGCCACCGCCAACACGGGGACTAACTGGCATGGAACCTCAAACACAGCAGGAGATGGATATATGCTGGGGGTAACTGCATCAGAATCGAACTTGGGAGTTACAAAAACAATTAATAACTCAAGCCCTCCTGTAGGAAGCACTATTAATTTTACTGTTACCGCGAGTAATTCAGGAGTTTCAAACAATACCAATGTAACTGTAAATGATCTCCTCCCAGCTGGATACACGTATGTAAGTTCTACAGCTTCCACAGGGACTTATAATAGCGGAACCGGAGTCTGGACTATAGGAAATCTAAATGCTGGTGCAAGTGCTACTTTACAAGTCAATGCTAGTGTAAATAGCGCAGGTAGCTATACGAACACAGCTACTATTTCCGGAGACCTTCTGGATCCTGATACCACAAATAATACCGCAAGCGTAACTCCTACGCCGGTTATTATTGATACAGATGGTGATGGAATTAGTAATGCCCTGGATCTGGATGATGATAATGACGGCATTCCAGATACAGCTGAAGGCTTTTGCACATCTCAAAGCGTCTATACCCTGAATATGGCCAGCACCCTGGCAGGAGCTACGATAGGGATTAACGGCGGAAACTTTAATCTGGTCTATGCCTTAACTTCCGGTCCTGCAGTAACCTCATTAGGAAGTAGTTTTAGTGTTCCTTTTGCCTATTCAGACTTTAATAATACGGTTAATGCACAAAACCATACCTGGAGTGCATTCAATACTTCAGCCACTGAATTCAGAATACTTCCTAATACAACCTCTTTGTATACAAGTTTACCTGCTAATAATACAACCACTGAAGATCAGAGCGGGGCATCACCAAATACACCAGATTCATGGTTCAGATATCTGCTAAGCACCAGTAGAATTACCCAATTGGGAAATTTCACCACCACCCTAGGAAGTTTACCTGCAGTAACAGGAACATCTTCTTATAGCAGCAATACTGCGCTCAATTTGTTTTCAGCTTTTAACGCAGCCAATTCCGGAACTGTCCTGGGAAGCGGATATTATTCGAGGATGCAGTTCCAGAATACTACTAATCCAGCTGCTGGGGCCTCAACATTACCTTTTGAAGTAAATTACGGTAATACCTATACATGGGACTACACGGCATTTACCAGTACTGCTGGTACAGGTGCCGGAAATGGAGGAAATAGAGGATTGATAACTATTTCACAAAATACAGTTACTTTCTGTAATCACAGGGACACGGACGGAGATGGAACACCGGATTATCTGGATCTGGATTCTGACGGAGATGGCTGTTATGATTCTCTTGAAGGAGATGAAAATGTAGTTGTTGCCCAGCTAAACCCAAATGGAAGTATTGCAGGAGCTGTTGACGCACAAGGGGTACCGGTAATTGTAAACTCTGGTGGCACTGCAGATTCAGGTGCGGATCAGGGACAAGGAGTCGGAACTTCAGCGAATTCAGCGATTCAGGATACGCAGTGTTTAACAGGGTTCGGATGTACTACCAATATGTATCTTTCTCAAATAAATATTTTATATAATGTAGACACTGCTACCAATCCGTTTACCTATACACAGATCGGCCCGGCTTCCGCTACAAATTATAATGCGATAGGCATTAATCCACTGGATGGTTTCATGTATGGAATGCTTACCAGCTCTAATACGATTATCCGCATCAATGCCAATGGTACCTATAATACGCTCGGAACGGTAACAGGATTGCCTGGTGCAGCTATATACAACTCCGGAGAAATAGATAACCTGGGGAACTACTATGTAAAATTAAATGCCAATAATAACCAGATTTACAGAATAAATCTTACGACGTTAACGGCTACATTAATTACACTTTCAGCAAGTGTTAATTTAGCTGATATGGCGTATAGCATAACTACTGGACTTCTGTATGGCGTGAACTCAACCAATGGACAGCTCGTGTCCATTAACCCGACTACAGGAACTGTGGTTCCAATAGGAATTACACCTGGAGCTGTTAATTTTGGAGCCATGTTCGCTTCAAGCACAAGTGAAATGTATGGGGTCAATAATGCAGGAGGGTTCTATCAGTTTAATCTTACTACAGGACAGAGGGTTCTCATCTCAAATGCACCTCCAAGTTCCGGAAATGATGGGGCACATTGTGTCTCTGCCCCTATAGCTTTTAGTGCTGATCTTGCTGTAACTAAAACAGATGGAGTTTCAACATATGCTCCCGGTACTACTACCACTTATACGATAACGGTAAGTAACAGTGGGCCGTTTGGGGTTCTGGGCGCTACTGTTTCAGATCCTGTTCCTGCAGGAATTCCACCTGCGAATATCAGTTACACTGCAGTTGTGGCAGGGGGAGCAACTACCTCCGTATCCGGAACGCAAACAGGAGCAATTAATGACTTAGTGAGTCTTCCTGTTGGAGGTACTGTAACCTATACAGTCGTGGTAAATATACCTTTTGCCTATTCAGGAAACCTTGTCAATACAGTAACCATTACTCCTCCGTCCAATGTAACTGAAGTCAATAATACCAATAATACAGCAACAGATACGGATACTCAGGCAGTGTGTTATAAACCGGCAGTGACAGCAGGAACTGCTTTAGATACTCCTGTAGGAATTACTTCCCTTGCAAGAGCTGGGGCTTCTACAGGAGGCAATAATTGGCCAATGGTAAGAAAAGGAGCCTGGACTGCTCTTGAAGCCAAAACGAAAGGATTTGTACTCAACAGGCTGACCTCTGCACAGATAACGAATATTCCAGCTGTAAATCTCGTAGAAGGAATGATGGTCTATAATATTACCCTGGATTGTTTACAGGTTAACACGAATGGAACTGCTGCCGGATGGGCATGCTTTAATACCCAAACTTGTCCTACTAATTAATCAACTTACTTTTAAATATATTCAAGATGAAAAATATTTTTGTAATCATATTAAGCCTATTTTGTGAAGTTGCTTTCTCGCAGATTGCCATAGGTAAAACATCCGTTTCGTCTCCATCCGCTTCGCTGGATTTTGAAATTGCTAACCGGGGAATGATTTTGCCCTGGGTAACTTCAACGGGAGCTGTAGCAGGTGTTGTAAACGGAACAATGGTATATGACCTTATCGATAAAAAAGTGAAGGTAAAATATGTCTCAGGCTGGAAAGATCTCTCGGTAGATACTTCAGGAACTACTGTTGATCCGGTGACTAATGTGGATGGTGTGACTATCCAAAATACAGCTACAGAAAATACAGCAGCCAAAACATCCATAGGTACTCCAACCTCCACTCCTGGTATTTTGGTTTTGGAAGACAGCAATAAAGCAATGATACTGCCAAAAGTTGCCAGCCCCCATCTTACTATCATCAACCCTGCCCCGGGTATGATAGTGTATGATACTTTTAATAAGCAGCTAGCTGTTTTTAACGGCAGTGTCTGGACTTTCTGGAAACAGTAAGATTTACCAAATGAAAAACAAAATAAGCAGTCTCAATGAGACTGCTTATTTGTTCTGAAAAGTAAAGGTTATGATACATTATTTCCGGATCAAAATAATAGCCCGTTCAATTGATAATAATAAAATTTAATATCCCGGGGCTCTTAAAATATTCCGGATAATATCATAAGTAATTTTTCATCATTCAAATATAAAATAACACTTGACAGAAAAAAGCAAGTCTAAATAAAAAAACTTTGTTCCATTATATATTTTATGAAGTCTTCTTTTTCTAGTTTTTTATACTCTGAAATACTCAAATTAAAGTAGTTTTTATGTTAAAACTGAATATTTTATTTATTATAAAATTCCTGTTGCAAACATATAAAAACTCGTTTTAATTAAATAAACTCAAATATTCCACTTTTTTCTATTTTAAATATTATATTTATACCCTCCATTTTTTTATGGAACTTTTTTAATTATGTTTTTAAGCTTCCTCTAAGGAAGCTTTTTTGGCTTTAATGGAGGGGAACTGAAAATATATTCTTTGCTTTCCAGATTTTAAATATTCCTGAACTTTATAATCCTGAACCAAGCATTTTTATCCAGATAGGTTTATAAACAGGATTCTGAATTCCCTCTATATGATATGGGTTTCTGCCTTTGTGTTGTTTCTCAATAGGAATGGGTTGATCTAATGCAAAAATATTTTTCATAGGTATCTGTAATGTTTTACAAATTTCATCTAACTGTGCAGCCGCAAATTCCTGCACATGATAGGTTGCATAAACATTTTCACGGGGCGTGACGAGCTTTTGAGAATACCAGCCCGCAATCTTTTTCGTTGTTGAATTACTGTAATCCCATCCTCCGGAAAAACTTATCACTTTCGCTACCGATTCATGTTGAGCAATAAATTCGGCCATTCCTCCACCCTGGGATTGCCCCGCTATTGCTATTTTACTCCAAACGGGTTTACCCGTATTCTCATTTAGATATTGAGACCATATACCTTCTTTATCATTTTTCACCAAATACTGTAAAAGCTTTTCTAAACGAGGTACAATGGCATCTTGATACTGATCTGGAATAGATAAGAAAACATTATCACCGTAGATGCGTTTTCTGCGAAAATCAGCCGCACAGTCAACATTTTTAGTCAAATTGTCTCCAACACATACCTGTGAAACACCGGGATTACTAATAAAAGAGAGTGCTATAACCCTATACCCCTGATCCAAAGCTGTTTTTAAAAAATTCAACGGAATATGATCAGTCGATCCCATGGTACCGGTAAGCCATAACAAGACCTTATTATTTTTAATTGCCTTATCATAATATACAATATGTACACTGTCCCATTTCTTTACTGAAGGATCAGCTTCGCTGGGCTTTACTTTGAGTATTTTATATCCGGAAAAATCAATAGCAGGACTTCTTTTTTGTGCTGTCAAATTGACATATGAACTTATAAACACCAAAATAAATAATATAATGATGGATAATAAAATCTTTTTTTTCATTGTATTAAAATTTAAAATAAGCAAACTAAACTATATAAAAACGTTAAACTCCCAGGATAAAATCTGCCCCCATCTCAGCATGCAGTAATGTTGTATTGAATATTGGAATCTCCAGATCATTTTGTCCTACAATAAGCGGAAATTCTGTACATCCCAATACAATCCCTTCGGCACCACTTGCTTCCAGTAGTAATATCTGGTCCAGGACATATTTTTTAGTTTCAGGTTTTAAAATACCAAGAGACAGTTCCTGCTGTATAATTGTATGAAGCTTTTTTCTGTCTTCCTTTTTATCAGGTACTATCATATTAATATCATAATCATCTTTTAAGATTTTTGCAATAAATGACTCCTCCATAGTAAATATTGTTCCAATAAGCCCAACCTTACGGAGCCCTTTTCTCCTAACGGCAACGCCTATCGCATCACCAATATGCAGTATAGGAATCTTACTATGCCGCTGTACATCCACATACATTTTATGAGGGGTATTAGCACAAAAAATAACTGCAGATGCACCGGCACTATATAGTTGGTGACAAGCCTCAATAAGCATCGTTGCTATCACATCCCAACTATCCGATTGTTGCAGTGCATGGATATGATTCTGGTCAAGATTTAATAATACAAGAGGAGGATTGGTATTATTACTGAAATGGTCATTAATTATTTGGTTCAGATAAATATAATATTCTACAGTTGAATGCCAGGACAAACCTCCAATAAGACCTAATTTCCTTAACATGGGAGGACGCATATCCGGACCGGATTTCACAGAATAATCTGTAGAATTTTTATTATAATTATTCATAAATTAATTTTAATAGAAGAGAATTATTCAAATCTTTTCATTGTAAAACTGGAACTAACCCTCGATATAAATACACTCTAAAAATTTACTGTTTACATAAATACTATTTCATTTTCTGATACTTACATATTAAATCAGTAATCAAAACATAAACCTCTTATCTGCACCTCATTACCATATTATTTTTTTCACCAGTTAAATACCAGTTATAAAAAATCTATTTTATTTTTCACCCATTGCGAACTTTTCTGCAAAACTTTTGGGGCATTAAATCTATATCCTATATAAAAATTAGAGTATTGCAGGGTATAATCAACTTTAAATCCGTCTTCTTTATAGTTCTGAAAATTGATCTGGTGCTGGATGCCAGCAAAAAAATTTCTCCACTGATAATTAAGGCTTAAATTCAAATTTAAATCTAAAATCCCTGTTCCGTAAGTTATTTCATTTTGAAAAGATTTATCCCGAACATAACTGAAACCATATCCACTACCCATTTTACCAGACAGCAACAAACTTTTATTTAGCAGAACCCAGTTATACTGGTAAGATATTTCGGGAATTATATTGTATCTTCTTTGTTTGGTCTTCTGATCTTCCTGTTCATAATCAGATTGGGTATAATTATAGTTCGCCGTAAAAATAAATGAACCCGCACTCTTTTTTTGCATTTCTGTTTGATTGTTTACCGCTCTGAAAGATAACTTTTTAGCATTGACAACATAAGAAGTACTTCCACCAATTTTCGCGACTTTAAAATCAGGAAACTGCACGTAAGGTAAATCATCAGTCCAAAATGGCAAAATATCATGAGTGTTTTTCATATAAAATCCTTTCGTTTGATTATAATATAAGGATTGCATCCAGTGATCCTTAAAAAAGGTAAAGGAAAGGTCAAAGCCTTCTGTTCGCCCTTTTTTATGATTATCAGTTTCAGTACCTGTCCAGCTTTTCGGCAAACCAATCGAAAGAGATAAAAAGTCATATTCAACAGATATATTGTACTTGTATGAGATGTTAGGAACAAGTTTTAGCAGTATATCATTATTTCTTACATTAAGTTCATTGATTTTGTTATCTACATTTGCCTTTAACACTATTTTCCCGGAAAAGCTTTTAATATAAGTAGAATCTATTTCAAACTTTTCTTTGTTTGGTTTTTCAGTTTGAGAATAACCTGCGAAGGAAAATAGAAATAAGAACAAGTACAAAAATTTCATAGTTTATGTATGCTAATTAGTCATTAATATCCTGGTTACAAATCGAAGCAATGATTAATAAAAGTATCAGATTGAATTCACCACAGAAAAATCGGGTTTTTCTCCTGCCGGAACAATGAAGATATCACTCCCCTGTAAAGTGTCTTCCGGATCAAAATAATAACCAGCCGTAATATTATAGGATTTACTTACTGATTTTCCAGTATTATCATAGGTCTGTATGGTAGCCTTTACAGTATGTGTTTGAGGCCGAAGCACTAATTGCTTCGTTGTTAATCTTAGCCCTGTGGCATTAGTACAATTAAATTCAATACCTTTTGTCTTTTTAAAATATTCCGGATAACTGGTTTCTCTGCTATAAAATGACTTGCCGGAATTATTTTTAGCAGTAGCAGTAACCTTATATCTTTCGTAGTTTTTCCCTTTGATTTCGACCGTTTCTTTACCGGTAATTGTTATAGACACACTTATGCCATTAATGTTACTGGTTTGGCCATCTGAAATTTTTTGCGCAAAAGCACTGATGAATCCTGTTAAAAACAGAAAAAATGACAGAAAAAATGTGCTTATCATGGGTTTCATATTTAATTTAATTTTTATTTTTTTAATATTATTTTGAACTGATTTTCATACACTTTACTCTTCGCAATACCATGGTGTAGTCAATATCCAGAAATAAATTGCTGAAATTGCAGAAAATTCTGCGTAATAATTTTCAGAATTCATTCCTGGATATTTTAGGTAATTACAGCCTGAATTTCTATACTCCTGCCATCTTACCAGAACATTTATTCTTTTATATTTTCAAAAAAATTAGAATATTATTTTCCTAAATAAACAAACATATTTACACTTAAACTTTGAGGCTGTATATTGATAGCCTGCTGTGCTACCCCTCCATTTACACTGTTAGTTGTAAATGTGTGGCTATGTTTGTCTTGAGCCAGTACATTAGTATTATACGTGTCCCTACTTCTCCAGCCAGTCCCTATTTTTCCTGCTAAAAATGTACGTGAAATTGTGTCATCTGACGGTTTTCCATTATTATAGATAATATCATACCTTATAAGTGGAGCCTCTGAGCTTGTCGCTCCTGAAAGCTGAAAATTGGGCAGTTGATTTCTTGATATTGTACGGGAGTTGTTACTATTTATACTCCCCAATGTTGTACCGTCTTGCACTAAATAGGAGTTTACAGCATTAGGAATATAGGATGTAAAGCCTAAAGAACCTGCCGCTGCTCTTTGGGTACTGGTCAGATTACCTACCGGCCTCCCATCTAATTTTATCCACCCGCTATGATCAGATTTTGAAAAACTGGGTTTAACATCGCCAATATTTTGTGCTCCATCGCTGCCTCCGTCGATAGATCTCCAGTATGAATTACTGAAAACAAATTCCAATGCCCTACCATTAGGAACGGTCACTCCATCTAGTGTAGCGCCAAATCCCCCTGTGGTATTGTTATAAACTATAAGACGCTGACCTGGGTTGGGAGCGGCTAATGCTGTAATAGCTACGGTTGCCGTAGCGGCACCGGTAAGCTGTACCTGGCTTATATTCTTTGGAACGGAAACCGCATTGCCGGTAACGGCTAATACTGTCTCACGATTGGTAATGGCTCCGTTCACATCCAATGTTGTGCCGGGAGCGATTATGCCGAGCCCCAAGTTACCATTAGCTAACATCACTAAATCATCTTTAGCCTGAACTGCTGTGGGAGTACCTGTTGACGGATTATTTTTTAACCCGTCAACATTGAATATTCCCTGAGGATTACCTGTATTAACTCCCACTTGTGATTTTACCACCAAGGAAAAGGTAATAAACAAACCTGTTAATAATAAATTTTTTTTCATCATCTGTTGAATTAATCATTTGTAAGGACAATATTAGTTCACTTTGAGAGATCTTTACAAATTATCCCCTACATCATTTATGCATATTAAGTACATCATTTATGCATTAGTGCCTGTTACAGGACCTTAGAGATGTAAACATATAGCCCAACTAAATATGTTCTGAAATACCTCAATACATTTGAGATCAGAACTTAATCATACAACAACAAAGAATTTGAAACAAAATAATTACTATTATTTGTGGGGTTAGATAAAATTTAAAAAAATTATTGCTACTCTGCTTAGTCTGTTTTTCTGACATCTGAAATCAAAACCAATACAGGCTTCATTATTTCTCATGCAATTTCAATACATAATAAATAGTATGGCAAGAAATATAAACCTATTCACACTAACTATATAATCATAGAATCGAAAAACAGAATATCTTTTTATAAATATAATGTGAGACCCAGGATCTCACATTTATTAGTCTACGTTTATGTATCTGATAATGATCTGAAAAAATGATGCAGATCAACCTCGCTTTCTAAATTCAGTTTTTTTCGTATCCTGTACTTTTTTGTCTGTACGGATCTGTGTTCCATAGAGGTAGACTGAGCGATTTCCTTTGAAGAAAATCCAAGCCATATCATGGCGCAAAAAGAGAGATCGGATTTGGAAAGATTAGGATTAATTTTTAGCAGCTCATTACACAGTTCCGGATATATTTCCTGAAATTTAGGAAAAAAATCAATATTATTTTCTCTGGCCAGCTGGATGATGCTGTCGTAATTTTCATTCAGTTTTTTCCTTAATTTTTTTGTTTCTTTTTCTATTTCAAGAATTATTTTGTCACTTTCTGCCAGCTTTTTTCTCTTTTTTACGATACGTAAATAAAAATAAAGGGTCATTACAATAATCAATACTAATAAAATAGCTCCGTACCACAAAGTGATATTACTTTTAGTTTCAAACTGAATTTTTTCTTTTTCTTCTGTCAGTTTATTGATAGAAAGATTTATAGCCTGGTTTTGGATAGCATCCAGACTGTCTTTTAATGAATCCGCTTTGTTCAGGTACTCATTCTCTTTATTAGGGTTACCTGCTTCTTTGTAAAGTACAGACAAATCTTTATAATTGTCAAGAATAAGCTGTGGTCTGTTAACCTGCCTTGCCAGTTCAGTTGATTGTTTGAATGCCTGAATAGCCTGATCGCTTTTTTTCTGACTTCGCAGGAATAATCCATAATCACGCAAAACAACAGCTCTCTGATATTTATTATGTTTAAAATTTTTAGTTTTCAGAAGATCAAAAGCTTTCTGAAAGTAATATTCTGCAGAATCAGTTTTTTTAATATAAAAAGTGTAATGATACCCAGTATGAGATATATCTAGGGGATTTGCATCTATTTTAATGGCTTTATGAAGATAGATAAGTGCAGAATCAGGCCTATTAACAGTATACATAGAAAGTGCTCTGATTGAATAGACGTAGCGTAAAAATAAGCGGCAATCGCGGTTGTCTTTTCTTAATTTTAAAGCATAATACATAGCTTTTGAGCTGTAATCAAGAGCCAGGCTGTTCAGATTCAGTTTCTTATAGGTCTGGGAGTATTCCTGATTCATTTTCCCCAAAAGAAAATTATCCTGGCTCCCTTTAGCTATATCTGCTGCTTTGTTTAAATATTCCAGACTTCCTTTGGTATCTCCTTCAAATATATACCGGTTCGCAATATTGATATATCCCATGGCCTCGCCTTTACGGTAGCCAATGCCGGCTGCTGATTTTATGATCTTTTTATTCCAAAGGATAAGGTCTTTATCAGGTATCCTTGTCCGGAGCACTTCGTTCGTTTTGATCAATAAAGAATCAATATCTCTTTCGGTATATTGTTGTGAAAATAATTCAGAACAACAGATTATGAAAGAAAAACAAAATATTATATTGGTTTTTTTTAAGAAAAGAATCATGATAAGTAATTACGTAAAGATAACAAAGAACTGAGACAAACCTGATAAAATTATTATTGCAGATTTATGACATTGGAACATTTCTAAATAGGCATAATATATGGATATTGCAGAATCGGCAGATTGAATACCTTATGCCTAATAATTTTTTAAATAATTATTCCTTTTTAAATGTTATTTTTTCTACATTTTTATGCACAACGATAATTAGCTTTGGAATGACATCAAAAGATCTTTTTTCCCCAACCTTTACCTGATAATGATAAATGGTTTCACCCGTTTGTATGGTTTCAAGTTTTACAGGAGATATTTCAACGGCTTTGTCGGTTTTAGGATGTATTAAGGCAATTACATTTTCTTTTGAAAAATCTATAGGTGTTGGTTTTCCGCTTTTCCCCATAAAAGCCGCTTCCCCAAAAAATTGATTAAATTCAACCTGGCTGGTTATTACTTTTTCTACAAATTCATTTATCTGATCATTTTTTACAAAATAATGATCTGCAGTTTTGTAAGGTAGTATTGAAGTAGTATTAGTTTTATTAGTCTGACAAGAATAAATAAAAATAATAAAAAGTAAAAAAAATGCTTTTTTCATGTGTTTGTGTTATTTAATATACTTAAAAAAAATTGATTAAAGACTGTTTTTCATGTATATGTGAAATGTTTTGTGTTGCTTCCGGCAATATTAATATAAAAAAAAGAAAAATGAATAATAACTATATACATCATAAATACATCATTATAATTAATGCATCTGGAATAACCTTTAAGAAACTCTGTGATAAAAACCTATTAAGGTGTGTACAATATTTAAAACCTCTTATTCATCTTTTCCTTTTGTGATTTTAAAAATACATGTGCCTTTACCGGTGTTCTGCTACAATAAAGTATACTGTATTTTCCATCTGGCAGTAAAAATGCTTACATCCGTATTCTACGGGAATATAAAGAAGGTTTTTAATTTAATATCAATTAGATTAAGAATTCAGAAGTTATGTAGAGGTTATTATTAAATACTGCTGGTTCCACTACTCTTTTCATTCTTCCAGAAGCCAAATAGCCTGTATAACAGTACTATTCGTTAATGTAGAGAGGAATAAATCATTTGAAATTGATTTATTTTAAGGCATAACCGGTATTATAGTGTTTTTATTTTTATCTCATCAATTTGTGATTTATTTTATTAAGGCTTTTTGAATAAAATATTCATTTTTATAACAAATGATGTATGCATGATGTATAAGTGTAGTAGCATTTTTCAGATTACAGGCATTGATAAATACTACATTTGCGCTCTAATAAATTTAAAGAAAATAATAATGCATGACCATCTCTCCCGCTTTTAGAATTGAATAAATATAAAAACACTAACTGGTCAGAGCATTTTTATTAAAACACAAATATCTATATGATCTAACTTCTAAATTATTTATTGCTACATTATGAAAAAAAATTTATTATTAGCAGGCTTGCTTACCACATTTTCCCTGGTAGCAAAGTCACAGGTGGGAATTAATACCCCAAACCCTGCGGCAACGCTTGACGTAACAGCTAAAAATAGTACAGGTACAGCCACATCAGCAGAAGGGCTGCTTATTCCCAGAGTAGACAGGCAAAGAGCTCAGAGCATGGCCGGAGTTCCTGTATCAACACTGATCTATGTAAACAGTATCGCCACAGGCACTGCTGCAGGCACTGCTTTGAATATTGATACTGTCGGATATTACTATTATAACGGTACTGTATGGACAAAACTCAATCTTCCCGTTAATATTTATAATGCAGACGGCACCCTTACAGGGAACAGAACAGTAACCCAGGGAGCTAGCACCCTCGCCTTTACAGGGACACAAACCAATGCATTTTCTGTAGACGGAAATACTTTGTCAGTGGATGCAGCCAATGACCGTGTAGGTCTCGGTACCACAACACCTGATACCAAGCTTACCATCAGCACACCTGATAACAGCTTTGGTCTAAATCATACCAATGGTACGGCTAATCTGAAAACTTATATTGGAGGAGGGGTAGTTTCTCTGGGAACCACCACAGCTAATGACCTGAGGTTTATGACTAATAATGCCCAAAAAATGGCTATTACTTCAGCTGGAAATGTAGGTATAAATACCACAACACCCGGCACGGCATTGGATGTAAACGGAGCGATTACCAACCGTGAAACCGTATTAGCTGTTGCAGGCAATACAGTTTCTGTTCCAACCAATGTAAGCCAGGTACAGCTTACCGGAGCTGCTACTGCTGCAGTAGCTATTACGGCGCCTGCCGCTCCTAATGCAGGCCAGCGTCTTATCGTCTATAACAATACCACAGGTGGATTTGGGGCTACCTTGAATGGGGTTACCGTTCCTAGCGGCAAAGCATTGGAGTTTGTTTTCAGTAATTCAGCCTGGAGGTCCACGGAAGGTGGTCTGCTGGGAGCCGCCCCTGTTAACATTTATAATGCAGACGGTACCCTTACAGGTAACAGAACAGTAACACAGGGAGCTAGTACCCTCGCCTTTACAGGGACACAGACCAATGCATTTTCTGTAGACGGAAATACTTTGTCAGTGGATGCAGCCAATGACCGTGTAGGTCTCGGTACCACAACACCTGATACGAAACTTACCATCAGTACACCTGATAACAACTTTGGTTTAAATCATACCAATGGTACGGTTAATCTGAAAACGTATATCCGAGGAGGAGCAGCTTATGTGGGGACCACTACTTCAAATAATCTGAATCTGACAGCCAATAATACTGTGAAAATGACAATTACGCCTGCCGGAAATGTAGGGGTTGGAACAAGTACTCCCGACAATTCGGCTTTGCTGGATCTCAATGCAACCAATAAAGGGCTTTTGCTGCCCAAAGTCTCCTTAACATCCACTGCAGATGCCAGTACTGTTTCTGCTCCGGCAAAAGGGCTTCTTGTTTATAACAACAATACAGCAATGTCACCTCAGGGAGAGGGGATTTATTATAACGGAGGAACAAGCACAACGCCTAACTGGGGAAAAATAGGCCCGGTTTCAAAAATGTATTTTAAATATTATACATTCACCAATCCTGCCGGAGATTATATCGCTGATTTTGACACAAAAATATCTACAGCTTCATATACTGCTATTATTGTTGGCTTTGATACCAATAATGGCGGTCTTCTTAACGCTGGTTTTAAAAACACCGGAACCAGTGATTTCCAATCGCCAGATATTTATACCTTTCAAAAAAACGGAACCTGGCGGATCTTTGCAGATGTACCTAATGCATCCAATGCGTTAACACCTTTTGTATGGGGAATAAGAGTGCTGATCATTTCTAACGAACAAATGACAACGCTGAGTAGTTCCACTATTAATCTTGGAGGCAGCAATACCGGATCGGCAACAGCATCTCCTGTTCCATAATAACTACGGATAGATAAACCAGTTAATATAGCCTCAATTAAATTCTCTTCAAAATATTTTTGGAGAGATTTTTATTCTTATGCTTCTGATGTTTCCGGGTCTCCGCCATTACAGAGAATAAAGCAAATATCAGAGTATTTTCAAAAGTTGTCAAGTCCCCAATAAGAATGGATAATAAAGTACTTTTGAGATGCATTTATTTAAAGTATAAATACTCTATTCCTGTTTTCTTTGTTTAGTTGATCCATAGAAGTTAAATAATTTATTTATGAAAAAACTATTTATAAATCATTATTTACTATACCATCACAAAAAAGACGCACGAATTTCACGATAACACGCAAATGATGTATGTATGTTGTATGTATGTTGTATGTGTAATCACATCATAAACTGCAATAAGCATTAATTTTGTTATTAATTAAACTTATTAATATTATAAAACATATAGTATCAGCAAAGCTTCTTATGTTATACAAGAAAGCCTACATTAATAAGAGCCACCAGCCAAGAAAAGATGCTATTGTTACCTTGAACATGCAAATAACCTCAATCCAATAGAGTTATTGATATAAAGAAGATATTGTTTTAGTTTAAACCTAATTATTACAGCATTATGAAAAAAAATTTATTACTAACAGGCTTGTTTATCACTTTTTCCTTGGTGGTAAAATCACAAGTGGGGATTAATACAAGTAATCCTCAGGGGATATTTAATATTGACGGGCTGAAGAACAACCCGTCAACAGGAACGCCGACTGCAACTGAGGCCAAAGATGATCTGGTAACGACTTCCAACGGAAATTTGGGATTGGGTATTATCACTCCCGGTACAACATTGGATGTGAACGGGGCCATTACCAATCGTGAAACAGCCTTAGCTGTTGCGGGCAATGCAGTTTCTGTACCTGCCAATGTAAGCCAGGTACAGCTTACCGGTGCTGCTACGGCAACCGTAGCCATTACGGTACCTGCTGCTCCTAATGCCGGTCAGCGTCTTATTGTCTATAACAATACCACCGGCGGATTTGGGGCTACACTGAATGGAGTTACCGTTCCTAATGGTAAGGCATTGGAATTTGTCTTCAGTAATTCATCCTGGAGATCGACTGAAGGCGGACTGCTGGGAAGTGCTCCGATTAATATTTATACGGCCGACGGCACCCTTGCAGGAAACAGGGTTGTTACAACCGCCGGGAACTTGCTTTCTTTTACCAATGGAGCAAATTCTGTCAGCGTGGGAACAACAGGTGCTGAGGGTACTGTAAGAGCAACAGGTTCTTCAAGAGGATCATTTATAGCAACCGGTGGTGCCGCTTCTTTAAATATGTATGTCGATAACAGTGCAAAGGCATTGCTTACAACAACAGGCAACAGTACCGGCATGGACATAGGCGCTGTTACAGCCAGCCCTCTAAGTTTTATTACCAGCAATACGCAAAGAATGCTTATAAACAGTACCGGAAATGTAGGGGTAAACACTTCCGCTCCGAATGCTTCCGCTTTGCTTGACCTTACTGCCACCAATAGAGGCTTTTTGCTACCCAGGCTATCATTAACGTCAAAAACAGATGCTGCTACTGTACCCACACCGGCGACCGGGCTTTTAGTGTATAATAACAATGCTGCAATGCCACCTTATGGGGTGGGAATTTATTATAATTCAGGAACATCTGCGGCACCCAACTGGACAAAGCTAGCCCCCCAGGAAAGTCTTTTTTCCTTATCTCAGGTAGTTGCGGTGGCAGCAATAGCTCCTGTAGACCAGGCAGCAACAGGTGTTGGTCCTCTAGTGGTTGATAATGTAGATATTGGATTAACTGCTACCGTAGTGGTTCCGGCTAATTCTACCGCTAAAATATTAATGACCTATAATGTTCCTATGGGGACTTATCCTGCTGGTGCAACAAATGGTAATACAAATGTCGATGGATATTTTGGTATCCGTTTCCTTAAAAATGGAATAGAAGCACCGGAAGGTTCCCGAAAGTATGCAGTTCCTTTTGCCAGTTCGGGTTCACATATGATGAGTGTATCCGGAAGTTTTTCCGAGACTGTGGTTAATAGCGGATCAACAGATATCAATATTGTATATACACTTAATGGTTACGTAGAATCTACTTCAACTACCACCAGGTTTAATATGTGGGCAACATCAGGAGATAACTTTAACTGGGGTAAAGGATCTCTAAGCGGAACTATATTTACCCGACCTAATTAGATTTAATAGATAACAACCGGGAAAATATGCATCATAGCTAAATGCCTGGTGCTATTTTCAGATCATTCAGATAATAAGAAAAGATCTCTTGAAACAAGTTTCAAGAGATCTTTTGTTGAGGGATATGTCATAAGATAAATATTATCAGATTCAGGCAACAAAATTGTCCTTTTTATAAAAACTGTTATGTAAGAAAAATAAACACCGTGATAAATTGTAAAAAATGACAATGCTCAACCATTTGCCATACTGAACGTACAAACTCTTCACAGAAAACTGATGAATACCCTACCCTTTCAACAATGAGGCAGTATCAATAAAAAAGGGCATCATCCTGTTTTAAATCCAACTGATGATACCCTATGAAAACTAATTTTTTTCTTACCGTGTACATAGAACACAACTGTTTTGACCTGTTTTTATGCTTATTATACACAAAACGAGGTTATATTAAATATTTATAGTTTAATAACCGTTATATTACTTACGTTTCCTGTTCCAATAGTACCCACTTCATCCCTCAGAATCGCATACGTATTGATACCGTTGGCGGCAAAGGTAATCTGCTGACCGGAGGTAACACTAATCACAGTATTGTAATTATGGATTTGCCCAACCGTTGATGTAACCGGAATAGTTGTCGCTATCCGGGTAGATCCTCTTCCTATAAAATCACCAGTTGCATTCCGTATCCCAATAATGACCTGTTCATTTGCCGATACATTTCTGAAACTCATCTGCATCTGCACCAGATAATTACCGGCACTGTTAAAGGTCATCACCCCGGTTGCTGTATTATAATTGTATAATAAAGATGCAGCCTCCGGAGCTCCCAGCAATATTGTGTTGGTTCCTGTAAGATTGGTTTGGTTGGCCGCCAGCTTCGCATGGAAAAGCGGCTGTGAAACGGTAGGGGAATATTTCAATATTCCTGTAGACAAATCTACCACCAGATTGTTTTCAGTTCCTGAAGCCGTATTTAATCCTTCAATTTTCACCGGGTCACTCCCCGCAGAAGGCACTACATGAAATTTATGGGTAGGGTTGGTTGTATTGATCCCGAAATTACCCGTTGAGCTAACAGTAGCCCGCTGCGCAGTATTGGTAAAAAAACTGATTGGTGCAGCCGATTGGGTACTTAAGTTTAAGCTGGTTGCAGTGCCGGACGCAGCCAATTGTGCAGAATTCGCATTATCCACAAAAACATCTACTATGGCAGAACCACCCTGGGCACGGATTGCACCTCTTGAGGAACCGATTGCCCTTACAATAGATTCAGTACCCGCCGTTCCCATATTAATTGTATTGGATCCATTTGTAAATGAGAGCAAATTTCCCCCGGTAGTCACCACTCTATTTCCAGCGAGCGTACCATCTGAATTATAAATATTAACAGGAAGATTCAATTTTGTCCATACAGTGCCATTGTAATAATAATAACCGACAGCATCAACATTCAAAGCTGTGCCTGCCTGAGTGCCCGTGGCAATATTATTTACATAAATCAGTGTTGAAACCGGAACTCCGGTCATACTCTGAGCTCTTTCCCTGTCTACTCTGGGGATAAGAAGTCCATCTACTGCTACAGCTGTACCTGTTGCGTTTTTAGCTATTATATCCAAGGTTGCACCAGGAGCAGTAGTATTAATGCCTACTTGTGCTGATGACAATACAGGAACAAGAATTAAGAAAATAAAAAGTACATTTTTCATCCGGTTATTGTTTTAAATTATTCATAGTAAATTTAATCATTTTTTAAATACAATATGTAATAAAAAATATATTTTTATACTATTTTTAATAAAAAAGCCTTATAGCCGAATAAATAAAAACGCCATAAATAATTTCACACAACAAAAAGCCAGGCCAGAACAATTCAAAATGCCCATTCACATCTGAATGATACAGAGGGAAATATGATTTAAATTCTATTCTTCCTGACTATTTTTCTTTAAATATATATTTTTCCATTTAGCCACTGTATTCCTACTCAGTTTAAAATAAACCGCCAGCTGGCTATTATTTAAATTATTCTTCTTCTGATAATTTAACATCTGTAAAATAGTCTGCTCATTATAAGCACGATGCTTCTGATTAGAGATCTGGCTTTTTTTATTTTGCTGAGAAAAAATAATATCATTCAGCCTGATAACGTCTAAGTCAGAAATATGTTCTTTAGAAAGAATATCTTCGCAGTACTTCCCTTTTTCCGGATGTTTTAACCGGATGATATCTGAATAAATTTTGCGGTAATCCGGTTTAATGCCTACTTTTTGTACTTTTCTATCCATTTGTATAAAGTGGTTTTAGGGATTTTGTATTGTTGTATAATTTGTAGTTTAGTTTTCTCACCGTTTTCTACTAAGTCCAGAATAAAATCAATTATATCTTTTGTATAAATATTTTTCCGGAACTGAGGAAGTTCACTTTTTTTGTTATCTGATCTATCCTTTCCAGCTGACGCCGGAGGAGAAAACAGGATCAAATGGTGTGAGTATAATCTGAAGAAATCATACTCGAGTAATTTGGATAATCTTAGCAATGTAGCAGTTGATATATCTTCTGAAGACAGTACATTCAAAAGAAACTCCTGATCGCATTTAAGAAAACTGAGAATTCTTTCTTCATTCATGTTCAGTTCCTCAATCCGCAACCGGATTATTTCTCCAATGTGTATTTCTTTAAAATTGAAATTCATAAGCATTAATAAAAAGGGTATCATCAGGTTTACATCAACTAATGATACCCATTATGAAAAGTTATTTTTTACTGAATAAAACATATTACAACGTCTTTTGACTTATCATTACGATCATTGCATGCAAGACAGGATTATTAAATATTTATAATTTGATGACCGTTATATTGCTTACGTTTCCTGTTCCAATAGTACCCACTTCATCTCTCAGAAGCGCATATGTGCTGAGGCCGTTGGCTGCAAAAGTAATCTGCTGGCCAGCGGTAACACTGATCACAGTATTATAACTATGGATTTGCCCAACCGTTGATAAAACGGAAATGCTTGTTGCTATCCGGGTAGTTCCTCTTCCTATAAAATCACCACTGGAATTCCTTATCCCAATAATAACCTGCTCGTTTGCTGATACATTTCTAAAACTCATCTGCATCTGTACCAGATAATTTCCTGCAATGTTGAATGTCATTACTCCGGTAGCTGTATCATAATTGTATAAGGAAGATGTAACATCAGGTGTTCCCAGCAATATTGTATTGGTTCCGGTAAGACTGGTTTGGTTAGCTGCCAGCTTCGCATGAAAAAGCGGCTGTGAAACGGTTGAAGAATACTTCAATACTCCTGTAGATAAATCTACCACTACATTGCTTTCAGTTCCTGAAGCTGCCTTTAATCCTTCTATTTTTGCCGGGTCGTCACCTGCAACAGGCACTACATGAAGTTTATGGGTAGGACTGGCTGTATTGATCCCGAAATTACCGGAGGAGGTTAAAGTAGCCCGTTGTATATTATTGGTGCTGAAAATGATAGGGCTTGCAGATTGGGTAACTAAATTCAGGCTGGTTGCATTACCGGACGCAGCCAATTGTGCAGAATTGGCATTATCCACAAACATATCTACTATGGCAGAACCGCCCTGGGCCCGGACTGCACCTCTTGAGGAGCCCGATGCAGTGAGAAAACTTTGCGTACCAACGTTACTGAATATAATGGAGTTTGAAGCATTTCTAAATTGCAATATATTGGTTCCCATGGTTACAGTCCTGTTTGTTAACAAAGTACCGTCTGCATTATAGATATTAACAGGAGTACTCAATTTTGTCCATACAGTACCGTTGTAATAATAATAACCGACAGCATCAATATTCAAAGCTGTACCTGCCTGAGTGCCTGTGGCAATATTATTGACATAAATCAGTGTTGAAACCGGAACTCCGGCCATACTCTGAGCTCTTTCCCTGTCTACTCTTGGGATAAGAAGCCCATCTACTGCTGTTGCCGCACCTGTAGCATTTTTGGCTATTATATCAAGGGATGCACCGGGAGTAGTTGTGTTAATGCCTACTTGTGAAAAAGCATTGCCAGATCCTATCAGAAATAGGATAATAGGAAGAATTAGTTTTTTTTTCATTTGGTTAGATATTTTAAGATTGTATTATTGAAGGAACAAAATGCACCCTATTTCCAATACTATGGCTAATAGATTTATAGCAATCAGGTATTTCCGGGAGATGAGTGACTCTTTTATAATATGATAATTGGCCTTTATCAGTTTATAGAAACCTATTATAAATAAAATGAATGAAACTATAGAAATTGATAAAATCTCCATGGCAAAGGAATCGCTGCCATCAAATACAATTGTTTTTAAATTCATGCTTCCACCGGTAGCTGCCATTCCAAAAACCAATAGAATTATAGGAAATAATATATAAATGGAAGTGTATAAAAATGCAAATAAATATTTCCTGAAACCCAACCCGGATATTCTTTCTTTATTAAGCAACGTGATGATCAGACTCATTATAATGGCAGTCATATTGTTAAAAAAAAATATAATAATGGCCTTTTCTGTAAAGTTTAAAGATCCCAGTAATTTCGCAATCGGAAAATCAACCTGATTATTTTCGTAAATAATTAAACTTGTTGCTACCGAAGTATAGATGCTGAACCGGACAGGAGATAATATATCATCATCCTGTAATTCCAGGTCTTCATGCACCTCTTTTTCTGCTAGATCGTAACACAGGTTGGGATTCCTGAACAGCGCAAAAATTGTTCCGGGAAGCAGCAGCAAATCTGTTAAAATCCTAAGACATAACTTTTCAAAACTATCTAATAATTTATCAAATTCCACAAGAGATCATTTTAATTATTTAAATTCAATTTGTACTTGATATCAGCTCAATTTTCTTTATTGAAATGAATTATTTTGTACTCTTTACTAGCAATTACTAATAATTTAGGTTTAATCTCGTAGCTTAATTTTTCTCCGGATTTGACTTTATAATAGAATTCAGCTTCCTCAGTTTTTGTGTTTACTAATTTTAATGGAAGGATTTCTGTAGAAGTACTGGTTACGGGAAGCATAATGGCAATTACCTGTTCTTTGGAAAAATCAATTGAAGTCGGCATCCCGTTTTTACCCATATGGGCTGATGTTCCAAAAATTTCATCAAACTGTTCTTTGGAGGTAATTACTTTTTCGGCAGGTATCTTTACCGTTTGGGTGTTTTTTACAAAGTAATGATCCGCAACCTTAAAGGCAATTGATTCTGATTTGCCGGTATTTGTTTTACAAGAAAACAAGAATGCGAGGAAAATAATAAATAAGTTTTTCATTTCTTTTAATTTAAAGTTATAAAGTTAAAATCCCTTTGACTCTATAAGTCATTTGTGTTTTAGAATAGATTTTCACGAGTCAAAGGGAGAGTTGTTCTATGCCTTCCAAAAGGTCCATACATTGTCGTTAAATACGTCCAGTTGTTTTACAATAGTATCATAAACCATCATTCCTGTAGAATGGTTAATCACGGCTGCATACGATATATATACATCATAGCTTGCTTTTGCGCTAATTGTATTAAAAGGAAAGCAGGCGTCAAAAATAGAGCAATCAGATGAAGGTGATTTTTCACCTTCATAGTTGCTATAAAATTTATTCCCCGATAGTCCATCTTTGTGTTGTGTTTTAGTTTGTTAGATACAAATGTATATCTGTCAACACTTAAAAGCATAAAAAACACATACAACACAGGTACACCACGTAATTAAATGACACATTATCAGGACAATAGAATATATTTTGAGTAAAAAATTAAACTAGAATTTTAAAAATATATTGAAAAATATTAGTTTTCAACAAGGGATTTAAGAAAATGGTAAAGATCTACATCCGATCCGAGGTTGAGCTTTTTTCTCAATCTGCTTTTTTTTATTTGTACGGATCTATGCTGCATAAAAGTAAACTTAGCAATGTCTTTGGAAGAAAATCCCAACCAGATTAAGGCACAGAATATAAGTGTAGCTTTACTTAAATCTGGACTAAGTTCTAAAAGCTTTTGAGAAACATTGGGATAAACTTCATGAAATTTTTCCAGAAACATGATATCATTGGTTTTAGCCAATTGAATTAAATCTTCATGCACCCCTGAAATTCTTTGTTCTAATATCTTTGTTTCGTTTTCTTTTTGAGAAATTATTTCCTTACTTTCTAATATCAGCTTTTTCTTTTTCTTGTTCTGGTGATATAAATAAGTGAATATTACTACACTCACAAAACCTACAATGCTACCCTGCAGTATTGCTGTTCTTTTAGGATCCTTTTCCTTAGTTTTTTTTTCTTTTATTCTGTTTATGGATAGTTCTATTTCTTTGTGAGTGCTGGCCAGACTGTCTTTTAATTTAATATAATAGTCCATTTTAGTTTCCTTTTCTGGACGCAAATTTATACAAGGAACCACTTAAAAAGACAAAATCGAATACAGCATAAATACAACATGATGATTAAAAATAGGTAAACGGTGCTAAAAAAGATTCGAAATAAATTAAACAGAATTGCAAAATTTAAAAAATAAAACTCGTTACCTTAATTGTCTATAAGAAACTTAAGGTATTGATAAAGATCTACATCCGATCCAAGATTCAGTTTTTTTCTTAACCTGCTTTTCTTTATTTGTACGGATCTATGTTGCATAAAAGTAAACTCTGCAATATCTTTTGAGGAGAATCCTAACCAGATCAGGGCACAGAATGTAAGGTTGGCCTGAGTCAGATCCGGGTTGATTTCCAAAAGCCTTTTGGAAACATGAGGATAAACTTCCTGAAATTTTGTTAAAAAACCAATATCATTAGTTTTTGCCAACTGCATTATTTCTTCGTGTGCATCTCCAATTCTGCTTTTCAGTTCCAAAGTTTCATCTTCTTTGCGGGAAATTATTTCTTTACTTTCTATTATGACTTTCTTTTTTTTCTTATTTTGATAATATAAATAGGAAAGTAATAATACACTGAAAAAAACTACAATACCACCATATAAAAGCCCTTTTCTTTTCAGGGCTTTCTTCTCCTCAGTTTTTTCTTGTTCACTTCTTTTAATTGATATTTGTATAGTTTTTTTTTGCGACTTATTAATTGTATCTGTGACTTTTATTAAATTTTCTAAACTTTCTTTTTCTTTATTTTTATCACCTAAATTTTTATAGCATAAAGCAAGATTTTTGTAAATATTTTGAAGGTGCTCTTTGTTATTCTCTGCTTTATTATATAAGAGTGATTTTTCTAAGTATATTACTGCATTAGAGTAATCTTTTTCTCTCATAAAAAAGATTCCGTAATAATAATATGTAACAGAAATTTGATGGGTATCAATTTTTTTGTCATTTTTTTTAATGACCTGCAATGCATGGTTGAGGTATTTTCTTGCAGAATCCTGATTGGGAGAAAAATCAATATAATGATTGGCTATCGTGGAAATAATACCAGGACTCTCATATATCTGATTTGATTTTTTCATATAGATTATTGCAGAATCCTTATTTTCAATATTATAATAATAGGTTCCTCTTACTGCGTAGGAGTATTGCAAAAATTTCTTTTTTTCATACCTGTTTTCAATGTTTTCTCCGTAATAAATAGCTTTAGAATTGTACTTAAGTGCTATTTCGTATAAATTTAATACATCATAGATTCTAGAGTATACTTGATATATACTTCCCACTGTAAAATTATCTGTGGAATACTTATCGGAAAGAGTTTTTGCAATATTAAGATACTTTATAGCCTCATCAGGCTTACCAATATTTAAATATTCATCAGCTAAATTGGTATATACCCAGATGATTCCTTTTTTATAATTCTCTTTTTTTACTTTTTCTAACATTTTAAAATTCCAAAGAATAATTTTTTCTCTTGGAATATTATTATTACCCATTTCTCTAGGCTTATTCAGAAGAATTGAATCATAGTCTTCATGCTTAAGGCTTTGAGAAAACAGCCTTACTGTTGAGAAAAGAAAACCAACAGTAATTATAAATTGAAGTAGGTATTTTGAGCATTTCATTGAATGCTAAAATAAAAATATTTTTTACATAAAAAATTATTAATTCAACAATATGTTATTATATCTGTTTCATTTATTCTTTTATCTAAATTTTATAACATTTTTATTAATATTTAACTGAATGAAAAAATTTAAAAATACATCATCAAGTTTGTTTAGTATTTACAATAGTCCTTTCCTGAGTTTGAATTGGAGATGAAGATTCACCTAAAAATAAAAATCCTGTAATTATTTAAAACTACAGGATTAATGAGCTTTGAGCTTTTAATCATCCGCCTAGTGACGGATACGGATCTAACCTCATGACCTTCCAGTCTCACAAAAATGCCCCTAAAAAACGTCTAACTTTTTGGGGCAGTTATTATAAGAAGCTAGTTATTTAAAAAAATATTACAATACTTTTACTGTCATTTTAATAAATCTCACGCTTGGAATGCACAGTAAACCGTCGGTGTAAAGGTGAACTGCCACTATTTGCTTACCTTGGGAAGTTAGCTGGTCTATATAAGTTTTAAAACCATGATAAACTGTATTTGCTGCATCATCCGTCATAGGAACATTATAAGGAAACATGTGTCCATATACTTGCGCATTATCTCCGTCTTGCCCTATTGTATAATCTTGCATGTAGCTAAAATTTGCATTTGAGCTTAGAAAATCATTCATTGTATTAGATCCAATATAAACCTCAGTTAAACTGCCGGAGTGTCCGCCATAGCCCCAAATGTTTTTTGCAACAAACTCTGAAAGTCTAATTTGGTTTCTTCCATACAATGCAGCCATATCCTGATAAAGCACTTCATAAGAACTTACGTAAGGATAATTAGGATTTACATTAATGGGATTTTGGTAATTTGAAGATCCGCATTTTAATAAGATGTTTTCACCTCCAAAAACACTGGCTTTAGTGGATTTAGCCATCTTTGAAGTCATTTCTTTTGAGTTTGATTCTGGAGTTACCGCGGTTTCTAATTCCTCATTGGTTGTACACGAAAGCAATAGCACACTGCTTGCAATCAGTAATAGTTTTTTCATAGTAGATAATTAGTTTTATATCACCAAAAATAGATAAATAAAATTAATTACAAAATATCCTTCACTTTTTTTTGGTTATTTTTAAGAAAATAAGGATTACTTCCTCCTCTATCGAACATTTTCCGATTATCATTACCTATTGATTAAAATCCGGAGGAAACTTTTCGTCCTTTACATTAAGTAATAACGGTCTGCTCTTTTTTTATTTGATTGTCAAATAATTTTTAAAACAACCACTTTTAGTACAATATTAATTTATAAAATATTAAAAATAAAGTTAATATAAAATGCTTATATTTAAATTATACACATTATATTTACCTTATTAATACCAAATTATATATTTTTATGAAAAAATTAATTTTTACATTAGTTTGTGCAACTACACTTGTTTTTACTAGTTGCTCAGAAGATTCTCATCAAGAAAAGGAGACTCAAGACCGGAATCAGGTGGTAACAGTGAACAAGTCTGTCAACAAAACTCAGCAGGAAATCGAAAACCTTCTCAAACATTTTACAACAAAGGATTATCATTCCTCTGTGTCCGGCTTAACTAAGGAGGAAGTGCAAAAAGATATGGCAATGAAATTACTGCCAAAATGCAAACAACTTCTTATGGAAAATGGATATACGGAAGATGATATCAATAAATTTGACAACGACTATAAAACTATTATACTTACAGCATTTAACTTAAAAAAATAATTATGAAAAAGCTCTTTTTATCAGTTGCGCTTGTATTTGGCGCAGTTAATTTTGCAATGGCAGTCCCAACCTTTTATTATAATTTTGGAAGTTACGATGTAGAAGGTTTATTTGTTTATTATTCAAGTCCAGCTAATGGAATGGGTTGTTACGATGGAGATATGATTCCGTTGAAACTGACAAGTTCAAATGTTCTTACAAATATGAATACTGGCGTTGTAGTTCCAGCTAACCAACTTACACACGCATATGTATGTGGTTCGTCTCCAACGCCTGTATGCAGTACTACAACGGATGTAGTATTTAGAGGCATGAGATTTTATACTACAATAAGTAATTTTGCTGGCATGGCAGGAACAAGCTGCACCTATTTTACTCAGGTTCCGACCCCTAACGGATGGAAAATAACAATGCCAGGTTTAGAAAGTCTGACATTTATAGATCTAGGGTTCATGGCACAATATATCTACCAATAAGAAAAAGAGAGTATAATCTCTCTTTTTTTCTATTTATCCTGAAAAAAAACTCAAATTTTATTTTCATGTCTCATAGGCATTAAGGACATGAATCCAAATTTACTGTAATTTACTATTTACAACAGGCATTATATGTAATCTATTGATATAATGTCTGTTATAAATTTTTGTGGAGAATACGGGGATCGAACCCGTCACCTTTAGACTGCCAGTCTAACGCTCTAGCCAGATGAGCTAATTCCCCTACTTTCTTAAAGCGGTACAAAAGTAAGTATTTAAACTACAAATCCAAATATTTTTCCAATTTTTTTGTTAGAATTCATACTAAATTTTCCCTCTGCCCATCAATACTTAAAGCGATTCGGTCACAAAAAATGAATATAATATTAACAAATTACTGATATTCAAATGATTCAGTCTCCCTTCTTCATCTGCATAGCACGCTGGTAAAAAGACTGCATTGCAATTTTTTCTTCCGCTTCATTAATAGCTGCCAAAAGATGGTTCTCATTATCTGCAATTTCTCCCAGCACTTTTGAGACCAATTCCCAAACCGGCTTCATCTTTTCAATGAGTTCAAGACCTTTCGGAGACAATATGATCAGTCTTCTCCGCTCATCCTGCTTATCTTTTTTGGATTGAATAAGTTTCTGTTTTTCCAGTTCTTTTAACAAACTTATGGTTGAAGGATGTGTATATCCTATTTCGTTTGCAATTTCTACTACACTGAGCATTTTTTTGTGGTGTAAGGTAAAGATCACAGGAAACCATTTAGGCTCGAAATCAATGCCGAAAGATTGATAGATCATGGCACCATCTTTTCTGAGCTGCTCACTAAGACGCTGCAACCTCGTTGAAATAGCCAGAATCCCCGATTCATCTATTATATTCATACAGTTTTATTTACATTTAAATAATAAAAAACATTATCAGCGCTCATCAATGGAAAGCGGATTGGTAAATCTTTCTTTTTAACCTCTAAAAAATGATTTCTTTCATAAAATCGTATTGCCGCTTTCAGTATGGAAACTGTCCCCAAATATATTGTTTCTATTCCATTGTCGTGACAGAAAGAAATCAAAACTTCCAGAAGTTCCTGGGCAATATTCAGTTCTTTTCCTCTGAATTCTTTTTTCACAAACATCTTTCTTACCGCTCCTTCCCTATCATCAAATTTAACCAATGCTATGGAGCCCACCAGTTCACCTTCTATAAAAGCTCCCCAGAAATTCCCGCCGGGTTCCATATAAAAATTTTCAATCCTTTTAAGATCCGGCTGATCTTCTATCGTGATAGGTACATTAAATTCTTTCTGCTGAATAGTAAGAATCAGGTCAATAAGCTGTTCAGAATAGCTATTATCTAGTTGCTGAATATCTATTTTCATATGACTTTTTATTTTATATATCAAAACTACGTAGTTGTCTACATATATGCAAGGGAAATTATTATTTTATGTTATTTTTAACTTTATTATCCAATCAGTTTTCAACAAAAAACGTACACCATTCGATGTACGTTTTGTATTATTGGTAAAAATAAGATTATTATTTCCAGCCACCACCAAGGGCCTGGTACAGCTCTACAGCGGCTTTCATCTTATTGTATTCCGCATTGGAAATATTCAATTCTGCATTTAATGAATTGACGCTTGCATTCAGTACTTCAAGATAGTTGGCCATTCCATAGTTCACAAGCTCCTGAGAGTATTCTACGGATTTTTTATAGGCATCCAGTTCCTTTTGTTTTAATTCAATAAAAGAATCCTGAACCGAAAATACCCGGATGGCATCTGAAACTTCTTTTCCGGCTGTAAGAACCGTTTTTCTGAAGTTCAGATAAGCGGTTTCCCGGTTTGCCAGGCTTACATCATAATTTGTCTGGATCTGTCTTTTATTTAAAATCGGCTGTGCAAGACCGGCCACCACATTGGCAAACAATGAATTTACACTGAATAAATGATCAAGGTCTACTGACTGCAGTCCACCACTTCCTGTAAGTTTCAAAGTAGGATAAAACTGAGCTTTTGCTGAATTGGTCAGCTCGAATGCATTCATAAGATTATATTCCGCTCTCATAACGTCCGGACGGTTAGCTAATAACTGTGCCGGATATCCTAATTTAAGATCAATCGGAAGCTTCTGTGTTTCCAAAGTAGATCTTGCAATAGAGTGAGAGGGCTCGCCCATCAGAAGGCTCATGGTATTTTCAAGCAGCTGAGTCTGGGTCTCAATATCAATCAATAGAGATTTTGCATTAAAAACCAGAGCCTCACTCTGCTGTACAGCTACTTCTGTAACATTTCCTGAGATCTTTAATGCTTTGGTGGTTTCTAAATTCTTTTCTCTTACGGCAATTGTTTCATTGATGATTCTCTTTTGAGCATCAAATGTTAAAAGCTGATAATAAGCAGAAGCTATAGAGGCTACAAGATCACTTTTAACCGCTTTGTGGGCAGCAACCGTTCCCAAATAAGTAGCAAGCTGGGCTTTTTCCTGGGCTTTCAATTTTCCCCAAAGATCTGCTTCCCATCCTATGCTTGCCGTAATATCGAATTGGTTGACATAACGTCTTTCTCCGATGATCTGTCCAAACTGGGTATTGATAGACTGTGTCTGGAATGTATAATTCGGGCCTACGGAAAGAGTCGGCTGGTAGGCTGCTTTGCTCTGTTTCAGGTACGCTTCTGCGGAACCAATGCTCTGCAGGGCAATCCTGATATCTAAGTTGTTTTCTAAAGCTTTGGAAATATGTCCCTGCAATACAGGATCCGTAAAAATTTCTTTCCATGAAACAGCTCCAATGCTGGCACTGTCTGAAGGCAGCATATCTGTGCGGAAAAGCTTTTCGTCTACAACATTTTTCGGTCTCTCATACTCTTTTCTGGCCATGCACGATGTAATGGCCCCCAGTATGACAGCTGAAAAAGTTATTCCTTTTATGATGTTTAATAAACTCTTCATTATTTGAAATTAGAAGTTAGATATTAGAGGTTAGAAGCTAGATTTAGAAGTAATTTCTAATATCTAACCTCTAGCTTCTCTAATTAATTTTATTCTGCTAAACTGATCTCTTCTTTTTTAAGCGGCTTTACTTTTTCCTGTAAAGTTTGGAAAATTACATACAAAACAGGGATTACGAATAACCCTAAAATTGTACCTATTAATAATCCGATTGCGGCCCCTGTCGCAATAGATCTGTTACCTACCGCACCAATTCCACTCGCTAAAACCAATGGTAATAAACCGAAAATAAAAGCAAATGAAGTCATCAGAATTGGTCTCACCCTGGCTTTGGCTGCATTGATGGCGGACATGACAATGGTTTCCCCATGATGCCTTCTCTGTACCGCAAATTCGACAATAAGGATCGCATTTTTCGCTAATAGTCCCACGAGCATGATTAGGGCGATCTGGAAGTAAATATTATTTTCCAAGCCCATAATCTTCTGCCCGAAATAAGCTCCCATTACCCCAAGAGGAAGAGAAATTATGACGATCAGCGGAAGAATATAACTTTCATACTGGGCAGAAAGAATAAAGTAAACAAAGACTAAACTTAATCCGAAAATCAGAAGGGTCTGAGAACCTGAATTCAGTTCTTCTCTGGTTAATCCGGTAAACTCTACTGCATAGTTTTGGTTTAATGTTTCTCCCGCTACCTGCTGTACAGCGGTAATGGCATCACCGGAACTGTATCCTGCTGAGTTGGCTCCTGTCACCTTCACCGAAGTAAACAGGTTGTAACGGCTTACAGACTGAGGTCCGTACGCTTTCTTCAGAGTGACGAACTGTGAAATAGGAGACATAACTCCTGACCCTGTTTTTACATACAGCTCGTTCAGGTTTTCAATATTTTTTCTGTTTTCAGGAAGCGCCTGAACCATTACCCTGAACTGTTTTCCGTACTTTGTAAAGTCGGCAGTATAAATACCTCCGATATATCCTTGCATAGTAGCCAGGATATCACTTACGGAAACTCCAAGCTGCTTGGTCAGAGGAACATTGATCTCCATCTGATACTGAGGATATTTTGTATTGAATGAGGTCTGGGCAAATTCAATTTCCGGTCTTTCCATCAGCTTTCCAATGAATTCATTTGTTTTATTGTCCAAATCTGCATAGTCTCCACCGGATTTGTCAAGCAGTACCATTTCAAAACCGGCGCTGCTACCGAATCCGGGTACACTTGGCGGCTGGAAGAATACGACTTTGGCATCAGGAACGGAACCTACGATCCCAAATAATTTTTTGGTGATATCCTCTGAAGTCTGGCCGTCTTTTTTCCTTTCATCAAACGGTTTCAGCTTAACGAAGGCAAGACCGTTATTACTTCCGTTTCCGGAAAGGAATCCTCTACCGGTGGAAATCGTTACATTCTGTACTCCCGGAACTTTCATTGCATTGGCCTGAAGTGTCTTCAGAGCATTGTATGTTCTTTCCATTGAGGCTCCAGGGGGAAGCTGAACATCTGTAAAGATAATTCCCCTGTCTTCTGTAGGTACAAAACCTTTTTTCATAGTGCTGCTCGCCCAGAATAAAATACCTCCGGTAACAGCGAAAATAATCAGGGTTACCCATTTATGTCTCAACAGGAATACAAACCCTCTTCCGTAACGCTCAGTGGCTGTTTTGAAAGCAATATTGAATTTATAAAAGAATTTCTGAAGGAAATTAAGGTTGCTGTATTCTTTGTGGTGCTCTGAATGAGGTTTTAAAAATAGTGAACATAAAACCGGGCTCAAAGTCAAAGCGTTGATGGCAGAAATAATGATCGCTATAATAAGAGTAATCCCAAACTGCTGATAGAAAACTCCTGTAGGACCTGTAATAAAAGTCACCGGAATAAATACCGCCGCCATTACCAGGGTAATAGAAATGATAGCTCCTGTGATCTCATCCATTGCTTCTACGGTTGCTTTTTTGGCATCCCCAATACCATGTTCCATCTTCGCATGGACTGCCTCGACGACGACAATGGCATCATCCACCACAATACCAATGGCCAATACCAATGCGAATAAGGTTAACAGGTTTAGTGAATATCCGAATAAATTCAGGAAGAAGAATGCTCCCACAATAGATACCGGAACCGCAATAGCCGGGATCAGGGTAGATCTGAAATCCTGAAGGAAAATATAGACAACGATAAATACAAGAATGAAGGCTTCGATCAGGGTATGCACTACTTTTTCAATAGAAGCTTCAAGGAATTCATTCGTATCAAAGTTAAAGGTATACTTTACTCCCTGCGGAAAAGTACCTTCCGCGGATTTCAGATATTCTTTAATATTTTTAATGATCTCCTGGGCATTGGATCCCGGAGTCTGGAAAATTCCCATACTGATGGAAGGGTAGTTTCCATTTTCCCCGACACCGGAATATGACTGGCCGGCCAGCTCTACTTTAGCTACATCTTTCAGCATTAAGTTTTGTCCGTCACCAAGAGATTTAATAATGATATTGTCATACTGCTCCTTATCATTGAACTTACCTACATATTTGATGATATATTCAAAAGAGCTTCCACTGTTCTGACCTATAGAACCTGCTGCTGCTTCTCTACTCTGCTCGTTGATGGCATTGGTAACATCTGTAGGTGTTACACTGTAAGCTGCCATTTTTGCAGGATCCAGCCAGATTCTCATGGAATAGTTTTTACCTCCGAAAACGTTGGCATCTCCTACACCATTAATCCTTTTAAGATTCGGAATAATATTGATATTCAAAAAGTTCTGAAGGTATACATCGTCTAAATCTTTATTCTCGGAATAGAAAGACATATACATCAGGGCGCTGGTCTGCTGTTTCTGGGTAACTACCCCAGAACGTGTTACTTCGGAAGGTAAAAGCGGCGTAGCTCTTGCCACACGGTTCTGTACGTTTACTGCAGCAATATCCGGATCTATTCCCTGTTTGAAGAAAACCTGAATCTGTGCAGAACCATCGTTTCCGGCAGTGGAAGTGATATAATCCATCCCTTCTACCCCGTTGATCTGTTCTTCCAGAGGTACTACAACACTTTTCATCACTGTTTCCGCATTGGCTCCTGTGTAGTTCGTAGAGACACTAACTGTAGGAGGTGCAATATCCGGATACTGGGTAACCGGCAGCGAGATAAGCCCTAAAACACCGAGAATAACAATCAAAATTGAAATTACGGTGGATAAAACCGGTCTGTTAATAAAATTTTTAATCATTTTTTAGAATTTCGGTTTTACTGATTGAACAAGGCTATCCATTTTGACAGGTTTTTTCTTAATGGCTGTCCCCGGTTTTAATCCTCCAATACCTGCTGCAACAATGACTTCTCCTTTGTTCACACCAGATTTAATAAGGGCAAAATTATCTATTCTGTCTATGACATTCACTACAACATTTTTAGCGGTATCTTTATCCACTTTGTAAACATAAACAATTCCCTGCTGTTCGTAAGTAGCGCTTTCCGGCACCACCAATACATTGTCATAGCGTTGCGGGAATCTGATTGTTCCACTGTTACCGTTACTTAATAATTTCTGAGCATTGGTAAAAGCTACCCTGAACTGGATGGTTCCGGTTGTTGGGTCTATCTGTCCGGTAATTGCTTCAATTCTTCCTTTTTCAGGATAAAGGCTTCCGTTCGCCAGCTGCAGTTCTACCATGGGAAGGTTTTTAATCTTTTCAGGCATCGATGCACCCGGAGATTTTTCAAGGAAATCAAAATATTCTTTTTCATTCATTGAGAAATAGGCAAAAATCCCGGAAGTATCGGAGATTGTCGTCAATGCTGTCTGGTCAGTAGGCCCTACCAAACTTCCTACTTTCAGTGGAAGCCTTCCGATTACTCCGGAAATAGGGGCGCGGATGATAGAGTACTCAATATTGGCTTCTACTCCTTTATAATTGGCAACAGCCTGTCTTTTAGCAGCATTGGCCTGTTGGAGCTGAGCCTGAGCCTGGGCCAGATTAGCCTGGGCTGTCTGCAGCTGAACACTGCTGATGATATTTTTCTGAACAAGAGGCTTCAGCTTATTGACTTCTACCTGAGCTGCATTTACAGAGGCCTGGGCTGCTGCAATTGTAGATTCTGCAGCACCAATACCGGCTTTGGAAGCAGCGGCATTTTCGGTCAGGATATTGGTTTCAAGGCGAAACAGTGGCTGTCCTTTTGTGACATACTGTCCCTCGTCTACCAGCACCTGAGTAATATATCCCTGTATTTTTGCACGGACGTCGTTATTGACCCTTCCCTGTATCGTGGCCGGAAAGGTCTGATAGCCCACTATATTTTTAGACTCCACAGAAACAACAGGATAAGGTTTCGGGCCGTCCTGTTTTGGAGCTTCTTTTTTGCAGGCAGTCAGTGAAAGCGCTGCAATAGAAAGTATAACTAGCTTATTATTCATTTTAAAGTTTATTAAGAGATTCCTGAATATTTTCTATGTTCTTGTTTAAAAGAGCTTTGTACGCTTCTATTCGTTCGTTGTACTCATTGTCATGATTCTTTTTAAAGTTGTTTAGGTCATCCAGTAATTTGAGTTCGTCCTCCATTTTTTGAACAATTTTTTCAAACCGGATTTTTTTATACTCATCATTGATGAAAAAATACCGTTTCCGCTCATCCATTTTGTTGTGATCGATAATAAGCTGTGCATTCAGCAGTAATGAAATACTGGTAGAAACAGAGCTTTTACTCGCAGAAAGTACTTCGACAAATTCATCAAAGGTAATTCCCACTTTCTCATAATCGAAAAGCAGGTAAGCATAAATTTTTGAAGCTAAAGGCGGTAGGTTGAAAACGGTGCCGTAAAATTTTACGGCATCTTGAAAAATCTTTTCATCAATTTCTATACTTTGGTGCATAATATAAAAATTTTGACAAAAGTAGAAATTAGTTCAGAACTAAACGAACAAACATGATAGAGTTTATAAATAGAAGGTCTTTTAAAAATTCAATGAAAGTTGATTTAACTTTTGCCTTAAATTATAATCTTCTCATAGGCCTTTCTCATTCCGCCGGCCAGAAGTACTTCACCACAATAGGAATAGCCTTTGCTTTCAAGGATCTTCAACATGGCTATATTATCATAGTTTGTATCTACTTTTATGCTTTGAATTCCATGCGATCTTGTAAAATCTTCAATATGATCAAATAATTTTTTAACCATTCCCTGGCCTGCAAATTTTCCGTCAACGGCTACTCTATGAACAACAACGAATTCCCCGTCACTCAGCCATGCTCCTTCTATGGTGCTGTAAGCCGGTTCGTCATTTAAAATCAGTGCTGCATATACGGCAATTTCTCCATCAACCGTAAGGACATATCCAAAGCCTTTTTCAATATCACTTTCTACGGTTCCCAGATTGGGATATCCGTTTTGCCACTGGGTGCTCCCGTCCTGTTTTCTTCTTTCAATGGATTGTTGGATGATTCCCCAAATTACATCTCTGTCATCAATTTCTGCTTTTCTAAGTTTGGTCTCTGAATTCATTGTTGGTTGTTTATTGAATTGAATGATTTAAGTATTTTAAAAATTTAAATATTTAACGATTTAAAATTTAAGAGATTTTGTTATGCTTTTTAGTTTTGGCTAAAGCCAATTGTAATTTTTAATTTTAAGACGGGCTGAAGCCCGCCTCTATTGAATAATGTAGTCTAATTGAGTCACATGATCCAATATGCTCATTTCTACGTCTTAAATTTTAAATGCTTAAATCTTTTAATAATTTATATTATTTGAATCAAAAAACCGAAAACTAATTAAAATTAATTTTCGGTTCGAAGTAGTAAAATTTAAAATTATGAAATTGTTTTATTGATTTTCATTTTGTTGAAGATAAGCATCAATCACTTCAAATGCATTCTTCTCATCTTCCAGTTTTACCATAACTTTTAATGATGTTGCCGTAGGCGTTGTCGTAAATGTAAGGTAACTGTTTTCGACGCTGTTTGTAATTTGTGCATCATCCAATTTAGACTTTATTAGCTGGATTTCTGAAGGCTTATCACTTTCAAAAACCGATACTCTCGTACTTCTTTCCATATTCTATATCGTTTGAGTATCTAAATGTACAATGTTTTTTTTAAAATTACAAATCTTTGGTTTTAAATTTTATTAATATTATTTTCAATTTTATCAAGAGCTAATTGGATTTCCTCCTGCGTTACGTTCAGATGTGGTCTGAAACGAAGCGAGTGATCCCCGCACGGAAGAATGATCAGTCCGTCTTTGAAAAGCTCGTTCATCAAACGGTTACGGTGTTCTGCGGAAGGAAGATCAATGGCGCACATAAGACCTCTTCCTCTTGCATTTGAAATTTTCTCAGGATATTTCTGAGCCAGCTCTTTCAATCTTTCCAACAGATAGTCACCCACAACTCTTGCATTTTCAACCAGGTTTTCTTTTTCGATAACTTCCATCACCAACTGGAAACGAAGCATATCAATAAAGTTTCCTCCGAATGTAGAATTGATCCTTGAACTTTCTCTGAAAACGTTGTTCGGGATCTCATCAAATTTTTCTTTATTGGCTAAAACACCACAAACCTGTGCTTTTTTACCAAAAGAAATTATATCCGGTTTTGCCGTAAAATGCTGGAACGCCCACATTTTTCCTGTAATGGCAATACCTGTCTGAACTTCATCAAAAATCAGTAATATTTCATTCTGATCACAAAGTTTTCTCAATCCCATTAAGAACTCATCTCTGAAGTGATTGTCCCCGCCTTCGGCCTGGATTGGCTCAATGATGATACATGCCACTTTATCAGGGTTCATCAGGATAGCTTCTTCGATCTGTAGAAGTGCCAATCTTTCGTTTTTGATGGTTTCTTCTAAATTTTCTTCTGTAATTGGGAAAGATAACTTAGGATTTAAGATTCTTGGCCATTCAAACATCGGGAAATACTGATATTTTCTTGGGTCAGAAGTATTGGTTAGGCTTAAAGTATAGCCGCTTCTTCCGTGGAATGCCTGTCTGAAATGGATACAGATTCCGGCTTCGGTCTGAAGTCCTTTTTCAAAATTCTTACGTGTTTTCCAGTCGAAGCAAGCCTTCATTGCATTTTCCACTCCTAAACTCCCACCTTCAATAAAGAAAGCGTACTGCAGTTCTTCAGGAATCACTACTCTTTCAAATACTTCCAGAAAGTGTGCATATTCCTCTGAATACACGTCCGCTAAAGTAGGTTTGTTAACTGCCATTCTCCCCAGCCACTCTGATCTTTCTACCAGATAGGGATGGTTGTAGCCTATTGAAGCTGATGCAAACATAGAGAACATATCAAGATACTCTTTGTCTGTAAGCTTGTCATACAGCCATGATCCGTGGGATTTTTCAATATCCATCACAAAATCAAAACCGTCTGCCAAAACGTGTCTTCCTACGGTCTCTTTTACTTTATTTACTTTTATATCAATTGTTTGTTCCATAATTAAAATAGTTGTGTGATTTAATAATTGAATGATTAAAAAGTTTAAACATCCAGGTTATTAATTTTTAGTTTTTTTGTTGAATTGACTTAATCCTAATTTTTACAGATCAAATTTAATTCCTTGTGCCAAAGGAAGTTGAGCTGTATAATTTATAGTATTGGTTTGTCTCCTCATATAGTATTTCCAAACATCTGAACCAGACTCTCTTCCGCCGCCTGTTTCTTTTTCACCACCGAAAGCACCCCCGATTTCAGCACCTGAAGTTCCGATGTTTACGTTGGCAATACCGCAGTCTGAACCTGCATGAGAAAGGAACAATTCTGCTTCTCTTAAATTCTGTGTCATGATAGCGGATGACAATCCCTGAGGAACATCATTCTGGATAGCAATCGCTTCCTCCAGTGTTTTGTATTTGATCAGGTATAAAATCGGCGCGAAAGTCTCGTGCTGAACGATCTCGTAAGAATTTTTAACTTCTGCGATGCATGGCTTCACATAGCATCCTGATTCGTATTCTTTTCCGCTTAAAACGCCTCCTTCAACTACAAATTTTCCGCCTTCTTTCTTACATTTTTTGATAGCTTCTTCATACTGATTTACTGCATCAACGTCAATAAGCGGGCCTACATGGTTATTTTCGTCCAGTGGATTTCCGATTTTCAACTGTCCGTACGCTTTTACCAGTCTTGTTTTTAGTTCGTTGTAAACGCTTTCATGAATGATCAGTCTTCTTGTAGACGTACATCTCTGTCCGGCTGTACCTACTGCTCCGAAAACAGCTCCGATGATAGACATGTCTATATCTGCATCTTTAGAGATGATGATCGCGTTGTTTCCACCCAATTCAAGGATAGACTTCCCGAATCTTTCTGCCACTTTGGAAGAAACCATTCTTCCCACTCTTGTAGAACCTGTGAAAGAAACCAGGGAAACTCTTTTATCATCAACAAGCTTCTGCCCGATCTCATGATCAGCAACCAGTACACTTGAAATACCTTCAGCAAGATTGTTCTCCTTTAATACTTCAGACATAATGTTCTGGCATGCGATAGCGCATAATGGTGTTTTTTCTGACGGTTTCCAGATGGTAACGTTTCCGCAGATCCATGCTAATGCTGTGTTCCATGCCCAAACGGCAACCGGAAAGTTGAAAGCGGTAATAATTCCCACAACGCCAAGCGGATGATACTGCTCGTACATTCTGTGACCAGGTCTTTCTGAGTGCATCGTATAGCCGTGAAGCTGTCTGGATACACCTACTGCAAAATCACAGATGTCAATCATTTCCTGAACTTCTCCAAGACCTTCCTGAAGAGATTTACCCATTTCATAGGAAACAAGTTTTCCAAGGTCATCTTTATATGTTCTTAATTTCTGACCTAACTGTCTAACGATCTCCCCTCTTTTAGGAGCAGGGATAGATCTGAATTCCTGAAACGCCTTCTGAGCCGCCTCAATTACTTTGTCATAATCACTTTCTCCGGAAGTCTTAATTTTAGCGATTAGTCTGCCATCTACGGGAGAAAAACTTTCTATCGTTTTTCCCGAAGCAAAATATTTTCCGCCCACTGAAGTCCCCTTATTTTCTTCTTTAATACCAAGGTTTTTGAGTGTTTTTTCGATTCCGAAATCCTTTACTTTTTTAGACATAAAATGTTTACTTTTCGTTTCCTCTAAAGATAGAAATATTATGCGAACCTCAAAATTTTAATTTTTTAACATGCTTTTTATTTGGACTAATTATAAACATGCTTATCTTTGTGATGTAATCTTTTGACATTCAGACATGGAAAATTCACAGGAAAATAACAACTCTAAGTTCAAGAAGTGGTTCAAGCGTGTAGGCTGGGCAGGATTTGCTTTTTTCACGATCAAAGGCTTGATTTGGCTCGTCATATTTTACTTTGGAGCGGATACGCTTCAGAGTTGTATAAAATAAAAAGCAGAGAAATTCTCTGCTTTTCTTTTTTAGTAAGGCGAACTGGATTGCTGTTATACTGTTATTGAACTGCTAAAACAATCTTCATTCTCATTTTTAATCTTAACTTATTCTTCGTCTTTCTTTTTTCTTCCTGAATTGACCAGGCTTTGATGCAGCAGATACTCGATCTGCCCGTTCACACTCCTGAATTCGTCATTCGCCCACTTCTCCACCAGCTTATAGGTAGCTTCATCAATTCTTATGACGAATGATTTTTTGCCTTTAGTTTCAGAGGATTTTGAAGTTTTTTCCGATTTCATTTTTACTCTTTGCCTGTTTAATAATAATACTTTTTTAATAACTCAAAAGTTGCAAAGATTTCGTTTAAATAAACTTTTATACCAGTTCGTAAAGGCGTTTTACTCAGGTAAGTTTGTTATGAAATCTAAGTATTCATTCTTCATTTAATTATAAAGAGTTCCTGCGTTTAAGATGGGCTGGGCAGCTTTTTCACCGCAAAGCACCACCATTAAATTACTCACCATAGCCGCTTTTCTTTCATCATCAAGCTCTACGATATTTTCCTCTGAAAGTTTTTTAAGGGCTAAGTCTACCATTCCAACAGCACCTTCTACAATCTTGGTTCTTGCAGCTACGATAGCTGTTGCCTGCTGTCTCTGAAGCATGGCTCCTGCAATTTCTGAAGCATAAGCAAGGTGTGAGATCCTGGCTTCCTGAATCACAATTCCGGCTTTTGAAAGACGGTCCGTAAGTTCCTGCTCCAAAATAGAATTGATCTTATCACCTCCTTCTCTTAAAGTGATCGGTGCATGATCGTCTTCTAAATTATCATACGGAAAGCTCATCGCCAAATGACGTACCGCGGCTTCACTCTGCATTCTTACAAAGTCCGAATAACGTTCCACATCAAAAGCTGCTTTATAAGTATCTCCTACTTTCCAAACCATCACCACTGCAATTTCGATTGGGTTACCCATTTTGTCGTTTACTTTCAGCGTCTGCCCCTGAAGGTTTTCGGAACGCAATGACATTTTCTGCGAAGAATACAATGGATTGATAAAAAATAATCCATTATCCTTTACAGTCCCCACATACTTTCCGAAGAAATTCAGTACTCGGGAATGGTTCGGCTGAATAATCATCAGTCCCTTCAGGAAGAAACAGAACAGCAGAAAGCAAAGCATAGCAATAACCACAAAAGTGATACTCTGCTCAACTCCGGAAATAAAAAAATAAACTGCTCCGGCAAATAAAACCAGACAGAATACTAATGCCAGATAGCCCGACATGGGCTTTAATACTTTTTCCATGATTGTAATTTTAATTTGATATTAATTTGATATCATAAAGATATAGATAAACTTTGAATTTTGAGTGGTGAGTGATGAGTTTTTTTTGGATGCGAGTTATGAGTTGCAAGTGTGGATTATTCAGATCCTGTAATATATCGATAGCTTTTTTAACTACCCCGTCTTTTTGCTTTGCAAAAATTCACCCCTTCACAAATTGGTGATTCATAGAAATTACAGGCAGCACCCCGTAACAAAAAAATCCCGGAAAATAAATTCCAGGATTTCAGTTGTTATGTTGATAACGTTTTATTTCTTCGTTAATACTTTAAATTTAAAGTAAGAAGCTGCTGATAAAAGAAACATTGTTCCTAATCCGATATATACCCAGGCCGGAACCGGAACCGGATCTCCAGCTGCGTAGGAGTGAAGTCCGCTCAGGTAATAGTTAACTCCGAAGTATGTCATGACCATAGAACAGAAAGCAAACATGGTTGCCACGTGGAATGCCCATCTGCTTCTTAATCCAGGAACCAGTCTCATGTGCAATACGAATGCGTATACCATGATGGAAATGAAAGCCCAAGTTTCTTTCGGGTCCCAGCTCCAGTATCTTCCCCATGATTCGTTGGCCCAGATACCTCCTAAGAAATTTCCTACAGTTAAAGCAAAAAGACCGATGGTCAGTGACATTTCAGAAACGATAGTTAATTCCTTTAATGTGGTGTCATGGTGAAGCTTGTGGGTATCCTTGTTGGCAATAATAAAGAATACTAGACAGATCACAGCAATAATCATCGACAGAGCGAAGAATCCGTAGCTTGATGTAATAATGGCTACGTGAACAATCAGCCAGTAAGATTTCAGTACCGGAACAAGCGGCGTAATCTGCGGATCAAGTGCTGAACCTCCGTGGGCAAATCCCATCATAATAACCGCCACCATGAATCCTGCTGCAGGAATCAGAGCATTGGCATTTCTGTAGAGAACAAGTCCTGCCGTGATACCTACCCAAGAGATAAAGATAATTGCTTCATATCCGTTACTCCAAGGCGCATGGCCCGAAATATACCATCTTGCTACAAGACCTAAGAAGTGGCATAGATATCCAACTAAACCTATAGCAATGATTACCTTGATTGTTTTATTTAGAATTTTATTTGACTTAAATAATTCTACAAATCCTAAGATCAATAACAATCCGCCTATTATAGTATAGAAAATCAATAATTTGAAATTGATATTCACTTTGTTCATGAAGACCTCAAGATCTACTTTAGATTTTGCAGGAACTACTGCCTTACCCCACTTCTGCTGGTAGTCTGAAAGTTTTGCCAGTTCAGCATCTGCCTTGCTCCAGTTTCCTGTTTTCTGAGCGTTAAGAGCTTCTGCAAAATAAGGTCCCATCACTTGCTGAGATTCCATATCCGGCTCGAATTTCTGATCCAGCCAAGAATGCCATGTGTGGTTGGCATCGTTTTTCACCGGTACAATTCTCATAAACTGACCGCTGAAAAACTCGTTGAAAATCTGTACTCTTTCGTTTACAGAAATCACTTCTTTATCATAATTGGTCTGCTCTGAAGGTTTTTTACGGAATGCCGTATTGTAATCATGTTCCAGGATATAGGTAAGATTACCATTGGCATCTGCCGGGAAAAGGTTCATCAGTGAAGTGTATCCTTCATCATCGGCCTTTGTTTTGTTTTTTAATTCGTCGCCTCCTTTTGTTCCTACTTTAATCATAGGAACCATAGTCCAGCTCGGCGTATCTGTATTAATCGACAGGAACCATTGGTTAGCCGTAAGAGACTTTCCATCCGTTCCCTTGAATTCGTCTTTCTTATATAATTTTCTCAAAACATCCAGAGCCTCCGTGTTGATAGGAACAATTCTTCCTTCAAAATTCTGCACCAGAAGATACCCGAATTTGTCCGCATGCTCTTTGCTGATTTTGTTTCTTGCAATGATTTCATCCGGAGAGATCGATCTCATTTTGTTCATTGGTGTTGCCAGAGAGTTCTGTTTTGGAGCAGCGCCATCAAGAGGCTGAACAGACGGAGCCGGTGCATGGGTATGCCCGTCACCTTCTACGTGTACATGTTCCCTGCTTCCGTCAGTGGTCCCGTGTGTTTCAATTTTCTGTGCATTTAAGCCTAAACTAAATAGCACTAAAAGAACTGCTGCTGTTTTCTTTTTGTTGACGTCAGTCAGCATTTTATTGAGTTTCCAGAAGTGGGTTCCTTTCCAGAAGAAAATCACAAACATTCCTAAGAACAGAAGTCCGTATCCGATATAAGAAATAATTGTTCCCCAGAAATCATGGTTTACAGAAAGTACTGTCCCCATTCTATCGGGATCAAAACTTGACTGGAAGAAACGGTAACCTTTATGGTTAAGAACGTGGTTCATGTAAATTTTATAAGGGGTTTCTTTTCCTTCATCAATAATCTTTACGTGGCTTTCGTAAGCACTTGGAGAGGTACTTCCCGGATAGGTTTCCATCACGAAGTCATCCAGTTTCAGTGCAAAAGGCGTATTGTATACTTTAGGTCCAAAACCTACCATAATATTCAGACCGTCCATGGTCACCTGCTTGTATACATTCGGGTTTCCTTTTTCCACTGAAAGGTCTACCATTTGTTTTGTTTTTGGTCCCTGAAGTTCTATTCTCATTACATCAGGTACCATGGCATCTTTCTTTTTATCGCCTTCAAAAGCCATCAGTCTTCCTTTTTTAAGACCTTCCGGAACAACCAGTTTCAATTCGTTGATGGTATATAAACTTCTCAGTACCAAAGGCTGGAATTCATCTTTCTTAGTACTTCCCGTAGCCTGGGTTGCCATGGTCATAAAGGCTGCATCAACAGGTGTTTTGATGAATAGTTTTCCATCTTCCTTTTTGAATTCCACAGCACCTTCAATCGCTCTGTTGAACGTTACCAAAGTTCCGTTGATGGATTTTGTCTCTCCCGGTTTGATGTAAATATTCTGTCTTCCGGTAGTTCCGGTAGACACCAGGTGTAGGTATTCTGCCCCGTTGGGCTCAACAATTAAGCTGTCTTTCTTTCTCTGGATATAGTCTTTTGTAAACACCTTTACTTCCTTTCCGTGGAAATCATAAGTTGCCTTAAAGTCTTTATGCAGTGGAGACATCAGATAAGGAACATCCTGATAATTAAGAACATCTCCTTTCTCTTCGATCTGGATCTTAAAGAAATTCTTGTCAGTCACGATCTCATTGGAAGTTTCACCTTCTCTGATGTGCATTGTGCCTTCAAAACTGATGTATCTTGTGATAGCACCTCCTATAAAAATAAGGATGAAAGAAAGGTGAAATACCAGAACTGGCCATTTTTCTCTTTTCCAAAGGCGATACCTTGCGATATTTCCTATGAAGTTGAGAATGAGCAGAAACATGATTAATTCAAACCATTTTGCTTCATAAATTAGAGCTTTAGCTGTAGGAGTTCCGTAGTCGTTTTCTAAGAACGTTGCATAAGCCATCGCAAATGCATACACCAGTAACAGCACAGCCATTGTTCTGGTTGAGATAAGAATATCTTGGAGCTTCTTCATGATTTATTTTACTTGACATGCAAAAATAAGGATGATAAACAACAAAGAGGCTAAAAAAAGCTGTTTTTTGTCATTTAAAGGCCTATTTTAGTTATTTTGAATCATTCTTAATAGCGTAAAATTTATTAAGGAAAATTCAATTTTCGAAATCTTGTAATTCCGGATATAATATTACTATCCCTATGATTGAGATCTTCTATCCTTACATTTAAATAAAACTTGCTGAATTTTAATTTTCTTCAAGGCTTTTTCCTTTTCTGTTTTTCTTAAAAACCATGATTTTAATACGAAGCCAATTTTACTGGTATTCATGGCTAGTCGAAATATTTTAATGTAATATTGTTGATAAAAATTAAGGTTACGTAAAATGTCATAGTGTTCCTGACAGGATTTTTTATGATCATTACGCTTTTAAAATTTGTGGAATAAAATTAGTGGAGCAATAATTGCTAATATTTGCACTAGTTCAAAAAGTGCCTGCTGTATTAGATTTCAAAGAAAAAAATATCTTAAAAACGCTGTATAATTTTAAAAAATAACCCTAAATTACGCTATCTTTTTGAAGAAAAAAAGATTCTATTAATGTTGAAAAAACATTAAATTTGCCTCATTGATATTATGGATAAAAAGACACAGACAAAACAGACTGAATCGCCTGATAAAGGCAGAATACTATCTAAGCCACGTATATTTTTCGGGCTTACCTTTATACTTTTCTCTGTCGTTCTGGCATTTTCGTTCGTCTCTTATTTGATGAACTGGAAAGCGGATCAGAGCCAGGCAGGAACCATGACCGACAAAACTATAAAATCGTCAAATATCTTTGGGAAGGTGGGCGACTGGCTGGGAAATATTTTCATATTCGAAAGCATCGGGATCGCATCGTTTATCATTGCCTTCTTATTTTTAGTTGTGGGAACCTTAATTCTTAAAAAAAGGACTTTTAAGCCATGGAAAACCATAGGCCACTCTTTGTTTTTCATCTGCTGGCTTCCTATTTTTATGGGAGCGGTAACTAATGGACAAGGTGTTTTGGGAGGTGTTTACGGGTACCAGATTATGGATTATCTGAACGCCATTATCGGGCCTGTAGGACTTTGGGTGGTCCTTGTTTCCAGCATCCTTTTATATTTCATTTTGGAATTCAATCTTCGTCCGAGCTCTATTAAAGCTAAGCTGGACCAGATCAACGACAGTACAATCGGCAAAGTTAAATCCATGATGCCAAGCTCAGAAGAAAACTTTGAAGCAGATGAGGAGCTCCAGGAGGAAGCTGAAGAAGGAGGCCTTAAAGTTACCGTTACGGATGTTTCAAATAAAGCTAAAGAGCAGGAACCGGTAAGTGTTCCTAAAGGTTTTCCTGAAGTTCAGCCTGTAACAAATCTGGACACTATCGTAACGCCTAATCAGACTTCTTTTGAAGAGGAAGAAAAGCCTGTCAGCTTAAATCTGAATGCAAAACCTTCCGTTCCTACTTCAACGCCGGAGCAGGCTTTTGATATGGCACCGGTAAGTCCGGCTGTTAGTCCGGTTCCACCAGTTTCTATCCAACCTCAGGACAATATTAAATTTAATGTAGAGATCGCTCCGGTAATAGATGTACTGGATGATTCGGACAGGAAATCGCAGGAGCTTGTAGAAAAACACGGCCTTTATGATCATAAACTTGATCTGGCAGGTTTCCAGATGCCTACAGTGGAATTGCTGAAAGATTATGGCAGCGAGGAAATCTCAATTAACCAGGAAGAATTAGAAGAAAATAAAAATAAGATTGTAGGCCTTTTAAAGAACTTCAATGTCGGCATTTCCGAGATCAAGGCAACGATAGGGCCAACGGTTACTTTATATGAAATTGTTCCGGAGGCCGGAATCAGAGTTTCGGCTATTAAAAAACTTCAGGATGATATTGCCCTGAATCTTTCCGCTTTAGGAATCAGGATTATTGCTCCAATGCCTGGAAAAGGAACAATAGGAATTGAAGTACCAAGGAAAAATCCTACGATGGTTTCCATGCGTTCGGTTATTGCTTCTCACAAATTCCAGAATACCGATATGGATCTTCCTGTGGTTTTCGGAAAGACCATTTCTAATGAGGTATTCATGGCCGATCTTTCAAAAATGCCTCACTTACTGATGGCAGGTGCTACAGGACAGGGTAAATCTGTGGGTATTAATGCCATTCTTACTTCTCTTCTTTATAAAAAACATCCGAGCGAGCTGAAATTCGTTATGGTGGATCCTAAAAAAGTAGAGCTTTCATTATATTCAAAAATTGAAAGACATTATCTGGCTAAACTTCCGGATGCGGATGAAGCCATCATCACAGACACAAATAAAGTAATCAATACCCTGAACTCTCTTTGTGTAGAGATGGATACCAGATATGACCTTCTAAAAAATGCATTCTGTAAGAATTTAAAGGAATACAACAAAAAGTTTACAGAAAGAAAATTAAATCCTGAAAACGGACACCGTTATTTACCATACATTGTTTTGGTAGTGGATGAGTTTGCGGATTTGATCATGACAGCAGGAAAAGAAGTTGAACTTCCGATTGCCAGACTCGCACAGCTTGCAAGAGCCGTAGGAATCCACCTTATTGTGGCTACACAGAGACCTTCTGTAAACGTAATTACAGGTATGATTAAAGCCAACTTCCCTGCCAGAGCTGCCTTCAGAGTAATTTCCAGCGTGGATTCCAGGACTATTCTGGATTCTCCGGGTGCAGACCAGTTAATTGGTAAAGGTGATATGCTTTATTTCAACGGAAATGAAATCTTAAGACTTCAGTGTGCTTTTGTAGATACACCGGAAGTGGAAAGACTTGCAGAATATATCGGGGAGCAGAAAGGTTATTCATCCGCATTCCTTCTTCCGGAATTTGTTTCCGAAGATTCTACCAGTACAGTAGGTGCTTTTGATCCGAATGAAAAGGATGCCTTATTTGAAGAAGCCGCAAGAATCATTGTTTCTACACAGCAGGGATCTACTTCTATGTTACAGAGACAGCTGAAACTGGGCTATAACAGAGCAGGAAGAATTATGGACCAGCTTGAAGCCACCGGTATTGTGGGAGGATTTAACGGAGCAAAAGCAAGAGAAGTGATTATCAGCGACCTTCATTCTTTGGAACAGTTTTTGGAAGATTTGCGTAGTTAAAGGAAAAATGCTTTATAAATTAAACCTTGAAGCATTAGAATGTTTAAAGTTTATTAAATAAGAAAATGAAAAATATTATTTCAAAAGTTATAGCCGGAAGTTTTTTAATAGGTGCTGTAGGATTTGCCGAGGCACAGAAAATTGATGCAAAAGCTAAAAAAATTCTTGACGATATCACAGCCAACTACAAATCTAAAAAGAATTCTTACTTCAAGTTTTCTTTCGGAACCGGCGTGAACGGACAGGTAACCAAAACAGAACCGGGAATTTACTATTCCGCAGGGGATAAATACAAGCTGAAGATCATGGATACAGAACAGATCTTTGACGGAAGTAAAATCTACAATATCAATGCGGATGATATGGAAGTAACGATTGCAAAGCCTAACGGAAGCAGCAGCATGTTCTCCCCTATCAATTATCTTTCAACCTACAGAAATGATTATAACGTAACCTATAACGGGAAAAAGAATGTAAACGGAGTAAATGCAGATTTCATTAAACTAACCCCGATAAAATCTAACGGAATTCAACACGTATATCTTTTTGTAGATTCTGCAAAAAAACAGATGGTAAAACTCGAACAGCACGGAAACAATAAAGATGTAGCTGTAATTGCCATCAAGGAATACAAAGAAAACCAGACACTGGATTCCAATATGTTCGTTTTTGACAAAAATAAGTTTAAAAACTACGTGATCACAGAGCTTTAAATAGGGAAAGACGGAAAGGAATGATTTGCTTTTCACCTGTTAAATAAAAAGTAATAAAAATATAAGAGCCACAAGTACAACTTTGTGGCTTTTTGATTAATTTTGGCGCATGTTAAAAATACTAGACCGATATATCATAAAAACCTTCTTTGGACCGTTTTTCTTTATATTCAGCGTTTTGTTTTTCATCTTTATTGTAAACATTATCTGGGTTCAGCTTGGGCAGTTCATGGGAAAAGGATTAAGCTACTGGCAGATCCTTAAACTTCTTTTTTACCTTGGGGTAAGTGTTATCAGTATGGTACTGCCGCTTACGATCCTTTTGGCGAGTATCATGTCCTTCGGTGAATTTGGGGAACGGTATGAACTCGCAGCGATGAAGGCAGCAGGAATTTCCCTGACAAGAGTAATGGCGCCCCTGATGGGAGTATCAATCATACTGGCGGTCATGCTTTTCTTTTTCTCCAACAACATCATTCCGGATTTCCAGAAGAAGGCAAAGAATATGCTTTTCAATATTGCACAAACCAAACCCGCACTTAATTTTACCCCCGGACAGTTTATCGATCAGATTCCGGGATATATGGTAAAGTTTGATAAGATTAATGGTGAGAACGGTGAAAGCATTGAAGGGGTTTTTATACATAGAAAAGCCGGCACGTATGAAAATCAGCAGTCTATTGTGGCAGAAAAAGGAAAATTTGTTCCTGCAGCCAATAAAAACTATCTGAAGCTGGAGCTTTATAACGGTTATATACTTGAAGACAATTTTGCAGGAAAGGGTGAAAATGTAAGGCTTAAACAGCCGGATCAGTCCATCAAATTTGATACTTTAGTGTCACATTTTGACATCAGCGAGATTATTAATAAAGCCATTGAAAAAGAACAGATCACGGACGATTACCGTTTTCAGACGTATGGACAGCTTAACGGAACGGTTGCTAAAAATAAGAAAGAAAATGCTGCATTCTTTTCAAATATCGGTGCCGATGTTTTGAGCCAGACCAATTCCGTGATCAACTATATGGATAAAACAAAATCCAAAGCAGTTGCGAAACAACAGATCAAACTGGATACTGTGAAAGAACAAAAAAAACTGGAAATCATCTCTAATGCCTACAACAGACTGGATAATCTGAAATCTACATCCATGGGTAAAAAGAGTGAATTCAGCTCCAATGTGAAATACTTCAGCAAGGTCGTTATTTACCAGCAGCGAATCATTTCTTATTCCGTAACCTGTATCATCTTTTTCCTGATCGGAGCCAGCTTAGGCTCTATTATCAGAAAAGGAGGAATGGGACTTCCGGTAATCATTGCCATCGTTATTTTCATTGTTTTTTATGTGATGAACCTCGGTATTGAAAACATTGCATGGGGAGGCGGAATGGATCCTTATCTGGCTGCGTGGCTTCCTAACCTTATCCTTCTGCCTTTCGGAGTATGGATGACCTACAAAGCGCTTACCGACTCGCAGCTGTTTGATGCTGAAAAATACAAAGCGCTGTTCAAGCCGATCACGAAGAGGTTCTCGAAAAGCAAAGAACATCAGAGATATCAGTAAATTTTATTGAAGATTTTAGAATTTAATCATTTAAAGATATTCAGGCCCGGAAATTCCGGGTCTTTTTTGTTTAAGCTGTAATTCATTCCGCTTTGTCATAATATTTAAAAAACTATATTTACAAAAATTTGTTAAAAACGATAATTACATGAAAAAAGTATTAGTATTTAGCCTGTTTACATTGATATATTTCAATGCCTACGCACAGGAAGACAACACGGATTATGAATTGAGAACCGACGAAAAATATGGTTATATCATCGATAAAAGCGGAAAGAAAATTGAAGGGATTGTAAGACTGAACGGAGATGCCATGAACCCGTGGAGCAATCAGAAAAAAGTAAAATTCTTTGCGGTTCCGGATATCGACAAATCTAAAAAGAAGCAAAAGTTCAAGACCCTTGATCCGGACGATATTAAAGAATATGTTGCCTTTGATGAAAACAATGATGAGAGGCATTTTGAAATGATCAAGTATACGAATACCAAAGAAGGCTTCAATACAGCTACCGGAGGTTTAAGCGGGAATATCAAAGCATTCAACAATCTTACAAAAAGTAATCAGTTTGCAGAAGTGGTAAAAGACGGTAAAATCAAAGTTTATAAATTATACGGCTACCCTACTACATTCTCTGCCGGCGGCCAGATCGCAGTAGCTGAAAAGGAAACGGAAAGAATGAGAAATTCCCCTTCTTACATCTACTCTAAAAGAGGAGGCAAAATTGAGGAGCTGACTTTAGCCAAAGCCAAAATGATCATTTCAGACTGCAGCTATACAAAAAGCAAATTAACAAGCGGTTCCTACGCTTCTCTTAAAAACGACGAAAAGAAAAGGTCCGGATTAGGAAAGCTGATCAAAAGCCAGATTGACGACGTTATGTCCAATGTCCCGGAAATTGTGGAAGAAGTGATCACAGATTACAACGAGAATTGTAAATAAAAAATAACAGAGGGGGCTTTCCAGGGAAGTCTCTTTTTTTTTACCTTCGAATTCCCTATTTCCTTTTTTGATTCTCATATCCCAAAGCGCTCAAAAATCTTAAACAGGATCATCCTTTTGAAAGACTAAAAACTATTCTCAGTTACCAAATGTCAATGAAAAAAAACCTTTTAATTATATTTAATATTCCTTATTAATCATTGAAATGAATAAACTACTAATTTATCAGATAGACTCTTTTACAACAGAAAAGTTCAAAGGAAACCCTGCCGGTGTAGTTCTTAATGCAGACGGACTAAGTGATGAAGATATGCAGTCCATAGCGAGAGAACTCAATAATTCAGAGACCGCTTTTATTTTTTCTTCTGCGAATGCTGAAAGTGATTATACTATCCGTTATTTTACCCCATCCATAGAAGTTCCTTCATGTGGACATGCTACTATTGCTGCACTTTATGCTAAAGCACAGGAAGATCATCTTGGATCCTGTATTTTGCGCATCAGTACTAAAATTGGAATTCTTCCTGTTGAAGTGGAAAAAACAGACCATGATTATCAGATTACCATGACACAGGGAACTTTTACATTAAGCCCGGCCTTTGATGATGACCAAACAAAAAAGCTACTTTCTGCATTACATCTGAATTCTTCTGATCTCGAAGAAAACTGTCCGATTCAAATTGCTTCTACCGGTCATTCAAAAGTGATGATAGGCATTAAAAGCAGAAAAACCCTGAACGAACTTCAGCCGGATATGAGCGCCTTAATTAAGCTTAGTAACGAAATCGGATGTAATGGTTATTTTGTATTTACATTTGATTCTGATTATAAGGAAACTCTTACCTACGGAAGAATGTTTGCCCCTGCTATAGGAATCGCTGAAGATCCTGTAACCGGAAATGCAAATGGTCCGTTAGGCGGATACCTTGTTCAGAATAAATTAGTAGATGTTCAGAAGGAATATTTTGAATTTAATGGAAGGCAAGGTGAACAAATTAACCGTCTGGGAACAGTGAATGTAAAAGTAACGGTGAGTCATGGAAAGCCAGAGCTTGTAAAAATTACGGGAAATGCAGTTACTATTTTCAAAACCTCTTTCTTATTATAAAAAGTAAAAGCACCTGTAAGGGTGCTTTTATATATCTGATAAATCTAAAATTATACTTTCATAATTTCAGCTTCTTTCGTCTTAAGATGCTCGTCACAAAGTTTCACATGCTTGTCTGTCAGTGCCTGAATTTCTTCTTCAACGCCTTTGATTACATCTTCAGAAACTCCTTCAAGTTTCTTCAGTTCTTTGATCCCGTTTTGTCTTGCGTTTCTTACAACGATTTTAGTGTCTTCAGTTTCTCCTTTAGCCTGTTTAGCCAGTTCTCTTCTTCTTTCCTCTGTTAAAGGCGGAACGTTAAGAATAATATTTTCCCCGTTATTAGAAGGTGCAAAACCTAAATTTGAATTGATGATCGCTTTCTCAATAGCACCAATAGCAGTTCTGTCCCAAGGCTGAATAGAAATAGTCATGGCATCCGGTACAGAAACATTCGCAACCTGGTTCAGAGGAGTCGGAGCCCCATAATATTCCACCATTACATCCTGAACCATTGCCGTAGAAGCACGTCCTGCTCTAATTCTTTGAAATGCATGATCCAAGTGCTTTACAGCGGCGTCCATGTCGTGCTTTACAGATTCTAATATAAGATCTAATTCTTCCATTATATAGTTAAAATTTGATAAATTACACATTATTTAAATGATGAGTTATAAGTAATAAATGATCAGTAATGAACAATCTTTAAATGATTAAATATTTAAATTTTTCAATTACTTTAATCTCCACTTACAAATCTACTAAAGTTCCTACATTTTCTCCATCCACGATTTTCTCTAAATTCCCGTCCTTATTCATATCGAAGACGATGATCGGCAATTTATTTTCGTGACTTAAAGTGAAGGCAGTCATATCCATTACCTTAAGATTTTTAGCATATACCTCGTCAAATGACAGTGAGTTGTATTTTACAGCATCCGCATTCTTTTCAGGATCCATATCATAGATTCCGTCTACTCTCGTTCCTTTTAAAATGACATCTGCACCGATCTCGATAGCTCTCAGAGTTGCTGCCGTATCCGTTGTAAAATAAGGGTTTCCTGTCCCTGCCCCGAAGATCACTACTCTGCCCTTTTCAAGGTGCCTTACTGCTCTTCTTTTGATGAAAGGCTCAGCTACTTTATCCATTTCAATCGCAGACTGAAGCCTGGTTTTGATTCCTGCATCTTCCAACGCTCCCTGAAGAGCCATTCCGTTGATTACTGTCGCCAGCATTCCCATATAGTCTCCCTGCACTCTGTCCATTCCTTTTGCAGCGCCTGCTACTCCACGGAAAATGTTTCCTCCTCCAATAACAATCGCAACTTCACAGCCTTTTTTTACTACTTTCTTGATTTCTGCAGCATATTCCTGCAGTCTTTCATTGTCTATACCGTATTGTCTGTTCCCCATTAAGGCCTCACCACTCAGTTTCAGAAGGATTCTTTTATATTTCATCTTTAATTTTTAATAAGCTTTACCGGAGTTATTTTCTCCGAAATTTGATTTTGCAAATATAATCATTAAAAATATTGAATAAAGAAAAATATTTACGCAGAAATAATGTCAGAAATATTTTGATAAGTACGAAAAAGGATTATTTTTGCATTAATTATAAATTGAATTGAAGAAAATTGTCATTTTTTCATTATTTCTGTCAGGAATTGTTTCTTATGCGCAAACAGGAACAAATGTTTATCCTTTCTTAAACATCCCTGTATCTGCCAGACAGGCTGCCTTAGGTGGCGATGCAATTTCCATCAGAGATCATGATGTTTCCTTTGCTATTGCAAACCCGGCCCTCTTAAATAAAGATTCAGACAAACAGCTTTCAGTAAATGCCGCAGCTTACCTTGCTGATTCAAAATACGGAACTATTGCCTATGCCAGAGACTTTGACAATGGACATATGGCTACAGTGAATGCCAGATACATGACCTACGGAAGCATTCCCAGAACCGATGAAAGCGGTGAACAAAACGGCGAGTTCAAAGCTTCAGACGTAGCAATCGGCGCAGGCTATGCTTACCAGTTCGAAGAGGACTGGACCATTGGCGGTGGGATCAATTTCATTACATCAAAAATTGACAATTATACTTCTTCTGCGATCTCCGGAACTGCAGGAGTTACTTACCATAATAAAAAGAACAAAGAAGTTCTTTCCCTTGTCATGAGGAATTTTGGCTTTCAGCTGAAATCATTCAACGGAACCAGAGAAAATCTTCCGTTCAGGATAGATCTCGGATATACCAGGATTCTTAAAGTCATTCCGCTTGCTGTAACCATTACAGCCCATGATCTTCAGCAGTTTGATATTTCTTCAGAATATAATGTGAACGGTCAGGAAGTAGGTTTTGGAAGAAAGCTGGCTGATCATTTTTCTATAGGTGCCGAACTTTTCCCTGAAAAAGGGTTCAATATCAGACTTGGATATAATGCTAAAAGAGGCAACGAGCTTGCTGTGGCAGATCAGAGAAATTTTTCCGGGCTTTCAGGCGGATTTGGAATTAAACTAAGAAGATTCCGCATAGATTATGCCCATATCCGTTATCACAACTCATCCAATGTGAACCAGATAGGTGTTTCTATGGACCTTAGCAGCCACGCAGGAGAATAATTTCAACACAAAAATTTGCATAACAATATAGATTTTTTTCTGTACAACCTTGATTTTTTAAAAAAATTCTTGAAATTTGCGGTATGAAAAAACCTGTAATAGCTATCGATGGGTACTCGTCTACCGGAAAAAGTTCAATCTCCAAAGTTATTGCCGATAAACTGGGGCTTATACATCTGGATACCGGCGCACTTTACAGGGGAATTACATGGTTTGCTATACAGAACTGTATGAATGACGACGGTTCCATAGATCTTCAGAAACTTTTTTCTTCTTTAAATCAAATCGAGCTTGAATTCAAAAACAGTGACAACGAACTGATTCTTTATCTTAATCATATTGATATTTCAAAACAGATCCGTACCACAGAAGTTTCTGATAATGTAAGTATTGTCGCAAAACAGAAAGAAGTAAGAGATTTTCTTCTTCACTCACAGCGTTCGCTGGCAGAAAAAGGTGGCATTATTATGGACGGACGTGACATAGGGACAGTAGTTCTGCCAAATGCTGACTATAAATTCTTTCTTACTGCCAGTATTGACGAAAGAACCAACAGAAGGTATTTTGAATTGGCAGGAATGGGAATCCAGGCAGACAGAGAACAGGTAAAACAAAACCTTACAGATCGCGACAAGATCGACAGCGAAAGGGAAATAGCCCCTTTAAGACAGGCTGAAGATGCTATTGTTATTGACAATACCAAGCTTACCAAAGAAGAAACTATAGATCTTATCCTCTCATATATTCAAAAGATTTAACAATTTTTAATAGTACAACGCCTCTTTTGGTATACAAATTGTACATTTTAACACAGAAAACTAATATTTATTAACTATTAAAAAAGCTTAAAATGTCGAAAAACGGAAAAAATACAGCAGGTATATTGGCAGGACTTCTTGCAGGTGCTGCAGCAGGTGTAATCTTAGGAATGCTTTACGCGCCTGAAGAAGGTAAAGAAACAAGAAAAAAAATCAAAGATAAAGCAGGTGACCTAAAAGACCAGGCTAAAAACAAATACGGCGAGGTTTCTGAAAAAGTAAAAGATCAGTATAGTAATATCTCTTCTACTTTCAAAGAAACAGCCAGCAGTGTAGCCCATACAGTGAAAGACGGATATGATAAATACAAAGATCAGATTGTTTCCAAAACTGCAGACGTAGTAAAGGATGTAGAGGCAGAACTGAATGATCTTAAAAAATAAATAGTTTATTTTTTGAGTAAATTATGGAAGGAACTTTTTGCGCAAAAGTTCCTTTTTTTGTAACTTTAAAAAAAAACAATGATAGAGACTATTAAAGAATATGCATCAAAGAGAATAGATCTTCTGAAAATTGAAGCTACTGAAAAATCCTCTCTTTCTGCAGGGCTCATTACCTACTTTGTAGTGCTGCTAGTTGCTTTTACTTTTTTTATTATCCTTTTTAATTTTGGAATGGCATTTCTTATCGGCAAAGCTCTGGATAATACCTCTTACGGATTTCTGATCGTTGCCGCATTTTATGTTGTGGTAATGGGTTTTATCATTGCTTTTAAAAATAAGATTGTCAATATGGTGGCGGATCAGGTTATTAAATTTTTAAATCATTAAGCTATGGGCAGAAATTACGAAAGCATTGAAGAACTAAGAAGAAAGAAAAAACTGCTTAAAAGCGAGATCAATGATCTGGAAAACCTTCTTACCTTTAAAAATACAAAAGAAAGCCTGAGCGCATTCACCAATGGCCTTACAGATCAGTATCTGCAGGAGAAAGTAGATGATGACGGTGATGAAAAAGTAGTTCTGCGTAAAGATGTCATTGCCAGGCATCTTACTTCCGAGGTAAAAGATATGTTCATCAATAAACAAACGGCTGTGGGAATTGCCAGTACTGCATTAGGCGGCAACATAACAGACAGCCTGATAAAACTGGGAATTACTGCTCTGGTAGGCAATTACGCGAAAAAGAACATGAAGAGCCCCAACTGGAAGAAAAAACTTCTGGGTGCGGCCATGATCTACCTCGCTCCTATTGCCCTTAAATATGTCAGAAAGAAGATGGAGGTATACCAAAAAAACAAGAGTGTTTCCAGCTTGGAACAGTTAATATAGAAGCTAAAAGTTAGATATTAGAGGTTAGAAGTTTCAGCTATTTAAAAGCTAATAGTGATACTTTAGGCTTCCTCAACTAATTTCTAATATCTAACTTTTAATTTCTATTTAGAATACAATTGCCCCAGAATAATTCCCGCTGCCATAGAAACATTCAGGCTTTCTGTAGACTGGGATTTACCAAACCTTGGAATCGTGATGCACTTTTGCAGGAGCTTCTCTGTCTCCGGCCTCATTCCGTTTCCTTCATTACCAAGAATAAGGTTGAGCTTTTCAGGTTTTTCAAAAGTATAGATATTGTCCCCTTCCATATCCGTTCCGATATTGATATTCTCTGTTTTCGAAAGATATTCAACAAGATCTGTATAAATGATATTGACCCTAGTGAAAGAGCCCATGGTGGCCTGAATCACTTTTGGATTGTAAACATCTACGGTATCTTCGCTGCAGATAATCTGTTCTATCCCGAACCAGTCTGCCAGACGGATAATGGTTCCGAGATTACCCGGATCCTGAATACCATCCAGGACCAACTGGACATCCTTGTCCTCCGTTTTTTCTTCTTCGGGAAGATAACAAACCGCTACCGAATCTTTAGGTGTTTTAAGAAAACTGATTTTTTTCAGCTCATTTTCAGTGATCTGGATAACCGGCACATCTGTCCGGTCCAATTTTTGCGGATCGGTAGAAAATATTTCTTTAACTTTAAAATTAGATTCAGAAAGTTCACAAATGATTTTATTACCTTCAACCAAAAACAAATTGTATTTTTGTCTGAACTTCTTTTTATCTAAAGACTGTAAAATTTTTATTGTATGAGCTGTAAGCATTATATGAATTCTCCTCAAAAATATTATAAAATTATCTCATTTGCAACATTTGTTGGTCTCCTTTATGCCTGCAGTACAACTAAAAAAGTTCCGGACGGTGAATATCTGCTTACCAGGAACAACTTTAAGTTTGAAGATAAGAAAGAATCTTTCGATGAGGAACTGAAAGATTATGTACAGCAGAAGCCTAATAAAAAGCAGCTTCTTTTCATGCCGTTGGGCTTAGGGTTTTATAATATGGCCAATCCTAAATATGATACTTTACTCAACGAATATATGACCTATCCCAGTGAAATGAGAAATCAAAAGCTGAGAGATTCCCTTTTCATTAAATATAATATGAAAAGCAGTGTAGGAAAAACATTGTTTTTGGACCGTTTGCTTCATAGCTGGGGAACCCCGCCTGTACTGCTGGATCAGACGAGAAGTGAAAAAAGTGCTGAATCTATTGAAAAAAGACTTGTTTACAGGGGGTTCTGGGATGCTGATGTTACTTTCAAGCATTCTATGGATTCTGCTTCCAAGAAGGCAGCTGTTAATTATTTCATCAGGCATAATGATCCTACCTATATTAAAGATTATTATTACAATATTACGGATCCCACTGTTAAAGGCCTCTACTGGCAGAAACTCGACAAGAGTCTGATAAGATCCGGGCAGCGACTTGACCAGACCGTTCTTGAAAAAGAAGTGACAAGAATTACCGAGATGATGCGGGAAAACGGATATTATAGGTTTAATAATTCCAATGAAGAGATCTATTTCGTAGCAGATTCACTGAAAAGCAGAAAACAGGTTCCCCTTACCCTGGAGATCCATAAAGATTCTGCGGACCATCCTTATAAAGTGGCAACCATCGGAAATATTGATGTGGCCATTGTGAACGAAGCCGGCGACTTTCCGAAAAATACCATTAAAGACAGTTTAAGAAGAATAAGGTTCCATAAAATGGACGAAAGCTACAAAACATCTTCTTTATGGAGAGCCGTGATTGTAGACAGTAAAAAAGTGTATGATCAGAAAGATCTGGATCTTACAAAGAGAAACTTCATCGCGATGAACAACTTCAGTATTCTTAAGGCAAGAGATTCTTTAAGAAGAGGAGGTGGAATTTCACCTAATGACAGTATTGTTGATGTTCTTTACGTGCTGAAACCGCTTCCTAAATATGAACTGAAACTGGGAACAGATATCAATTACTCTCAGATTCTGAACCTTGGGATATCCCCTTCTGTAGACCTTACCACAAGGAATGTTTTCAGAGGTGCAGAAAATCTTTCTACAAGTATTTCCGGAACATTTGGGTCAATCAGAAGTACAAAAGATATTGATAAGAGGGATCTTGCTTACGAAATTTCAGCACAGGCTTCTCTTAACTTCCCGAGACTTCTGCTTCCATTCAATTATTATAAACTTCTTCCTAAAAGATATACCCCGACATCTTCTATTCTTTTAGGAGCTTCAATACAGAATAATATCGGCCTGGGAAGAGTGAATTTCAATACGGGATTGAATTACCAGGCCAATGTCAATGACCAGGTTTCACACAGGCTTACTCTTTTCAATACGCAAATTAGTCTTACGAAGAATAAAGATGCTTATTATGACTATTTCAGTAATGATGAGCTTGTAAGGAAAGATATGTTTGCAAGCTACTTTGCTTATAAACCTCCCACACTTGAACAGCAGTTTACTTCCGGGCAGCTCAGTATTGATGATGTCTCCCAGATGATTCTTCAGGATACGGAATACATACAGACACTGGATAAAAAAGGTCAGGATCTTATTTTAGCATTTACGGGATCTCTGGTGAATAAAGACCGACAAACCCAGGATGTCCTTATTTCGTCAATGATCTATAATTTCGTTTACAATGAGATTGGTAAAAAAGATTATCCTAATGCATTCTATTTTAATGGTAAAGTAGAGCTTGCGGGTAATATTTTAAGCATCTTCAATCAGAAAAGGGACGAAGGTGGTGTTGTAACAAGCCCACAAAGAACTATTTTCGGGATTCCTTACGCACAGTTCGTAAAATTTGATATTGATACCAGAAAATATTTTAAATTCAACGGCAATCAGACTCTGGTTTTACGCCAGTTCATCGGAGTGGGTATTCCTTTTGGAAACTCCACGAATATGCCTGTAATTAAGTCTTACTTCAATGGTGGATCCAATGATATAAGAGCATGGGTTGCATTCGGAGGATTGGGTCCGGCAGATTCTCAGGTGGATGAAAGAGTGCGTACCTATATGACAGACAACGTAAAGCTTACGACCAACATTGAATATAGAATTCCTTTCAATGATATGTATGAAGGGGCTTTATTTACCGATATCGGGAACACGTGGAGTCTTAAAAACTATAATGACGGCTACGGTGACGAATTCAAATTCAATAAGTTCTTAGGACAAATGGGGATCGGCAGCGGATTCGGTTTAAGGGTAAATGTAGCCTACATTACTTTCAGACTAGACCTGGCTTATAAGATCTATGACCCTAATAAACCTGAGGGGGACCGATGGAGATTTAAGAATTTTCAGCCTTTCAAACCAACATTGAACATCGCGTTCGGGTATCCTTTCTAATCCGGAGAAATTCCCAATATGAAATAAACTACAGCAATCACTCTGGCAAGTATTTCCCTGAACTGGTTTCTGTAGTAGCTTTCCGGTTTATTTACATCCTGCGCGTCAAAACCCAGGGCATTCATCGTATTGTTCCTTGCAAAAAACAAGGCTCGTAGATTATGAAAGCCCTGTGATACAATAATCACATCTTTCTTTTTGTAAACATCTTTACAGCGCAGAATGCTTTTATAGGTATTGAATCCTTTAGGATCCTCAATAATAATATCTCCCGGAACTCCTTCCTGATTCACCAGGTAATTTTTCATGGCAGCAGGCTCGTTATACCCCCTGCTTTTTTCTCCGCTTACAATAATCTTTTTGATTTTGCCATGATGATAAAGAAGTGCCGCAGCATCCATTCTTTTCGTAAAATAGGGATTGGACTGGCCGGATCTCATCTTTGGTGAAGTTCCCAGTACCAGGGCAATTTCCCGTGGCGGAATTTTAGAAATTTTGGTATAGGTACGTCCGTTCGTAAGCCCGAAAACCCATGCGTTACAAAGACATATCAGCAGAATTCCTATTTCTGCTGATACAAACCCCAAGTTAAATATGTTCCTGATAATTCTCAACTAAAGTCAAAGTTAAGCTTTATTTTCTTACTTTTTGCAATGGACATGCATGCCAGTATCTTACCCTGTGCTTCTTCTTTTTCAGTCAGGTATTCATTTTCAAGCAGTTCTACTTCTCCTTCTTCAAGATAGCATTCGCAGCTTCCGCATATCCCGGATTTGCATGAATAGGGAACCGGAAAATTCTGGATCAGAAGCTGTTGCAGGATTTTCTCTCTGTTATCAGGAAGCTGGGTATTATATTCTTTTCCAAGTATTTTAAATTTAACTTCCACATTTTCAATCAGTGGAAATTCTTTTTCTACAGGATAAATGTCATCATTATATTCTTCAAAAAGTTCAAAATGAATATTCTTTTTCGGAATTCCGTGATGATAGCAGGCATTGGCCAGCGATTTTATCATCTCTCCTTTTCCACATATCAATACTTCATCTACTGCATCCCAAATCGTAGATTCCTCATCCGTATCATCGAGATGAAGAATCTGGTTGATGATTAAGTTCAGCTTTTTTTCATCCAGTCTTCCGTAGAAAAACTGATCTGCCGTCTTCTCTTTTGAAAAAAAGTAAAAAATCTGAAGTCTTTCCGCATGCATTCTGGCAAGATTATCCAATTGCTCTCTGTAAATAACTTCTTCCGAACTTTTGTTTCCAAAAAATAAAAAAAGCCTGGTGCGCGGTTCTTTATGAAGAATGTTTTTATAATGACTCAGGATCGGGGTAATTCCTATTCCGGCTGCAAAAGCAACAATCGTCCGGAACTCACTCGGTTTGGAAACCAGTGTAAATCTGCCGGAAGGCTCTCCTACCATCAGCTCATCTCCAGCATTATAGTTTCTGAACAGCTCCGAAGTGGCTCCGCCGGAAGAATTCATTTTTATTCCTAGACAGATTTTTTTCTCATAAGGAGCCGAGGTCATTGAATAATCGTTAATGACTTCTTCACCGCGAGCGATAAATTTTATGCTTACAAATTGTCCGGCTTCAAACTTGAAATTTTCCTTCAGATTCCCGGGAATCTCGAATTCCAGAGAAAAAGTATTTTTGGTCAGTTGTTCCTTTTTCGCTATTTTTAACGGATGAAACTGTATCAGTTTCCCTTTATAGATTTGTTGTTCCATACTTCAATTCAAAAATAGTCAAAAAATAATTTATGAAGAAGATAATTTTATCCACGCTTATTCTTACGGCTCTTTACAGCTGCAAAAAAGAGGGCCAGAAAATAGAGGATACGGCTGTGGCAGACTCAGTTTCCGTTACCGAAAATACAGTCTCTGCAGCGGGTGCTTATACTTCAAAGGAGCTTTCTCCTGATAATCTGGGAAAATATTTGGCTCAGAAAAATGACACTTTATATGTTACCAACTTTTTTGCAACATGGTGTGGACCGTGTATGAGAGAAATCCCTCATTTTAAGAACAAAATGGAGGAATTAAAAGATAAGCCTGTAAAATTTACTTTTATCAACCTTGATGATAAATCAGAATGGAATACTTCTGTGAAAAAATTTGCCCAGGAAAATAATCTTGCATCCAATATCATCCTTTTGGATGGTCAGAAACTGGATGCTAATTTTTTTACTAATAATTTCCAACAGTGGGACGGCGGCTCAATTCCTTTTACTTATTTGAGAAAAGGAGATAAAACCGACGAATATTTAGGAATGATGACCGAGGAAGTATTGAACTCCAAGGTTGATGCTCTTTTAAAATAAAAACATCCAGATTCTTTCTGATCATGTCAAAAAAATTCAAAATCCTGTGTTTACTGCTGACGGCTGCTATTATTCTTACTGCAGTGATCAACCTGAACACAGGATTTTTAAATTTAAACCTCCAGGATTTTTTTCAGGATTCTGCACAAAGCCAAATTGCCGAGATCCGTATCAATCGGGTACTGGTAATGCTTTTAGCAGGAATTTCAATTCCTACATCCGGTTTTCTGATGCAGGAATACTTTCAAAACCCGTTGGCTGGCCCGGATATTTTAGGAATTACTTCAGTAGCCAGCTTGTCGGTAGCCTTTTATATTTTCTTTTCCCACGATTTTTTAATCCCGGAATTTCTGCAGAACAGTTTTCTCAGTCTTTCAGCCATTGCTGGAAGCCTTGTCCTGATGTTGGTTCTCCTATCCATGTCGAATAAATTTCAGGATAAATCCTATCTTATTATTTTTGGTTTCCTTATTTCAGCATTTGCAGGTGCTGTAGTTTCATTATTACAGTTCTATGCAGAAAATCAGAGCCTGAAAAACTATATTTTATGGTCTTTCGGGGCTAATAATATGGTGACAAGAAACCAGATCTATGTATTATCTATCCTGGTTTTTATAGGGATGTTTTTCTGTTTTAAAACAATAAAACCATTGATAGGAAATTCTCTGGGAACTTCTTATGCACAGAGTTTGGGAGTCAATCTCAATCAGTTGAAGATTCTTATCATTGCAGCTTCTTCCCTGCTTTCAGCTTCTATAACTGCATTTCTGGGACCTATTTTATTTATCGGGATTATTGTACCGCATTTCTGCAGACTGATCTATAATCCTTCCAAATTATGGCAGCAGTGGATACTGAATATGTTTCTCGGAATGCTGATCATGTTGGTATTCTCTATCACAGCAGAAAAAACCCAGATTCCCATGAACGTAATAAGTTCTGTCTTTGGAATACCGGTGATTTTGCTGATGCTTCTGAGGCAGAATAGGGTTTAAAAGAGAGTAAGTGAATGATTAAACCGTAAAGATGCGTTATCTGCTAAATCTGCGAGCGTATAATTTTTTCCTTTGGCAGATCTAGCAGATGACACAGATTAAAAGTGTTACTGTTTTCAGAACAGGGTGATTAGAATTTTCAATCATTTATAAATTTAAGAATTACAGCAATATAAAATTTGAGCAAGACCAAATTCCTTACGCCTTAAAAATAGTATTTTTATAAAAAATTCACCTTTGCAATTAACCAACGAGCCCATGCACCTGGAAATCAGACAAGCCAATATAGGCTACGACAAAACTTTAATTTCAAATGCCAGCGCAAATCTGAAACTGGGTGACGTATGCCTATTGATTGGCAATAACGGTGTTGGGAAAACTACACTTATCAAATCTATCCTGCAGCAGGCTTCGCTTTTAAACGGTGAAATTTTAATTAATCAAAAAAATATAAAAGACCTTTCCGTTAAAGAAACTGCAGAAAATATTGCTGTTGTTTTCTCAAAATCAAATATTCCGCAGCACTATACTGTTGAAGACCTTATTTCATTGGGGAAATACATCTATTACCCTTTTTATTTTGAGCTTAAAAAAGAAGACAGAGAGGAAATCTCCCACATTATAGATGAACTGGATCTTGCCCAATACAGACATACTCTTCTTAAAAACCTTTCAGACGGAAATTTGCAGAAAGCATTTATAGGCCGGGCTATCGCTCAGAATTCTCCGGTTATTATTCTGGATGAACCAACGACCCATCTGGATGAAAAAAACAAACTCATTATCTTAAAGACTCTTCGCAGACTGGCTAAAGAGCAACGTAAAATTATATTATTCTCTTCCCATGACTGGAGACTGGCCAAAGAATTCGCAGACAAGATTTGGTACGTAAAAGACAGCCAGCTTTTCTCCGGCCTTGTAGAAGATCTATTGCTTCAGCATGAGGAACTTACCAATGTTTCACTGTTTCATGTGAATGAGAACTTTGTTCCGCCTTCTATTAATGCACCCCAGGTTCACAAAGAAATGCTTTATTCTTTGCTGCAGAAAAATTTCGAAAAAGACCTTTCTGCTTTACATTTTGAGTATAGGAACAGCTTTTGGGAAATTCTCATTGGCTCCTCGAAACAACAATATGAATCTTTCGAAGAAATAGTTAATTTCATTAAAAACATTCATTAATACTATATTTCTGTTATATATTTCACATACTATGCATGCATAGTATTATGCTAATCATACAATTTAATCTGTTTATTATCAGACTATTAACAAAATTTAACGTTAATAAATACTATGCATGCATAATATTTACTAAATTTGGGTAACACCATTAGTGGATAAATGATGGATAATAATAAAGAAAAAATAGAAAACGTAGATTTAGTTTTGAAGCAGACCTGGCTGGCTGTTTCAAAAATGTACACAGAACTTGCCCAGGAGCATGATTCTACCGCTGTACAGGCCCTCACCCTTCTTAAAATTGATCCCAAAGAGGGCACCCGGAGTACCAACCTCGGCCCTAAAATGGCCATTGAACCCACCTCTTTGACTAGAATCATCAAGCTTCTGGAGGACAACGGATACATCTATAAGGAAAAGACCACTGCCGACAAAAGGGAAGTGATTATTAAACTTACGGATAAAGGTCTGAACTCAAGGAATATGTCCAAAGAAGTGGTCGTTAATTTTAACAAGAAAGTGATGGAAAAAATCGCTCCTGAGAAAATTGAAACCTTTAAAGAAGTGATGTCCGAGATCATGAAAATTGCAAACGAATTATTAAATAATAGAAAATAAATTATAATGAAAAGAAGAATCAAACATGTAACGGTTCTTGGTTCAGGAATTATGGGCAGCGGTATTGCGGCACATTTCGCCAACATTGGCGTGGAAGTGTCTCTTTTGGATATCGTTCCTTTTGAACTGACGGAAGCTGAACAGAAAAAAGGTTTGACCAAAGATGACAAGGTGGTAAGAAACAGAATTGCTTCTGAAAACTTTGAAAAACTGAAAAAAGCAAGTCCTGCCCTTCTCTATTCACCAAAATTTGCGGATAGAATTAAAGTAGGAAACTTCGATGATGATCTTCAGAAAATAAAAAATACAGACTGGATCATTGAAGTAGTCGTAGAAAAGCTTGACATTAAAAAATCTGTTTACGAAAAAATTGAACAGTTCAGAAAACCGGGAACATTAATTTCTTCTAATACTTCGGGAATTCCTATTCATTTTCTAATTGAAGGAAGAAGCGATGATTTCAAAAAGTATTTTGCGGGAACGCACTTTTTCAACCCGGTAAGATACCTTCCTCTTTTAGAGATTATTCCTACTCCGGATACCCTTCCTGAAGTAGTTGATTTTTATATGGATTTTGGAGCTAAGTTCTTAGGAAAGACTACCGTTTTAGCTAAAGATACTCCAGCGTTCATTGCTAACAGAATCGGGGTCTTCTCTATGATGGATCTTCTTCACAACGTACAGAAGTTAGGATTGACGGTTTCTGAAGTTGATAAATTAACAGGTCCTGTTATCGGACGTCCAAAATCAGCGACATTCAGAACGGCTGATGTGGTAGGACTTGACACCCTGGTAATGGTAGCGAACGGCGTTCGACAGAGCGGTGCTGAAGCCAATAACTTTAATGACGTTTTTGCCCTTCCTGATTATATCCAGAAAATGATGGATAATAAATGGTTAGGTTCTAAGACTGAGCAAGGTTTCTACAAAAAAGTAAAAAATGCAGAAGGTAAATCTGAAATCCACGGATTGAACCTTGATACATTAGAATATGAACTTCAGGGGAAATCCTCTTTCCCTACTTTAGAATTAACTAAAAATATTGACAAGCCAATTGACAGATTTAAAGTTTTAATTGGTGGAAAAGATAAGGCCGGAGAACTTTACAGAAAATCGTTAGGCGCATTATTTGCTTACGTTTCTCATAAAGTTCCTGAAATCTCTGATGAAATCTATAAGATTGATGATGCAATGAGAGCCGGTTTCGGATGGGAAAACGGTCCGTTTGAAATCTGGGATGCGGTAGGCGTTCAAAAAGGTATCGAACTGGCAAAAGATGCAGGCTATGAAGTTTCGGACTGGGTTAAAAATGTAGAAACTTTCTATAAGGTTAATGATGAAGGTCAAAGTATTTTTGTTGATAAAAATTCTGGACAATACAATACAATTCCTGGTCAGGATGCCTTTATTATCCTGGATAATATCAGAAAGAATAAAACACTTTGGAGCAATTCAGGTGCAGCGATCGAATATCTTGGTGACGGAATCATCAATTTTGAGATCCGCTCAAAAATGAACTCTCTTGGAGGCGAAGTTCTTGACGGTTTAAACAGGGCCATTGATTTAGCTGAAAAAGAATACGACGGATTGGTTGTTGGAAACCAGGGAACCAATTTCTCTGTGGGAGCCAACCTTGCCATGATCCTGATGATGGCCATAGAACAGGACTGGGATGATCTGAATATGGCTATTGCTTATTTCCAGAAATCCATGATGAGAGTACGCTACTCCTCTATTCCTGTAGTGGTTGCCCCTCACGGAATGACCCTTGGTGGCGGCTGCGAAATGACTATGCACGCAGACAGAGTGGTTGCTGCAGCAGAGACTTATATCGGACTGGTAGAAACCGGAGTTGGGGTAATTCCTGGCGGCGGAGGTACTAAAGAACTTACTTTGAGAACTTCCAGAGAATTTCACAGTGATGACGTTAAAAACAACAGACTTCGTGAAGCATTCATGAATATCGCCATGGGTAAAGTAGCAACCTCCGCTTATGAAGCCTACGATATGGGAATTCTTGAGAAAGGAAAAGACATTGTATCTGTAAGCAAAAACAGACAGATTGCCGAAGCAAAAAAAGTAGCAAAACTATTGGCAGAACAAGGGTATACACAGCCTATTGAGCAGAAAGTAAAAGTTTTAGGAAAAGATGCCTTAGGAATGTTCTACGTAGGAACAGACCAGATGCTTACCGGAAACTTTATCTCTGCCCACGACAAGAAAATTGCTGACAAATTAGCCAACGTAATGGTAGGAGGAAATCTTTCCGAACCAACCGTAGTTACCGAACAATATTTATTGAATCTTGAAAGAGAAACTTTCCTTCAGCTTTGCGGCGAAAGAAAAACGCTTGAAAGAATTCAATACATGTTGCAGAATGGGAAACCGCTGAGAAACTAACAGGGAGCTCCGTAGGAGCGAACGGTTAATAGCATGAATAATTTAAAATTGGAGAGCCTCGTAGAGGCGACCTGTAAATTTTATGGCAAACACATACACTCAGATTTATATTCAAATTGTTTTCGCTGTCAAAGGCAGACAAAATCTGATTTTAAAAGAAAACAGAGAAGAATTACATCAGTTTATTACAGGTATTGTTTCCAATAGAAATCAAAAATTATTCGCAGTTTTTGCAATGCCTGACCATGTCCACATTCTTGTAAGTATGACTCCGACACTTTCGATTTCAGATTTAGTAAGAGATATCAAAGCGGGTTCTTCAAAATTCATCAATGAAAAAGGATGGATGAGTGGAAAATTCAACTGGCAGGAAGGATACGGAGCTTTTTCTTATTCTAAAAGCAGTGTTGATTCTGTTGTAAAATATATTTTAAATCAGGAAGAACATCATAAAAAGAAAACGTTTAGAGAAGAATATCTGGATTTTATGTCAAAATTTGAAATAGAATATGACCCAAAATATTTGTTTGAATGGGTTAGTGATTAACAGGTCGCTCCTCCGGAGCTCCGCAAAGAAGCTATAAATCAAATATCTACGAACAGTTTACCTCTATGAGGCAAAAACTCTCAAAAAAATTAATTAAAACAAAATGAAACAAGCATATATAGTAAAGGGTTTCAGAACTGCCGTTGGAAAAGCTCCAAAAGGAAGTTTAAGATTTACAAGACCCGACGTGATGGCCGCTACAGTGATTGAAAAATTAATGGCTGAGCTTCCACAATTAGATAAAAACAGAATTGATGACCTGATCGTAGGAAACGCAATGCCGGAAGCTGAACAGGGATTGAATGTTGCCCGTTTAATTTCCTTAATGGGATTAAATACAGACAAAGTTCCGGGAGTTACCGTAAACAGATACTGTGCATCTGGAAGTGAGGCGATTGCTATTGCTTCGGCAAAGATCCAGGCGGGAATGGCAGATTGTATCATCGCAGGAGGTACAGAATCGATGTCTTACATTCCGATGGGTGGATACAAGCCGGTTCCGGAAACGGATATCGCAAAAACAAACCCTGATTATTACTGGGGAATGGGCTACACGGCTGAAGAAGTAGCCAAACAATATAATATTACAAGAGAAGAACAGGATCAGTTCGCATTTGAGTCTCATATGAAAGCTTTGAAAGCTAATGCAGAAGGGAAATTTGCCAGCCAGATCGTTTCTATTCCTGTAGAATATAATTTCCTGGATGAAAACCAGAAGATGCAGTCTAAAAAGTTCGACTTCTCCGTAGATGAAGGTCCTAGAAAAGATACTTCTTTGGAAGGTTTGGCTAAACTGAGACCCGTATTCGCGAACGGAGGAAGTGTAACAGCCGGAAACTCATCTCAGATGAGCGACGGAGCTGCTTTCGTCATGGTAATGAGTGAGGAAATGGTAAAAGAATTAGGTCTTGAGCCGGAAGCAAGATTAGTGGCTTATGCTGCAGCAGGTCTTGAGCCTAGAATTATGGGTATGGGCCCAATTTATGCGATCCCAAAAGCCTTAAAACAAGCCGGTCTTGAATTAAAAGATATTGAATTAATTGAATTGAACGAAGCCTTTGCATCACAGTCTGTGGCAATCAAAAAGGAATTAGGGCTAAACCCTGATATCCTTAACGTTAACGGAGGTGCAATCGCTCTTGGACACCCGCTTGGATGTACCGGAACAAAATTAACCGTTCAGCTTCTTGACGAAATGAGAAGACGCGGCAATAAGTACGGAATGGTATCTATGTGCGTGGGTACGGGACAGGGAGCAGCTTCAATCTTTGAACTGCTTTAAATAAATAGACTAAAAGAGTAAAGAATAAAGGAGAAAAGACCAGAATGAAACACAATTTTAAGAATTTAAATATTTGGAAGTTAGCAATTGAGCTTGCCAGTCATATTTATATTCTTACCGATACTTATCCAAAAAATGAAGAATTTGGATTGAAGTCTCAAATCCGCAGGTGTTCCGTTTCTGTTGCTTCCAATATTGCAGAAGGTTCAAGCAGAAGCTCTGATAAAGATTTCAACCGTTTTTTGGAAATAAGTCTTGGTTCTCTTTATGAATTACAAACTCAGATTATAATTTCTGCTAATAGGAATTATTTTGAAATGTCTAAACTTGAAGATCTAGAAAATAAAATCACAGAATTACAGAGAATGATCTCAGGCTTTCAAAAAAACTTGAAGTTGTAAGTCTTTATTCTTTTCTCTTTATTCTATAATCTATTAAAAAACAAAATAATATATGGCTACATTAAAAGGAGGCGAATTCCTGATCAAGGAAATTCCTGCAAACGATATTTTCACTCTTGAAGAACTGAGTGAAGAACAAAAAATGCTTCGTGATTCTGCAAAAGAATTTATCGACAGAGAAGTAATTCCTCAAAAAGAAAGATTTGAGAAAAAAGATTATGCTCTAACTGAAGAAAAAATGCGTCAGTTGGGTGAAATGGGACTTCTAGGAGTTGCTGTTCCTGAAGAGTATGGCGGCCTTGGAATGGGCTTCGTAAATACCATGCTGGCATGTGATTACTGTTCGGGGGCCAATGGTTCATTAGCTACAGCTTATGGAGCTCATACGGGAATCGGGACACTCCCTATCCTGTTGTACGGTACGGAAGAGCAAAAGAAAAAATACCTTCCGGATCTGGCTACAGGAACAAAATTTGGAGCATACTGTCTTACTGAGCCTGATGCCGGTTCTGATGCCAACTCCGGGAAAACAAGAGCGAAGCTTTCTGAAGATGGGAAACATTACATCATCAACGGGCAAAAAATGTGGATTTCCAATGCAGGTTTTGCAGAAATCTTCATTGTATTTGCTAAAATTGATGATGATAAAAATATTACAGGTTTCATCGTAGAAAAAGAAGGAACTGAAGGACTTTCTTTCGGTGAAGAAGAACATAAATTAGGAATCCGTTCGTCCTCTACAAGACAGGTTTTCTTCAATGATATGAAAGTTCCTGCTGAGAATCTTTTAGGTGAAAGAAACAATGGTTTCAAAATCGCGTTAAATGCCCTGAACGTAGGAAGAATTAAACTGGCAGCTGCCAACCTTGACGGACAGAGAAGAATCTTAAACCATTCTCTTCAGTATTCTAACGAAAGAAAACAGTTCGGAGTTTCTATCTCCACTTTCGGAGCGATCAGAAAGAAACTGGCAGAAATGGCAACCGGAATTTTCGTTGCGGAGGCCGGTTCTTACAGAGCAGCTAAAGATGTTGAAGATAAAATCAATGAATTGGTTGCCGGCGGAATGAACCACCAGCAGGCTGAATTAAAAGGAGTTGAGGAATTTGCAGTAGAAGCTTCTATTTTGAAAGTTTTCGTTTCAGATTTAACACAGCATACTGCTGATGAAGGAATCCAGGTGTACGGAGGAATGGGATTCTCTGAAGATATGCCGATGGAAGCAGCTTGGAGAGATTCAAGAATCGCAAGAATCTATGAAGGTACGAATGAGATCAACCGTCTTTTAGCAGTTGGAATGTTGATTAAAAAAGCAATGAAAGGAGAATTGGATCTTCTTTCTCCCGCCATGGCGATCAGCAAAGAATTAATGGGAATTCCTTCATTTGACGTTCCTGATCATTCAGCATTCATGAGTGAAGAAAAAGCGATTATCGCCAACCTTAAGAAGGTATTTCTTATGGTTTCCGGAGCTGCTCTTCAAAAATACATGATGGATATTGAAAAACAGCAGCACTTATTACTGAATGCTTCTGAAATTCTTAACCAGCTTTATATGGCAGAATCTGCGGTCTTAAGAGCTGAGAAACATTTCTCTCCAGAGTCTGTGGAAGCAGCAATGGCACAGCTTAACCTTTACAAAGCTGTTGAAAAGATCATTGCAGCTGCAAAAGAAGGAATTGTTTCTTTCGCAGAAGGTGATGAGCAGAGAATGATGCTTTCAGGTCTGAGAAGATTCACGAAGTATACCAACCATCCGAATGTAGTGGCCTTAACTGAAAAAGTAGCAGCACACTATATCGCTAAAGGAGCTTATTAGTCTTTATAACATAAATTTGATTTTAAAGCGTCTCATCTTTTTGAGGCGCTTTTTTAGCTAATATTAAGACATAACAGACAGGTTTGCAAACCGATGTGTAAAATCTATGGTTCTTGTGAACTTAAATTCCAATATTTTTTATATTTTTATTTTAAATTAAAAACATGAAGATTTTATTATTTCCTTTCCTTCTTATTTCTATTACCCTGGCTGCCCAGAAAAAAGAAAGAAAGCTGATCCTGCCGAAAACAGATACCACCAAGATTATCAAGCTTAATGAACCCAAAGAAATTCAGGGAAAAATGGGTGCAGACCAGCAGAAACAGTATAAAATGCTCACTGTAACCCCAAAAGATACGGCGGCATATATGGCTTTAAAGGAACCTAAAAAGGATTATTCAAAGTACAGAATCCTGAATTCTGACATTCCTGAAAAAATTGCCGACGCAAAAAAGGCCCAGCCTTCCAAATAATTAAACTAACCAAACCACAAAACCAATTTACTATGGGAAAATTTATTATCTCGAAGAGAACAGACAGTGACTTCAAATTCAATCTGAAAGCCGGAAACGGACAGGTGATTTTAACCAGCCAGGGATACGGCTCAAAATCCTCATGTGAAAACGGAATAGAATCTGTACGCACCAATTCACAGGATGACTCAAAATTTGAAAGAAATACGGCTAAAGATGACCGCTGCTATTTCAATTTAAAAGCCGGAAATGGACAGATCATAGGAACCAGCCAGATGTATGAATCTGAAAACGGAATGGAAAACGGTATAGAATCTGTAAAAACCAACGCCCCAGGTGCTTCAGTAGAAGACGAAACCTTAATTTAGTATGATGTAAAATATTCTCAATAAAAATGTCTTATTTTTTAAGGCATTTTTTATTTTTGTATTCTATTTTCTATTTGAAATGACAAAAGAAGAAATGCTCAACAGAGCCATAAAAATAGCTGATAAAGCACACAAAGGCCAAACCGACAAATACCATGCTCCCTACATTGCCCATGTCATGCGCGTGATGGAATACGGTAAAACAATGGACGAAAAAATCGTCGGTGTACTGCATGACGTAGTGGAGGATCATCCGGAAGAATTTAGTTTGGATTATTTAAGAACCGAGGGCTTTCCCGAATACATTATTTTTGCCATCAGCTGCCTTACCAAATTTGATCCTGAAGAGGATTATGATGAATTCGTTAAAAGAACAGAAAGATCTTCTCTGGCTGTTGCTGTAAAGCTGAATGATCTCCGTGACAATATGGATCTCAGAAGGGTAAACAGGGAACTTAGCCCTAAAGATATCAAGAGGTTCAACAAATACCTGAAGGCGTATCGCTATCTGATAGAGAAATATTAATCCGCTCCGGGGAAATCATATGTTTTTGTAGGATGATCCGTACCGTCGATATTGATGTTTAAGGCCAGATAGATAAAGTGAAGGTTTTTATTACCTTTCGCTTCAAATTCACGCTGCCACAGATAACCTGTCAGGATCCCGAAATGATCATCGATCTGATAGCCAAAACCGCCATATACCCTGTTTCTGGCAAACGTAGGCTTCATTGGGCTTACCAGGAAGATTTCGTCATAAGCATTTGCGAAAACAGTTCCCTTTTTGACAGTTTTTGCATTCAATGGAACGCTTATGTTCAGACGGTATCTGTAACGCATTCTTTGGGAGCTTTTATCTATTTTAGGCTCATAGAACCAGCTTTTTTCTGCACGGAAACGGTTTTCGAACTTAACGATCCCTTTTTTGAAATCGATCACGTCCTGCAGCCACACCCTGAATTCCTCTCTGCTCAGGCTGTGTTCCTTATAGTTCACATATCTACCAAGCCCCACAAAAGGTTTATGATTTTTAGTAAGATTGTATCCCACCCCACCTTTGATCTCGTAATAATCCGGGTAGGTATAATCTTCATTCCCTCTAAGCTGACCTTCCGCATAGAGAAAAAATTTAGGATGAAACTTATAGGTTAAAGTCACTGCATTGAAGCTGGAAACGTGTTCCTGTGCTTTGAAAAAGGTCGTACTTACAAGTAAACTCAGACTTAAAAAAAGTTTCATAAAAAATTTTTGCAAAAATAAATCATTTAACAATTTGTTAATATTAACTTTCATTCATTTAAAATTAACGTTTATTTAATATTGATCATATAGGAGAAGCCTAAATGGAACCAACGCTGAGGCATTTCAACTCCAAAAGCTTCCGTATATTTTGTATTCGTCAAGTTATTGATCAGCACATATACTGAAAAGTCTTTTTTCGCGAAGCTCAGTTTCTCATCAAGGAGATTATAACTTCCTAGATTCCGTCTTTCATTATACCTGTAAACCAGCTCATTGGTGAAATAATTTAAAAATCTGGTTTCAAGCTTCGCAACAACCTGATGTTTCAGATTATCAAGAATATACCTTGAAACCAATTCATTAGACTCACTCATTTTACTGTCCAGATAGGTATATCCTGCTGTATATTTCAGCCAGTCAAAAAGCCTGTGGCTCAATTCCGCCTCAATTCCTTTGGTATCTATTTTTCCTACATTCTGAGCGTACCATACCTTATCGGTCATGTTTTTTTTAACCCAGTCGATAGAATTGTTTGAGTTTCTCATAAATCCACTGATCTTGGCCAATATCCTGCTGTTTTGATACTGGTATCCAATTTCAGATGAAACTGCATTTTCAGGAAGCAGATCAGGATTTCCCTGTTCTGTTTTGCTTACATAATAAAGATCGGTAAATGTAGGAACCCGGTGAACTCTGGCAATGTTTCCGTAGATCTTATTATTCTGATTGAAATTATATCCTACATCCAAACCGGGATAGAGAAAATTTCCTTCTTTGGAGTAATTGGCCCAGGAAATCCCCGGACTGATGTTTAGCTTTTTATCCAGTAATGAAAAATGATGCTCAAAGAAAACCTGTGATACAAAACGGTTTCTTTCTCCCAGATTATTACTGGCCAGAAACTCTTTCCTAAGCTCAACACCTACTCCTGTAGTCCCCAATCCCCACTGGTAGCTGGAATTTACTTCCCCACCAACATTGTTCCCGATATGCATATTCCTGTAACCATCCGGCTTATTCCTGTCATATAGATACATGTCCTGCCCTCTTCTCCAATATACATTCGAACTCAGGTTCAAATGACTAAACTTTTGCTGATGTGATAAACTTACAATGGAAGCCTGCGTTTCCTCATATTGTTCAGTAGCACTTTTAGAAGCATAAAAACCGTTAGCTCCAAATTTCTTTTCAGAAAAGCCGGCCTGCAGCTTCAAATCCCCGTTTTTAATGTTCAGTTTGCTTTGGTAGAAAACATTCCGGATCTCATAATCCGTATTGTGCATGTATCCTTGTGATGAGGCAGAATTCGCCTGAAGAGAATTAGAGAATTTTTCATTTCCCAGCTGCGCATTGAATCCGAAGCCGTAGGTTTCGTAATCTCCGCCTTCAGCACTTATTTTCACCCGCTTTCCGGGAGTTGTCTTGGTAATGATATTAATGACACCGGCATAAGCATTCTGTCCGAATCTTCGGGCGGCCGGACCTTTGATGATCTCTATTCTTTCCACATCATCCATATCTACCGGTATATTCATAGAGTTGTGTCCGGTCTGGGAATCATTCATTCTGATGCCATTCAGCAACAGCAATACCTGCTCAAATGAACTTCCCCGGAAGCCTATATCACTTTGTACACCATTCGCACCTCTCCTTCTGATGTCCATTCCCGGAACCTGCTGAAGAACCTCGTCAATACTTTTTGCAGGAGAATTGGCAATATCTTCTCTTGTAATAACTGTAATATTCTGATTGGCATTTTTATAAGGTGTAGAAATAAACTTTCCCTGAAATTCAATGTTTTCAATATCTGTAGTCTTTTCCTGTGCATGAGCACAGAGCATTGAACCTAATAAAAATATACTTCCAATCTTTTTGATCATAATCGTTCCCGTTTTGTTTTGAGTCAGTTTCTTAATATCGAGCCCAAAAGTAAGGGAGTTCCTGAAGAAAGACAAATGATAGTTATCATAAAAAAAGATGCAGTAGGATATACTGCATCTTTTGAGGGGAGTAACTTCATCTTTTTCTCATTAAATGTGTAACAAGATCTCTGAATAACTTTCTCATTTCTATATTACATATTTATGAATACAATTTTAACTAATTTTAAAATACAAAACAAGAGCGAAATGAAAAAACATAATGAAAATCATAAATTATTTTTCAATTTTATAATTATGAAATGATTAATATAATCTCATGGCTGCTAATGGCTTACGCTCTTGTTTTTTTCCGGCTATAATAAGGAAATATTTTTCTTTTTTTTGTTTTATATAGTTAATATAATTCTATCACAGCAAATATTTAAACATCTTATTTTCAGTAAAATTTTGTAATTTTGTGGGTCTTAATTTTGCGATGAAAATAATCTCTCTTTCCATACTTTACAGGCATTTTATATGCTGAATTCCTGGACGGATATAAAACAGTTTATCAGACAGCAGAATTTACGGCAAGAGACTGCCACACTGACCACAGATAATTCTCTCAGTCAGTATATACTTTTTATGAAATAAAACATGACTAAAACAGTAGAAATAGATATAAAAAAACAGATTTTCGTTAAGAATGCCCATCTTAACAATCTGAAACATATAGATGTTCTGATTCCGAAAAACAAACTGATCGTCATTACGGGAGTTTCCGGAAGCGGAAAATCTTCCCTGGCATTTGACACTATTTATGCAGAAGGACAGAGAAGGTATGTAGAAAGTTTAAGTTCCTATGCACGTCAGTTTTTGGGCAAACTGGAAAAACCCAAGGTGGATGACATTAAAGGGCTTGCTCCCTCCATTGCTATTCAGCAGAAAGTGATTTCTTCCAATCCCCGTTCTACGGTGGGAACTTCCACGGAAATCTATGATTATATGAAACTTCTTTTTGCAAGAATCGGGAAAACTTTTTCTCCGGTTTCAGGTGAAGAAGTGAAAAAGGATTCTGTTTCTGATGTGATCGATTTTATCAAAGCTTCAAAAAAAGATACTTCGTTTTTATTGACAGCTCCTTTGGAATATGATGCAGATAATTTTAAGGAAGCACTGAACGTTTTAAAACTAGCAGGTTTTACAAGACTTGAGATCAACGGTAATGTAGCCGGTATTGAAGACCTGGAAAGCTTCGGATTTATCCCCGAAAAAGGAATGGCCATTAATCTTGTAATCGACCGTTTTTCTTATGAAGAAGACGAAAGTTTCCTTCAAAGGCTGGCAGATTCTATTCAAATGGCATTTTACGAGGGTCATGGCTATTGTTCACTGAAAAATCCGGATACCGGGCAAGTAAAAGAATTTTCCAATAAATTTGAGCTGGATGGCATGGAGTTCCTTGAACCGAATGTTCATTTTTTCAGTTTCAACAACCCATACGGAGCGTGTCCGGCATGTGAAGGATACGGAAAAGTGATCGGAATAGATGAAGATCTGGTTATTCCCAATAAAACACTATCCGTTTATGAGGATGCAGTGGTTGCCTGGAGAGGTGAAAGCATGAGTGAGTGGAAAAAAGCATTCATTAAAAAGGCTGGAGACTTCCCTATCCACAAACCTTACCATCAGCTGACCAAAGAACAGAAAAATTTCCTGTGGAAAGGAGATGGTAAAAGCAGTTTTCCTTCTATCAATAATTTCTTCAAAATGCTTGAAGAAAACCTGTACAAGATTCAGTACCGCGTTATGCTTTCCCGATACAGAGGGAAAACACTCTGTCCTACCTGTGAAGGCCTGAGACTGCGGGAAGAAACAAGCTGGGTAAAAGTGGACGGACACAATATCCAGTCCATGATCGAGCTTCCATTGGATGAATTGTATCCTTTAATAGACGGACTGAAGCTTTCCGAACATGATCAGGATGTTGCCAAAAGATTATTGTACGAAATCAAAACACGTATTGAGTTTTTATTAAAAGTAGGTTTAGGCTATTTAACTCTGAACAGGACCTCCAATACCCTTTCCGGTGGTGAAAGCCAGAGAATTAATCTTGCTACAAGCTTAGGAAGTTCCCTGGTAGGCTCCATCTATATCCTGGATGAACCTTCTATCGGACTTCACTCAAGAGATACGGAAAACCTGATCGAAGTTTTAAAAAACCTCCGTGATCTGGGAAATACCGTGATTGTTGTTGAACACGATGAGGACGTTATGAAAGCTGCTGATTATATTATCGATATTGGCCCGGAAGCAGGCTATCTTGGTGGTGAACTGGTGTTTGCCGGAGATTATAATGATCTTAAAAATGCGGATACCCTTACTTCAAAATATTTAACCGGAAGAATGGAAATTGAAGTTCCTAAAAAGCGCAGAAAAGCCAAGGAATGGATCCATATCAAGGGGGCAAGACAGAATAATCTGAAAAATATAGACGTAGATGTTCCTCTGGAAAGCCTTACGGTGATCTCTGGAGTTTCCGGAAGCGGAAAATCTACGCTGATGAAGGAAATTTTAACAAATGATATCCAGATCCAGCTTGGAATGGGTGGAAAAAAAGGAGATTACGATTCTGTAGAATTCCCAAAAAAGCTGATTAAAAATATTGAACTGATCGACCAGAACCCAATCGGTAAATCTTCACGTTCCAACCCGGTAACCTACCTGAAAGCGTATGATGACATCAGGGATCTTTTTGCCAAGCAGAAAGTTTCAAAAATGATGGGTTATAAGCCCAAGCACTTCTCTTTTAACGTAGATGGCGGAAGATGTGATGAATGTAAAGGGGAAGGCGTGATCAACGTATCCATGCAGTTCATGGCAGATATTGAGCTGGAATGTGAAGTATGTAAAGGAACCCGTTTTAAAAACGAGATACTGGAAGTGAAGTTCGATGAAAAAAGCATTTCCGATATTCTTCATATGACGGTGGATGAAGCTTTGGAATTCTTTAAAGATAACAATGAAGAAAAGATTGTTACAAAACTGAGACCACTTCAGGAAGTTGGATTGGGCTATCTGCAGCTGGGACAGAGCTCTTCTACCCTTTCCGGCGGTGAAGCACAGCGTGTAAAACTCGCCTCATTTCTTGTGAAAGGAGTCACTACTGACAAAACCCTGTTTATTTTTGATGAACCTTCTACAGGACTTCATTTCCACGATATCCAGAAGTTACTGAAATCACTGCAGGCACTGATTGATCTTGGCCATTCGGTAATTGTTATTGAACATCAGCCGGATATTATCAAATCTGCGGATTATATTATAGATATTGGCCCGGAGGCAGGAAAATATGGCGGTGAAGTTGTTTTTGCAGGTACTCCGGAAGATCTTGCAAAAGATAAAAAATCGCACACGGCAAAATACATCAAGGAAAAACTTGGAAACTAAATATCAATAGAGAGCCAGACGGCTCTCTATTTTTTATAGTCATGTAAATTTTCTTAATCATTTTACTTAGTATAAGTTTCTATAAATTTTAATCAGACGTTATTCAAACATAATTTTTATCTTCGAAAAACAACTTTCTTTAAAATATGAACGAACAGTATGAACTATAAGATTTTATCCGCTCCTATTCTTATTCTGTCATTGTATAGTTGCACATCTAAAAAGATGGTCAACTCTAATGTGACCTATGAAACAAAACTGGATACGTTAACCTTATTTGATAATAGCCGGAACCGAAAGATTCCTGTTGCAGTCTACAGCCCGAAAACAGATAAAAAAATCCCCTCACAACAGATCATTATCTTTAGTCATGGGTATGGAGCCAATAAAGGTCATGATTATTTTGTTTATTCTTATTTAACTGAAAAACTGGCATCGAAAGGATATTTTACAGTTAGCATTCAGCATGAGCTTCCAACTGATGAACTGCTTCCTGTAGAAGGAAATCTTCAGGTAGTAAGAATGCCTTTCTGGGAACGGGGTTCTGAAAATATTTTATTTGTTTTGAACGAGCTTAAAAAAATCCGACCAGACCTTGACTATAAACATCTGACGCTGATCGGGCATTCCAACGGCGGGGATATGACTGCTTTATTTGCCAGCAAGCATCCTGAACTTGTCTATAAGATTATTACCATGGACAACCGGAGAATGTATCTTCCAAGAACTTCCCATCCTAAAATATACACCCTGCGTTCTAATGATTATCCCGCTGATGAAGGCGTTCTTCCATCACCTGAAGAACAGGAAAAATACAAAATTACAGTACAGCCTACCGATATCAATCACGGGCATATGGATAATAAAGGTAGTGATAAGGAAAAAAACTATCTTGGAAATATAATTCTAAAATACATTGAATAACAATTAGTTACAATCTTATCCATAATTAATTGTGGATAAGATGTGAATTTTAACATTAAATTCATGTTTCGTATTAAAAATAGTGCTACATTTACTATGTAATACAACTGAAATGAAATCATTTTTTGCTTTTTTCAGCTTTGAAATTGCAATTAAATTTGAAATAAAAATTTAAGCACAGCATTGTCGGCTGTGCTTTTTTATTGTTGTCTAATTAAAAAAATGAGATGTATTTATCTACTGGATCCGCTCCTAAAGAGCGGATTCTTTTTTTGCCTCTTTTCAATTCCTGTCATGAATGAATTCTGAATAAAATTATTTTAAAGAAATCGTAATTATTGGAAAATTTTTATTTCTTTAAATTAATTAGTATTTTTATTTTTTCCAAAGGCCTCATAGTTCAACGGATAGAATAGAAGTTTCCTAAACTTTAGATCCAGGTTCGATTCCTGGTGAGGCCACAAATGCAAATAAACAATATATAATACCGGCAGCCCTGCTATATTTGCCGTAATTGTATGTAAACCTTAAAGCCTGGTAAGTAGTTTATTATTTTTCAGGTATTTTCATTAAATTTATAAAATCCTCCCGCATTACTTTAGTCATTTGTTTTGCGATTGTAGTGTCAGGCCAGAGGAGACGGGCGCCGACAGCCGAATAATCTCCGGCACTACTGCAACTTGAGTATGCAAAACCTTCTCCCCCGCCAGCTTCATCACTTAGATGACACATTGCTTCATATTTGTGCTGATATACATTCCGGTCATAGTTATTGAAGTCAATTATTTCACCATTCCATACAGCTTTATTTGCTTTCCATAATCTGAACATAGAGATGGCGGCCTCTCTATCTTCCTTAGCGTATGCGGATACATCAGGTTCCAGATCAGGATCTACAGTAAGGATGTTACAGATATCCTCGTAGCTGTTGATTTCTGACTTAAAATTCACTGCACTTAGTTTTAATAACTCATTATCCGTTTTTATTATTTTCTCAGGTATTTTCATCGTATTCATAAAATCCAGCTGCATGACCTTAGTAACGTGTTGAGCTATGGTAATACCAGGCCAAAGGAGACGGGCACCGGCATGGCTTCTGCTGCTGACAGGCCGGTAGGTAAAGTACATGAAACCTGAGTCCGGATCAACTTCATCACCCAGATCAAACAAAATCTCGAACTTCTCCTGATTATCATTATTGAAATCAATCATTTCACCATTCCATGCCGCCTTATTTGCGTTCCACAATCTGAAGAGGGAAACAGCAGCCTTTTGATCCTCTTCATCATATACAGATACATCTGGTTTTAGGTCAGGATCTATGTTCAGTATTTTACAAATATCCTCATAGCTGTTCACTTCCGATTCGAAATTCATTTTTTAATTAGCTTAATGGTTAAGTAGTCTGTTTTTTCTCCTATTAGATTAGTCAGCCCGAATTATTTATAATTACGGCATATTAATCACCTCTGAAATATATCTCAGTTAAACAGCTGCCTGTAGCTTAAAGGCGTTTTTTCTGTTTTCTTTTTAAACAGTTTATTAAAGGACTGGGGATGCTCAAATCCTAAAGCATACGCTACTTCTGACACCGAAAAACTTGTTGCGGTAAGATATTCCTTAGCTTTTTCAATCAGTTTTTCATGAATATGCTGCTGGGCATTCTTTCCGGTAAGATTCCGGAGCATATCACTCAGGTAATGGGGTGAAAGGTTCATTTGTGAGGCCAGGAATTCTACAGTAGGAAGTCCTTTGGTTAATGTTTCCTGCCTGTTGAAATAATTGTCCAGTATCAGCTCCATTTTAGATAAAAGATCACTGTTCGCTGCTTTTCTTGTGATAAACTGTCTTTTATAAAAACGGTTGCTGTAATTCAGCAGAACCTCGATATAGGAAACAATAACATCCTGGCTGATCTCATCAATCGCTGTATTCAGTTCATTCCTGATATTGTCCAGCAATCCGGTTATGGTATTTTTTTCCTGGTCAGACAGATGCAAAGCTTCATTGGTTTCATAGGAAAAGAAACCAAATTTTCTGATATTCCTGGCCAACGGATAAGTCCGTATAAAATCCGGATGTACCAGAAGTGTATAGCCACAGTATTCTGCCTCAGAATCTGTAGAAAGAATCTGTCCTGGCGCCGTAAACATCATGCCTCCTTCATTGAAATCGTAATAGCCCTGCCCATACCCCATCTTTCCATGTTCAGAAAATTTATAGGAAATTTTATAAAAATTCAGATGAAAGCTTCGGTCTAAAAATTCTTTATGAACAATCATTTCCGTGTTATCTACCAGGCTTACTAATGGATGAAGCGGTTTGGAAAGTTTCAGCAGATCATGAAGCTCCGATATGGATGAAATTTTCATCGGTGTATTATCTTTCTTTTCCATGATATAAATGTATTAAATATTTAGATTAAAGAACAAGACAGCACAAATAAGGCTATTCATGCTGCCCTGATATGTAAGCCTATTTTAAATGAACTGTTTTCCGAACTGCTCTCTGAAATTTTCATCTCCCAGTTCTAGACGCTGTGCATACAATGCTTTGGCATCCTCTCCTGCCACATATCTCAGCTGTTTCTTGCCGTCTGTAGCTGCTTCATAAACAACTTCTGCAATCTGTTCCGGTGCAGAAGCCGCTTCCATCATTCCTTCCATACTGGAAAAAAGCGAATTGGAAATTTCTTCATAAGCCGGACTTGTTGCTGAATCTAATGAACGGCTTACAAAATCAGTCTTAATACCTCCGGGAGATACGGTTTTGATATCGATCCCGAATTTGTTCAATTCATAAGCTAAACTCTCGCTCCAACCTTCCAGAGCCCATTTGGTAGCATGATAAGTTGATCCCAAAGGAAATGCAATCAGTCCTCCGATTGAAGTGGTAGAAATAAACATACCGCTCTTTTTCTCTCTGAAATAGGGAATAAAAGCCTGTGTTACGCGGATCACCCCGAGAAGATTGGTATCCAGCTGTTTTAAGATCTGTTCATCTTTTAAAGCTTCCAAAGGACCAATAAGCCCGTATCCTGCGTTATTGAAGACTACATCTACATGACCAAGCTCAAGAGCCTTATTAACGGTTGATTTTATCTGCTCCAGATTGGTGACATCCAAAGGAAGCAGGGTTACATTTTCCAAAGTGGCAAGTTCTGAAGCAGCTTCAGGATTTCTCATCGTCGCAATAACGTTCCAGCCTTTGCTTTGAAATAATTGGGCAGTCGCTTTTCCCAATCCTGTTGAAGCGCCTGTTATAAAAATTGTTTTCATTTTGTTCTGTATTAAATTAACAGGACAAAGGTCAGTATTAGAATAAAGACCGGAGTTGCCAAATTGGACTAACGTGTATCCAAAATGGATTTTAAATAGTTTTAAGAGGAATGTAAATTATCAAATAAATAGAAAGTCCCGGATTTTAGAATCCGGGACTTATTTATAAAAAGAGAAATGCAGTATAAGCTGTGACTTCTCTTTAGGTTATCTTAAAATTTATAGACAAATGAATTGATATTCATCCCTGCTCCTACCGAGGCAAATAAAACCACATGTCCTTCTTTTATTTCATGGGAAGGAAGTTCTCCGTTCAGGATCATCGTAAGCAGCGTTGGAATGGTAGCCACACTGCTGTTCCCTAATTTATCAATCACCATCGGCATGATATTTTCAGGCATTGGCAGATCATAAAGCTGATAAAAACGTTTTACAATGGCCTCATCCATTTTCTCATTAGCCTGATGGATGATAATTTTGTCGAGCTGATCTATAGAATATCCGCTTGCTTCCAGGCACTTTTTCATGGCATCCGCTACATTGACAAGAGCAAATTCGTAGATTTTTCTGCCTTCCATTTTGATATATTTCGTATCAGGACAGCTTTCATTATTGTAGGATTTACCAAAGAAAAGATAGTCTTTTTCGTTCAGGGTATAAGAAGCCGATAAATGGGACTGTATCCCTTGATCATCTTCACTGATTTCCATAATAACTGCTCCTGCACCGTCAGCATAGATCATACTGTCTCTGTCGTGAATATCAACGACTCTGGAAAGTGTTTCTGCACCAATAACCAGGCAGCGCTTTGCAATTCCTGATCTGATGAAGGCATTAGCCTGTATCACTCCTTCTATCCAGCCCGGACACCCGAAAAGGACATCATAGGCCACACAGAAATTATTTTTGATTTTCAGAAGATGCTTTACTCTTGAAGCCAGACTTGGAACACTGTCCGACTGAACAGTGCCAAAGCGGACATCACCAAAATTGTGGGCAAATATAATATAATCCAGTGTTTCCGGATCAATTTTTGAATTTTCTATCGCTCTCTGTGCTGCAATCAGTCCCAGATCAGAAGTCACCTGATGCTCAGATGCGTATCTTCTTTCTTCTATGCCGGTAATTTCCTTGAGTTTTCTGGCAATAATATCATTCGCTTCCTTTAATGACTCCCCGTTTTTATTAATAAAATGATGCTTGTCAAAAAATAAATTTGTAATTGTTTCCGGCGGAATATAATTGCCGACTCCTATAATCTTGCTTGTCATTAAAAAAAAATTATAATCTTCTTAAATTCATTTTGGTTTTTTCATGAATTGAAATATTGTACAATATTAACGATAAAATATCTATTAATCGTATGATAAAATACAATTGAATATTTATATTGGTATTCAGAGCATAAAATGAAACGTTAGTATCCCTCAAAATGCCGTCTATCACTAGTTTTTCACTTCATCTTCAATACTTTATATTGTTGTTGCCTTTTTTTGTAAATTCGCGTGCTTATGACAGCCTATATTCTTGAAAATACAAGCATCAGTATACTTTCTGTGTATGATCTTCTGAAACATACTTCAGGCAGTGCATTTCTGGAGACCAGAGATTTTCATGATATATACCCTGCTGCCATCGAAAATAATATTGGAATTTTTACCAAAAGATCTCCTTTAAAAGATTTTCCGGAGGTTTCCGTCAGCCAGATAGGGAGTTCTATAATAAGTACATGTACCTGCCGCAGTCCTAAAGATAAACTTTGTGAGCATCAGGCAGAAATCATCCACTGTATTTTAGAAGAGAAAAAATTCAGGACTTTTTTTGATCCGTTTCTCCGTAAGAAACTGTTTATTGCCAAAGCTAAAAACTACGGCTTAGAAAATGAATCTGATCTTGATACCTATTTTGAACTTGGGTACGTTAATGACAGCATCGAAGTACGGCCTAAGATCAGGGAAATGTTACCTATAGATGAGGATATTTTTAAACAGCAGCTTCTTCCCCAGCGTTCCTCAGTAATTGATGAATTAGCATTACAGGACAGTGGAAAAAGGAAAATACTGGTCATCGGAAGACACCGTTATTACAGTCATCTGAATTTTTCCCTTATGGAAGCTGAAGCTACACAGGCAGGAAAGCTCAAAAATCCTGTACATCCTGTTGATGCCATGCAGCTTATCTGGAAAGCTGAAGAACCACAGCATATTAAGTTCTATACTGCTGTTTCAGCGTTTCAGAATAATTATAATGAGGATTACAATACTGCGGAGCTGGAGGCATTAAAACTGATCGTGCAGAATCCACTTGGACTGGAAACTTATTATCATGACCGGGAAGTGTCTGAAACTGTTTCATCAAAATCCCTCGTTCCTGTCCATCTTGAAATTTTACAGGCGGAAATACAGCTCAGCGTATTTAAAAAAGAACCTTTTTATGAGGTTACAGGTGAACTTGAATTCAATGATATTTCTGTTCCTTTTAAAAATGTAACGATCAGGAATGAGTATTTTGTCTACAGCCGGAATACGTTCAGCTTTGTAGATGATCCTGATATGTTGAGGGTAATTAAGTTTTTTAAAGCCAATAATGAGATCCTGCTTGTTCATTCCTCAAAGTATGAAGCATTCATGAAGAATATCCTCTCTTCGCTGGAAGAACGCATTCATATCAATTACAGCTATATACAGCCTGCAACGCCGGTACAGCTTGAAGAGCAAAGCCACCGGAATGAACGGATCATTTATCTTCGCCAACAGGGAAATTATGTTGCTTTGACTCCGGTCATGAAGTATGGGCAGGCGGAAGTTGCCGTCTATTCCAGAAAACAGCTTTTCGGAACAGATCAGAATGGAAATGTATTTAAAATCGAGAGAAGCGACGCGGAAGAAGCCCGTTTTACCTCTTTCATCATGAAGCAGCACCCCGACTTTGAAGCACAGATGGACGGCTATGATTATTTTTATCTGCATAAAGATAAGTTTCTGGATCAGGACTGGTTTCTTGATGCTTTTGAAATATGGAGACGTGAAGGAGTGATCATTCTTGGATTCAATGAGCTTAAAAATAGCAAACTCAGTTCATACAAAGCAAAAGTCAATATTCAGATCACCAGCGGACTGGATTGGTTCAATGCTAAAATGAAGGTAAGCTTCGGACAGAAGGATGCCGCTCTGAAACAGCTTCACCGTGCCATCCGCAACAGAAGTAAATTTGTACAGCTGGACGACGGCACACTTGGAGTTCTCCCGGAAGAGTGGATCAGCAGGATGAATGAATTTTTCCGGATCGGGGAAATTGATGCCGAAGACCTTAAAATTCCGAAAATCAATTTTACGGAAGTGTCTTCACTGTTTGAAAAAGATATTTTAAGCAGTGAGATACAGGAAGAACTTTCTTCCTATTCCCTGCAGTTCTCCTCTGTTAAAGATATTCCCCAAATCGATATTCCTTCCGGGTTAAATGCTGAATTAAGGGATTATCAGCATGACGGACTGAACTGGCTGAGCTTTTTGGACAGCTTTAATTTCGGCGGGTGCCTGGCAGATGATATGGGACTTGGAAAAACACTTCAGGTGATCGCATTTATTCTTTCTCAACGGGAAAAACGAGGCCATGCTTCCCATCTTGTCGTGGTTCCCACTTCCCTGCTTTTCAACTGGCAGGAAGAGATCAGCAAATTTGCTCCTTCAATAAAGGTAATGACTCATTATGGAGCTGAAAGGCTGAAAACAACAGTCCACTTTTCCGAATACGAGGTAATACTTACCAGCTATGGAATGCTGCTTTCGGATATCCGTTTTCTGAAAGATTTCCGTTTCAGTTATGTTTTCCTTGATGAGTCCCAAACGATTAAAAATCCTAATTCAGAAAGATATAAAGCAGCCCGTCTGCTGAATTCAAGAAACAGGGTTGTTCTTACAGGAACTCCTATTGAAAACAATACTTTCGATCTTTACAGCCAGCTTTCTTTTGCATGTCCGGGACTTTTGGGAAGCAAGCAGTATTTTAAGGACATTTATGCTGTTCCTATTGATAAATTTGAATATGGTAAGCGTGCCCAGGAGCTTCAGCAGAAAATCAAACCTTTTATTCTCCGCAGGACAAAAAAACAGGTTGCCAAAGAGCTTCCTGACAAAACGGAGATGGTCATCTACTGTGAAATGGATACTGAACAGCGTAAAATTTATGATGCTTATGAAAAAGAGCTCCGTGAATTTATTGCGGCCAACGATGACGATGATCTGAATAAAAACAGCATGCATGTTCTGACTGGGCTTACCAGGCTCAGACAGATCTGCAATTCTCCTGTCCTTTTAAAAGAAGGCTATTCCGGTGATCATGCCGTGAAAATAGAAATACTGATGGAACAGATCCAAAATAAGTCTAAAGATCATAAAATCCTGGTATTCTCCCAATTTGTAGAGATGCTGGATTTGCTAAAAGCTGAGCTTGAACGTAAAAAGATTCCTTTTGAATATCTTACCGGGCAAACCAAAAACAGGGGCAAGACCGTTAATAATTTCCAGGATAATGAAGAAATCCGGGTATTCCTGATCAGTTTAAAAGCCGGCGGTGTAGGCCTTAATCTTACGCAGGCAGATTATATCTATCTCGTTGATCCATGGTGGAATCCTGCAGCGGAAAACCAGGCGATAGACCGCAGTTACCGGATCGGCCAGACTAAGAATGTAATTGCAGTCCGGCTTATCTGTTCAAATACTGTGGAAGAGAAGATTTTAAGTCTTCAGAAAAAGAAAAATGAGCTGGCCCAAAATCTGCTCCAGACTGATGGAACAGGCATTCAGAAGCTGTCAAAACATGATTTATTAGAAATACTGGAATCCAAACCGTTATAGGAAATTTCATCATACGATATTCAGCTATATCTGCTCAAAAAACAAAACCGACAGATAGAATCTGCCGGTTAAAAAAACAAAAATTGATATGGATATGATTAGATAAGTGTTCTTATTTTTTGATGACCTTTTGGGTGATGCTTTTTTTATCTTTGGTGTAGATTCTTATCAGGTAAGTTCCAGGGGTAAAGCCGTTCATGTTAACAACTCCGGATGTTCCTTCGAAAAGTTTCTGTCCTGATATACTGTAAACTTCATATTTTTCAAGCCTCTCTTCTGTTTTTAACATTACGGAACCTGATGTAGGATTGGGGTATAGTATTGCAGAAGATTTCTTCGTTACCTCCGATGTAGCCAGGTTTGATGCCTGTACATTTAAAGTATAGTCCTCCACCTGGCCAATAAACCATCCTGAAGGACATGGCAGGTTTTCCAGTGTTCCCATCCATGAACTGGATTCGTAAGCTTTCACAATTCTGAAGCGGGTCTCTCCCAGCATGGCATCTGCAGGAATTGTAATTGTTCCTGACGTTACCCCGGACTGTTTACCGGGAACAGGATCAGAATTATCCAGATAGCCTAAATTAAATACCTCGTTCGGATCAAAAACATTATTGTGATTAAGATCAATGTAAGCATAAGCTGATACGGTTGTCTGCCCCTGAGTTCCCCCTGTCACGGTTATCGGATATGAATGCCCCCTGTTCACGTTGAAGGTCGTTGCTGTAAAGTTTTCCACTGCATCTGAAGTCCCGTCTATATGACTTTCGTTGGAAATTCCTGTAAATTCTACTTTTGTAATTTCACTGACAGTTAAGGTCGTGACGTTTTCAGCTCCACAGTATGGTGATGGGAAAGCCACGTTGTTACCTGAAATATTGACAGTATAATCCTCGGTCTGTCCTGCCCGTAAACCGGCATCACACGCTGTACTGATGGAATTGGCTGCATTCGGGTCTGAATAGGCAGCTGTATTTGTATTTTTCAGTACTCTCATTCTTGTGGCACCAGACACTGCATTCGCAGGAACCGTAATCGTTCCGTTTACTGTAAAAGCATTAAAAGGATTAGATGCGGCCAGCCTGCCGATATAAAAACGCTCTCCTGCATCGTCAAAATTACCGTTCCCGTTGAAATCAACAAATACCATGACATCGCTCGGAAAAGTACTGGAAGGGCCTTTTACAGAGATCTGATAGCTGTTTCCGGCCTGAAGATCAGCAGACATTGAAGTAAAGTCTTCATAAACCTGAGCACTTCCTGATTGAGATGTGGATGTATTGTTGATATTTCCAAAACTAACATTGGTGATCATGTTGCTGTCTGCCCCATATTGAAATACCGGAGTACAGTACTGTGCATTCATCATCATATAGAATACTGCGGCAGAAAGGGTAGATAATTTCTTCATTAATTCCTTTATTTTCTTGAGACAAATTTATATTTATTTAGAATCAATAAAAATAAGAAACGGATGACATTTGTCACCTTTTGCAGAATAATTTATAATCCCGGAAGATAAATTAACAATTTTCAAAAAAAATACCAGTCGACACGCAGCAGAAAAGTTATTATAGCAAAATAGATGTCTGCTAAAAGTAATATAAAATTAGCTAAAAAATAAAAAGCTTTGTTTTTTGAGAATTTTAGAACAAGATAAAAATTGTAACATAAAGCAATAAAAAACAAAGGTGTGAGCCAGAAAAAATAATCATGTTGTAACAGAGAATATATTAATAAAAATATAAATGATACTATCAAGATATATAAATGAATCTTTTTCATAGAGAATTAAGCTCGGGAAAGCTGATCCAGCTTTTTCAGCAGTGTTGGTATCCTGTAAGCTCCGGACATCTGCTCTACTTTAGACAGTACTACATCTACATCCGCTCCTTTTGCCGTGAGAAATAACGGAGTTTTGCTTTCTCCTCTTAGAACACTTCTTCTTTGGGAATCCGGCGAAGCAAAGTCGTTCTTTGCAATTCCAATGATTGTGTATTTTTGGTCTAAGGCTTCATAGAGATATCCTCCAAGGCCTATTTTACCGTCATTATCAAGGGTAACATAACCATCTACTATAATAATGTCTCCTTCTTTTAATTCAATTTTCTTTAATAAACTTAATATGCAGGGCAGCTCCCTCTTGTAGAAAGCACCACTTTCATATCCGGAGGAGACTTCAGTTTTTTCAGTATAAATATCAGACTCTTTTTCTGAGGTCCAGTCCTCAAATGCAATACATACGGTATTTGCATGGTCCTCATCATAATAAGTATCAAAAGCGTAAATCATATTTTCTTTCTATTAAAAAAATTCACCGAAATGCCACAGAATCCCCGACGGATCATGTACAAAGCACTCCTTTCCCCAGTCCATTGTTCTTACAGGTGTAAGCTTTACTCTTTCATATTTTCCGGTAAGATCCAAAGTCTGAAGTTCCTTCCAGAAATCTTCCGTGTTCTCTACTTCCATAAAGACCATGGTATTGTCTATCCAGTCTTTAGCGTAATAATCCTGAAGATAGAATCCGGTTTCCTGCCTTTTAAACAAGGATAATTTAGGTTCAAGGATCACTTCTTCAAAACCCAGATCTCTGTAAAAGTTTCTGCTTATTTCAAAATTTTCGGCCCCGATAAACGGCCTGATGGATTTTACATGCTGCCTCATTGTTTTCTGTTTTTCCAGTTGGTATAAGTCATTTCAAATTTGATCTCACCTTTTCCGTGGATGCCTGTTTCCTGCCATCCCGACTTTCTGTAGAATACTTCCGCTCTGGTCGCCGGTGCAGTTCCCAGCCAGACATTTTCTTTAGTCTGCTCAAAATACCAGTCAAGCATAGTATCATGAAGTTGTTTTCCGATCCCCAGATTCTCAAAATCAGGATGCATAAAAAGGGCCCAGATATTATTTTCCTTCAGATCTACAATAGAAAAGCCTACGATCCGGGATTCTATCTCACCTACCCAGCCTTTTCCTCTTTGAAACAGAAACTCTTCACAGTCTGCGTCGGTTACCAACGTGGGATCAGAAAGCATATTCTCTTTTACAGAGTTTCTGACGATCTGGATCTGTGGAATATCTTCCTGTTTTGCTTCACGAATTGCTGTTGTCATCTGATTGTTTTTATGGTATTTTTTTATAAAGCGGGCTAAATCCCGTTCCTATTGAATATAAATTTTGAAAGATTGGTCAACGCAAAGGCATCATTTTATTTCCGTGATGTTTAAAGGATCTAATAATTTTATCGGAAATAACATATTACTAAACACTTGCGTAAATTTCATAAACAATTGTTTTAATTTACTTTAGCGCTTATTATTTAAAGTAATTTCCTTTATTCCTTTGCGTTGAACTAACCAATAATCTATTTTTTATCTACTACAATTCTTTCTGCTCTGTTGGCAATTTCCCATGCAGTGGCAAAAACCAGCTGGGCTCTTTTCTCCAGCAACGGATAATCAATTTTCTCGGGATCATCGGTTGGTTTATGATAATCTTCATGAATACCGTCGAAGAAAAAGGCTACAGGAACATTATTCTTAGCAAAATTATAGTGATCTGAACGGTAGTACAATTGTTCCGGATCAGCCGGATCGTCATATTTATAGTTTAATTCTAAATTATTCGTCTTTTTATTGGCCGCTTCATTGATGACCTTAAGCTGAGAGCTCAGCATTTCAGAACCAATAACATATACATATTGTTTTCCTCTGTTGGCTGCATCATCACGTCCGATCATATCAATATTAAGGTCAACTACAGTATTGGCAAGCGGAAATACCGGATTACTTGTATAGTATTCAGATCCGAACAGACCGTGCTCTTCTCCCGTTACATGTAAGAACAGAATTGATCTTTTTGGCCCGTTTCCAGCCTTTTTAGCTTCCTGAAAAGCTTTGGCAATCTGCATAACAGCTACAGTTCCGCTTCCGTCATCATCAGCGCCGTTATAAACAACTCCGTTTTTAGTCCCAACATGATCGTAATGTGCAGAAATCACAATAATTTCTTCGGGCTTTTCGCTTCCCTCAATGAAAGCAAGAATATTTTCAGAGTCCGGAAGATTCCCTCCGCCTCTTTTCTTCATAAATTCGGCCGGAACCTTCTGGTAATAAGACCCCAATGTTTTTGGAGGACTAATTCCCAAGCTCTTATAATAATTGACCATATACTCACCCGCTTTTTTCTGACCCGGACTTCCGGTATCTCTTCCACCCATTTCATCGGAAGCAATTACATATAAGTTTTTCTTTAACTCATCGGCCTTAATGGTCTTATATGCAGCAAGAAAGGCTTTATCACTCTTTGCTACAGATGAAGATTGAGCTGAAGCACCTTCAGGAGATTTTGCTGTTCCGCAGCTGACCACAATAGCCAGGCTCAACAACGGGATAAGTATTTTTTTCATATGATAATAATTTGCTTAAAAATAACAAATTTTATTTAACCTTCAACGAATGCCTATTTTTCTTATATTTGATATAAATGCAATATAGATGGAAAAAATTTACGGATTTACACACTATTCCTTTTTCACAGGAATGTCTGAACTTGCCGCAAAACATAACAGTTTTGACCTGTCTTTAGGACTTCCTGATTTTGATATTGATGAACGGTTAAAATCATTTTTAAAGGAAGCTGTAGATAGCAACAAACATCAGTATGAACCACTTGCAGGAAATCCTCTTCTCATTAACAATATTATTACTTATAACACAGCACGTAAAAACAGCATCAGGCTTAAAGAAAATGAGGTGACTGTTGTTCCCTGTGCAACTTTTGCTTTAAATACAGCCCTTAAATCAATTCTGAATCAAGGAGATGAAGTTGTTATTATTCAGCCTTGCTATTATACTTACGGACCTTCAGTTGTTCAAAATGGCGGCATTCCTGTCTATTATGACCTTGATAATGATTTTACGATAAACTGGGAAAATTTTCAAAAATGTATTTCCGAAAAAACAAAAGCTGTTATCGTCAACTCCCCTCAAAATCCTACGGGGACAATATGGAAGCAAAATGACTGGAACCAGCTTTATGAACTGATAAAGCATCAGGAAATCTACCTTATTTCTGAAGAAATCTATGACACATACTGCTACGACGGGCTTGAACATTACAGTTCCTTTCTGCATCCTGAGCTGAGAAACAGGACCTTCTGTATATTTTCTTTTGGAAAAATGTTTCATACTTCCGGCTGGAAGGTGAGCTATTTACTTGCTTCAGAATGTCTTACCTCAAAATTCAGATGCCACCAGCAATATATTTCCTATAGTGCAAATGCTCCGGCCCAGTATGCTCTTGCCAGGTATCTGGAAGTATTTGATCCCTTCGAAAACAGGAATGTAATGCAGCGAAAAAGAGATATATTTAATGAAATGATTGCATTTACACCTCTGGAAGCCATCAAAAAGGCTGAAGGAAGCGTATTTCAGGTAGTTAATTTCAGGAATGTTTCTAAAACAATGACTGATGTAGAATTCTCAAAATGGTTAACAGTAGAGAAAGGAACAGCATGCCTCCCACTTTCTGCCTTTTATAATTCGCGACAGAACTCCGATTATGTACGGTTCAGTTTTGCTAAAAAGGATGAACTGATCATCCAGGCTTTGGAACATCTGCAGAAAAATCTTTAATAGGTATTAATCAAAACCTGCATAGTTTATATAAGAGTCTGTGGGATACAAAATATTGGAAATTTTATCTTCCCGCAGATTTCACAGATTGACACAGATTATTTTAGCTTGAAAATTCTTTTCTCAATAAAAAAGCACCGCTTAAAAACGGTGCTTTACATATTAATTATTTGATTTAAAGAGCGAGAACTCTTACATCAATTCTTCTGTTTTTTGCTTTACACTCATCCGTGTCATTTGCTTCACAAACCGGATGCTGAGAGCCATAGCCTTCTGCTTCTACCCTGTCTGATGAAATTCCCAACTCCAAAAGCTTCAATTTTGCGGTCTGAGCTCTAAGGTTCGATAATTTCTGGTTGCTTTCTTCATTGCCGGTATTGTCTGTATACCCTCCCAGTTTGATTTTCACATCAGGATAGGCATTCAGAATTTCGGCAAGGTTATTAAGCTGAACATCCGAACCTGCTTTCAGATCACTGGATCCGGTTTCGAAATAAAGGTTTTCCAAAGTATACCAGTTATTGGGATCTATGACAGTCTGGTCTTTCTGATTGACTGAATTGTATAACTGGAACAACCTGCTTCCTTCTCCTAAAGTGATTGTTTTTCCGCCTTTCAATTTTATTTCCTGAATATTTCCTGTTTCATAAACAAAATCTCCGTTTTCATTAAGATGCCCTTTGATTTCTTTTGGAGAAGAAGGAACGGTTTGAAGACCTGTATGTGCCGTAGCTGAAGTTGCATTATAAGCTCTTGTCAGGCTCTCCAGTTTCGCTTTTCTGTTGGCTTCAATTTTGTCTTTATGCAATACCGCCAGTGTCGGTGCAATCACTAATGAAACAATAGACATCAATTTGATCAGAATATTCATTGATGGCCCTGAAGTATCTTTAAACGGATCTCCCACAGTATCTCCCGTCACGGAAGCTTTATGAGGTTCTGAGCCCTTATAATACGTCTGACCGTTGATATCAACACCTTTTTCAAATGATTTTTTAGCATTATCCCACGCACCGCCAGCATTATTCTGAAACATTCCCATCAGAACACCGCTCACGGTAGCTCCGGCTAAAAAGCCTCCCAAAACTTCAGGCCCGAAGATAAACCCGATCAACAAAGGTGAGATAATGGCAATAGCTCCCGGAAGCATCATTTTTCTGATGGATGCATCTGTGGATATGGCTACGCATTTCTCGTACTCAGGCTGTGCTTTTCCTTCCAGAATCCCCGGAATTTCACGAAACTGCCTTCTTACTTCCTCTACCATGGCCATTGCCGCCTGTCCTACTGCAGTAATGGCAAGAGAGGAGAATATAAACGGTATCATTCCTCCTACAAATAAGCCAGCCAGAACATCAGCCCTGTAAATATCAATTCCATCGATTCCGGCAATTCCAACGAAGGCTGCAAATAAAGCCAGCGCCGTTAATGCTGCAGAAGCTATGGCAAATCCTTTTCCTGTAGCTGCCGTAGTGTTTCCTACAGCATCCAGGATATCTGTTCTTTCGCGGACTTCTTTTGGAAGCTCACTCATTTCAGCAATTCCTCCTGCATTATCAGCAATCGGTCCGAAAGCATCAATGGCAAGCTGCATGGCGGTAGTTGCCATCATTCCGGCCGCAGCAATAGCCACACCGTAAAGTCCTGCGCATAAATAAGACCCATAAATACCTCCTGCCAGTACAATGATCGGAAGCAGTGTGGATTCCATTCCTACTGCCAGACCTCCGATAATATTCGTTGCGTGTCCTGTAGAGGATTGTCTTACAATACTTGAAACAGGTCTTTTACCCATAGCGGTATAAAATTCTGTAATAATACTCATTAAGGTTCCTACGACAAGACCTACCATTATAGCTCCGAAAACACCCATTTTGGTGAATTCATGTCCTCTGAGGGTCATTTTTTCGGGAAGAAGATAGGTAACCAGAAAATAAGAAGAGATTGCTGTAATGACAATACTTCCCCAGTTCCCCAGATTCAGGGCATTCTGAACGCTTGAAGTAGACGAGCCTTCATTGTCATTGATTCTTACAAACAAGGTTCCTATCATAGAGAAAATAATCCCTGTTCCGGCAATAAGCATTGGAAGAAGGATAGGTGCAAAGCCTCCGAAAGCATCGTCAGACATTGTTTCTCTACCCAAAACCATTGTTGCCAGTACCGTTGCAACATATGACCCAAAAAGGTCGGCTCCCATTCCTGCCACATCTCCCACATTGTCACCCACATTATCTGCAATAGTAGCCGGATTTCTGGGATCATCCTCAGGAATCCCGGCTTCCACTTTTCCCACAAGGTCAGCTCCAACGTCTGCAGCTTTTGTATAAATACCTCCGCCTACTCTTGCAAAAAGAGCAATGGATTCTGCCCCCAGAGAAAATCCTGTAAGAATTTCAATTGTTCTTTCCATTTCATGGGAATCTACTGTTGCATCAGGAGCAAAGATCTGTTTAATGATCAGAAAAAGGGCTCCTAAGCCCAAAACTGCCAGTCCGGCCACTCCCATTCCCATAACAGAACCTCCTGTAAAGGAAACTTTGAGAGCTTTGGAAAGTGAAGTTCTTGCGGCTTCTGCTGTTCTTACATTGGCTTTTGTTGCGATTTTCATTCCGATAAATCCTGCCAGTGCAGAAAATACCGCTCCCACGGCAAAAGCAACACCAATGCTCCAGTGGGAATTGGAATTACTGGATCCCATTACAGCCAGTAATATTGCTACTACAACGACAAAATAGGTTAAAATCTTGTACTCTGCTTTTAGAAAAGCCATTGCACCATCAGCGATGTGTCCGCTGATTATTTTCATTTTCTCATTTCCGGCATTCTGCTTACTTACCCAGTTACTCTGCAGGAAAGTATACAATAAGGCGACAACGCCAAAAACCGGAATTAAATAGAACAAATCCATAGTTTATTATTTTAATATTAATAAATAGTAATTAGTTTTATAAATATAACAAAAAATCCATTGTTTTATTAAGTCTGGCTCTGTAATATATTTTCTGAAAATTTAAAATGGCATTAAAAGGTAATATTCCAGGTAAGTATTAATTCATTAAGTTTCTATTTTTACTCGAAAGATCTTATTTAAACAATAAAAAGGCAGATGAAAATTCACCTGCCTTTTTTATAATTTTGGAATGCTGTTTCTTAGCCTCCGAATTTTTCTGCGTAATCTTTTTGAGAAGCCTTGATCACTTTTTTAGCATGCTCAGCTCCGTATACCTCATGAATTCTACATTTTGCAGGTTCATCTGGTAAGTTTTTATACGTTAAGAAATAGTGCATCAATCTTTTCACTTCAGCCTCCGGAAGTTCAGAAATATCTCTGAAATGTCCAAAAGCATGATCACCTATCATTACTGCAACGATTTTATCATCTGCTTCCCCACCGTCGATCATTTTGAATCCACCGATTGGAATAGCTTCCATTAATAATCCTCCTGAATGAATGTTGTGAGAGCTTAATACACAGATATCAAGCGGATCATGATCACCTTCTGTCACATCATCAGCGCCGGCTTCTACAGCCAGTTTCATTACTTCGTTATGGCAATATGTTCTTGGAACAAATCCGTATAAAGCGGGAATAATATTAGAAAATTTCTGAGGTCTGTCTACCTTCAAGAATCCTGTTTCTTTATCTACTTCATATTTAATAGTATCTGAAGGAACGATTTCCACGAATACGTTTACAACATTTGGCGCATCTTCTCCTGCAGAAACCCCATGCCATGGATGTGCTTTAAAATTTGGAATCATTATTTATCTGTTATTTTTAAGTTATAATTAAAATTTCTCTTCTAAGGTCTTCTATGGTAGCCGCAATATAGTCATCGCCTTCCATATAGTTCATGATGAAAATGGTTTTGAACTCCTCAAGATCTGCATTTCCATTCAGTCCGTCATATGTTTTATGAAGTAAATCGATCAAAGCATTTTTTGAATCCACAATATTCTTCCATGAGCTTTTTGTAATATACAGCTGTTGCGAAGAATTGTACTCAAACTCTTCATTGATGGTCTTTTCAGTAAGGAAAATAAATTCATGTACAGCCAAACCTTTATCAAATTTCTGAATGATGTTCGACGGCTTTATTCTTTCCAGGAAAAGGGTCATTCTTTCATAGGAATGTGCTTTGTTTTCTGAGTTTGACTTCACGGAAAGAAGCTTGATCTCCTGGTTTTTAAGGGTAATGTATGAATGTACAAATTGTCTCAGCAAAACCAAAAAAGGAATTGCGATAATCAATGCAAAAGCATATGGTAAATATCCTGAAAAACTAGCCATAATTTTAGACCGCAAAATTACTAATTATTTTCCGGCTTCTAAAGAGTTTTTAAATATATCAGTCTTAGAATTCTGAATATAGATGAGGGACAGAACAATGATCAGATAAAAACCTATCATCATTCTGTTGGCCAGGCTAGGAAAAACCAGATATCTTAAAAAAACAGCGCCATAAACAGCACCAAAAAATAAGCACTGAGCCCAGCTTTTCTTACTGTTCAGAGAAAAGTTATTGGCCAGAATAACAACGATAAACAATAAAAGCAATGGGAAATACGATCCGTTAAAGTCCAGCATTATTGTTTTTTTTATAAAATTCAGATAATCAGGAAAATAGAACGGATCCGGATTTGATATCGGATAGATCTGAACTTTTGTAAACTGGTTCATGAATAAAACGGACCATGAAATCTGGTTGAAATACTGTATCAGAAAAAAGGAAAGAAAAATATAGCCGTAAGATAGAAATACTTCCGCTGTTTTAATCTGAAGGGTGTTTTTATAAAAATAAATTAAAATATAAAGAAATGAATATAAAATAAAATATTCCGGTCTTGTTAAAACACAGAGCATCGCAAAAACCGTTGCTCCAAGGTATTTCTTTTTAATTACAAAAAAATAGAAACTTAACAGAAGTATTAAACAGGCTAAACTGTCTGCTGAAGCATACCTGCTAGCCTCCAAAATTGGCTTGAATAATGAAATAATAACCGTTATAATTAATGCTAAAGGATAATTCTTTAAAACCCTGATCAGGAAACAGAATATTAAAGTAATGATAAAAACATAAGAAAATATGGAGGTTAAGGATATTGAAGTTAAAACATTAAAGCCTAATTTAAAGAACATCAAATTCACAAAATTATAAAATGGCTTCACAGAAAACAGCTGAAGTTCTTCTTCATAAGCTTTGGGATTTTCTGACAGTGTATAATAATAACTGTTTTCACCTATTGCAATTTCTTCATCATTGGTTGAGACTTCAGAAAGTTTTGGGTTTATATGTTTTAATTCCGTGTATACTTTTTTATGAATTTCTTCTATTTTAAGATCGGAATATTCAGTTTTGTAAATAAGACCCATGTAGGCTTCCAAATCTGCATTGTAATACTGATGGGTATACAAATAGTATGACATCAGGCATAAATAGATGGAAAAAATAAAAACAAGAATATTTTCAGTTTTCTTCATTTGCATTTAAGTTAAGGATGCAAAAGTAAAAAAACTATTCTTTCAGCCTATACTATTAAGATATTTATTATAGAAAGTTACAGTTCAAACAGCGCGGGTCTTTGTGTAACTTCGTGGTAACATACACTATTTTCATCAAAGAAGTGATAAACCAGACTTTTTCTGGTTTTATTTTTGTCTGTATGAGGTTCTCCTCCGTGGAGAATATTGGCATGCCATATTAACATATCTCCTTTTTTTGCTTTAAATATTTCTTTTTTCAGGCCAAGTTCTTTAACCTTGGATTCCAAAAACTCTTCATAAGCCCGGTAGCTTTTCTTACCGATTTTAAATGCACTGCCTTCATTTTCATAATCAGAATTAAGGAAATAAGGAAGTTTATGACTTTTAGGAATATAATGTAACGCGCCATTGGTTTCATCCACATCTTCTAATGCAATCCATACTCCCAGAAGCCCTCCGAGAGGGTAAGTCGTCATATGAATACTGTCCGAATGCGTTTTCTGCTGGCTGCCATTAATAAAGTTGATGCTCTGGAAAAGTTTGGCCTTACCATCTAAAAGGACAGACAGAAAATCCATCAGGTTCCTATTATTTCCAATATTTTTAATGATCTCGGAATGATGGATGGCAAACATCAGTTTTCCGCCGTAAATAAACTTCAGAGTACCGTTTTCCATTAACTTTTCAATTTCATCATTGATCCTGTCAGCATCATCTGCAGTAATGAAATTTCTTACAATCATGTATCCGTTTTCATCATACTGAAGGGCATTTTCTTTATTTTCGGCAGTAAGTTCTTTGAAAAATGCAGTATCAACCAGCTTATCGTGGTCTATTTCTCTTTCTGAAGCCGGAAGATGAGCAAAATCCGCACTGGAAATGCTGGAAAAATAGTTTTTTTTGAGGCCATACTTTTTATACAGTGGAATATTATGCTGTAATTTCTTCTTATTAAAAAAATTGTAAATAATATAGGGCAGTTTATAATAACGGATCTGCTTTAGCATGGCTGGATTATTAGATAAATACTTTTTAAAGGTACGGAATAATATTTAATTAAAATCATTCTAAATAACAAAATAGACATGATATTCATTTTAAGAAAAATGGCCTCTCATTAGAAACCGGGCAAAATCCCTGATCAATGTTTTTTTAGAATTTTCTATGACAGCATAGTGCTTTAATTCTGGTCTGAAGCCTCTGAAAAACTCTTCAATGGTCGGAAGATTACCTCCTTCAAAATCAAAAATAAAATTTTCAATATTCTCTTTGATCACGTGATCAATAAGCGTAGAGGCTCCAGCCATTTTAATGTATTTTTTATCATTAAAGGTTCCTAAGAGAGCTATTGTATCGTAATCTGAATAAATAGCAATCATATTAGTGATCTCATGATGATAATAAAAAGCCAGAAATTTTAAATGTTTTGATGAATGAAATGCTTCAAGCGTTTTCAGTAAAGTATCAGTGTCATCTTCTTTATCCAGCCCTATCACATTGTTTTTTATGAAAATTTCTGCCTCTTTGTAATGTATTTCCTTAAGTTTTGAATTGTCAGTCACTTCATCATCCAACCTTAATTTTCTTTTTCTTTTGGGCGAATATTTTGCAAATACCTGAGCATAATCATCCGGGTACAAAAGAAAATTCTTTTTTGTTTTCAGCTTTGAATCAAAGCTATTGGTTTCATTAAAATGATAAGCCCTTACCAGATAATTCTTCTGAAGAAAAGACAGGAATTTCTCATTAATCTTCTTATCATCTTTATTTGAAAAGATACCAAGCTGCTGGCATATCAGAGGATTATGCACAATTTTAATTCCTTTTTTGAGTATAAAAGGAACAGGCATTACAGCCTCATAATTATTATAAACCAAAAGATCCCATTGCTTATTAGTTGTAACATCTAAAAAGTTTTTTGATGCTGAATATTTCCTCTGCTCTGACTTTTCCAGACAGTCTGCATATTTTTTAAAATCTATCTCGTTATATTTCAGTCTTCTAATCATAACAATCCTTCATCTGAGAAACTAAAGTAGGTATCGTGTGTAACAATAATATGGTCTAAAAGCTGTATACTCAATGTTTTCCCAGCCTCATTTACTTTTTTGGTAATGCTGATATCTTCCTTACTGGGCGTCAGACTTCCCGACGGATGGTTGTGAGCAATAATAATTCCTGTTGAAAAATGGTCCAAAGCCGTTTTAAAAAGAACTCTTACATCTACAATTGACTGGCTTATACCGCCCTGTGTCAGCTGTGAGATATGAATTACCTTATTGCTCTGATTCAGGAATATAGCCCAAAATTCTTCAGTCCTTAAATCTGACAAATGGTTTTTAAGAATAAAATAGGCATCATCGCTATTGGAAATCACAGCTTTCTCAGGTATTTCCTGAACGGTTCTCCTCTTCCCTATTTCTAATGCCGCAATAATGGAAACAGCTTTTACTTCACCAACTCCTTTAAACTTCATAAGTTCTTTATTGGAAAGAAGGCTCAGCTGGTGCCAGCTGTTGTTTACTGATGCGAGGATCTTTCTTGCTAATTCCAACGCGCTTTCGTCCTTACTTCCGCTTCCCATAATGATTGCCAGAAGCTCAGAATCTGAAAGTGAACTCTTTCCTTTCAGTAAAAATTTTTCTCTGGGCCGGTCGTCTTCGGCAAGGAATTTTATGGTCATTTGTGTGTTATAAGTTATAAATAAGAACTCTGAATTTAATAAAATGCATACATAATTACCGGATGTTTTGATTGGTCAAGATATTTTGCAGTCTCCACAAGTGCATTGGCGGAGAGCATTGGACATCCTAAGCTTAAGCAGGCAGGAGCCGGAGATTCCTGGTCCGGAATGCATCCGAAAGAATGCAGGACTATTGCCCTTTGCATTGCATTGCTGTTACCTTTATCCAGACCTTTCAGCCTGTAAGCTTTTCCAAATTTCCCATTATAGCTGTTCAATACTTCATACTTCCCCAGTGAAGATTGGTAGGATCCTTCTGTATTGCTGAAATTCAAGGCATCAGAATTCTTAACAACTGATCCCGAGCCATGAGAAACAACCGCTTTCTGCAGTATTTTATTATTTTTCAGGTCATAAACAAAGTAACGGTATTTCCCTGAATAAATTTTAAAATTGATAAAAATTGCAATATCCTGGTTGTAATTCTTTCCTTTCACAAAATTTTTAATTTCCAGAACCTTTGCTGCCGGAAGACTACCGGAAGCATTATTTTGCTGAGACTCAGCTTTAGAGCAGAAAACAATAAAAAGGAACAGAAAAATAAATCTTTTCATTGAGGTAAGCTTTTTTTATTCGATAATCATTCCATCTTTCATGACCAGTTTACGGTCTGTGATCTCGGCAAGATTTGGATTGTGGGTTACAATTACAAAAGTTTGATTGTATTTATCCCTAAGATCAAAAAATAACCTGTGAAGATCATCTGCATTTTTTGAGTCTAAGTTTCCTGTAGGCTCATCCGCAAAGATAATCTTGGGAGAATTAATCAGGGCTCTTGCTACGGCTACCCTTTGTGCCTCTCCTCCCGATAACTGGTTGGGTTTATGATGCAGTCTCTGCTCTATTTTAAGGTCTTCAAATAAAGCATATGCTTTTTCTAAAGCTTCTTTTTCGTTAGCTCCTCCAATTTTTGTCGGAAGCAGAACATTTTCTAAAGCTGTAAATTCAGGAAGAAGCTGGTGAAACTGAAAGACAAAACCAATATTCTGGTTTCTGAATTTGGAGATCTGCTTATCATTCATATTAATAAAGGATTCACCTGCAATACTGATTTCAGTATTGTACTTATTGGAATTGCTGGGATGATCGAGAGTTCCCAGAATCTGAAGCAGCGTAGACTTTCCCGCCCCGGATTCGCCTACAATAGAAACCACTTCACCTGTTTTAATGTGAATATCAACTCCTTTCAGTACTTCTAAATTTCCATAAAATTTATGGATATTACTCGCTTTAATCATGATTCAAAAATAGTGATTTCTCCAAACAAAAATATAATTAATTAAAATTTTTATAAAATGTACAGAACAGATATTTTAATTAATTTAAACAAAAAACCTCTCAAATCGAGAGGTTTTAATATTTGCAATCTGAACTGTTACAGTAACAGGGTTAAAGGACTTTCCAGATATGTTTTTAAAGTCTGTAAGAACTGAGCTCCCGTAGCACCGTCTACCACTCTGTGGTCACAGGCTAATGAAAGTTTCATGATGTTTCCTACCACGATCTGCCCGTCTTTTACAATCGGTTTTTCGATGATCGCTCCTACTGAAAGGATAGCAGAATTCGGCTGGTTAATGATACTTGTAAATGTTTCGATCCCGAACATACCCAGGTTTGAGATTGAGAATGTGGAACCTTCCATTTCATTAGCTTTAAGGCCTTTGCTCTTAGCTCTTGAAGCCATATCTTTTACCGCTGCAGAGATCTGAGTATAGTTCATCTGATCTGTATTTTTAAGTACAGGAACCACTAATCCGTCAGGAATAGCCACTGCTACACCCACATTGATATTTCCTCTGTGGATGATCTTGTCTCCTGCCCAGCTTGAATTCACCTGAGGATGTTTTCTTAAAGCAACAGCAGTTGCCTTAATGATCATATCGTTGAAAGAAATTTTGGTATCCGGTAAAGAATTGATTTCTTTTCTGGCCTCAATTGCTTTATCCATATTGATCTCCACCATCAGATAATAGTGAGGAGCAGAGAATTTACTTTCAGCAAGACGTTTTGCAATAATATTTCTTACCTGAGAGTTTGGAGTCTCCGTATCTTCACCCTGAACAAAGCTCAATGCAACCTGGGCCGCTGCCGGAGCAGTCGGTTGAGTCTGTGCCTGGGAAGGCTGGTAGTTTTCAATGTCTTTTTTAACGATTCTTCCGTTTTCACCTGAACCGTTAACGCTGTTGATATCAACCCCTTTGTCCTGAGCCATTTTCTTAGCTAACGGGGAAATCGCTACTCTTTCTGAAGATGAAGAGCTTGCCGCCGGAGCTGTCTTTTCATCTGCTTTGGCTTCAGTTTTCTGCTCAGCAGGTTTTTCAGAAGCCTGAGTTGCTGCTTTTGGAGCACCTACCGCAGAAACATCTGTTCCTTCCGGACCGATAATAGCCAATACTGAATCTACCGGAGCTGCACCGCCTTCTTCTACCCCCTGCTTCAATAATACCCCGTTGAATTCAGATTCAAAATCCTGAACTGCTTTATCTGTCTCAATTTCAGCAAGAAGATCTCCTTCTTTTACTGTATCGCCTACATTTTTATGCCATTTCGCCACTTTACCTTCCGTCATTGTATCGGAAAGTCTTGGCATTGTAATAATTTCTACACCGGCAGGAACTTCTGCAGTAGTCTGCTCAATGCTGGTACCGTTATTTTCTGTTTTTGATTCTTCTTCAGTCTTTTTTTCTTCGGAACTACCTGCAGCCGGGGCAGCAGCTCCGCCAGTCAGTCCTGAAATATCCTCACCTTCATTCCCAATAATCGCTAAAACAGAATCCACAGCAGCAGCACCACCTTCTTCTACACCAATATATAAAAGAGTTCCCTCTATTTCAGATTCGAAATCCTGAACAGCTTTATCTGTTTCAATTTCGGCTAAAATATCTCCTTCTTTTACTTTATCTCCTACTTTTTTATGCCATTTCGCCACTTTACCTTCCGTCATAGTATCCGAAAGGCGGGGCATCGTAATTACTTCTGCCATAATTTATTGTATTATTTTTTTAATATGATGATTAATAATAGAAACAGATGATTTTTCACACCATCTATCATTGGATCAACAAATTATTTTAGTTTTCTAATTTATCTAAGAATGGATAGTTTTCCTGAGCATAAACATATTCGTACACCTTATCTGGATCCGGATATGGAGAATTTTCCATGAATTCAATACACTCGTCTACAAAATCTCTTGATTTATTGTCGATCGTTTCCAATTCTGCTTCAGTAGCCCATCCGTTTTCCAAAATTCTGTGTTTCACAAGTTCCATAGGGTCATCATTTTTATGAATCGCTACTTCTTCTTTGCTTCTGTAAGGCTCGGCATCGGACATAGAGTGTCCTCTGTAACGGTAAGTTCTGGCTTCAATGAAAGTAGGTCCGTCTCCTCTTCTTGCTCTTTCGATTGCTTCGTAAGCTGCTTCAGCTACTTTCTCAGGATCCATTGCATCTACGGCAAGGCAAGGCATTTCATATCCTAAACCTAATTTATAGATATCTTCGTGGTTGGCTGTTCTTTTTACAGAAGTTCCCATCGCGTACTGATTGTTTTCCACTACAAATACTACGGGAAGTTTCCAGTTCATCGCCATATTGAATGTTTCGTGAAGCGATCCCTGTCTTGCTGCCCCATCTCCGAAGAAGCAGATATTTACAGCTTTTCTGTCAAAATATTTATCTGCAAAAGCAATTCCGGCTCCCAAAGGAATCTGTCCGCCTACGATACCGTGTCCACCATAGAAACGGTGCTCTTTGCTGAAAATGTGCATAGAACCACCCATACCTCCGGACGTTCCGGTAGCTTTACCACAAAGCTCAGCCATGATTCTCTTAGGATCTACCCCCATCGCCATTGGATGGATGTGGCATCTGTAAGCAGTAATCATACTGTCCTTTGTTAAATCCATTGCATGCGTGAAGCCGGCAGGAATAGCTTCCTGACCGTTATACAAATGTAAAAAACCTCTGATCTTTTGTTTTAGATAAAGAGAACGGCATTTGTCTTCAAACCTTCTCCACATAGTCATATCTTCATACCACTTCAGGTATACCTCTTTAGAAAATTCTTTCATGTGCTAGCTCTTGCTTTTTTATGATGAATATTTGAGCAAAATTATAAAAAAAACTTTGTTTTTATCGTATACATAGTAATTGTTTTTTTGCTTATAGTGTTATATTTGAATTTTAAACTTAAATATGGAAGAAAAACTGCCTTCATCAGTACATAAAATTTCAAAAATCATCTCAGATTTTTTCAATCCGCTTGTTTCTTTATTTATTTTTTTTATTTATATGAGTATAAAGGAATATTCGCTGAAAGACTCTCTTCTCTATTTTCTTCCTATATTATTAATGATTATTGCACCGGTAGTGATCTGGCTGGTTTGGAATGTAAAAACCGGAAGATATACCAATATGGACGTTTCGAACCGTGTCCAACGGAAAACACTCTATGTTTTCATTGCCGCCTGTGTGGTTACCTATCTTGTTTTCAATTATTTAAAAAACGGATATATTGATCTTGTGATGCTGTTTGTCCTGATCCTTGTTTTTACAATGCAGATCAGTAACCTCTATATTAAAAGCTCAATGCATACAGCTTTTAATGTATTTGTTGCAGCCCTGTTCTTCACATTGGACTGGAAAGCCGGGCTGGCATGGCTGGGAATTGCTGCTTTAGTGGGAATTACAAGAGTTATTTTAAAAAGACATACAGTAAAAGAAGTATTTATGGGTGCCGGAATAGCATTTGTGGTATCTTTTATTTATCTTTATTGCAATATACAATTTCAACATTAAGAACATTCTATGAAAATAAATCATCTTACAGGTGCTGAGGAAAATTTTATGAAGCTGTTTTGGAAGCTTGAAACTTTTTATCTTAAGGACATCATGGAACAGCATCCTGAACCAAAACCGCACCAGAATACCGTCTCTACATATCTGAAAATACTGGTGGAAAAAGGTTATATCACCACTCAAAAGGAAGGAAGGATCTTCAAATATACCGTAGTTGTTCCTATGGAAGAATACCGTAAATTCCTGCTGAAAGAGCTTGCCCATAATTTTTTCAATGATTCAGGAAAGGAGATGCTGGAGTTTTTATTTAATGAAAAATTAATATCCCAGGATGATCTGAAGAATTATTTTGATCTTAAAATTGAAATTATTCCCGCGAAAACTGAGGAACCAAAATTTGAATACGCCGAAGAGGTTTTAAACCCTAAAAAAATTAAAAAGAATAAAGTAAAAGATAAGGATAAAGACAAGAAGAAAAAAAAGAAAAAAGACTAAGCACAAAATACACGAATCATGAAAACGAAAATCCGGGAAATAACAGGAAAGGCACAGGAGGTTCTGTCGCGCTATCCAATGGTTTTATTGATGGGGCTGCTCTCTTCTGTGGGCGCCATCCGTATGTTGGAGAGTAAGTATAACCGCGAATCGTTCTTCATCCATTCAAAATTCACTATTTGCTGCTGTCTGGGTATTTCTCTCATGTTTGCTTTGAAAATTCTTTCCCAACGGATTGGGAAAAGACTGTTGCTGGAAATATTGGGAACGGCCTTCCTGATCGGCTTTTTTTTCATTCTTCCTGCCAAGGAAAGGTATTTTACCGAAGTCCATGGCTTTATCATAGCTATTACCTTTCTTCTTTCTCATTTACTGGTATCTTTTTGTGCCTTTCTTGAAAAGAATAAGGAGCTTAATTTCTGGCAGTACAATAAAAATCTTTTCGTTAATATTTTCCTGACGGCCGTTTTTACAGGAGTGCTCACTGGAGGTGTAGAACTGGCCATCCTTGCAGTTGACAAATTATTCGATTTTAATTTCAGTGATAATTTATATGCTGATACATTTTATGTCTTAGCCATTTTAGGAAGCAGTTTTATCTTTCTTCTTTTCAATGAAACCGGACTAAGCTATCTTGAAAAAGAAAGTACATATCCGGTGATCTTAAAGTTTTTCACACAGTTCGTCCTGATCCCGCTGCTTTTCATTTATCTGGTCATCCTGTATGTTTATTCATTTAAAATAGTAATCAATTGGGAACTTCCAAGGGGATGGGTTTCTTATCTGGTCCTGGCTTACAGTATTATCGGCATTCTTGCTTTACTGCTTGTGTATCCGCTTAAAGAGGAAAAAGCAAAATCCTGGGTCAAAGTATTTTCAAAACTATTTTATTACACCATAATTCCTTTACTTGTTTTATTATTTACGGCCATATTTACAAGGATCCTGGAGTACGGTTACACAGAACCCCGATACTTCGTATTGCTTCTGGCATTATGGCTGTTGACTGTGGTTTCTTATTTTGTACTGAATAAAAAGGCCAGTATAAAATTCATTCCGATAAGCTTATTTATATTTGGCGCTTTCTCGTTGATCTTTCCTTATTTAAATGCATTCAGTGTAGCTAAAAGAAGCCAGAAAAATCAATTGATCACTCTTCTGGATAAAAATAAACTTCTGGTCAACAACAAAATAGATTTTCAAAAGAAAGTCTCCGATACCCTCGTTGATGAAATTACTAATAAATTTGAGTTCTTGGCTGAAAGAAAACAAAAAGATTTTCTCCTGAACCTGACTGAGGGCAAAACGCATGATCTGTTAGCAGGAGACTTTGAGAACATCCGCTTTTCACTGATTAACAGTACTCTTAGAAACGCTTTCACCCATGTCAATAAGACTTCAGGCGGATCAGACTATGAAAGGCTTGTCCTGGAATCGGAATCAGAAGTGACTAATATTCAAGGATATCAGTATTTAATTAATTTTAACAGCTATAATCAGGAATCGAAATCTATCAATGGAGATACATTTATGGTAGACAGCGAAACCGGGGGCAATAATAGAAAAACAATAAAAGTAACTCTAAATTCTGAAGAAACGGTAGATTTTAGTTCAGCCATAGATAAGTTATTCGGAAACAATACCGGCAATTCCGGAACCATAAAAATGAAAGAGATTTCTATGGAAAGCGATTTAGGAAAATACCACATCAAAGTAGTTTTTCCAAGTATTTCAAGAGAAAACTCTCCTTACAGTAAGCAAAAGAATAATATATTCTATAGTAATGCAGCATTACTGATCAAAGAAAAATAGAAATAATAAGACAGCTTAATGCTCCATTTCCGCTATATAGTAATATTTATTAATTCTGATTCAGAGTAAATTATCCGTCTGATTCGGTTGGTTTTTAAGATAAATGAGTCAGCAATACACAGTGAAGTTATATTGTATCACTTTGCTAATAAAATATTTAAAATACCACAACCTACTCTGTTTGTCTTTGTGATAAGAACACATTGTTTCAGATGCTTTCTTTGTCTAAGCTCAGCCTAATTAATAATTGAAGAAATAATAAATCATTCTAAAATAAAGCAAAAAGAAAACAGCTAAAAAATAATTATCCCTTCCTAAATAATCAGGAAGGGATAAAATAATGCATAAAAAAAGCGGCTAAAAAAGCCGCCTTATATTTTTACCAACGGTTTCCGCCGCCGTTACCACGGTTGTTTCCACCGCCGTATCCGCCGCCATTACCACGGTTGTTTCCACCGCCGTATCCGCCGCTTCTGTTGTTGTCAAAGCTTCTTCTTGGTTTTTCTTCTCTTGGTTTAGCTTCTGATACGTTTAACTCTTTTCCGTTAAATTCTTTCTGATTAAGAGCCTCGATAGCTTGCTTTCCTTCTTCATCACCCATTTCTACAAAACCGAAACCTCTTGAACGGCCAGTTTCTCTGTCTGTAACAATTTTAGCTGATGATACATCACCAAATTCTGCGAATAGATCGTGCAACTCATACTCTTTAGTTGCGTAATTGATGTTTGAAACAAAAATGTTCATTTTAAATAAAAATTAAAAATTAATAAAAATTTGGTATATAAAAGAAAAACAACATAAATTAATGAACAAATATTGATTCCAAATATAAACGTATGCAAGATACAATTAAAAATTTTAAATCAAAGTTTTTTTTAAAGTATTTCTCACATTTTAATGAATTCAAAGCTAATTTTTATTGTTTAGTGATAAATAAGTGTTGCTAATTACTAAAATTTTGTTGAAATTTACTAAAAGTTAAAGTTAGTTAACATAATAAAAAACTATTCCATAAAAGTGCAAAATACAACGTTTTTAAAGATAAATACAGTCCTATGTCGATTATAATAAACCTTGATGTGATGATGGCTAAGAGAAAAATGTCACTGAACGAGCTTTCAGAAAAAATAAATCTCACCTTATCCAATCTATCCAATTTAAAAACCGGAAAAGCCAAAGCAATCCGTTTCAGTACGCTCGATGCATTATGCAAAGCACTGGACTGCCAGCCCGGTGATATTTTAGAATTCAGAGACTAATCCGAATTTAAAATAGAAGTATCTATTAATATTTAACCTTATTGATAACCTCATTATGAAACATACTACTAATTATATCAACACGTTTATTGAAGTTGCCGACGACTGCCCTATTTCTCAGGCTGAAATACCGCCAGAAAAGAAAATAAAGTCATTGGCAGAACTTCAGTATCAGCAAATCATAAAAAATCCTTACCGCTACACCTCTGATGATATCATATTCGAATGCTATGCACTGAAAAATGATATCCCGAAAAGCGAAAAACAACAGACAAGGATACAGTTTTTCTCCAAAGGACAGCCTTGCCTCAGGTGTTCCCCACTGTCCAAACGTTATGGATTCGGAACTCATCATAATGAGGAAGGAAAAGTAGCCCTGTTTCCCGTTGAAAGTAAAGAATATCAACAATTTTTAAAAGATCCTGCAGTGAAAAAAGTAAAAGCAATGCGCTCCAAGAAAATATAATTGAGAAAATGAATCATGTCCTTCAGATCAGTAAATACTGTTTCTTTGATAAACCCAGTTTTTAACACTAAATTTGTGGAGCAAATTATCAAAACATGAACTATCATACCAGAAAATGGGTAAAGCCCGAAGACCTGAATCCCAATCATTCTCTTTTCGGAGGAAGACTTTTACAATGGATCGATGAAGAGGCAGCGCTTTACGCAATCATTCAGTTGGAAAATACAAAAGTGGTTACAAAATTTATTTCAGAAATTAATTTTGTAAGCTCTGCAAAACAAGGAGATATTATAGAAATAGGTATTGAAGCTACACACTTCGGATCTTCATCCGTTACCTTAAAATGTGATGTAAGGAACAAAATGACCCACCAGACCATCATCACCGTAGACAAAATCGTAATGGTGAACCTGGATAACGAAGGAAACCCGGCTCCGCACGGAAAAACCCAGATCGAATTTGTAAAAGACAGACTAAGTAAACCATGAAAATTTTCATTAAAAACATGGTGTGCAACCGCTGTATTTCTGCAGTGGAAAAAATATTTAGCGAAGCTGATATATCGGTAAACTCTGTTGCTTTAGGGGAAGTAGAAACCAGCAGTGATGTTTCAGCAGAAAAAATGCTGGCTGTAGAAAAAAGTCTTCTTGAGACTGGATTTGAGAGGATCAAAGATTCTGCCCACCAGCTTGTCGACAAGATCAAAAATATGATCATCATTAAGATCGGTGAACTGGACATTGATGAAAATTTTCTTCTCTCTGAATTTTTAAGTTCAAAAATCCCCAAAGATTACAGTGCTCTTTCCAAAACCTTTTCTCAGAACGAAAATATTACTCTAGAACAGTTCTTCATTCTTCACAAAATTGAAAAAGTAAAAGAACTGCTTCTTTATAATGAACTCACCCTTACAGAAATTGCCGGGAAGCTGGGTTATAAAAGTGTTCAGCATCTTTCCTCCCAATTCAGGAATACCACAGGCTTTACGCCTACTGAATTCAAAAAGCTCAAGGATCATCAAAGGAAGACTTTGGATAGTTTTTGAGTTTGAGTGTAGGAGGGTTTTAGAGTAAAGGAGTTTTTCAAATACCCAATTATTACAATATCAGAAACCTTCCCACCCTAAAACACTCAAACACTCCGACTCTCCCACTCTCATAGCAGGCAAAATTTTATAACTATTATCCTTAAATTTATAACAGCCTTACCCATTCATTTTGGAAATTTGCATTATAAATTCAAGAATCATGGAGAGACAATATAATATACTCGGAATGACGTGCTCCGGCTGTCAGAAAAAAATTTCTGAAAAGCTCAACTCTGTTGAGGGAGTTACTGCCGATGTAAATCTGGAAAACAATACGGCAACCATCACCTCTGATAAGGAAATTGAACTGTCGGTTCTGAATAATGCCTTAGAAGAAATAGGAAAATACAGGCTGGCAGACCCAAATCAACCTACAGAAACATTTGTAAAGCCTCAGGACAGGGTTTCTCCTTCTTCAGTATATTACTGCCCGATGGAATGCGAGGGTGACAAAGTATACTTTAAACAAGGTGAAAGATGTCCTGTCTGTAAAATGTATCTGGTTCCCATCGAGGAAAAACATGCTAAAGATCCTAATCATAAGCCCACCTACTCTTCCTCTAATCTACCCGAAAATTTTAAAAACAGCATTGGAAAGTATTACTGTCCTATGTTCTGTGAAGGGGATAAAGTCTATGATGAGAAAGGTGACTGCCCGGTTTGCCATATGCATCTTGAAAAAATCACTGAAGATTTGGTTAAAAATACTTCGTCTCACAATCATCATTCCCATTCTCACCACCACGATCACAGTCATCATCATGAAGCTCCAAAAATGACGGATGATATGGCTGGAAAATATTACTGTCCTATGTACTGTGAGGGCGACAAAACCTATGATTCCAATGTAGGCTGCCCCGTCTGCGGAATGGACCTTGTAAAATATCCGGAGAAAAAAACCGCAAAATACACTTGTCCTATGCATCCTGAGATCATCCGTGATGAACCGGGTGACTGTCCGATATGCGGAATGGATCTGGTAAGAATGCCTGACAGCGGAGAAGATGAAGAGGATGAAACCTATAATATCCTGAAAAGGAAATTTTTGATTTCTCTTGCCTTCACTATTCCGGTTTTTATTCTTTCTATGGGCGGAATGTTCATCAATTTTCCTTTTTCCCATAAGATACAAGGGTTTATTGAGCTTGCCTTAACGCTTCCCGTGATGTTTTATTCGGGATGGTTCCTGCTGAAAAGAGGCTGGGTTTCTTTTAAGACGTGGAATTTAAATATGTTCAGCCTGATTGCTTTAGGTGTTGCAGCAGCATTTATCTTCAGTATTGCCGCCTTAGCTTTTCCTGATATAATCCCTCATGAAATCAGAGGTCATAATCATGAAATTCCTTTATATTTTGAGGCGGTCTGTGTGATCTTAACACTGGTGATTTTAGGACAGCTTATGGAAGCTGCCGCCCATAAAAAAACTGGGAATGCCATTAAGGAACTGATGAATCTTTCTCCCGATGAGGCCAATCTCATCGTAAACGGGGAAGAAAAAAGAGTATTGCTTTCCCAGGTAAAAATCGGAGATCTTTTAAAGGTAAAACCTGGCGAAAAAATCCCCGTTGACGGTAAAATAACCGAAGGAAGCTCTTTGGTAGATGAAAGTATGATCACCGGAGAGCCTGTTCCTGTGGAGAAAAACATTGATGATAAAGTTTCTTCAGGAACGATTAACGGAAACAAGGTGTTCATCATGAAAGCTGAAAAGGTAGGCGATGAAACCCTTCTTTCACAAATTATTAAAATGGTTAATGAAGCCAGCCGAAGCAGAGCCCCGATACAGAAACTGACTGATAAGGTTTCTAAAGTATTTGTTCCTGTGGTGATTCTGATTGCTGTTCTTACTTTTATTTTATGGCAGTTTTTCGGACCGGAAGGAAAAAGAAGCTTATTTGCATTCGTAAATGCGGTTGCGGTATTAATTGTAGCGTGCCCGTGTGCCCTTGGCCTGGCAACGCCAATGTCTTTAATGGTTGGAATTGGTAAAGGAGCTAAAAGCGGAATTCTCATTAAAAATGCGGAAGCACTGGAACAGATGCATAAGGTGAATGTTCTGATCACAGACAAAACAGGGACTTTAACAGAAGGAAAACCTTCTGTAGAATATATTGAGACTACAGCAAGCGGAGATAAAAATGAAATACTGAAACTTGCTTTTTCTCTTAATCAAAACTCGGAACATCCACTATCCAATGCGGTAATCAAAAGAGCAAAAATTGAAAATTTAACTGCTGAAAAGGTAAACCATTTTGAAAACATCTCAGGAAAAGGAGTCCAGGGGAATATTAATGGAAAAACAGTTTATTTAGGAAATGAAAGCCTTCTCACCTCAAACAGCCTGCCTGTTCCTCAGGAATTAAAGCAAAAAGCAATCGAAGTACAGTCGAAGGCACACACCATTTCTTATATTGCGCAGGATAAAACGGTGCTTGGCTTCATCAGCTTTACCGATAAAATTAAAGAAACTTCAAAAAAAGCGGTTCAGCGTCTGATGAATGAGGGAATTGACGTGATCATGATGACCGGTGACAATGAGCATACGGCTAAAGCCGTTGCGGACGAATTAGGAATCAAACATTATAAAGCAGGCTGTCTTCCGGAAGATAAGCTGAATGAGGTGAAAAAACTTCAGCAGCAGGGCAAAATCGTAGCAATGACCGGTGACGGGATCAATGATTCCCCCGCCCTGGCACAGTCTGATGTAGGGATCGCCATGGGAACAGGAACCGATGTCGCTATGGAAAGTGCTGAGATTACCCTATTGAAAGGCGATATTTTAGGCGTAGCAAAAGCCAAATTGTTAAGTGAAAAGCTTCTTAAGAATATTAAAGAAAACCTGTTTTTTGCCTTTATCTATAATGTATTGGGAATTCCGGTAGCGGCAGGATTATTGTATCCTTTCTTTGGAATACTGTTGTCACCAATGATTGCAGCAGCAGCAATGAGCGTGAGTTCACTCTCTGTTATTCTGAACTCACTGCGGCTGAATTCTGTAGATCTGGATGCAGATATAAAATAAAAGTCATGAAAAAAGAAAGTCTTTACATTGGATGTTCGGGATTTTATAATAACGACTGGAAAGGGTCGCTATATCCTGAAAGTGCCCAAAGTAAAGACTTTCTTACCTTGTATTCCGCGACTTTCAATACAGTGGAGATCAATTCCACTTTTTACAGAAAGCCAACCGCTAAAACGCTGTTAAAATGGTATGATGAAACACCTGCTGAGTTTAAATTTTTCATTAAAATACCAAAAGCCGTTTCCCACGAAAAACGGCTGAAAGATGCTAAAGAAGATATTTCAGAATTCTGTAAACACATTCAGATTCATTTAAAAGAAAAACTTTCCGGATTTCTGTATCAGTTTCCGCCTTCATTTAAAAAATCAGAAGAAAATATTGACCTGATATTGACGAGTCTTGATTTTAATTATTTAAATGTGATAGAATTCCGTCACAATTCCTGGTGGACCGACGAAATTTTCACTGTTTTAAAAGAAAATAATATTGTTTTTTCCGGAGTCAGCTTTCCCGGTGATCTTCCGGAAGAAGTGATAATTAATCATCCTGAAGTTCTGTATTACAGACTTCACGGAAAACCAATCCTCTATAAATCGGAGTACAGCTCGGATTTCCTTGATGCTCTTGCCGAAAAAATCAGCCATTCAGAGAAGAAAGTATTTGTATTTTTCAACAATACATGGGGAACTGCTGCCATTAAAAATGCGATATATCTTAAAGGAATTTTAAATTAAGTCTCCATATTCCCTTCATACCGTACCTGTCTCTTGCTTATTCAGACAAAACAAATTCAGTAGTTGATGTATTCAATCAAAATAATTCTCCACAACAGGAAAAATATTTTAAACTCAACAGAAATAGAGAAAGACTATTGTTTTCATAATTATAAATGTTAAAATTAAACAAAAACAAAATGATAATTCGAAACCTTTAATTCATTAATGAATCACGTTTAAAATAAGACCTTAAAATAAAATTAAAAAGTAGTAACCTGGCAGATACTGGCATGTAATTTGTTAATAATTTAAAGATAATTTAACATTTTTTAACGATTTAAATCTCCGGTATCTTTATGAGAAAAAATTTTGGGGGGAAGTCAAAAAATATGACTTTTCTCGGGATGACTGCATTGATGAGTGTGGCCTCAATTATATTTAATGGCTGTAACGGCAAAACTGATGTGAAAGAGTTTGAAAAAACAGTTTCACTGGAACATCCCACCGTGGCAACGGTCCCCAAAATAGATGATGAGAGCATAGAGTCCGATAAAAGAATCATTTACCTTACTTTTGACGACGGTCCCAACCAGGGAACGGAAAATCTCCTTAAAATATTAAATAAAAGGAATGTGTGTGCTACTGCTTTTCTGGTGGGAAAACATGCCTATGGAAGCAAAAGACAGAAAGATGATATGGAACTTTTAAAAAGTAATCCTCTGATCGAGCTTGCCAATCACAGTTTTAGCCATGCTCATAATAAATACACCGATTTTTACAGGAGCCCCGAAGCTGTAATCCATGATTTTGATATTGCCAAAGACAGTCTTAAGCTTTACGATAAGATAGCAAGAACTCCGGGAAGAAATATCTGGAGACTGAACAATATTAATGTTACCGACATTAAAAGCTCCACCGATGCCGCAAACGGCCTTAGAAAAGCAGGCTATAAAGTGATCGGCTGGGATCTTGAATGGAGACCTTCTCAAAAAATGACCTTAAAAGGAAGCCATGAGGACATGATCAAAAAGGTGGACAGTATCTTCCTGAATGACCTGGAGAAAACATCAAGACACCTGGTTTTTCTCACGCATGACCAATACCTCAGAGATGCCGATTCCATCAATGAACTGGATATGTTTATTGAAAAGCTTCAGAAAAGCAATAAATTTGTATTCAGAAAGATTTCTCAGTATCCTAAGATCAATGATATTCTCAATTAATCTAACAATGTAACAATTTAATGATGTTGAATAATTACATTGATGGTAACCGACAACCAGCAACTCATTAACCAGTAACCTGCTACCCCAACAACAATTTTACAGATTTATTAGTTTTTTGCTTTTAAAATTCAGAAATTTGCATTCATGGATATTAAAGAAAATTATAACGCAATAAAAAATCAGCTTCCTGCGGGAATTCAGCTGGTTGCCGTTTCCAAAACACATCCTGTTCAGGCTGTTCAGGAGGTTTATGATCTGGGACAGAAAGTTTTTGGTGAAAACAAGGTTCAGGAACTTATGGAGAAATATCCTCTTCTTCCAAAAGATATCCAATGGCACCTGATCGGGCATCTGCAGACAAATAAAGTAAAATATATTGCTCCTTTCATCGATACCATCCAAAGTGTGGATTCTGAAAAGCTTCTTGCAGAAATCAGTAAAGAAGCCGGAAAGAACAGCAGAACTATTAAAGTCTTGCTTCAGGTAAAAATTGCAGCGGAAGAAACCAAGTTCGGACTTGATATTTCTGAAGCAAAAGCATTATTTCAACAGTATGTCGACGGAAGATTTTCCAATGTTGACATTACAGGTTTGATGGGAATGGCTACTTTTACGGATGATCATGAACAGGTAAAAAGAGAATTTTTAATTTTAAAAAGGCTTTTTGATGAATTAAATCAATTAAAAACATTAGAGACCTTATCTATGGGAATGAGTGACGATTTCCCCGCTGCCATTGAATGTGGTGCCAATTCCGTACGGGTTGGATCGGCTATTTTCGGCAGAAGAGATTACTCAGAATAGTATATTTAGGTATAGTTTTTGCTAATAATTGAATCAAAAAATCTAAATTTGCAACTATGCAAAAAATCCTTATTGTAGAAGACGAAAAAGCAATCTCGGGAGTATTACACAGTATTCTTTCTGATGAACTTACCGATTACGAATTTGTTATCGCTGAAGATGGCCTTGAAGGCTACAAACAGATAGAAAAAGAAGATTTCGCATTGGTGATCTCTGATATCAAGATGCCTAAACTTTCAGGAACAGAACTTTTAAAGCAAAGTATGATCTTAAAGCCTGAAAGCACATTTATCATGATCTCTGGCCATGCGGATATTGATTCTGCTGTTTCTTGTCTGAAAGAGGGTGCATATGACTTTATTTCCAAGCCGATAGACATCAACAGACTGATTACCAGCGTTAAAAATGCTTTAGCTAAAGAAAGTCTGAAAAAGGAAAATAAAAATCTCCAAACTGAAAATAAGACCTTAAAGAAAAAGGTCAACAAAAAATACCAGATGATCGGTGATTCTCCTGCTTTGAAAAAGATCCAGGATATGATCGAAAAGGTAGCTGCTTCTGATGCCCGTGTTTTGATTACGGGACCTAACGGAGCCGGAAAAGAATTGGTAGCACACGCTATCCACAACCAAAGTGAACGTGCAAGAGGCCCAATGATCGAAGTAAACTGTGCTGCGATCCCTTCTGAGCTTATTGAATCTGAGCTTTTCGGACATGTAAAAGGTTCTTTTACAGGGGCCATTAAAGACAAGCAGGGAAAATTTGAACAGGCGAACGGAGGAACCATCTTTTTAGATGAGATTGGTGATATGAGCCTTATAGCTCAGGCTAAGGTTTTGAGAGCGTTGCAGGAAAGCAAAGTTTCTCCTGTAGGAAGCGATAAGGAAATAAAAGTTGATGTAAGGGTAATTGCAGCAACGAATAAGAACATGCAGAAGGAAATTGAGGAAGGAAAATTCAGAGAGGATCTTTACCACAGACTTTCTGTAATTGAAATCTATGTTCCGCCGTTGGATGACAGAAAAGAGGATATCAAACTATTGGTAGATCATTTTTCCGGATTAATTGCCGATGAGCATGGTACTGCCGTGAAAAAGTTTGATGATAAGGCGATTGAAGCGCTTAAAGTACTTTCGTGGACCGGAAATATCAGAGAACTGAGAAATGTTGTGGAAAGATTAATTATTCTTGGCGGAAACACTGTTTCTGAGGAGGATGTTGCAAGTTTTGTAAGGAAATAATTTAATTGAACATTAAATATATGATAACAATTTGCAGTAGCCTTACTGCAAATTTTTTTTGCTCTATTTTTAAATATTAAACTCTATATGAATTATAAAATACTATGAACTTTTTAAACAAAAACTATACGAAAGAATGCCTTACCCTGGCTCTTCCTGTTATGCTTACGCAGGTTGGGCAGGTCTCGGTGAATCTGTTCGACAATATCATTGTCGGAAAACTTTTAGGAGCGGATGCACTGGCTTCCGTTTCATTGGGAAATGCCGTATTTTTCTCAGTGTTCGTACTGGCACTGGGATTTTCATTTGCCATACCGCCTCTGGTTTCAGAGGCACATTCCAAGCAGGACCACGGAACTATTAATTCTGTATTCAGCCACGGATTTGTGATCAATATGTCTGTAGGGATTATTTTAATGGCTGTTTTACTGTTAGGGATGCCGCTACTCTACCATTCCGGTCAGCCGGAAAAGATCATTCCAAATACGGTAGACTTTCTGGGTATTATGGCGATCAGTATGATCCCGTTCATGGCTTTTCAGACGCTTCGTGAAGTTTCCGAAGGCCTTTCTTATACCATCGGTGTTACAAAAGCTACGATCATTGCTAACGTTATTAATATTGTCCTGAACTATGTTTTCATTAAAGGGCTTTGGATCTTTCCTGAAATGGGGGTAAAAGGATCAGCTTTAGCAACACTGATCTCCAGAATATTCATGGTAGTGTTTCTTTATTTTGTATTGGTAAAAGAGAAGAAAACAAGAAGATATATTAAAGATTTTTCTTTAAAAGTTCAGGTTTTCTCTAGAGATATGTTTGACAGAATGGTGAAACTGGGACTGCCTACCGCTTTACAGATGTTCTTTGAAGTGACAGCTTTCGCCGGTGCAGCATTTATCTGCGGGCTTATTTCAGCTCACGATATTGCCTCTCACCAGATTGCTTTAAGTATGGCTTCATTTACCTTCAACCTGTGTGTGGGATTCAGTGTAGCTTCAACGGTTATGATCGGAAGAAAGCTTGGCGAGCAGAACTTTGTTGAATTAAGAAAAGTCGGGATCAATAACCTGAAAATCGCCTTTATTTTCATGTGCATCTGTGGATTGATCTTTATTCTGGGAAGAAATATATTACCTACTTTCTTTACTAAAAAAGAAGAGATTGAAGTGATTAGCCTTGCATCGAAATTAATGATCATTGCTGCTTTATTCCAGCTTTCGGACGGAATCCAGGTAACAGCTTTAGGGATGCTCAGAGGACTACAGGATGTGAAGATCCCATCGATCTATACTTTCATCGCTTATTGGGTGATTACCATCCCTTTAGGATATTTCTTATGTGTCACTTTAAAAATGGGTGCTTTCGGAATGTGGATTGCTTTAGGGCTGGGTCTCACAGTTTCTGCCGTTTTTCTGGTGAAACGGTTCTTAAATATGTCTGCGAAGAGAATAAATCAGAAACATAAACAGAATGTAACAATAGATCAATTGGGAGCTTAAATTCCGGTTATCAATTATAACTTAAATAAAAATTGCGCAAAGTCTTCGACTTCGCGCAATTTTTTTATGCATCAATTCTTATAACAGTAAACAAGTACGAATGTATTATTTCTTTCCGTACGAAATACCAGAGACTTATCCTACTCTTTTTCCTAAAATCGTCAGACTTCTTTCTATTCCATCCAGAACAGCAACATCAGGAAACATTCCCCATTCTTCAAATCCAAAATTTCTGAAGAGTTTCAAACTGGCTTCATTATGTGAGAAGATAAATCCGAGCAGTGTTTTTATTCCCAGACCCGGAGCATTGGCTATACAGTATTCCATTACTTTTTTTCCGTATCCTTTTCCGCGGCAGGATTCATCGAGGTAAATACTCATTTCAACCGTTCCATTATAGGCAGGTCTTCCGTAAAATGAAGAAAAACTGACCCATCCTACCACTTCATGATCATTTTCAATAATCCAAAGGGGTCTTGTTTCAGGGTTATGTTCGTCAAACCATTTCTTCCTGCTTTCTACAGTGACATTTTCTGTATCAGCAGTCACCATTCTTGAAGGAATGGTAGAATTATATATCTCAACTATTTTTTCTAAATCGTTCTGTGCAGCATTTCTGAATTGCAGGTCTTTCATTTTAGTAGATTCAGGTTTTATTCCGTGCAAAAATACGGAGGACAAAGTTTTTTACACAGAAAATCAGTCAATAATTGTAATTAATATCAGGGATGAAAAATGGTTACTATTCGTCTTTTTAGATATCCTTATCAAGGTTTTGAACCTTAACAAGGATATTGCCCGATATTTTTAAGGTAAAAAAGTAATCTAATTGGTTCTTCTACGAAAACATACTAGTTATCTTTTCGCACTCAATAGCTTTCGTCTCTCATCCTCCATCTTCGTTACCATATTTATCCAAATTCTTCAAAGTTCTGTTCAGACTTCTCACCGTAATTCCCAGGTAAGCAGCCATATCTTCTTTTGAAATCTCAATTTCTTCCTGTTTCTGCAGTTCAAGAAACTGGGACAAGGTATGCTCCGCCGCATACAGCTGCTGGTAAGAGGCTCTTTTGGATGTATTGACAATACGTTCGGCAAATACATCCAGCAACAGATTATTCAAGGAGAGATCAGTTTTAATCAGAGAACTGAAATACGGTATAGCTACAGCATAAACAGTGACATCCGTAACTGCTTCAATACTGCAAAGGCAGGGAATATTCCGTATCAGCTCTATCTCCCCGATGATCTCTCCTTTCCCCAGGAATTCAACAATATATTCTTTATCGTTCTCTTCAACGAAAAAACATTTGGTAATTCCCTCTTTGATCAGCATTACTTTAGAGGATGTTTCGCTCTGCGTGAATATTCTATCGCCTTTGGAAAACGATCTTACTGCGATATCTTCTTTACGTTCCTGTTTTTCGTATAGATCTTCCAGATAGTTTAAAAATAGCTGATTGGTCCGTAACATATTTTATCCGGGACAAATGTCCTTTTCTGTTTAAATTTTTATATTGAATTTTGTCACGAGAAAAATACAAAAGTAAAATGAATAATCATATAACAACCATCGCTTTTGATGCAGATGATACGCTTTGGATCAATGAACCTTATTTTCAGGAAGCTGAAAAGGAATTTTGTACACTGCTTGAAGATTATTTGCCACAACATTCTGTTTCTCAGGAACTATTCAAGACCGAAATGAAGAATCTTCATCTCTACGGTTATGGCGTAAAAGGTTTTATGCTGTGTATGATAGAAACCGTCAGCAGGATTTCAGAAGGTACAGCATCCATGCAGTTGATCAACCGCACCATCGAGATAGGCCAGGAACTGCTGCAGAAACCTATAGAATTGTTAGATGGAGTCACAGAAACATTGGATGCTTTAAAAGGAAAATACAGACTGGTGGTGGCAACAAAAGGCGATCTGCTGGATCAGGAGCGTAAACTTAAAAATTCAGGACTTCAGGGGTATTTTCATCATATAGAAATTATGAGTGACAAGAAGGAAGTTGATTACCAGAAACTGTTGAAACACCTGGACTGCCAACCAGAACAATTTCTAATGCTCGGGAATTCTATAAAGTCGGACATTCTTCCAGTACTGGAAATCGGAGGTTTTGCAGCACACATTCCTTATCATGTGACATGGAGCCACGAACAACATGAGCATCACTTAGAGCATGAAAACTTTATGGAACTGAAAAGTATTGATGAAGTGTTGAAATACTTATAAAAAATAATCCCGTTCTCAATAATGAACGGGATTTGTATTTAAATATTTATTTCTTCAGACACTTCTCAAGGAACTGATCCTGTTCCCATAAAAGGTGTAAGATATTTTCTTTAGCTACATAACCATGAGATTCTTTCGGAAGCAGAACCATCTTCACAGGAGCTCCCAAATTTTTAAGAGCCTGGAAATATCTTTCCGTCTGCAAAGTAAAAGTTCCGGGATTGTTATCAGCATCACCATGCACTAAAAGCATTGGCGTTTTCATTTTGTCAGCATTCATGAATGGCGACATGGTGTTATAGATTTCCGGAACATCCCAGTAATTTCTCTGTTCGCTCTGGAATCCAAACGGAGTCAGCGTTCTGTTATAAGCTCCACTTCTGGCAATACCACATGCAAAAAGCTTAGAATGCGTTAAAAGATTGGCCGTCATAAAAGCACCGTAAGAATGTCCTCCTACAGCCACTTTCTTTTTGTCGATGTATCCTAGCTGATCGACAGCATTGATCGCAGCCTCGGCATTCGCTACCAGCTGCGGAATGAAGGTATCATTAGGTTCTGTTTTTCCTTCTCCGATGATCGGGAAAGCAGCATCATCCAGCACAGCATAGCCTTTTGTAGTCCAGTATACGAAAGATCCGTAATAGGGGAACGTAAAGTCATTAGGGTTCTGGGTATTCTGTCCTGCAGTATTCTTATCCTTGTATTCTGTAGGATAAGCCCAGATCAGTAAAGGAAGCTTTTCTTTTTTAGCTTTTCTGTCGTAATTGGCAGGCAGGTAAAGAGTTCCCGTTAAAGTAACGCCGTCGTTTCTTTTGTAGGTAATTACCTCTTTATAAACGTCTTTAATACTTTCAAAAGGGTTCGCAAATTGAGTTACCGGTTCTGATTTATTGGATTTAATATTCTTTTTAAAATAATTAGGATACAGGCTTGGAGACTGCTGAGTCGTTAGAATTTCGCCTTTTGAAGGATTCAGGATATCAATGATTTCCTCCTTGCCGTTCTTAATGTTAGACGTATACAGTCTTTTCTTTTTTAGGGACTTTACATCCATTTCATCGATGAAAGGATGCTGACCGTCTTTCGTAAATCCGTCTCCTATCAGGTAGGTCTTCCCTCCTTTCATATCAATAACATACCTTCCGTACTGATTTTTTGTCGTGCTGAAATTCCCGGGATCACTGTAAACATCCTGGTAATTTCTGTCATCAAAAACTTTCGATTCACCGTTATTAAGATCCACAAGGAAAGATTTGGTATTTCTTGTATCATACCATCCTTCAGAAACTATGGCATAGTGATCATTGGTCCAGCTTACGCCTTCATATCTCTGTTTTGTTTTAAAGAATGATTTGGGAGCAGCGGTAAACGGTGCCTCCCATGTAAAGATCTCATCCCTGTACTCCGCAGTTTTAGACTGGTCACCTCCATCCAGTGCTTCAGCGAATGTTAAAGTAGCCGGCGCATCACTTCTCCAGCCCATACTTCTTTTTCCTGTTCTTACAGATGAAAATCCTTTTGGCATTATTTCATTTAAAGGGACATCGTTTACCACTTTTACTACATTTCCTTTCATATCATAAACAGTAGCTGTCTGCGGAAATCTGTTTAAAGGAACGATGTATGAAAAAGGTTTTTTGATTACGGTGGCCATTAAATAATTTCCGTCCGGGGAAAAGCTTAAACCGGAATACATATCCTGGTCTTTTACTTTTTTAAAATTTCCGTTCAGGTCTACATTATAAATTTCTGAAGCAGTAAGAACCTCAAAGTTTTTTTCGTCCTGAGGATTTTTCAGAAGATCCTGATACGTTCTATTCTGCGAAACCTTACCATCAGCCGTAGAAACTATGGGTCCGGTTGGGAGATCTTTGCTGGCATCTATCAGAGCAGGCCTGTTCTGAGGAAGCGTTCTGATCAGAAGGCTTTTCGAGTCATTGTACCATGTGTATGGGGTTCCTAAGTTAGCATTCAGGTTATCACCGGTAATTTTTTTGGCAGAAGCAGTTTCCATATCTACGGTCCAAAGTTCTACTCCCTTATTGGTTGTATTGGTAAATGCAAGTGTTTTTTCGTCCGGCGAAAATGAAATATAAGTGATTTTTGCATTGGCAGGCAGGTTTTTCACCTGAATCTCGCTTTTATCATTGATCTTTCTGATCTTCAGATTATCGGAGTAGGTCACACTGCTTGAAATATTAGTAACCGGATTGATTCTTAAACCGGCAAGTTTCATTTCCTGCTGATTAAGATCTTCCAGTGTTTTATAGGTCGGGCGGTAAGTGAAAACCACCCAGTCTTTTTTACTGTTCATCAGAACGCTTGGCGGTCTTTCATAATCTGCAAGCTTTAGAATTTCCGCAGATGGCTTTTGATAAGTAATATTCTCCTGTGCATCGTAGAAATTGAGAAATGCCAGAAGGCAAATAGTCAGTTTTATATTCATATAAATTCGTTTTCCACGAATGTAGTGATTTTTGTGTATAATTAAAATGCTTATTTAACCTGATAACATATGTAACTAATCTATCTTATTGTTGCCAATACATTAATTCTGGAATAAAAAAGAGCATTCAAATTGAATGCTTTTTTATTTTTATCTGAACCGGACTACCAATCCGAAGCTCTTTTTCTTTTTTCTATCATATGGTCTACCGATACTTTTCCTGCACCAAAAACCATGAGAAGAAGATAAACGGATAAATAGATAAGACTCATTTCTTTTTTCTCAAAAGGATCTGCTCCATGAACTACAAAAGCCGCAATGGCCATTGTAAAGATCAGAAATCCTAAGGAAATCCTTGTAAAAAGTCCTAATATAAGAAGTATTGAACAAACAAATTCAGCAATAACCGCAAGAACCAGAGTCACTGTCGGACCTAATCCAATAAAGTCGAAAAATTCAATTTTGCCGCCTTCAAGCAGCATCTGAAGTTTCGGAAACCCGTGAGAAAGCATGGCAAAACCTACAAATACTCTCACTGCCAATAAAATAATATCTTTAGGTACTGAGCTGGAATCTGAATTAAAATAGTTCATTTACTAAAAATTTAGATTAAAGTTACTAAAAATCTTTTAATAGAACGGAGTCGCGGGCATTTTTAGTTTATCTGTATCCGAAATTTTTCAGATCTCTGTCGTTTTTACGCCAGTCCTTTTTTACTTTTACAAAAAGATTCAGGTGAATTTTCTTTGAAAAGAATTTTTCCAGATCCAGTCTGGCTTCTGTTCCTACCTTTTTAATAGCCTCTCCTTTATGTCCGATGATAATTCCTTTCTGGGTATCTCTTTCCACATAAATAATAGAATCAATGAAAATAATCCCCTCTTTTTCTTTAAACTGCTCAGTAACCACTTCTACAGAATAAGGAATTTCTTTCTCGTAGTTTAAAAGAATTTTTTCACGGATCGCCTCATTTACGAAAAACCTTTCAGGCTTATCGGTGTACTGCTCTTTGTCATAATATGGAGGATTCTCCGGTAACAGAGATCTTAATTTCGGAAGAATGATATCTGTATTGAAAGCATTAAGGGCAGAGATAGGAAGGATTTCAGCTTTCGGGATTCTGTTGTGCCATTCCTCCACCAGCTTCTCCAGTCCTTCCTGTGTAGTCTGATCTACTTTATTCAATAAAAGCAGTACGGGGACCGGGATCTTGTTAAGTTTATCAATTAAGAATTCCGAAGGTTCGGCTTTATCTGTGACATCTACAATGAATAAAAATACATCGGCATCCTGTAAAGAATCTTTTACAAAATCCATCATTTTTTCCTGAAGACCATATTTTGCGTCCAAAACTCCGGGGGTATCTGAAAATACGATTTGTAAATCCTCTTCATTATAAATTCCAAAAATCCTGTGGCGTGTTGTCTGCGCCTTTTGTGTTACGATAGCCAATTTCTCCCCCATTAACTGGTTTAATAAGGTAGATTTTCCCGCATTGGGCTTTCCGACTATATTTACGAATCCTGCTTTGTGCATATATTATTTTTTAGGCTCAAGATTGAACCGGGCTGCAAAGTTAGTGAAAACAAAATTTAATTGGGTTTTGTTTCTGTGAAAAGTAAGTACAGCCTTTGAAAAAGTAATCTATTTATGACAAAATTCGTCTATGAATGAAGCAGAAAAATGGTAAAGTATTAAAAATTCACATTAACAGATGTTGAGGAAATAGAGAAGAATCTTTATTATTTTTACATTAAATTAGCATTGGACTTTATAAGCCTAAATTTATATTTTCAGAATTCATCTATGGATATAGACCAGATCCTCGACCGTATTTATGTTCTGCCTGAAGCATCAAAAAATGCTTTAAAACAGCACATTCAAGAAGTTTCGCATCCCAAATATTTCTGTCTCATGGAAGCAGATAAGATTATCCAACATATCTATTTTATAAGGAAAGGTATTGTACGTGCTTATGCCTCTACTGCTGAGAATGATATTACATTCTGGTTCGGAAGCGAGGGCGAAACGATAGTTTCCATGAAAAGTTATGTGGAAGACAGACCCGGCTATGAAAGCATTGAGCTTCTGGAAGACTGTGATCTGTATATTCTGAAAACAGAAAGCCTGAAAAAACTTTTTAATGAAGACATTCACATTGCCAACTGGGGAAGGAAATTTGCAGAAAAGGAACTGGTAAAAACGGAAGAACTGATCATTTCAAGACAGTTTAAAACTTCCTTAGAGCGATATAAAGACCTGATGGCCAATAAGCCTGATCTTTTAAAAAGGGTTCAGCTGGGGCATATTGCGTCTTACCTTGGAATTACACAAGTGAGTCTGAGCAGGATCCGTGCGGAAATAAAATAAAGAATGGAAGATGGGAAGAAGGAGACTGGAAGTTCCTACTGAACGCTCCTTTTGCTTCAAAATTCCTAGTCCTATAAATCATTTTTTAACAAATGTATAATTTTGTTTCTTTCTAAAAGCTGAAATTTGCAGGATAGAAAATTAGAAAAATGAATTGGATTATTTTAATTATCGCCGGACTGTTTGAGGTTGCCTTTGCATCCTGTCTGGGAAAAGCCAAAGAAACTTCCGGATCTGAGATGTACTATTGGTATGCCGGTTTTCTGGTGACTATGACGATCAGTATGACATTGCTGATCAAAGCTACACAAACGCTTCCAATTGGGACAGCTTATGCCGTATGGACAGGGATAGGAGCAGTAGGAACAGCCCTGATGGGAATTTTCTTTTTTAAAGATCCCGTAAGCTTTTGGAGAATATTTTTTATCATAACCTTAATCGGTTCTGTTGTAGGACTGAAATCTGTTTCCCACTAAGATCAAAAACAATTTCTATCTATATTAAATAACCCCGTCTTCATATAAAAGACGGGGTTATTGTTTATTTTTTGAAAACAACAGGTAAGATCTCATTTTGTCTTAACCCGTATTTTTTGATTTCTTCTTCTGAAAAATTTTGGGAGTAAAAGTTCGGTTCTGTTTCAAAACCGGCGTTCCTCAGACGGTCGAAATAATCCATTCCGTACCAGCGGACGTGGTCATACTGTCCAAAATGTTTCTGACGTTCTTTCGGATCCTTTATTGAAAAATCTTCATAGGTCTTTTCCATAGAGTTTCTCATCGGAACCTGAAAAATTCCCCACCCCCCGGGCTTCATTACCCTGTACAATTCACTGATAGCCTTAGCATCATCTTCGATATGTTCCAGGACATGATTACAGAAAACAATATCAAAGCTTTCATCAGGAAAAGGTAAATCCAGAATATCTGCTTTCACATCTACAATAGGAGAAAAAAGGTCTGCAGAAATATAATTCAGATTTTTCATCATCTTGAATTTTCTGAGGAATTCCTGTTCGGGAGCAATATGCAGAACTTTTGCATTTTTAATAAAAAAGTCGGTCTCATTCTGAAGATACAACCACATCTGGCGGTGTCTTTCCAAACTCAGGGTTCCGGGAGAAAGTGCATTTTCTCTTTGTTTTCCATAGCCGTAAGGTAGAAATTTCCGGTAAGATCTTCCGTCGATAGGATCATAAAATTCCTCTCCTTTAAAAAACTGATAAATAAGCGGCCTCGCCCAGATACTCATTTTAATAAGCATTGGGCGAGGTATTTTATTCAATAAAAGTTTAGTTACTTTTTTCATTAAAAATCCAATTGGAATGGCTTTTCTTCATCACTTACGATACCCAGAGCCTCATAAACATATTTGAATGTTGAAAGCAGCACCGGTTTCCCGTTGATCACCGCTACATCGTGCTCAAAATGGGCAGAAGGAAGGTTATCCAAAGTTGTGACCGTCCAGCCGTCATTATGGAATTTTACTTTTTCCGTACCCAAATTCACCATCGGTTCTATGGCAATGGCAAGACCGTCTTTAATGATTTTTCCACTTCCCTGTCTTCCGTAATTCGGAACCTGAGGATCTTCGTGCATTTTTCTTCCAAGACCGTGTCCTACAAGTTCTTTCACCACCCCGTATCCTTCTTTCTCGCAGTGTGCCTGGATCGCATGGGAAATATCCCCTATTCTTTTCCCTCTCACACACTGTTCAATACCTTTGTAAAGAGATTCTTTCGTGACCTGAAGCAGCTTTTTAACCTCAGGTTTCACTTCCCCGATTTCAAATGTATAGGCATGATCTCCTACAAAACCATTGAGAATAACCCCACAGTCTACAGAAAGAACATCTCCTTCTTTGATAATATCATTATTGGGAAAACCGTGAACAACCTGGTCATTTGGAGAAATACATAAAGAATTCGGGAAACCGCCATATCCTAAGAAAGCAGGTTCTGCTCCATGATCTTTAATGAAATCGTGGGCCAGTTTATCAAGGTGTAACGTATTGATTCCCGGTTTTATTTCTTTTGCAAGCATTCCCAGTGTTTTTGAAACCAGGTGTGCACTCTCCTTCATCAGGCGGAGCTCCTCTATTGTTTTTAATTGAATCATTGTATTAATTTACCAATGTATTAATGTATCAGTGTAACAATTTTACCAATAGATTGCTACATTGTTATACCGTTAAATTGTTATATACTTTCCTACCAGAAAAGTCCTTTTTTCTTTTCTTTTTTAAGTTTTGAGTAAGCCAGAACTTCTTTTCCTTCTACGCGGAATTCTATTCTCTCCTGGATAATATTGTAGATTTCGCCCCAGCCAGGAAATCCTCCTAAATTCCTGTCATCAATGAACCAGTCTGCATCCAGTTTTCTTGACTGATTTTCAGGATCAAAAACCTCTCCTTCAAAACTGGAATTTACCGCATAAAATTCTACGCCGTTATTTCTGCAAAATTCTACAGCTTCATCCAAAGTTTTTCCGTGTCTGTATGTCCAGAGAATTAACCTGTATCCTTCTGCCTGAAGTTTTTTTAATGTTTCGAAAGCAAAGATTTTTGCTTTACCAATTGCCGGATATGCATCATCAACAATAGTTCCGTCGAAATCAACAGCAATTTTTTTGTTATTTAACATTTTGTCTTTTTTTAGCTTTGCAAAGATAAGAAATAAAAAGAGTGCCCAAAACGATGGCACTCTTAAGTTTTATAATTTAATGTTTGTAAAGTTAGCCTTTTACCCACTTGAACTGAAACTGTAAATCCGGAGTTGAAATTCTGTCTGTAATTTTCTGAAGTCTCGCAGGCAGTTTCATCAGGTATTCCTGAGCTTTTTCAGCTTGTTCAGTAAGTCCTTTTACATGCTCTATTTTCCATTCATCCAATAAGTCTTTCATAATATTGATATAATCCTGACCTGTATATACCATGCATCTTTGTGCTGCATCTGAGAAATGTCCCCAAAGCTCTCCTGCTTTTTGTCCGGACTGTCTCATCATGTGAGCAGGCATTACGATCTTTTTACGCATCATATCTTCAAATGCAAGGATCATTTCTGATGGATCTATTTCTAAAATTTTAGCAACGAAATGTTTGTAAGCTTTTGCGTGTCTGGCTTCATCTGCAGCAATTACACCACACATTTTAGCCAACTTACCGTTTCCTGACTGTTTTGCCAATGTCCCCACTCTTCTGTGCGAGATATTGGTAGCAGTTTCCTGAAAACTTGTATAAACGAAGTTTCTGTATGGATCCATACTTGTTCCCAAATCGAAACCGTCATTAATTAAATATTGAGTGGTCACTTCCAGTTCTCTCATATTCACTCTTCCGCACAGATAAAGATATTTGCCCAAAAGATCACCATGTCTGTTTTCTTCGCCAGTCCATGCTCTTATCCAGTGGGCCCAGCCTACTTCTTTCTGCTCCTGATCTATTCCGTCTACTCCCATTAACCATGACTCATAAGAAGGCAATGCTTCTTCTGTGATACAGTCACCGATCAGCGTTACAAACAAATCATAAGGCATTTCACGGGCAAAAGTCTGGATTTCTTCTAAATCATATTTAAAATCAGCACTTGACGGATCCGGAAGATAATCGGAAGGCTGCCAGATTTTTTCAACTGGCGTTAAAAATTTATCCAGAAAAGAACCTACTTCCTTTTCCAAAATTCCCATTACTTCTTTTCTGACAAGCTTTTGATACATCTTATTATATGGATTTTAATTTACAAAGATATGATTTATTTATTATTTGTGGCATAATAACCTATGCAACTCATACGATGACTGACATAAATCATACAAAAATGCCGCCATCTATACAATAACGGCATTTTTCGGACAATATTATTGAATTTTTAACTAACTAAGATATCTCCGGTCATTACTTCCGGAATTTCCACTCCCATTACTTTTAAAATAGTTGGCGCTACATCTCCAAGTTTTCCGGGTTTTAAATTCCATGTATGGTCTTTATCCATTACAATAAATGGTACAAGGTTCGTGGAATGCTGGGTATTGGGGGTACCATCGGGATTGATCATTACGTCTGAATTTCCGTGGTCTGCCAGGATAAATACTGCATAGCCATGCTCATACGCTGTGGTTGCCACTTTTTCAATACATTTATCTACTGTTTCTGCAGCTTTTACTGCGGCTTCAAAAACTCCGGTATGGCCTACCATGTCTGTATTGGCAAAATTCAGGCATACAAAATCAACGGTTCCGTTTTCCAGCTCGGGTACAATGGCATTCGTGATGTCATAGGCAGACATTTCCGGCTTAAGATCATAAGTGGGAACATCTTTCGGACTTGGGCAAAGCAGTCTTCTTTCTCCGTTGAATTCCTCTTCCCTGCCTCCGGAGAAGAAAAACGTCACGTGAGGGTATTTTTCTGTTTCAGCAATTCTGATCTGTGTTTTACTGTTTCTTTCCAGAATTTCGCCCATTGTTTCCTTCAGTACTTCTTCATCAAACACAACCTGCACATTCTGGAAGGTCTTGTCATAGTTTGTTAAAGTGATATAATGAAGATTCAGCTTTCGCATAAAATATTCCGGGAAATCTTTCTGGCAAAGAACTTCTGTAATCTCACGCCCTCTGTCTGTACGGAAATTGAAGCAGATCACCACATCACCGTCTATAATTTTAGCTACAGGAACTACATTTCCTATTTCTGTACTGTTGATAAGGATAATAGGTTTCAGAAACTCGTCGGTCACATTATTATCATAGGAAGATTTAATCGCAGTCAAAGCATCCGTTGTCTGCAGTCCTACCCCTTCTACCATTGCATCATATGCCAGCTTTACACGCTCCCATCTTTTATCACGGTCCATCGCATAATATCTTCCGATCACCGTTGCCAGCTTACCTACTGTAACCTCCATATGGTTCTGAAGCTCTTCTATAAAACCAAGCCCTGAATGTGGATCACAGTCTCTTCCGTCTGTAAAGGCATGTACAAAGACATTTTCGTGCAGCCCAAATTCATGTGCGGCAGTCAGTAACCCTTTTAAATGATTGATATGCGAGTGTACACCGCCATTGGAAACCAGTCCGATGAAGTGCAGTTTTTTATTTTCTCTTTTAGCGTAGTCGAAAGCATCCTGAATGACCTGCTGTTGTCCCAGTGTTCCGTTCTCAACAGCCATATTCAGCTTTACAAGATTCTGATAAACTACTCTTCCTGCTCCTAAATTCATGTGTCCTACTTCAGAATTCCCCATCTGTCCTACAGGAAGTCCTACAGCTAATCCACTGGCTTCAAGTGTTGTATGTGGAAATTTTTGATAACAGCTGTCTATAAATGGAGTATTTGCTTTATCTAAGGCAGACACCTCAGGATTTGTTCCCAGTCCCCATCCGTCAAGGATTGCTAATATTGCTTTTTTTGACATTTCTTATAACTTTTTGTTACACAAATTTACCTAATTTCCGATGAATGGAAGAATTTCAAAGGTTTATTTTGAAAAACATTCAGGTAAAAAACAGTACTATTATAAATATTTTTCCTTTTGTTTCTTACAGATTTCGCTGGTAACACAGATCATTATACAAAATGTTTTTTAGCTATCTATTACTGATGTTAATTCTAATTTCAAAACCAATATCTTTGGTGACTTCGAGTACCTCAGTCACCAGGCTTCTTTTTCTCTGTATTGAGTACTCAAAGTTCTTAGGCTTCCCTTTTTGCATTAAATTATCTAGTGATCTGACTCACTTTTATAAATTATTATTTAATTTTGCTTTATGGATTTACGAGATCAGTTAAAGAACCTTTTTCCTGAACATGAGGAAAAGGATTTTGAAATGCCTAAAGAAGAATTTAAGCAGCAGGAACCTTTGGTGTGTAAATTTGAGAAAAAAGGCAGAAACGGTAAGCCTGTAACGATTGTTGAGGGCTGGGAAGGCAGTGAGGAAGATTTGAAGAAAATATCAAAAAAAATAAAAACCACCTTAGGAATAGGCGGTTCAGAGAAAGACGGAACGATCATTATTCAGGGTGATAATCGTGATAAGATAATGAATATCCTTAAAGAAATGGGATATAAAACCAAAAGAGTCGGCGGATAGATCTAGAAATAGATCTGGGTTTCCGGCATCAGGCTTTTCAATCGTTCAATCTTTGTTTTTTCTATAGGGTTTCCTGTGAGGATAAGAGTTTTCAGCTTTTTCAGCTGTCCTATCTCTTCGGGAATATCTTTCAGATTATTATTGGCCAGATTCATACTGACGATATTTTTCAGTCCTTTTATTTTAGGAGATATTTCTGTAATATGATTGCTGCTTGCGTTCAAAAATTCGAGATTATGAACCTTGAACAGATTTTCCGGCAGTTTTACAATAGCATTCTGCTGCAGCTCAAGATATTTTAAGTGTTTTGGAAAAGACAGGTTTCCCAAATCATTAATCTGATTTTCAGATAAGTTCAGAAATTTGAGATTTTTAATCCTGTGCAAACGGTCTGCAATACTACTGATCTGATTTCCCTGAAGGTTAATTTCTTCCAAAGCCGGTATTTCCATCAGGGCTTCGGGGAAAACGTTCAGATTGTTGGCATCAAAATGTACGGCCTTTAAATTCTGAAGTTTTGCAACATTGGGATTAATGCTTGTAAGTCCGTTGAGATTCATGGAGAATGTATTCAGCTTTTTCAGGTTTCCAATTTCATCAGGAATATACTTGATGCTGTTGTCATTCACATTTAAAATCTCCAGTTCCGTTAATGCAAAAATCTCATAATCCATTTTTTCAAGTTTATTTCCCATGATATTCAGAAAGAACATGGAGTTCAGCTTTGAGATCTGTGGAGGCAGGTTAAAAAGTCCCTTTTCTCTGAAACTCATACTGTAAACAGTTTTTTTACTGTTCAAGGCTTCATCAATACTGGTAAATGTAGGATATTTCACAGGATCTATCTGTGCCTTTGCAAGACATAGAGAGAAAACAGGAATCAATAGAACAAGCTTTTTCATAGAGATAAATTTCGGGCGGCGGCTCCGCCGCCGCCCGAAATGGATATTAATAATTTACTTTTTTAATAATTTCACAGTCTTCTGGAAACCGCCTTCTGCTTCAATATTCAGAACCAGAATACGGGATGTTTCCAGCTGATGGGTAAAATCAAGATCCAATGACCTGTTGAGCCCACTGAATTTATTCGTATAAACAATTTTTCCATCCATGCTGTATGCTGTTACTGAAATATCTTTCAGCCCTTTTGGTGAATTGATTTTAACGATTCCTGAAGTAGGATTCGGCGCTACCTCAACTGTATTTTCTGCATTCTGGTTTTCAACAGTTCCCAATGCACCAGCTGTTCCTAAGTTTTGTTTTAAGGCAATAACGATAGTAGCTGATTTCCCTCTGTAATCAATGGTGTTTCCTGTAGCATCTACATCCGTAGAAATTGTAGAATCCGGATGCTGGATCGAGAAGAACCCGAATTTATGATCAGGTGTAAATGTCAGTCCTGTAGGTTCTGACCCTGCAGGCATAGAAGCGAAAAGTCTCACTTTAGGATTAGCTGCTGTATGATCCGGAGCGATTACCCAGATGTAGTTTTTTCCACCATCCTGAAGTACCCAAAGGTTTCCAAGTTCGTCAAAAGTAAGGTTGTCATTTCCATCGCCCCATGCTTCAGATTTCATTCCCTGAGCTGTATTGAAAGAATAGGTAGTAGAAGAACCTCCTACAAAAGTTTCTACCTGAGAAGCAGTAGTTCCATTATCCTGAAGACGGTATATTTTATCCAATCCTTTTGCTGTAAAATAAATTTTTCCGTCTAAAGGACTTATTTCTACATCTTCCACGCCATTAAATCTTGTTCCTCCTAACGACTGAGCAAGAGCTGTTGTATTATTCTGGTCTGCTTTCACTTTATTCGGAACCTGAACCCATGTAGCTGTAGTCCCTACAGGATCTCCGGAAGTACTTAGTCCCTGATCAAGCTTTAATACATACAGGTTTCCTGAAGCAAGATTATTCGGAGTATCCATTACATATTTGTAGACCATGTGTGTTCCGCCGTCTTCTCCGTAATAGGCCGTTGTTCCAGCATTATTTACGACTACATTTTCGTGGCTCATAATTCCCATCTGCCAAAGTTTTCCTTTGGACCCGTCTGCATTTTTGGAAACGACCTGCGCTGTGGCCGGATCAATTTCCACTAACCATCCATAGTCTTTATAGCCATCACTGTTCACGTCATTGGAAGTAACAGATTCTTCTGCTGTAACAACGGTTCCCCAAGGAGTAATCCCTCCTGAGCAGTTTCTGATCGTCTGAACCAGGCTTGGATCTGAGAAGCTTACCGCTCTTGATCTTGTCAGCTGCCAAAGTTTGGTAGAAGCATTGTAATTAACCTCAGCTATGGTAACGCCACCAGGATTTGTTTCATGGTTTACGGAAAGGTATCCGTTTGTGCTGCTTCCTGCTTTGGCAACGTAAGCTGTAAAGTCATTCAGACCACCTACCATTCCGCCTCCTTCTGTATAATTATCGGATTCTTTTAAAATAAGCTGGTACTTGTGTTCAGCCGGAAGAATCAGTTTACTGGTCTGAGCTGTTGGGACAATGGAAGTAAAACAGCTGATATGTGTTCCTGTACATGCCGGAGGAGGTGTAACAGTAGCTGTTGTCTTTAAGTAAGCATCAATTCTAAGATCTGAGCTGGCTCCGCTTCTGTTGTGAAGTTCAACAGAAATTCTGTTGGTTCCGTTGACAAATTTAGATTTCGGAATAGAAAAAATATTATAAACACTCTCCGCTGAACCATCTATTGTGGTACTTGATGGAGTGCTGAAAGTAATAGCACCTGCCGGCATATTGTCTCTCACCACTTCTACTCCGTTAAGATAAACTACGATTCCGTCGTCTCTCATTACCCCTAATTCCATATTGTCTGAAAGAGTTGACAGATCTGCTGTAAAATCTTTAGCAAAATAAGCAGCAGTAAGGCCTGAGCTGATGGTAGTATTTACAGGATCTCCATAACCAAGAGGTCCGTTCCCTGCTGTCCACGTGGAGATATTGAATGCCTGGTCCTTCCATGAATCTGCCAGGGCCTGATTGTTATCTTTGTAGCTCCAAGACGAGTTTTTATTGAATAAAAAAGTTTGTGCCTGTACACTAAAGCCAGCGACCATTGCCAGCGCAGCAATTGTAAGTAATTTTCTCTTCATTTTTTAATTGATTTATTAGACTCTGCAAAGCTATTTTTTTGGCGCGGCACCTCTGTTAATAGGAGTTTAAATATGCGGTGGAGAATATTAATTAATTCATAACCCAATGTTAAGGGAGTTAAATAATTGTTAAATGATAAAGTCTTTGAGTCTTTTTGAGCTTGAGAGCCGGAGGGTTTGAGAGTTTAATGTGAGTTATAAAACTTCAATAGTGATATCATTCAATTATACAAGGTTTGCAGATAATAAATCTTAAGTAAAATTAATTTAAACTCTCCGACTCTCGAACCCTCAAACCCTAATACCCTCCGACTCTCAAACTCTCCCACCCTATCTTACCTTACTGATATCCGTCAAAGAATTCAGGAAAGCAATGATCTGTTTGATTTCCGTTTGGGTAAGTTCCAGTTTATCCGGTGGCAGTGTCTGGTTTTTCATCTTTAAACCGAGGCCTTCTCCTCCGCCTTCATTATAGAAATCCATGACTTCTTCCAGGGTATTGAAAGCTCCGTTATGGAAATAAGGTTTGGTAAGGGCAATATTTCTTACGGTAACCGTTTTGAAAGAGTAATCATAGATCCATGATTTTTCTTTTTTCACAGGACTGTTTCCTCTGCCAAGATCATGGTCTAACTGAACAGGAAGCTGATTAACAGGTTTAACGGTTACGCCTAAAACTTCTGACTCATTTTCATTAAAAAACGGAGGCACAAGGCCTGAAAAATGGGGCGCAAAGTGGCAGGTTGCACAGTTGGCTTTCCCCATAAACAGATTGTATCCTTTTTTTACATCTTCGGAAACTTCTTTTTCGTTCCTCATAAACCGGTCAAAATCACTGTCAAAAGAATACAGGGATGCAACATAAGAGCTTAAAGCCTTGGAAAAATTTTCTTTACTTATTGTACCGTCTTTAAAAGCTGCACGGAAAGCCTTCTTATACTCGGGTTTCGTTTTTAATTTTTTGATGATATCTTCATAACTGGTATTGAACTCATCATCATTGTAGATTACATGTTCCGCCTGCTGTTCAAGATAAAATGCACGGAGATCATAGAAAAACCTTTTCGCAAAAACAGCGTTATATAGAGACGGAGAATTCCTCAGAACAGTTTTTCCTTCCACATTGCTCTGGGATTTCACTTTAAGATCCGTAAAAGCATTTTCCGGAAGATGACAGGCAGCACAGCTCATTTTACCGTTTTCACTTAAATTCTGGTCATAGAAAATTGATTTTCCCAGGCTGCGAAGTTCTTTATTATCTTCTGAAGGCTGCAGCAATGTGTAAAAATAAGGATCCAGAAAATCACTGCTGAAAAGATTTTTGCTCTTTACGTTCCAGCCGGAGAATTCTTTAAGGTCATCCGCTCTTCCGTCCCATTTTCCAAACTCCTCATACAGAGGCTGAATATATTTTTTATAAAATTCGATTCTGTCAAATGTTTCAAAATCCTTGTTTACCGAAAGATAACCTATCCCTTCCGCAAGGATGTAATTGGCTTTCTGAATATTATAGTTTTTAAAATACACATCATCATTGATGTATTCTTTTATTCCGTTAAAGGCATGACTGGCTTCTTCGGAAATGTTCAGGGAACCCGGTGTATCAAAGCCTGTAACTCCAAGGGTGTATATTCTTATCAGCTCTATCCTTAATGGCAGCGTTTTGTTGTTTCCACGGCTTAAACCGTTCTTTACCGTACTCAGGTAAAAACTAGAATAGGAATTGTACAGAAAATCCGTAATCGTTTTGATCTTTTCTTTTTCGTCCGCAGCTTCATCTGAAAATATCAGTTCATCTAAAACCTGAAGACCTTCCGGTGGCAGCGTAAAGGCTGAAGTACCGGCAGCTTCAATATGAAAAAGCGGAGCCGCATTAAGATGTGTCTTTGTAAATTCCGGATAGTGATAGGCGATATAAAATTCGATTTCTTTAAATGAATTTCTTGTCTCCTTTAAAGAATTTCTAAGCTCTTCAGTAGAAATCTTGTCCTCTGAGAATTTATATACATCCGATTTCAGCCGGTCAAGCCTGTTTTTAAAATCTGATAAGCCTTTATTGACATAGCTATTCTCATTTTTTTTCCCTTTGTCAACCGGGTTAAAGGACATAACAGCCAGACCTATCAAAACAATCACAGCTAGCAGCGGATATAATCTCATGAATTTTTAGCGGCAAATGTACCCTTCCGATGTTATCTTAAGATTAATTGGAGATTAAAAAATGTTTATATTTTAGGTAAAATATTTTTTATTAATTTTAAACCCCGAAATCAAATTCATTATACTGAAGGGCGGCTGCTTACTATAGGCCGGTTCAAAAAGATGACGAAAGATATTGGGAGAGGGTTTTATAACATCATTTCAGCAAATTAAAAACAAAATATTATTATGAAAACAAAAGTATTATTCGCTTTTGCGGCGAGTTTCCTTTCTATTTGCGCATTTTCGCAGAAAAAGAAAGAAATGGCCGTTTATGCAGAGAAGAAAGGCAACGATTATTACCTGGTGCGCCTGGAAGAAGGTAAGCAGGTTCCCAATGTTTATGTGTATTCAAACGGAATAACCAAACCTTACAAAAATTATACTGATCTTAAAGACGTTGTAGGAGATTTTCCGGGGATGATAGAAGCCGGTACCTCATCTACAAAGGAAGAAATGGTCTCCGTTTTAAAAAAAGGAGATAAATTCTACGAAATTACAACCCAAAGAAAGGATCCTAAAAACATTGAAAAAACCATTATTACGGTTTATGAGATTTTCCAGGGACAGAAAAGAATCGTAGAAGAATATGATACGATCTATGACCTTGCCGGATCACCTTATAAAGAAGCTATTTTCATTAATTAAAAACAAAAAATTATAAATTATGCTAAATAAACTTGCTGCCTCAGAGCTGGTACTGAATGATGACGGAAGTGTATACCACTTAAATCTTTTACCTGAAGATATTGCTGATAAGATCATCCTTGTGGGAGACCCGGACAGAGTGGCAAAAGTTTCAAAATATTTTGACAAAGTAGAGGTCAAAAAAAACAAAAGAGAGTTCTACACCCATACCGGAACGCTTCGGGGGGAAAGAATTACCGTAATGTCTACAGGTATCGGAACTGAGAATATTGATATCGTGATGAACGAGCTTGATGCCCTTGTGAATATCGACCTTAAAAACAAGGAGTTTAAAACTGATCATAAAGCCCTTGAACTTTTCCGTATGGGAACCTGTGGAAGTGTAAATCCGGACGTACAGGTTGACAATATGCTGGTTACCCAGAATGTTGTAGGTCTGGACGGGCTGATGCATTTCTATCAGGATTACAGCTTCGAGAATGAGTTCTCCAAAAGCTTCATGGAAAAATTCCCATATGAGAAGATTAAGCCTATGCTTTATTTCTCGGACTGGGCAGCAGAAATGGGAGACTATTATAAAGATGCCAAATACCATGGTAATACGGCTACTTTTCCGGGATTCTATGCTCCTCAGGGAAGACAGCTGCGTTTAAAAGCCGTTGATGATAAGTTTTTAGAAACGCTAAATGATCTTGGAGTGACCAACTTTGAAATGGAAACCTCAGCAATCTACGCTCTTTCAAAATTATTAGGCCACAAAGCAATTACAGTGAATAACGTTATTGCCAACAGAAGACGTGGAGAATTCTCCGCAGACCATCATGCTTCTGAAAAGAACCTGATTGATTGGGTACTGGAAAGAATTATCAAGTAAAATAACTCACGTTTTTATCTTTAAAATCAAACCTTATAGGTTTTAAAAATCTATAAGGTTTTTAGCTTAAATTATAACAAGATCTGTTTAATCGCTCAATCTGCGAGAGAAAAACCGCTCGCAGATTGAGCAATTAAACAGTTTTTTTATTTCATCTAATTTTCTTAGAGTAAGTATTTAAGTGAAATGCTCTCGGATCCGGATACTTAAAAGTATAATCCAGTTCTGAAACTAACTTTGAAGACAGGATTATTTTTCCCTCACCTATTGTTTCTCCAAAAGATTTTAAGTTTTGCTGAGCACTGATCACCTGGGCTTTTGACGGATGTTCTGGTGCAGACACATTGTACAGTTTTCCTTCTGATCCTGTTTCGATCATTTTTTCAATCACATTACAGATATCTTCATAATGAATGTGATTGACCGGAGCTTCAGAATTTGAAACCGTGTAGTTTTTAAGAAGCCTGTTATCTCCCATGAGTCCGGATAACCTTAAAATATTAACCTGCGGATATCTGTTTTTCATCATTCTCTCACCAGAAACATTATCCGCAGAAAGGTTTTCTTCTGCGTATTCTCCCGGAATATCCGGATATACACCGGTAGAGCTCATTACGAACATCTGGCCTTTAAAATCACCGATAAATGAAAATAAATGCTGAATCCTGTTATATAACGAACTTGCACAACAGCTTTTACCGGAAATCGGAATGGTAATAACGAGGATGTCTATCTCTTTAATCTCAGTCCACGGGGTAATTTTTTCTTCCAGCTGAAAATCCGGGAAGCTGGCAACAGAAGCATTAAATCCTTTGGAAGACAATTCATCAGCTTTGTTTTTTGTAGTCGTGGTAGCATATATTTTATACTGTCCGGACATTGAACCGGCAATCCTTGATCCCAGCCAGCCGCAGCCTATAATTCCTATTTTCTTCATAAATTTTCAAGTGTATATAATGCTCTAATTTTCTTTTTTCCCTTTCTAGGCAGAACATCGGCAAAATTAATCAATTTATATTGTCCGCATTGCTTTTTCCATTATATTAGCATGCGTTGAAGTATTATTACTACTGAAAACTAGCATCAACAATCTTTTTCTTAAAACAATAACCGACAAAACTAATAATTTGAATATGAACAACACTAGTCTTACCGAGCTGTCACTCGAGGAATTAAAAAAAGAAGAGAAAAAACGCAAAGGAATCCATATTTCCTATTGCATCATCATAGGAATGATGATTGGAGTATCCGTTTATGGAACTATTAAAAAAGGAGATATCAATTTTTTCACATTGATGCCATTGTTTTTCTTGCCCATATATTTTGGAATCTGGAAAAGCTATAAAGACGTGCGTAATGAAATAAAATCGCGCCAGTCCAACTAAAAATAAACCTTATCTTAAAAAGATTACATTCCATATAAACCGACGTATAATGCATCGGTTTTTTTTGTCTCATTCTGAGCCTAACAACTGTTAGTAGTAAAACTACGACAAAAAGAAAAATAGCCTTTCTTTTTCTTCCTATTTAAGTCTTTGCTTCTTATATTTGTTTCACGTGGATGTGATTTTAATAACAGCATTACAAAACTGTAATTCAGAATATTAAATTCATTAAAACTAAGTGTTAATTATATTTTAAAACTTAAAAATATACAGGAATCTATTTCCCATATCAGGTGAAAACAGAACGATAAATCCTCACAAAAGATACAATTCTGTTGACATAAACCATACAGTATTTTGATCTGCAGTGAGTAATAAGAACAGCCATAATGCAGTCCGGCAATCCAGACTGCTGTTACATACTAACCAGAAAAAATATGTTATGTTTCAGGACAGCAAATCATCAAAAAACCAGATTTCAAAATCTAAAAAAGATCTGGACAGTATAAAATCCGCAGATCCGGGCTTAGCTGAAAAAATAAAAAAAACAGTACAGACAGCCGGACAGGCCCTCTCCTATACCGATAATTTCATGAACAAAGCTGCACAGCCTAACACGGCACTTGTTTCTGAAAATAAAATTTGGAACGAGCAGCCTACTTCCAAAATATACAATGCCGGATCCATTCCAAAAAGTGAACTTTTAGGGATCAATCGCGTGGTTAAACTGGAGATCATTGTTGAAGGTAAAATAATCAAGCATTTCAAACATTTTAAGCTTACTCAAAGTGCTGTTAAACATCACGAGTTTAATCTTATGCTTGCCCATGATGCATTGGGAGGTGCAGAAAACCACAATCTGGAACAGGCACAGAACTTTCTGGGCAAGAGGATTACAGTAGTATTTAAATATAAAGACGTAGAAGAAAGTCCCGAACGGAATTTTGTAGGAGTGATTACGGAAGTAGGATTCAGCCAGGAGAAAGGCAGCCTGGGGAATATTGTGCTTACCGGAAACAGCCCGACTGTACTTCTTGATGCAGCACCGCACATTCAGAGTTTTGGCGGTACACAGGAGATCAGCCTGAACAGCATCGCAGACTGGGTCATTAAAGAAGGGCTTGGTTCCAATAAATTTGATTTCAGGGTAGATTCCCAGCATGGAAATATTTCCTACAGCTCACAACATGACGAAACCCATTACAACTATCTCGCAAGAATGGCCGAAGCTTATGGGGAACAGTTTTATTATGATGGGGAGGTTCTTCATTTTGGAAAACTGCCACCACAGGAAAAACCGGTACAACTGGTTTACGGAAGCAGCGTACATGATATTAAGATCAAAATGAGAGCCCAGCATGTGAACCCTGTTTTCTACGGCTATAACAGCAGTAAAAATGAAAAACTTACCACGGGAAGTTCAAAAATAAACCATCAGTCAGATATTGCGAAACGTGCTTATGAAATATCCAAGGCAACCTTTACAACACCTTCATTAAGAGTAGCTCCAATTAAAGCATCCACATTTATGGATATTGATGCTTCGCAGAAAGGTACGGCAGGAAGTAAAGCTGTAGATGTCTTCATCACTTCCGGAAGCACTTCCGTCCCGTTTTTGTATCCGGGATGTACTGCAGATGTAGAAATGCGGAAAGCTGAAACCAATCAGACTGCCTATTTTACCAAGCTCATGATCACAGAGATCAGTCATGAGGTAGATGCAAGAGGCCATTATACCGGAAATTTTGAAGCAATAGCAGCAGATACCGGATTTATGCCGCGTCCCGAATTTGAGATGCCTAAAGCAGATCCTCAGTTCGCTAAAGTTATTTCAAATACTGACCCTCTTAACCAGGGCCGTGTACAGGTCCAGTTCGACTGGCAAAACGGTCAGGATACCACTGAGTTTATCCGCGTTATGACTCCTGATGCAGGCGGAAGTGATAAAGTAAGTAAAAACCGCGGCTTTATGGCTATTCCTGAAGTTGGAGATCAGGTGGTCGTGAATTTCGTCCATCAGCATCCGGACCGTCCTTTTGTCATGGGAGGTATGTTTCATGGAGGTGTTGGCGGCGGCGGCGGACAAAACAACAATGTTAAAAGCCTGAGCAGCCGAAGTGGCAATAAACTGGAACTGGATGACGGTGCAGGATCAGTATTTTTAACCGACCAGGGAGGAGCCAATATGAAGTTTGACGGTGCGGGGAATGCAACGACAAATGCCAATAATGATAAAACAGTCACTGTAGGGAATAATAATACAGTAAATGTTGGAAGTGTAAGTTCTATTAATGTAGGAGGAAAAGAAGGCGGAGGAGCCAATTCTATGCTTAAAATGGATAATGGCGGAAATATCACCCTGGAATGTGACACAACCATTACCATTAAAACAGGAAGCAGCTCAATAACCATGACTACAGGAGGAGACATCACTATAGAAGGACTCAATGTAAAAGTTATAGGAAAAACAACTACGGAGCTTGGAAAAGCTGCTGCCAATCCCGGAATTAAGATTGATAATGATATCAATGCCAATGCGGCCAAAATTAATACCTCATCTTCAGGACCTACCAATATCAAAGGAGCTGATGTGGAAATCAATAAAGGATAATCATGCAGGTTAATATAGAAAACAAAGGTGAATTCCGGAAATATACTTTTCTCAGAGAAGAAAGGTATCAGTTCCAGGGCCTCAGAAATGAAAACTATATTGAAGCTGAGCTTAAGGTTACCTTAACTTCTATTGAAAACGATAAGCCCGTTTTTACCGTTGAAATGCCATTCTATAAGCAATCCAATAAGGACGGCATGTACAAATGGGTTGGAGATCTGCATGAGTTGAGAGAAAAAATAGTATGTACCCTGGATGAAAACGGTCAGCTTGGAAAAATTATCAACTTAACCGATATCCAGAATAAATGGAGAGAAATAAAACCGAAAATTGTCCTGAAGCACAGAAGTGAAAAATACCGGGAAATTTTCATTAAGGGCGTAGAAGAACTTTTGGAGGATGGTGAACGTCTGGCAGAGGCCCTGCGTTTCGCGATGCCTTATCAATTGCTCTTTCCCGGCATCCATTTCAAAGAGTTCAAAAAAAATGAGACCATCAACGGATACCGTGAGCTTCCCAACTTTATTGCCGCTAAATCTGTTCCCATTACTACAGAAGAAAGAATTTCAGAATTAGAAGACGGCAGATACCAAATTGATGTGAAGGGCAGCATAGATGAAGATAATTTTGAGCAGGATAAAGTAACAGCCATGATCCGCATTTTAAAGAATCGGCCCCGTGTGCCGACTCTCCTGCAACTTAATTATATGGAACGTTATCTCCTGGAAGAATGGCCATGGTCTGAACAGAGCATGTGTATGAGTCTGGCACAGATTCCCGGCACATTATACCGTGAAGAAAAAAACATCTTAAAAGCTGCAGCCCATGACCGTCCCACTGCTTGATATTGTATTTCAGAACGACCGATATTATCTTCTCTTCGACGATGAGAAGATTTTGGAGCCCCCGGTTACCAGAGAATGGCATGTATATGCAGATGGAGAATATACCTGCTCTATCAACAATTGTAAGGTTTCGGAGCTGTTGAAAGTTCCGGGTAAGTTTTTCCTGGAAACCCGGGAAAACCTTAATAAGCTGGAAAATAATTTCAGAAGATTGAAAAATGTAACCCTGAGCTCAGATAAAATTAACCTCTAAATCATCGCATTATGGCAAAAAAATACGTACCCGAAGGTGCCTTTTTAGCTTGCGACAAAGGAACAAGCCCCTCTACCCTGCGGGTAAGCAACAATAAGAACACGACCATATACAGTGTTCCCATGGCTTCGGAACTGGATTTTCTTCCTTTTTTCAATATCAAGCCCATGGGTTTTTGTACCAACCCTTTAAAATGGGCTACAGGAGCTTCTTGTTTGCCCACCATTCTCACCGGATGGCAGGCGCCGAAGGACGGTGTAAAGATCAATGGGAGCAGAATGCTCTTGGAAGATTCTTTCTGTAATTGTATATTTGGTGGAAAGATTAATATCTTCTTTGACAGAGCTGCCGCGGTATCCTATGGCGTGGGAGAAGGAAAAATGCCTACCGATTATATTAAGGAAGGCTTTGACTGGATCGCCGAGCAAAATAAAAAAGGAAGGGAAATGCGGGACCAAATGCTGCCGGACTGGATGAAACCTGTAACAGGTGTCGGAGACTGGTTCAGTGATCTGGGTACAGGACTGGTAGAAGGAGCCGTAAACGGTGTTGTTGGTTTAGGCGAAACAATTTATCAGGTGGGTCAGGATCCCGTGGGTACTGCTGAAGCACTGGGCGGAATGGTAAGTGATGGATGGAATGCTACCACCGAAGGTGTTGGAAATGCCTGGGACTGGGCCAGCAAAGGAGATAACTGGAGCAATGCAGCAGAAGGAGCATGGAACTGGGCCAGCGACGGCCAGAACTGGGCGGATGCAGGAAGCGCAGCCTGGGAAGGTACCAAAGATGCTGCCGGCTGGGTTGCTGAAAACCCGAGAAAGATAGGAAATACTGCAGGTGAATTTATCCCGGACGCTGTAGCAGCCGTATATAGTGGAGGAACATCATTAGCCGTAACTGCAGGAAAGACAGCTTTAAAAGAAGGTGCTGAAGCTGTAGTGGAAAAAACAGTTAAAGAAGCTGTAGGGGAAGCTGCGGAACAAGGTGTGAAGAAAGGTGCAGATGATGTGGCAGAAGCAGGAGCCCAAAAAGGAATTACAGAAACCATGGAACAGCTTGCTAAAAAAGAAGGTGGCAATATTGCAAAAGTTGTTACAAAAACTGCAGCAGAAAAAGCAAAGGAACTTTTAGATGATGTTCTTAAAAAGTTTGATCCAAAAAAAGCTACGAACAAACAAAAAGGGAATTTTGGTGAGATTGCTTCGCAAAATAACCTTTTGAAAAATAATCCGAATCTGAAAAGGATTGGTGATAATGCTCCGGGAAGTTTAGATGATAAAATAAAAAAAGGAATTGACGGAATTTATGAAAATGCATCTCCACCTCCAAAATTCATCATTGATGAAGCAAAATATGGAACATCTGACCTGAGTAAAACTCCGAAAGATGGTCCACAAATGAGCGATTCCTGGATTAAAGGAAGCAAAAGACTAGAAAATCAGGTTGGCCCTGCAAAAGCCAGAGAAATAGAAAAAGCTCTTAAAAACGGAGAAGTTGATAGGGTTTTGAGTAAAGTCGATAGCAAGGGTAATGTTACAACATATAAAATAGATAAAAACGGAGATGTCATAGGACCATGGCCTTAATAAAAAATAAAAACAATGAACAGAAGAGATACATTAAATTCACAGGAAAATTATCATGAAATTATTGAAAGACAAAAAGAGTACATTTTAGAAGAGCTGGAAGATCTAAAAGGTTATAATTCCGATGATCAGGATAAAATAAATGATACCTACGAAACAATAGTTAAATATTCTTTGGATAATCTAATTGCAAATTATTCTTTAGGTGAAACCATTGAATCAATTAAAAAAGAATATTTATCTACATTAGAGTACTATCAACATTCCTGGTCTCAATCAAATGGCTATGTTTCAATGATATGGATGCTATCAATAGGTATCATGCTGGAAATTGAACAGGAACAATTTATGAAACTTGTTAGCTGTGTAGAAAAAGATAACCCTAATGATTTCCTTATTGATTTTTTAATCAGCAGTAAAATAAGTGATTGGGAAAAACACAATAACTTTAAATTCCCAAGGCCTTATGAAAACATTAAACAGGTTATAGACCTTTCTAAAGATAATAAAGAAGCTGCTGTCGAAAGGCTGTTGAAATATCTTCAAAAAGAATGGTACAGAGGTCATGCAGATACTGGATGGTATGATGCGCACAAAAGTAAATGGAACATTCATACTGGCTACTGGAGCTTTGAAAGTGGTGCTGTGGCAAAAATTCTTGGTTTATCTGATGAGATTTTAAAAGACCAGCAATATTATCCATATGATATGGTACATTGGAAAGATTAAAATACAAATAATGGAAAATATAAATGCCATCATAAATATTATAGCCAAAAAAGAAACTGCAGAAAAGCTCATCGGAAAATTATGGCAAATCAATGATAATCCTGAAATTTATTTAAAAAATAATCCTCGCTTCCTGACTCTAACAAATGATTACCTGTGGTTGGCAATGGTAGATCTGCTCATTGAAAGCGGACATGCATTTGAGATCGATTGGAAAGAGGATTACAGCATAGCTAAAAACCAGACAGAAATACTGTTAGGAAATAAAAATGCATCTGTAGAGATTGAAAAAGATGAAGATCTCTATACTTTGGAAGCAGAATCCTTTTTTCCTCTTCTTAATAAAAAAATAGAAAAATCAGGTTATCA